>Ga0306920_100011724_pt1 | contig 11868 bp, 10 predicted proteins | sample flu12Cox44000170_FD_204666 | JGI IMG/M metagenome (GOLD analysis project Ga0306920, IMG submission 204666) | Lab enrichment of tropical soil microbial communities from Luquillo Experimental Forest, Puerto Rico - flux4day.12C.oxic.44.000.170 (v2)... | ecosystem: Environmental > Terrestrial >...
TGGGGTGTTGCCCACACGCTCGCCGATGCCGATCGCGCAGCCGTGCACGCGGGAGGCGCCGGCGCGGATGGCCGCGATGGTGTTCGCCACCGCAAGCCCGCGGTCCGAGTGCCCGTGCCAGTCGAGCCCCACGTCGACGCCGCTCTCCAGCACCACCTGCTTCGCGAACCGCACCAGGTTCGCGGCGCCGGTCGGCGTGGCGTGGCCCACGGTGTCGCAGAGGCAGAGCCGGGAGGCGCCGCACTCGATCGCGGTCAGGAACAGCCGGCGCAACGTCTCCGGACGGGCGCGAACGGTGTCCTCGGTGACGTACATCACCTTCAAGCCCTGCTTCACGGCGAACGTCACCGCGTCGCGCGAGTGCGCGAGCATCATGTCCTCGGTCCAGTTCTCGGCGTACTGGCGGATCGGCGAGGAGCCGATGAAGGTGCAGCACTCGATCGCCAGGCCCGTCTTCTGCGCGATCTCCGCCACCGGCTCGATGTCGCGCTGCATGGTGCGGGCGGCGCAGTTCGCCTGGATCGCGAGCTTCGAGGACACGATCTCCTGCGCGAGCCGGGTGACGTCCTTCACCACGTGCGGGCCGGCGCCCGGGAGCCCGATGTCGGCGGTGTCGAGCCCGAGCCGGTCCATCAGGTGCAGGATCTCGAGCTTCTGCTCGATCGTGGGTGTGCGCACCGACGGCGACTGGAGCCCGTCGCGGAGGGTCTCGTCGTCGAACTGGATGCGGAACGACGGCTTTTCCCAGCGTTCGCCGGCCTCGTTCCAGTCGTGGATCAGGTCGCGGTCGTTCATGGCGGCTCCGGAGGGTTCGGGCGGGGAAGAAGTGAAACTCACGTCCGGAGCGGACGCAAACCGGCGGACCGGAACGCGCCACGCGCGTGACGACCTCCGGACGTTTCCCCAGCCGCCACGGGTATGCTCAACTTGTATGGAACCCCACCCGCGGCGTCCGTTCCGGTCGTCCGCGAACCCTTGGGAGAAAGCCAGGCCGAGATGCGTCCGCGAGTCCTCGCAGCGATCCTGATGCTCGCATCGGCCGGTGTCGCGTTGTTCTGCGGGCCCCGGTCCGCGAGGCCGTTGCCTCTCTTCAGCCGCTCGCTCGGGACCTCGTGCGCGACGTGCCATGACGCCGTACCGCACCTGAACGCAGTCGGCACGAGGTTCATGCAGAGCGGCTACCGGCTCGAGGGCCACACCGCCGAGCCGACCGGGCGAGCCGCGGGCCTCCCGCTCTCCGTCGTGGGCAGCGCAGGCATCACGAGCGTTCGCGCGGAGCCCGACCGCCCCATGATCGGGAGCGGGTTCTCCACGTTCGAGCTGGTGGCCGCCGGGGCGCCGACCAACAGGATCTCCTGTCACCTCGACGCCGGCGTGGCGCGCACCGGTTTCGAGTTCCAGAACGGCGAGGACTTCCTGCGGTTCGAGGGCCTGCTGCCCGCCGGCGCGCTCGCGCTCGAAGTCGGCCGCTTCGACGCGGAGCTGCCGTTTCTCTCGAGCGAGCGCCGGCTGACGATGACGCGGTATCTGTCGCCGATCGCGTTCGGCGCGCGCGGGCTCGAGCTCAACGGCGCGCACGCGAGCTGGACGTACGCGGCCGGCCTGTCGCTCAGCGACCGGACCTACGCGGGCGGCGCCTCGCCGCACGCGATCCAGCCGCCGCTCGAGGACACCTACCTTCGGCTCGCGCGCACGGTCGGCGAGCAGTCGTTCGGAGCGCAGATGCTGTTCGACCGCCAGAACTCCGATCTCGCGACGCTGAGCTGGCTCCAGCACATGCGGATCCAGCTCGGGGCGAGCCTCGCGGGCCCGGGGTTCACGCTGGTCCCGTCGTACGTGTTCGACCGCTTCGACGACCGCCCCATGCCGGGTGTCCACGAGCGCCACCAGTACTACATGCTCGAGAGCATCGTGCCACTCGGCGCGGCGCGCCGCTGGCTCGTGACCGGGCGCTACGAGCACGAGTACCGCACGCCGAACACGTACGACCCCGAGGAGCACCGCCAGCAGGCCGTAGTGCAGCTCGCCTGGCAGGTGATCCCGAACGCCCGGATCGCGCTCGAGTGCGCGCGCGCCGACGACCGTCTGGCGCACCAGGGCAGCGCCGACGTGGACGCGTTCGCCCAGGCGAGCTGGTGAGGCGGGCTCAGGTCCGCTCGATCAGCACCGCCATGCCCTGGCCGCCGCCGATGCACGCGGAGGCGACGCCGAACTTCTTGCCCCGCAGGCCCAGCTCGACGATCAGTGAGTAGATGAGGCGCGTGCCTGTGGCGCCGAGCGGGTGGCCGAGGCCGATCGCACCGCCGTTCACGTTCACCTTGTCGCGGTCCAGGTCGAGGTCCTTTTCGACGGCGAGGTACTGGCCGGCGAACGCCTCGTTGATCTCGAACAGGTCGATCTGGTCCAGCTTCATGCCGGCGCAGGCGAGCACCTTGCGGATGGCCGGCGCGGGGCCGAAGCCCATCACCGAGGGATCGACGCCCACGTACGACCAGCCGCGCACGTAGGCGATCGGCTTCTTGCCTTCCTTCTGCGCCAGCGCGCCCGTCGTCATCACAACGGCCGCGGCGCCGTCGACGATGCCGGACGCGTTGCCGGCCGTGACCATGGACTCGGGGCCGAACGCCGGCGGGAGTGCTGCGAGCCGGTCGAGCGACGTGCCGGGGAAGAGGTGGTCGTCCTTCTCCACGAGCGCCGTCTTCTTGCCCATCTTCACCTCGACGGGCACCACCTCCTGCGCGAACCGGCCGTTGTTGTTCGCCGCGTTCGCGCGCTCGTGCGAGCGCAGCGCGTACTCGTCCTGCTGCTGGCGCGAGATGCCGTACTTGCGCGCGAGGTTGTCGCTCGTCTGCGCCATGAAGAAGCCGCAGTAACTGTCCTTCAAGGCGGCGAACAGCGAATCCTCGAGCGCGGGCCCGGGCCCGAGCTTTATGCCGCCACGCGCGCCACGCAGCACGTGCGGCGCCTGGCTCATGTTCTCCATACCGCCGGCCACGATCCAGTGCGCCTCGCCGAGCTTGAGGAGCTGGCCCGCGCTCGCAACAGACTGGAGGCCCGAGCCGCAGAGCCGGTTGACGGTGAGCGCCGGGCACTCGTCGGAGACGCCGGCCTTCAAGCCGACGTGACGCGCGCCGTAGATGGCGTCGGCCGACGTCTGGAGCGCGTTACCCATGATGACGTGGTCGATCAGCCCGGGCGAGAGGTCCGCGCGGTCGAGCGCCGCGCGCGCCGCCGCCGCGCCCAGCTCGATCGCGGACACGCCCGCGAGCGCGCCGCCGTTCTGTCCGTCGCCGCGCTTGCCGCCCACCCACTCGGCCATGGGCGTGCGCGCACCGGAGAGGACCACGACATCTGGAAGTGCGTTGCTGGACAAGGCGTTACTCCTTGCGTCGAAAGTCGTGTGTGAAGGGGCGCGGCGTCCGCGGGGAGCGGATGATGCGGCGGGGGGCCGTGGTTCAGATGCGCGACGCTAGCACCCGTCGCAAGCGGCCCACAAGCCACGTGGACAACGCGATCTCCGCGGCCTTGCGAGCTGCACGGACGACCGCGGCAGCGGAGGCCCGCGGCGTGAGCGGCGGCGCACACCCAATGCTACGTTGCCCCGACATGAAGAGCCACACGTCCTATCTCACGTTGAACCTGCCCACGCGCCGCGCGTTCCTGAACATCACGCAGGAGGTGCGCGACGCGGTGGAGAAGTCGGGCGTGCGCGAGGGGCTGGTGCTGGTGAACGCCATGCACATCTCGGCGAGTGTGTTCATCAACGACGACGAGTCCGGCCTGCACCACGATTACGACGTGTGGCTCGAGAAGCTGGCGCCACACGCGCCCACCAGCCAGTACCGCCACAACGACACCGGCGAGGACAACGCCGACGCGCACTTGAAGCGCCAGGTGATGGGCCGCGAGGTGGTGGTGGCGATCACCGCCGGCAAGCTCGACTTCGGCCCTTGGGAGCAGATCTTCTACGGCGAGTTCGACGGCCGCAGGAAGAAGCGCGTCCTGATCAAGGTGATCGGCGAATGAGCGGGAGCGACCCACATCGCGGAGCCGCCGGAGGCGGCGGAGCGGTTGTAAGAGTCAGGCCGGTGCAACCGGCCGACCTGCCCGCGGTGTGGGGGATGATCGGCGGGCTCGCCGAGTACGAGCGCATGACCGACATCCTCACCGGCTCGCACGAGCGGCTGCACGCGCTGCTATTCGAGGAGCCGCGCGCGTTCTTCGGCCAGGTGGCGGAGATGTCCGACGGCCGGCTCGTCGGCTACGCGCTCTACCACTTCACGTGGTCGTCGTTCCGCACGAACCCGCGCATGTGGCTCGAGGACCTGTTCGTCCAGGAGTCCGCGCGCGGCTCGGGCGCGGGCGAGGCGCTGATGCGCGCGTTCGCCGCGGACGCGCTCGCGCGCGGCTGCCACCGGGTGGACTGGCACGTGCTCGAGTGGAACCCGGCGCGCGGGTTCTACGAGCGGCTGGGCGCCCGGCGCTCGGACGACGGCATGCTCCAGTACGGCCTCGACCAGGCGGGGATGAAGCGGCTGCTCGAGAGCGAGTGAGCCGCCGCGCGACTCAGCGCCCCGGAAGCAGCGCGCGCAGCCGCGCCGCGAGTGGCTCCGGCAGCGGCTCGGCGAGCATCGCCTCGGTCCGCGCGCGGTCCGCGCCCGCGTGCTCCAGGTGGGCGAACAGCCGCTCGGCGCGGTCGGCGCGGCGCGCGCGAAGCGCGGGCTCGTCGTACGCGCCCATGAGCCAGTAGGCGCACGCCCAGCCTTCCGGGCTCGCGATCGGCAGGCCGCGCCAATGCCGGCTCACCGCGAGCGGCACGCGCACGACGCCGCCGGGGACGAAGAACGCGAAGCGCGGGATCACCTCGGTGCGCGCGTCCTCGAACGCGAGCTTCCAGTCGGCGTGGCAGCCGCCGTGACCGTGGAACACGTATGGCACATCCGGGTACAGCGCGCGCACGGCGTCGGGCTCCGCTTCGACCTGCACGTCCCAGTCATTCACCTCGTCCACGAGCCCGAGCGAGGCGAGGAGCGCGCTCGCCCCGACGCCCCAGGCGATGCCGGCCGCGTCCAGCCGCGACGTGATGCGGCGCAGCGGCTCGAGCGGCGGCAGCCGGAGCGAGGGTGCACCGGCTTCGGACAGCACGGCGGCCGCGCCCTCGGCGAGCCCTTCCAGGAGCGGCGCCGCCGCGTCCGCGAACGCGTGTGCGTCCGCCACGTGCAGCCGCCGGGCGCAGCGGAGCGCGATCGCGGCCGGCACGCGCGCCGCGTCCTTCCGCCCGTGCGTGCGCGCGATGCCGTCGTACTCGCCGTAGCGCAGCGCCAGGAACGTGCGCAGCGCCGCCTGGCCATCGGCGGGCGCGAGCGACGGCAGGAGGAGATCGTGCAACTCGTCCACCAGGTCGGCCTTCGCGTCGCTCCGCTCGTCCTCGGAGACCACGCCGCGGATCGACGCGTGCAGCGCCACCGCCTGCCACTCGGACCTGGCGTCCGCCTCGGTCACCCCCGCAAGCACCCCGGCCTCGGCGAGCTCGTGCAGCAGCCGCGGCGAGACCTCGATGAAGAACTTTGCAAGGGCTCGGGCAGGCTCGCGCTGCGTCTCGTCAGCCATTACTTTGGCGGGTTCGTGCTCCAGTCGTAGAAGCCCCTGCCGGTCTTCCGGCCGTGGAGCCCGGCGAGCACCATGCGCTTCAGGAGCGGCGGCGCCGCGAAGCGCGGCTCCTTGAACTCGTCGAACATGATCTCGCTGATGTAGTACGTGGTGTCGAGCCCGACGTAGTCGGTGAGGAACAGCGGCCCCATCGGGTAGCCGCAGCCGAGCCTCATGGCGTTGTCGATGTCGTCGCGGCTCGCGAGCCCCTGCTCGTAGACGCGCATGGCGTCCAGCATGTAGGGCACGAGCAGGCGGTTGACGACGAAGCCCGTCGAATCACCGCAGTTCACCACCGTCTTGCCGATCGCCATGCACCAGGCGTTCGCCTCGGCGATCGCGGCCGGGTCGCTCCTCACGGTGCGCACGACCTCGACCAGCTTCATGAGCGGCACCGGGTTGAAGAAGTGCAGCCCGATGAAGCGCTCCGGCCGCTTGCAGAAGTTGCTCATCTCGGTGATCGACAGGCTCGAGGTGTTCGAGGCGAAGATCGCGCCCGGCTTGGCGATCGCTTCCATGGCGCCGAACAGCTCCTTCTTCAGGGCGAGATTCTCGGGTGCTGCTTCCACGACCAGGTCGCAGTCGGTGAGGTCCTCGAGCTTCACCGTGCCGGTCAGGTTCTTCTTCACCTTGTCCAACTCGTAGGGCGCCACCTTGCCCTTGTCGACGCCGGCCTGCAGGAACTTGTGGATCGAACCCAGGCCCTTCTCGAGCGCGTTCTGGGACACCTCGCGCACGACGGTCGCGAAGCCCGCCTGTGCGCTGACCTGCGCGATACCGCTGCCCATCAGGCCGCAGCCGAGCACGCCGACTTTCTGGATCGCCATGGAGCGGATGCCTCCGGGAGAGACGGGGATCGATCGTGAAGGGGTGGGGAAAAGCGCGACGCAGGATAGGCGCGGCCCGGCGGGCAGACAAACGCCGCGCGTGGGCGCGACGCCGCGTACGATCTCGGCTACATTCGCCCGCCATGCTCAGGCCCGCGCTCTCCTTTGCGTTCGCGGCATCGCTCGCACTCGCCGCGCACGCGCGCGCGGACGATGCGCCGGCAAGCGTGCGCTACCAGCTCGGCCTCCTCTCGCGGGGCCCGACGTGGACGCCCGAGAAGAACGCGCACACCGACAGCATCCAGGCCGGGCACATGGCGAACATGGGGCGCATGGCGGCGGCGGGCGCGCTGGTCGCGGCGGGACCGTTCGAGAACGGCGGCGACCTGCGCGGGCTGTTCGTGTTCGCGCCCGACGCCGTCCCGCTCGACAGCCTGCTCGCTGTCGACCCGGCGATCACGAGCGGGCGGCTCGAGTGCCGGCTCTCGACGTGGGTGGCGCCGCCCGGACTGGGAGAGGAGTATCGCCGGCGCGTGGCGGAGCGCGGCGCCGCCGGTGAAGGCCGGCCGGACTCGATGGTGAGCTTCCGCTGGGTGATGCTCCACCGCGGGAAGAGGTACGACTCGCGCCCCACGCCCCAGGTGGAGAAGCTCATCCGCAAGCACTTCGAGTACACGGAGAAGCTCCGCGCGGACGGCATGCTCGTCTACGCGGGCGCGATCGAGGGCACGGGAGACCTGCGCGGCGTGCTGGTGATGCAGGGCGACAGCGCCGCGGTCGCACGCGCCGTGAGCGCGGACCCCGCGGTGCGCGCGGGCCGCTTCGCGCCGAGCACCGTGCGCTGGTGGACCGCCTGGGGCACGATCCCCGGACACTAGATCGAGTTCGGGCGCGCCTGGCGCGACCGGAGGGAGCGAAGGCTCAAATGTCGAGGTTCCAATGTCTGTGATCGAATCCCTGGCGCTCGAGGGGACGAGCAAGATCGTGTTGCTGGTGTTGGATGGGCTCGGCGATCTGCCGGATCCCGCGCACCGCGGCCAGACGCCGCTCGAGGCGGCGCGCACGCCGAACCTGGATGCCGTGGCGCGCGCGAGCGCGCTCGGCCGGCTGACGCCGGTCGCCCCGGGGATCACGCCCGGGAGCGGGCCCGGCCACCTGGGGCTCTTCGGCTACGACCCGCTCACGCACCTCGTCGGTCGCGGCGTGCTCGAAGCGCTCGGCGCGGGCATCGACCTCCAGCACGGCGACGTGGCCGCGCGCGCGAATTTTTGCACGATCGACGCCTCCGGCGTCGTCACCGATCGCCGGGCCGGCCGCATCGGCAGCGACGTGTGCGCGCGGCTCGTGGGGCTCCTCCACACGAGCATCCCGCGCATCGACGACGTCGAGGTCGTGCTGCAGGCGGGCAAGGGCCATCGCTTCGTCGCGGTGCTGCGCGGGAGCGGCCTCGGCGGCGCCGCCAGCGACGCCGACCCGCACAAGGAGGGCAAGCCCGTGCCGCCAGCTCACGCGCTGGAAGCGGGTGAGCGCAATGAAAAGACGGCGCGCGTCGTGAACACGTTCGTGAAGCGCGCGTCGGAGGTCCTCGAGGCCGAGCATCCTGCCAATGCCGTGCTCATGCGCGGGCTCTCCGAGCGGCCGAAGTTCGCCGGCTACCGCGAGCGCTTCAAGCTCCGCGCCGCGGCCATAGCCGCCTACCCGATGTACCGCGGCGTGGCGAGCCTCGCCGGCATGGACCTTTTCGTCCCCCCGGGCGAGGGTGCGGCCGAGGCGTTCGCCGTGGCGGCCCAGCAGTGGGCGAGCCACGACTACATCTTCATCCATGTGAAAGGCACCGACATGGCGGGCGAGGACGGGAACTTCGATGCCAAGGTGGCCGTGATCGAGGCCGTGGACCAGGCCCTGCCGCGGTTGCTGGCGCTCGAGCCCGACGTACTGTGCGTCACCGGCGACCACTCGACGCCCGTCCCGATGCGCGGGCACTCGTGGCACCCGGTGCCGGTGCTGGTCCACTCGGTTTTCTGTTTTCCCGACCCGCATCCCCGATTCCACGAGACCTCGTGCCGCACCGGCTCGCTCGGAGACCTTGCCAGCAGGGACCTCATCGCGGTATTGCTTGCGAACGCCGGGCGTCTCGACAAGTACGGAGCCTGAATGCTCGCCAGACGCCTCACATCATCCCGAGCGGCCGCGCTCTGCGCCGCCGTGCTCGTGCTCGCTGGAACTTCCGCCCGCGCCCAGACGCCGCCGCCCCCGCTTGCCGATTCGGCCTTTGGCTTCCCCGTGCCCGGTGACTACGTGACCCCGGCCACCGCGGCCTCCGCCGGCCTGGCACTCGCCGACCGCTGGCTCGGCAGCTCGATCTACGAGAACCCGTCCGCCGACGTGCCGCGCGGCATCGAGGCCTCGCCGGTCCTGCAGCGCACGAGCCGACAGGACCTCTCGTCCCAGAACCACGACTTCGAGCAGACGTTCGCCTATTTCGACCTGGCCGGCCTGTCGCTGTCGCTGCCCGTGGGCAAGTGGGGGCTCGTGCTCTACGGCTGGCAGCCGGTGCTGCGGCTCGAAGAGCAGACCTATACGACGGGGCCCATCCTCGCGCCGGCGCAGGTGAACCAGCTCGACACGCAGCGCGAGATCCGCGCCGGCGGAGCCGTCTCGCGAGGGTTCGGCGGGCTACGGCTGGGCGTGGCGGGCGAGTGGGTGCACCGCGACGACAAGTACGAGGTGCACGAGCAGTCGGGCGTGGGCCCGGAGGGCATCGTCACCGATTTCAAGGGCGATGGCTACGGCGTGAGCGGCGGGCTCACGTACCAGAAGGACCCGGACAAGGTGATGGGCTACACGCTGGGAGGCGCGGTCCACTACAGCAACGACATCCCGCTCACCGGCACCGTCGACTCGCATCTGGTGGTCGCCGACACCACGTACGACTTCACGGCCACGCGCGGCAGCGAGTGGTCGGGCGGCCTCTCGGCACGGATGATGGTGTCGCCGGCCACGCGGGTCGTGCTGGGGCTCTCGGGGCGCTCGGGGCAAAAGTGGGACGGCTTCGGGCTCGAGACGACGTCGGGCGGCGGCTGGAGCGCGGGACTCGACTGGAAGGACGACGAGCTGCCGTGGGGCGCTCGCTTCGGCGTCGGTCAGGAGTGGAACCCGGGCGCGCTCGAGAAGCAGACTGGACTCCTGGCGATCGGGTTCACGTACGTCTCGAACGGGCTAGTCATGGACCTGGGGCTCATGCACCGGAACCTGGATCGCGAGGGCTACGCGCACTCAGCGGACAACCGTGTCGTGGTCACGGTCAAGGTCGGCTTCTGACCGTTCGATGAGGGTGGCGGCCCGGCCTCGGCGCCGCCGGCGGGCCGCCACCGCTGTGCTATGATGGCCCGCGCTTTCGCAGCGCCGTGGACCCTGCTTGGGGCGGGGCCGACCGCAGGGCCGATGGCCCCGGGCGCCGGACCCGCGCCACGGAACCCCCCGGAGCGGCCGGCGAGCCGCAACCTGCGCCGTACGAACCGCGTGCGAGAGTGGCGAAACTGGCAGACGCGCCGGATTTAGGTTCCGGTGGGGAAACTCGTGGGGGTTCGAATCCCCCCTCTCGCACCAGGCACTGACTTTGCCGCCCGGGCGCATCCCTTCGTGCCTGGGCGCATCTTCCATCTCTCGATGCCTTCCGCCGACACCGAAGGATGCCGCCAAGCATGTCTCCCACGATGACGCACACCGTTCGCGAAACCGGGCAGTGGCAGCACACGCTCACCGTCGAGGTGCCCGCCGACGAGGTCGAGAGCCGGCTCCTCGCCGTGGCCCGCCGCTTCCAGCAGGCGGTCTCGATGCCGGGATTCCGAAAGGGCAAGGTGCCGCTCGAGCGCGTGCGCCAGGACTACGCCGCCGAGATCGAGCGCGAGTTCCTCGAGCGGTTCATCCCGGAGGCCGCACAGGCGGCGATCCAGGACGCCGAGCTGCGCGCCGTGGTGCCGCCCAGCGTGCAGAACCTGCGCTTCACGCCCGGCCAGCCGCTGTCGTTCGAGGCCGTGGTGGACGTAGCGCCGCAGGTCCAGGTGCGGGACTGGAAGGGCTACCCGATCACGCGTCATCCGCGACCGGTGACCGAGGACGCGATCGACGCCATGCTCGCCCAGCTCCGCGAGGAGTCGGCGGTGTTCGCCGACGTGCGGCGGGCGGCGGGCGGCGGCGACATCGTGCTGATCGACACGCAGCGCCTGGACGCGAACGGCCGCCGGCTCTCGGGGACGCGCTCGAAGGGCACGCGGATCATGCTCGGCGCGCCGGAGCTGCTGCCCGACCTCGAGGCCGGGTTGACCGGCGCGGAGGCGGGCCAGGAGCGCACGCTCTCCGTGCGCTACCCGGACGACTACCGGCAGAAGGAGCTGGCGGGCCAGCAGGTGCGCTACGTGATCCAGGTGCGCGCCGTGCAGGAGAAGCAGCTGCGCGAGCTGGACGACACGTTCGCCCGCGAGGTCTTCGGGCTCGAGACGCTCGCCTCGCTGCGCGATCGCGTGCGCCGGAACCTCGAAGCCGAGGACGCCCAGCGCACCCGGCGCGAGCTGGAGGGCCAGGCGATCGACGAGCTCGTCCGCCGGCATGCCGTGGACTTGTCGCCGAGGCTCGTGAGCTACATGCTGGAGCAGGTGGTCCACGAGCAGGTCGGCGAGCGCGAGATCTCCGAGGACCTCCACAAGCAACTGGAGGAGCACTACCGTCCGGGCGTGGAGCGGTCGCTCCGGCGCGAGATCCTGCTGGGCGCGCTGGCGAAGCAGGAGTCGATCGAGGTCGCGCCCGAGGAAGTGGCCGAGCAGATCCAGCGGCTCGCCGATTCCGACCCCAAGAACGCGGCGCGGGTCCGCCAGCACTACGCCTCGGCGGAACGCCGGCGTTCCCTGGCGGATTCGATCCTCGAGCGGAAGGCTCTGGACCTGGTGATCGGGGCGTCTCAGGTGCGGGACGAGTCGGCGCCGAGGGGATAGACATCTCAAGCAGATACCGGCCGGGGGGCCTTCCAGGGCCCCTGTCCGACATGCGATTACAGGCACAAGAAGAAGGGCACGACTGCCGATGACAAGAGGGATTGAACCAGAAAGGACCCCTGGGATGGCCTCCGTTCCGTTCGTGGTGGAGCAGACCGGTCGCGGCGAACGCGCATACGACATCTATTCGCGTTTGCTCAAGGACCGTATCATCTTCATCGGGACGCCGATCGACGACTACATCGCGAACCTGGTCATCGCCCAGATGATCTTCCTCGAGGGCGAGGACCCGGACCGCGACATCAACCTGTACATCCAGAGCCCGGGCGGCGTGGTCTCGGCCGGCCTGGCCATCTACGACACCATGCAGTTCGTGAAGTGCCCGGTCTCGACGCTGTGCA
>Ga0306920_100011725_pt1 | contig 11867 bp, 7 predicted proteins | sample flu12Cox44000170_FD_204666 | JGI IMG/M metagenome (GOLD analysis project Ga0306920, IMG submission 204666) | Lab enrichment of tropical soil microbial communities from Luquillo Experimental Forest, Puerto Rico - flux4day.12C.oxic.44.000.170 (v2)... | ecosystem: Environmental > Terrestrial >...
CCAAGGATCTTCAACTATGAGGCCTTTGCTACAGGCGACCCGCACCGTGCCGATCGTGTTCCCGGTTTCCAGTGATCCTGTCGGCGCCGGTTTCGTCGACAGTCTCGCCCGGCCCGGCGGCAACGCGACCGGCTTTATGTCGTTTGAATACAGTTTGAGCGGGAAATGGCTGGAACTGCTCAAGGAGACCGTTCCAACTATAACGCGAGTGGCAGTTCTTCGAGACCCAAACCAAGGTTCTGGAACCAGCATGTACGCCATCATCCAAGCCATGGCGCCGTCGCTCAGGGTAGAAGTAACCCCAGTCAATATGCGAGACGCCGGCGAGATCGAACGCGCCATCGAGGTATTCACACGCGTCTCGAATGGCGGTCTGATTGTGACGAGTGGCGGATCAATTGATGTGCGTCGCGATTTGATCATCGCCCTGGCGGCCCGGCACAAACTACCCGCAGTCTACGGGGAACGTAACTTTGTCACCGCCGGCGGCCTAATCTCCTATGGGCCTGATTTTGTCGACCAGTACCGGCGAGCGGCCAGCTACGTCGACCGTATCCTCAAGGGGGAGAAGCCTGCCGACATACCGGTGCAAGCGCCGACCAAGTATGAGCTAGTGATCAATCTCAAGACAGCGAAGGCCCTCGGCCTCACAATTCCGCCGGCAGTACTTGCCCGCGCCGACGCGGTGATCGACTAGGTGACGCGATGTCCGCTATTGGCCCAAAGCGGACATTCCACTATGTCGCATTTGATGTCGCTATTGGGGGTAAAGCGGACATGAGCGTGTGCGCCGCACATGTCCGCTTTTGACCCAAAGCGGACATCGCTTCCTGGAGTGGTGGCTCTCTACCGCGAAATTGCCGCGCGCAAGCCCGCATCAAGTGTGAAATAGCTCACGCAACCCTCACGCGAAATTCATTAAAATTAATTTCTTCGGGGCCACGGCCAGGGGACGGCAATGGCAAGCGGGAACCCGCATTCCCTCGTGTTCTTGAAGTTATCGAGGGTGGCACGAGAACAATACGTTGAGCGTTGCAAGGAGAGTGCGCGCGCGCTTCTCAGGGTCGGCCAGATACGCGAGGCGGTCGCCTCGATGATGGCAGACATGCGGAAACATCCGGACTGCGGAGTACCTCACGAAATCCACCTGATCGGCATCTCTGCCGCCGCAGCCGGCGATGCCGTCGTGGCACGCGCCTACATTGAGGGGTTTTAACTGGGAGCGTTCGGCAGGCCCACCATGTCCGCGCCTGGCCCTTAGCGAACATCCAATTTGACACGTTCAAGGTCCGCTTTTGGGGGTAAAGCGGACATGCCTTTGCGCGCTGCACATGTCTGCTTCTGACCCAAAGCGGACATGGCCCGATCAGTATCTGAGGCCGGTGTGTGAAGTTTCTCACACTCCGACTGGTAGTGACCTCTTATAATATGTCATCGCACCGGTGTGGTCCTCACGGGGGCACACATGCAACGACGGGATTTCATCGCGCTTCTCTGTGGTGCTGCGGCCGCATGGCCACTTGCGGCGTATGCGCAGCAAGCGGCCAAACTTTACCGAATTGGTATTCTATCGCCCGATCTCCCACCCCCTGGATTTCTTGATGCTTTTCGGCAAGGACTTGGGGAATTTGGTTATATTGAGGGACAGAACATCGCGTTAGAGGTCCGGAGTGCAGAAGGTTACAGCCAACGGCTTGCGGCGCTCGCCAATCATTTGGCGGAGCTTAAAGTTGATGTGATTCTTGCCGTAAATACATCGTCAGCGCAGGCCGCCAAGAAGGCGAGTGCGACGATTCCCATTGTTATGACGCGCATCGCTGACCCTGTAAAAAGTGGTCTCGTGCGCAGTCTCTCCGAACCGGGCGGCAACGTTACCGGCCTGAGCTTCATGGTTGACGAGCTAAGCGGAAAGCGGCTTGCGCTGATCAAACAGGCTATCCCAAGTGTTTCCCGAGTGGCGGTCCTCTGGTACGAACCAAACCCCGGTTCAGCTATTGCAGTAGGCGCAATAAAAGCTGCGAGCCGAGAGCTTGGCCTTGGGCTTCTGCTCCTCCCAGTGCGTGGTCCAGCCGACTTTGTCGGGGCCTTCCAGGCGGCAGCCCGCGGTCGGGTTGAAGCACTCATGGTCATTGACGATGTGGTCACCACCCAACACAGGGACGAAATTTTAAAATTGGCGGCGACGCACTCTCTGGCTGTCGTCTCGCAGTATCGGGCATTTGCCGAGGCCGGGGCGCTTTTGGCCTACGGACCGAACACCTCAACCATGTATCGCCGGGCGGCCTACTATGTTGATCGCCTTTTGAAGGGCGCCGACGCGGGCAATCTGCCTGTGGAGCAGCCAACCGAATTCGATCTGGTTATCAACTTGAAGACCGCAAATGCTCTAGGTGTAACAATCCCGCCGTCACTCCTCGCGCGCGCCGACCTGGTGATCGAATAGCGATCCTTTTTGCTGCACTGCATGAGTCCGTTTATGGCCCATAGCAGACATGGGCTGTTGCACCGCGCATGTCTGCTATGGGGTGTAAAGCAGACATAACTGTTTGCGAGCGTCCGTTCGCAGTCGAGTGACCTAAAAACAAAATGGGCTGACCTATTGCCATTCTAGACGATAGAGGGTGGTCGCGCGACAGGATCGTCAACCACAATGACATTTTTGGGGTCGACTGCGGTCGACACTGATTTAACCGGAAAGGCCGATACACTGACCAGGATGCCACATAGAACCAGGGCCGCAACTGTGACTGCTTTCCGCGCGTGGGAGTGGTGACCGTGTTTGGAGGCGTTGGCATCAAACACCGTTTCGTCAGCAAATGCCCGCTTTGGGTCAAAAGCGGACATTCTGTAACGTCCGCGCCATGTCCGCTTTACCCCGAAAGCGAACATTGATCGGCGCGGCCAGCGGGTCATAAAGAGGGATACGCAACGCGCACCAACAGTTTGCCGAAGTTCTCGCCACGCAATAGCCCAATAAGGGCCCGCGGCGCGTTCTTGAGTCCCTCAACCACGTCTTCGCGATATTTGATCCGTCCTTCTCCAACCCAGGCGGAGACATCGTGCATGAAATCCCCATAGCGCCCGAAAAAGTCTGAGACGATGAAACCGCGAAACGTCAGCCGTTTGGTCAAGAGCGCTCGCATCAAGTGCGGCAGTAGAATCGGGCCGGGTGTCAGCGAGGTGGCGTTGTACATGGAGATCAGCCCGCACACCGGAATTCGGGCAAACGGATTGAGCCGTGGGAACACGACCTCGAATATCGCGCCGCCGACGTTCTCGAAATAGACGTCGATACCTTTCGGACAGGCTGCGGCAAGACGGCGGGCGAGATCGGGCGCCCGATGGTCGATGCAGGCATCAAAGCCGAGCTCTTCGGTCACGTACCTGCATTTGTCTGCTCCGCCCGCGATGCCAACGGCGCGGGCACCCTTGATCCGAGCGATCTGGCCGACAACCGAGCCGACCGCACCCGAAGCTGCCGCGACCACCACGGTTTCGCCGGCGGCCGGTTTTCCGATCTCTAGCAACCCCATGTAGGCGGTCATACCCGGCATCCCGAGGACGCCGAGAGCGGCCTGAATTGGTCCGCGCGTAGGTTCGACCTTTTGCATGCTGGAACCATCGGACAGCGCATACGTCTGCCAGCCAGTATGGCCTACGACGACACTGCCTTTGGCAAAGCGGGGGACGTTCGAGGCAACCACCTCGCTGATCGTGCCGCCCTCCATCACATCGCCGATACCAACAGGCTTGGCGTAGGACGGCGCGCCGCTCATTCGGCCGCGCATGTAGGGGTCGAGTGAAAGCCACAGCGTGCGCAATAGCATCTGGTCCGGTCCGGGTTGTGGAATTGGAAGTTCCTCTAGACGAAAATTATCTAAAGTCGGTTCCCCAACCGGCCGCGAGGCAAGAACAATCCGTTCAGTGATTTTGGTCATTGCGATTCCCTGCTTCTACCGGCGCCTAGCCATTCCTCTAAGCCGTTCAACCTTTACCCCAAAAGCGGACATTGATTGGTGATCCTTGCATTGTCCGCTTTGGGTCATAAGCAGACGTTTGGCAGTGCAATCGTCATGTCCGATTTACCCCGAAAGCGGGCATTCAGGAGCGCGAGGGAAAAACGGACATTGCGTCACATCCAAGCCCTTGCCCGCTTTAAACTAGCCGGTACTAATTTTCGCCTGGCGCCGCGCCGGGCTGCAATAGTGAGTTCGTTCCCGGAGTCGCGATGCGCTCTAGATTGCCACATGTTGAGCACCAGTTAGCTCATTGAGTTAATAGATTTACGAACTCATTATTGATGGTCTCCAGAATGTACTCTCTGTCTTCCGCCATCAGAAAATGTGAACCTTTGCGTACATGGTTGGTGAAACTTCCGCAGGTCAGCTTACCCCAGCCAGCGGAGTCTTTTTCCGATACCCACGGGTCTATGTCGCCGACGAAACTACTGATCGGAAAAGTAAACGGTTGCACAGCTTCATACTTATAATTGTACGCCATTCCAAACTCGGCGCGGATGGTAGGCAACAACGCCGCCCTTAACGCGGGTATCGCCAACATCTTGTCAGCCTCCGGTGTATCGAAGTGACGTACGATATCCACAAAGATTTCGTCCGCCTGGGCATATGGCGGGACTCTGATGTCGAACTCTTTGTGCAGCATCATGTCGTAAACTAAGTTGTCCTCAAACTCGCCTCTGCGCTTTAATAGATGCGGGGGTCTTACTGCGCAGGGGAACACGTGCTTGATGAAGCGCATCGATCCCTTGGGTAGCGCACAAAGCGTGGCAAACATGGTGAGTCCGCCCAAGCAGTGGCCAAAAAAAGCAGACGGTCTGTCCAACCACTCAATCATTTCCGGCAACAGGCATTCAACAAATGTGTCTATGTTATTTATGGGCGCCTCGTTGATCCGGGTCCCGCGTCCCGGCGGCTCAACGGCCACCATTTCTACGGACTCGCCGAGCAATTGCGGCCAAGATCGGAACGATACGAGCCCGCCGCCCGCATAGGGAAAACAAAACAAACGAGCTTTCGCGACGGGGTTGGGCCGGGGCGCGATCAACCACTTTGGCGCCGTGGGCAGCTCAGTCTCACTGCTCAGGCGAACGATTGGACGGGAATCTTCTGCACCAACTCCGTTTTCTCTGCTGACGAGTTGTGTTTCTTCGTTTATTCTTAGAGCTGGGCAAGCTGGCGGGTCATTTCTTTCTTCAGCAGTCTCTATCGGTGTCGCGCCGGACACTCGCTCATTATTAACTTGTTGCGGTCCCACCTGTTGATATTGATCACCTGCAATTCGCACCTCCACTGCTGCGAGCTCAACGACCAGATGATCGACTAGCTGTTTGATCGTCGGACCCCAGATCAGTTCCGTGACCGAGACTGATATTCCAAGAACATCCTCGAGGGTATTTGCGAGTGTCACAGACTTCGAAGAATCCAGACCGACTTCATTCAATGGTTGATGCGGATCAATCGGGTCTACGAAGCCAAGCTCCGCCGTGATATGTCGCTGCAGGACACTCTCGAGCTTGGCGCGCGCGTCGCTGTTTAACGCGATAGGTTCGGCATCGGCAACTCCGACGCATTCTTGGAACTTGGCTGCCGATAAAGGCGCGTAGGGCAACGGCTTCGCGGGCGCTACACGAATCTTGTCCGTCCACACCTCCGACGAGACCTGTTCATTTTGCTGTAAAACCGGCTCTCTCACAGTGACAATCGGCGCTGCAACGGATGCGGTTCTGGGGGGCTGATTGCGCTCCGTGGAGCTCTCGCCCAACTCACGAAAGACACCATCGATCAGCTGGTTAATAGTTGGTCCGCTGATGAGTTCCGCAACCGGAACTGGAATACCGAACTCGTCTTCGAGGCTATTCGACACACTTACTGACATTAGCGAATCTAAACCGATTTCGTTTAACGGTTGATCTGGAGGTATCGGATCTACGAAGCCAAGCCGCGCCGTGATGTGCTGTTGCAACCTCTTCAATAGCTGTTGGCGCGCTTGGCCATTCATTGCGATACGAGGGGCACTTAGAGCGACCTTTCCTTGCGCGGATTTCGACGTTCTGGAATCCTCATTTCTGTTAAGAAGCTCCGCCAAGAACGAGGACTTGCCCATCTTGCTGGCGTAGGTCGACCAATCAGCAACTGCTACAGCGATCTGATCAACATCGCGGTGCATCAACTTGTCGAACATCTGCGTAGCGAAATCGGGGGAAACGAATTTCATGCCCAGCGACGACAGCATTGCCTCGCCGCGCGCTCCCGAAACGGTGGCCAACCCGCCTCCTGACCAGGCGCACCAATTGACCACGGTGGCCGGTAAGCCCGCGATGCGACGGTGAGCTGCTAGAGAATCAAGGAAAGTGCTACTGGCGATGTAGTTCCCTTGGCCAGCAGAGCCTAACAGGCTCCATAAAGACGATTTCAAAACAAAGAAATCTAATTCGAGCGATTTGGTGTATTCATGGAGAAGCCAGCTTCCATATACCCTTGGCTCGAACAGGCGGGCGAATCTGTCCCAATCGAGCTGGGCCAATATTCCGTCGTCCAGGACGCCAGCCGATTGCACCACGCCTCTTAGCGGTGGTAGTTCGTTGCTGATTGTCCGCATGAGGCGGCTTACATCCTCATCGAGGCTGATATCGGCCGCTACTACGCGGATTGTTGCGCTGTTGATTTCTGCGGTGCTGAATACTTCGTGTGCCGCCTTGGAGCTCGCACTTCGACCTGTCAGGACGAGGTGTTTCGCGCCTTTACTTAATAGCCATTTGGACACACCGCGCCCCAACATTCCCAAACCACCTGTGACAAGATAGGTGGCGTCAGTGCGGACCCTCGGCAGCTGGGCCGGCAGTTCCGCGAGGGATTGCCTGACGAACCTTGGGACATTGCGCTGGCCCGCAGCGGAGATGGCAATCTGGGTTTCACCGTTCGGGTGGAGCAATTCCGCGGCCAATAAATCTATGTCCGATGTCCGGTCACCGTCGAGCTGCAGATCAATCAATCCTCCCCAAATGCCCGGATACTCAATCGCGACGGCTCGTCCCAAACCCCATAAGGGCGCCTGGACCGGATCAACACGCTGGTCTTGGCACTCTGTCCTTTGCGTGTTTGCGGTTACGATCCACAGGCGCCTGCCAGTCGGGGTCGTCGACCGAGTTGCATCGAGGGCATGCAAAATTGCCAATGCCCCACGACACATCATCTCACTGCCGTTTTTCAAGCTTGCGAGAGTTAGGCTTTCTATAGAAGGAGCATCCAGCCCCCACAGGTAAACCACCCCATCGCACGGCAACGCCTCGCTAGCAGCGAATTGCTCCAGCAACCGGCGAAAATCCCGAGGCTGCCGTTCGTTCGCGGTCCACTTTCGAGGTTCTTGCTGAGCGAATGAACCACCCCTGTACACCAGGTGAGAATGATGGCCGGCGCCCTCTAGTCTGCTAGCCAGTGCTGCACCGACACCTTTTGCATCGGCGAAGATCAGCCAGCTTGCCGGAGCACGATCCTCTTGGTCGACAGCGCTTCTGACACTCTTCCGCCACGCGACCCGATAAAACACGTCGTCTGCGGCGGTTCGAGTTGGTACCACCTTATCAAGCGGCAACAGCCGAACGGTCAATCCTTCCAGCTCCGCTACCAGCCGCTCCAACATATCGTACACCCGAATCTCGACCACCTGAGTGTTGTCACTCTCGACATTCCGCAGACTAATGTGAGCCCACGCTTCATCGATCCCGTCCTGATGGCAGCGAAATCCTGCCAGCGAGATGGGCAAGTAGGATTTATGCCGATCGCTTCCGATCTTCTCGGCACCATCGAGCACGAAAGGGTAGGCATGCAGGCAGGCATCCAGAAATGCGGGGTGCATCGCGTACTGCGTATTTGTTAAACCGTCCGGTAAGCGCACTTTTGTAAGCGCTTCGTGCTGACCGACGTACAATTCCCGGATGCCACGGAAACTGAATCCATATTCAAGCCCGAGTTTGCCAAGCGACTCATATAAATCGGCAACCGGCCATGTTTGCCGGCAACGAGCCATGATCTGCTTGGCGGAAAACGCTGATGGGGATGGCACGTCCGACCGGCGCAGGGTGCCTGTCATGTGAGTGTGCCAGGCCTCCAGATCTTCAGTTCCTGCACTGACCAGTTTGAAGCTTGCCTTGCCTGACTTCAGCGGCGTGAGCAACACACGAACAGTCCGATCTTCTCCATTGGTGAACGACATCGCCTCGTGATGCATCGCATCGTCGAAACTCACAGACGACGTCCCAAAATGCATCCGACCGGCGATCGTGGCCGCCTCCAATTCGGCGGAGGTTGGCAAGACCATCGTTCCCGCCACTCTATGATCGGTGAAGTAGCCGGTGTGCTGCACGCCGTAGCGAGCTTCATAGCGCACATCTTTGCTATTTGAATCTATACGCGTGCCCACCAACGGATGGGGTCGCTCGACAACCTTCCGCGCTTGTTCAGCATCGACCTTATCTTCCTCTATCCAGTAACGTTTGCGCTGGAAGGGATAAGTCGGCAGCGGAATTCGTCGCCACGAAGCGTCGGAGTGGACTGCAGTCCAATCTACATTGTGGCCGGCAAGATACAACGCGACCAGCATTTCGCTAATCGAGTCGGCGTCCGGCTTTTGACGACTCAGTGCAGCAATCCAGGTTGCGGACTTGCTTTTTGTGCCAAGACAGATTTGCGCAATCGGTAGCAAGACCGGGTGTGGTCCGATTTCCAGAAAAGTCTGGCACTCGAGTTTGGCGAGCGCAAGCATGCCATCACCGAACCGCACCGCTTCACGGAGATGTCGGCGCCAATAGGATTTGTCGGGCGCGGCGGACATCAACTCACCTGTGAGGTTGGATATCAAGGGCAGTTTAGGCGGTTGATGTTTGACCCGGACCGCAACGTTTTCGAACTCATCAAGAATCGGTTCGGTTCGCGGGGAGTGAAAGCCGTTAGAAATGCGTAACTCCCTATAGCTGATATTCTGCCGCTCCAACTCCTGTCCGAGCATTCTCAATGCGTCGCGCTCACCGGACACGACCGTATTCAGCGGTCCGTTCATTGCGGCGACAGTAATCTCCGGGGCAATCTTATCGATGAGTTTACGAACTGCGGATTCTTCGGCAAATATCGCGGCCATAGCCCCGCCGCTCGGTACTCGATGCATCAGCGTGCCGCGCGCTATGACCAGTTGCATCGCGTCTTCGAGCGTCATGACATCCGCTACACAAGCGGCGGCAATTTCTCCCAAGCTGTGGCCAATCACCGCGTTAGGCACGATGCCCCAGGATTTCATGAGCTGCGCCAGAGCGTACTCAACCGCAAACACTGCAGGCTGGGTGTAGTCAGTGCGGTTGACCAACGCATCATCGCTGTCTGCGGCAAAAATCACCTCGAGCAAGCCTCTCTCTAGATATGGCTCCGCCAAAGCGTGACAGCGATCCATAGCATTCCGAAAAACGGAGTGCGTGCGATACAACTCAGCGGCCATGCCGACACTCTGCGAGCCCTGACCGGAAAACATGAAAGCGATTGACCTTTTACCGGTGCGCTGCACGCTCGATGCATCATCGGTTACCGTTCGCAACCATGTGGTGAGGTGCTTTTTCAGTTCGGATGACGATCTGGCCGGTGCAGCAAAGCGAAATGTAAACCGGTTTCTGCTGACATTAGTCGTGTAGCACAGGTCACCAATCGGTGTGTCGGGATTGTTGTTCAGCCAGTTCAGAAGTTCTGCGACACGCGCCACCAGTGCGTCCGCGCTTTTGGCTGAAAGGGTAATCAAGCACGGAAATTGACCTGGTGATTGGTTCTTTGCGGCTACAATCGGCGGCGCCTCTTCGAGGACGGCGAAAGTATTCGTGCCGCCGATCCCGAGACTGTTTAGCCCGGCGCGCCGCGGCGTATCCGTGAGGGGAAAATCCTGCAGCTTTGTGTTTACGTAAAAGGGTGACGAGGCGAAGTCGATTCGAGGGTTCGGCGTTTCATAATTGATGCTCGGTGGTATTCGTTTGTGATAGAGGGCGAGCGCGGTTTTGATCAGGCCTGCAATTGACGCCGCTTGTTCCGGGTGGCCGATATTGGCTTTAACTGAACCGACAGCACAGTACTGCTTGCGTTCAGTCTCGCTTCGAAAAGCTTTGGTCAGCGCTTCGATTTCCAACGGATCCCCGACACTCGTGCCGGTTGAGTGGCATTCAACATAGCCAAGGCTGTCTGCGCTTACCCCCGCCAATTTTAGCGCATCGACCACTGCCTGGGACTGCTGGCCCAGACTCGGCGCGGTGTAGCTGATTTTAGCCGAACCATCGTTATTCGCCGCAGTCCCTTTGATAACGGCAAAGATATGGTCGCGATCAGAGATCGCTCGTTCCAAGGGCTTGAGCAACACGGCGCCAACGCCGCTACCAAAAATCGTTCCCTGGCCAGCCGAGTCGAACGGGCGACAATGCCCATCTAAGGAATAAAGGCTCCGCTTTTCCGGTAGGTATCCCTGGGCTTGCGGTACGCGGACCACCGAACCGCCCGCCAGCATCATATCGCAATCATTGAACCTTAGGCTCTGGCACGCCTGGTGGACCGCCACCAAAGACGAGGAGCACGCCGACTGAATTGTGAAGCTGGGACCCGTGAGGTTCAGCTTAAAGGAAACGCGGGTGCTCAGAAAATCCTTGTCGTTATTGATATGCGAAGTGCTTGCTGTCTGGCCGGGAAGATCGGCGTGGTGCAGTTTTGCCAGCAGATAACTTGAAACGATGCCACCGGCGGTCGAAAAAACGCCGACCCTCCCAGGGTAACCAGCGGGGTCATAACCCGCGTTTTCGAACGCCTCCCAGCACACCTCCAGGAACAGCCGGTGCTGTGGGTCCATCAGGGCGGCTTCTTTGGGTGAGTAACCGAAGAACGATGCGTCGAACATTTCGACGTCGCGCAACATCGGTGCCGCCTTTACATAATTGGGGTTGGCCACCAACGACGGTGTGACGCCGGCTGACATAAGTTCTTGATCGGAAAAAAAAGTGATTGATTCAACGCCGTGGCAAAGATTCGTCCAAAATTCTTCAGCCGTAGCCGCTCCAGGGAATCGACAAGACATTCCAATTATCGCGATGTCGACATTCCGCGAGGAGGTACTCATTGTGATACTCGACCTAATGCCGACTGCCTAATCACTCTTCGGTTTTTCGCCTTTCCGTAGAGTATTCAATGTATCAAACATGGTGGTCAAAATTTCTTCTTGAGCCTCAATAAGTTGAACGCGAGCCGAGGTCAATTTTGGGAAGAGCTCTTTAAATGAAACTTCCAGCCTCTTTTTGAAATCTTCGTCAAGGAGATTTCTCCGCGTTCCCGACCGATCCAAGATCATCATCAGAGCTTGTAATTGACGCAAGGTGAAATTCTCGGTCGCCCTAACACGGCTGGGATCTGTAATGTTGCTTTTCGCAATTTCGAGCATTTCGCGTTGGTAGGATAACCAAGGCAATGCCAGCAAAATAAAATTTCTTAAATTGTCTTCGTAAGACTGAGACTGATCTGGCTTGCTGTCATCTGGCATCTCAGCGCCCTTTGCCCTTGAATCATTTTCGCTTTGAGTGTCCTGCGACCGACGGCGCAACTGACTCGGCGCGTCACCTCTGGATGCCATATGAGTTTCGCACCCCGACGATAACGCACCTCAGGTTCGGAGCTCCTTTGCGTATTTATCGCATATTAGGTCTACGGGAGGGCCGCTTGGCGATCAAGATGGCTCTAGGCCTTAAGACGGACCATGTAGTCATTACGGCCATCGACATAGGCATCGGGAGAATGGGTACGCGCGGAGGTGCCCTTGCACGCCGGCGGCCCCGATGCAGT
>Ga0306920_100011727_pt1 | contig 11866 bp, 11 predicted proteins | sample flu12Cox44000170_FD_204666 | JGI IMG/M metagenome (GOLD analysis project Ga0306920, IMG submission 204666) | Lab enrichment of tropical soil microbial communities from Luquillo Experimental Forest, Puerto Rico - flux4day.12C.oxic.44.000.170 (v2)... | ecosystem: Environmental > Terrestrial >...
CTTCGCACGGTTTGTCGAATATCTTCTCGATACCTCTATAGCGGTAGAGGATACGCACGTTGCGCCGTCAGGCTGCTCCTCTAGCGTTGCTCGCCGACAAAGCCGCGCTGCAACTCGCCGAGCCGCGAGAGCGCCGCGGGCGACAGCGGACCTTTGTTGATCGCGCGCGCAGCGTATTCGAGCTGGTCCAAGGTCGAGTAGCCGACGAGCACGGTCGAGACGGCATCGTTGGCGATCGCAAACCGCAATGCCGCGTCGACCAGGCTCTCCGCATGGCCTTCGCGAATCAGCGGGTCGAGCCGCCGTGCCCGCTCCACATCAATGCGGTAGCTGCCGCCCGAGCCGATCGGCTCGACGCTCGGCGAGCCTAGCGGATGGCGGTCTTCGGTGCCGCTCAATGCGCCGGCGGCCAGCACGCGAATGTTTATGACACCCATCTCGGCGCTCTTGGTGTGCGCCAAGAGATCGCCGAAGTCATGCGCCGGATAACCCGGCGACACCGCCGCCCCGGCGCTCGGGTTCAGGAGATTGTAGCTGACCTGCGCAGTGTCGAAGACGCGCGCATCGACGACCCGGTGCAGTGCCGGCGTGTCGCCGACCGCGGTGATGCCGCAGAACCGAGTTTTGCCCTGTTGCCGCAATCGGTCGAATGCCGGGGCGACCTCGCCGAGCACGGTCTCCGGGGTAAAACCGCCGTCGCTGCCGTCAGCGGTGATGTGGTTATGCAGCTGAAAGAGGTCGACATGGTCGAGCTGCAGGCGCTGCAGGCTCGCCTCGAGTGAGGCGGTCATCGCCGGGCCGATACGGCCGCGCTCGCTGTCGGGAACGCGCACCTTGGTGCCGACCCAGATATCGGGTTTCAGGCTCTTCAGGACACGCCCGAGATGGCGCTCGGATTCGCCGTTCCCGTACATCGCCGCCGTGTCGAAGTAATTGATGCCGAGCTCGACGGCGCGCGCAACCGCCCGCTCTTGATCGGCCGGATTACCGCGCACCATCAGACCGCCGACCGCGCCGCAGCCAAATCCGAGAACCGAAACCGCGAGGCCGGTGCGGCCGAGTGTGCGTGTCTCCATCGTTTCCTCCATGCTCCGGAGTTCAGTCCGGATCAAATCCTCAGTGTCCGGGGGTGTCAATCTTGCCGCAGAAGCCACGGTTCTGGGATATGCTGAAGCAGCAAGGTCGAGGACGAGGGAAATGACTGATCGGACGCAAATCGACGATGTCGTCACCGCCAACCGCATCCTCTCCGACCAGGGCGTGGTCGATGGCTTCGGGCATGTCAGCGCACGGCACGAGGGGAATGCGACGCGCTTTTTGCTCGCCCGCAGCATGGCGCCGGGTCTCGTTACGGCCGAGGACATCATGGAATTCAACCTCGACGGCAACGCGATCGACCCGCGCGGGCGCGCGCTCTACGCCGAGCGCTTCATCCACAGCGAGATCTACAAGGCTCATCCCGAAATCAAGGCGATTGTGCACAGCCACTCGCCGTCGATCATTCCGTTTGGTGTGACCAGCATCCCGCTGCAGCCGATCTACCACATGAGCTCGTTTCTCGGTGCCGGCGTCCCGATATTCGAGATCCGCGAGGCTGGGGGTCCGGCGACCGATATGCTGATCCGCACCCCCGAACTCGGCGCGGCACTCGCGCGCAAGGTCGGCAAATCGGCTGTCGTGCTGATGCGCGGCCATGGCGATGTCGTTGTCGGCGCCTCGGTCGAGCAGGTCGTGTTTCGCGCAATCTACACCGAGGTCAATGCCAAGCTCGAAGCCCAAGCCCTGCTGCTTGGCGGGGGCGAGGTCAATTTCCTCAACGCCGAAGAGGCGGCCAACGCCACCGCCACGAACAATGGGGTCCTCAGCCGGCCGTGGGAGCTGTGGAAGCGGCAGGCGCTTGCTCGACCTTGAGCAATTCCCGCTGCCGCAATGTCTCGACCACGACGGTGAAATGGCCTGCAGCCGATCGGTCGAGCCCTTCGAGCCAATTCTGATCGAGGAACGAGGCGAGCGCCGGCTGCCCGAGCGCCGCCTCCCAGATGATGCCGAGCAGCGAGGCCGCCGCCTCGTCCGCCTCGCGCGCCAGTGGCGGCAGAACCGCGGCGCGCTCGGCTGCTTCGCGATCGAGCGTGTCCGGACCAGGCCCCAGACCGAACTCGACGAGGCCTCGCCGCTCCGGTGGGGCCAATGCGAAATGGGCCACCTCGTGCAGGATCACATACGCGTCGGTCGCGCCGTTCAATGCCGTTCCGTCCCAATTGAAGCGGCACCGGGTCCCCGCCGGGTGGACCGCCACGCCGGAGCTCCGGGCGAAGGAGAGCGCCGCAAGCCGATGCCGTTCTGCCTCAGCTCCGGTCGCGCGGTCAGGTGAGGTGGTGCGAATTCGCGCGAACACGGCGCGCGGCAGCCCATCGGAGAGACCCGCCGCAAACTGGTCCAAGCTGCCCGCGAGTTGGCCATTCGGGATCGGGGTTAAAATCATTCGGTCGTGCGGTGAGCCTGCATTCCGTATGATAGATGGTTTCGCGCCGCGCGCTCGCATCACCGCGCCGAAAACCGAAAGAGGCGGCTCGTCGGCCGCCTCTTTGGCGATGCGAGCTCAGCGATCTGCGCGGCTAATTATCGTCCCCTTTGCCGGGCACCGGGGTGATCGTGCCGAACAGTCCATCCGTCTCGCCGTTGGGACCAGCGGTAAAATAGAGGGTGTCGGAGTTCGAGTTTCTGCCGCCGCCCAGCGTTATCGTCCACAGCCCGTCGATCGCTAGCGGCTTTTTCGTAGTGGCATCCCGCAGGAGGCCGTGAAAATCTCCGTCAGACCCAAACGCGGTGATTTTGCCATCGCCGAAATTGCCGACGAGGATGTCACCGCTGAACCGGCCAAACGCGAACGACGCCCGTGAGACGCCCCACGGAGAATTCAGGGTTCCTTGACTGGCGAAGCGCAACAGCAAATTGCCGTCTGTATCGAATACGTCAACAAAGCCGTTACCACGGCCGGCTACGTCGTCATGCTTCGCGTCGTTTTGCAAGGCGTAGGTGACGAACAACGTTCCATTAATGTTCTGGATGCCGAATGGGGCAAAACCGGCTGGGATATCCGGGTCGGAGAAGTTGCCGGGGATCTGCGTGCTACTCGCAGGGGTGAAATCTGGGGGTGCGAATACATCAATCTTCGCGCCGCGGAAATCCGGCGCATAGAGAAAAACGCCATGCGTGTTGGTCCCGACCGCCAAGCCCTTATAGACGGCACCAGGCGAGTTGTTGACGGCCTCGACGGCATGACTGGTATCGGGGAGGGTTGATGCCCAGGCCGATATAGTGCCGTCTTCGGTCGCCCAGATGAAAGCCGCGGTAATGCTTGTGCCGGGTACAGTAAATCCCGTGCTCCCCGTGGTCGGGTTCCACACCATGCCGGTCGGTGCCGCATTCGTCGGTGGTGGATTAGCATTCTGGGGTACCGGCATGCACGAAGTTGCCGAGGGGGTTCCTCCCGGAAGTGGGATCGCAACCCTTAATGTGACAGGAACTCCCGCCCCATCATAGAGTGTCGAGCAGCCGGTGGCGTTATCAGCAATCCAAAACGGACTCGCGCCCGGCGTAAACGCCACACCCCAGGCGTTCTGGAGCACCGGATCTTGGTTCGGGGCGACGTTCGGCAGATCGGATGTCAAAGGGGTCACGAGATAGCGGTTCGCCTTGCCGTGGTCGTCGGCGTGAACGGTCGTGGCGGCGATGATAGAAACGGCGATAACGGTAGAAGCGCCGAAATGCCGACCGAATTGCTTCATCATGCTTGTCCCTCCCGGTTGACTGAGCGCCTGCGGGCGCAGTTGCGATAAGCGGTCGTCGCCGTGGGATAAACTATCCCCCGAACTCTAGGACTCCGAAGGCACCACTTTATTCCGCGAGCAAGTACGAAAGACTCGGCTGGGCTTCCCCGGCGCGGGCGGCATTTTCGCTCGGTCCCCGTCTGGGGTGGTCTGCCGGTAGACGAACTCGGCGATACGCAGCGGCGGATCGCGGTCGGCCTTGGCGGCCATCGCATAACCGAAGCGGTCATTCCACCAGCAGATCGCAACAGTGGCGGATTCTTGGATATACGAGCCGGTCCAGCACAACCGGGACCAATCATTGGGCGTTCTGGACGCTCTGATCGATGACCAGAATTTCATTGGTGTTATCATTGACCGCCGCCAACCGAGCAGTGTTCATACCGACCAAGGTTGTAGCGAGGCCGAATGCTCCGCCCTGCGCAGAGCTGATATTGAATTGACCGACGAACTGGCCAGTCTTTGTCAATTCGACGATCTCGCTGGGGTGATTTGCATCGGCGTTGGCCGCGTCGCCATTGCTGGTGATCAGATCTCCGTTCGGCGCAAACGCCAGTGCGAGCGGTCCCCGCAACTGACCGCCCTGCGCAATCATCACGCCGGTGGTCGGGGTCGGCGGGCTGCTTCTGGTGGAGGCATTGAAAACTTTATAGATCGCATTATCGGCAGTCGACGCGACATAGAGGATATCAGTCTCCCTATCGTGAGCGAGCCCGGTCGGCGCCAACACGAACGCGGTCGGATCGGTTTGGGTCGTGTATCCCGAAGCGATAACGGTCGCGTTGGCTAGGGTGACGGAATTGGAAGAAAGCGTCAAACTGAGACGCACCACGGTGCCCTGGAGCATGTTGCCCGTCCCCACGTGCACGTTCGAGACGTAAACCGTGGGGTGGTCCTGGTCATCGTCGATCGTCAGATCCCAGGGGCCATCGATCAGCGAGCTGGTCGTGGTTGGCACCAGCGTGCCGGTTCGATCGATGAACTGCAGCGAGCCGGCGGACAACGGATTCGGGAGGTTGCCGACCACGACGAAGCCGCGTTGCAATACGCCGAGGGCGGTCGTCAGGCCGATCGGAGTCGACGTGAAGAAAATCGAAGCCTGCATTGACGGGGTGACGACTTCCGGCATCACCGTTACGATCGTCGTACCGGTACCCTGTACAGTGCTGCTGCTATTGAAGTTCGAAACCAGAATATCGCCGGGCATCAGCGGCCCGCCAGATGGGAACCCGCGCGGCACGAATGCCACGCCGTAAGGATTGAGATCGCCGTTCGCCGGGATCGTCGAAGATATGATGATATCCGGAATAAACTGCTGCGCTTCGGCGCTGGCCGCCATCTCGGGAAGCGCGACGGTTGCCATCAACAGGCTCGCTGCAGCGATGGGCGACAAATCAGACATTTTTCCTCCGTGAGCCGACAGTTCAATTCGCGGCGAAGCCGAGATTCGTTATTACGACTTCACGAAATGCGTTTTATTCCGCGAGAATCAGCTGGGCTTCCCCGGCGGTGGCGGGATCTTGGCTTTGGCGCCGTCCGGCGATGTCTGCTGGTAGACGATCTCTGCCAGCCGCAACAGCAGGTTACGGTCGGCCCTTGCGGCGATCGCATAGCCAAAGCCTTGATCCGACCAGTAGAATGCGCCGATAGCGCCCTCTTCATGGTAGCGGAACGCGGTTTCGCCGCCGACCCCTGCGCGAAGATACAGAGTAAGGCGTTCCCGATTTCCGTTTTCATACATGAACTGAGCTGCCAGACCATCCTCGGCTGGCAGCAGCCGGCCGCCCATCAGCTGGAAGCCGGCCGCCGCGAGATCCGGCACGACGAGCTGCCGTCCCAGTCGCTTGGAGAGCCACTGCACAAGATGCGCCTCCTGGCCGGCATCGACCTCGACCGGATGGCGAACCTCAACCGAGAACGTGCGGTGGGCAGCGATCGCATCGGCCGTGATCATGCGTGCGACAGCGCCAGGCGGCAGTGAGCTCGGCGGGCCCGTAAGCTCGCGTGCCGCCCAGCCGCCGATGCCACCTAAAACGATGAGACCTACCGCTGCGGCGATTTGTGCCAGCTGGCGGTATCTCCGACGACGCTTCTGCGCGAACAGATGCGTGACGCGCAGGCGGTTTGGAATTGTTCCATCGGCATGCGCGGCGTAAGCCGCGCGCAGCGCTTGCCGCTGCGCAGCATATTCTGAAAACCGCGCCTCGACCTCGGGATGCGCCGCAAGGTAGGCTTCGACGTCTTGGGCGCGCTCGCGCGGCAGGTGTCCATCGATATGGGCGTGCAGGTCGTCCTCTTCTACAGGCCGCCCCGGCCTTGTCATCTAACTCTCCTCAACTCGCCGTTGCGGTGCCGCTGCTCCCCATTTTCGTTTCCGTTCATATAGTGACGCAGCCGCTCGCGACCGCGCGATATGCGGGACATCACTGTACCGATCGGCGATTTCCAACAGCGTGTCGGGCACGCCGCGTCGTCCCTGGCGATACCTCTCGTTCAGAAATCGCTTGTAGAGGATCGTGTACAGCCAGCCGCGCCCATCGCCTTCCGCCCGGCGGAGGTGCCAGCGGGAGACGATGGCTCACCGCGGCCGTCAAGGTTCGGGTCGGGGCCGGCATCATCGCCGCTCCTGTATCCATGGTTTAATCACGTACCTGTTAACCAAGGTGCAACTTTAGGGTCACCGACCGGGTCGATCGGCCTCGTCATTCTTGACATCCACGTTATACGACCCGGCGCAGTCCACTTTATTCCTGGGCGAAGTCTCTGCCACAGCCGCCGGAATGGGTTCGAGAACCTCACGGAATAAACTCGGTTTCAGCGAGTCGTAATTGATCAGACTTCGCCGGTTAGCGTTCCACCTTCGCGTTCGATGCGCCGGCACGTCCAGTGAACTCGGGATCTCGGCTGAGAGAGGGATTAATGTCAGGCGAACCGGAGAACGGATTGGCACGATTTTCCAGGCGCTCGCTGTTGCGCAGCGCTGTAGGAGCAACAGGCGCCCTCGCCGCAACACTGAACCCGGCTTTGGCGCAACCCAAAATTTCGAAGGTCGCGGTGAATTACCAGGATCATCCGGACGGCGACAAGCGCTGCGATAAATGCATCCAGTTTCAGCCGCCAGATGCCTGCAAGGTCGTTGACGGCTCGATCAGTCCACAGGGATCCTGCCGTATCTTCATATTGAACCGCGGTTAGAAGGCGGATCGACGCAAGGCTGGAGTAAAGCCCAGACGGATCGCGGGCCGGTGTAGCCCGCTCCTCATTCGAATTCAGACGGGGAGTGTTTTCATGATCCGGAAGGTCATGCCGGTCCGGCGGGCTTTACACACCCGCGGTCACAGGCTATTGGCGCGTCTTCTAATGGCGACGGCATTTGGCGTTGGGCTATTACCGCGGCACGCAGCGTCGCTGCCGCTCTACGCACGCCAGACCGGACAGCCTTGCGCGACCTGCCATACCGCCTTTTTGGAGCTGACGCCGTTCGGCCGTCGTTTCAAACTGGGCGCCTATACCCTGGGCGGGGGAGATTGGAATGGCCCGCCGTTCGCGGTCATGTTGCAACCGACTTTTACGAATACCCAGGGCGCTCAGCCGGGCGGTGCTGCGCCCGGCTTCGGCGTGAACAACAATTTTGTGATGCAGCAGATGAGCCTCTTTACCGGTGGCAGATTCACCGAGAATTTCGGGGGCTTTCATCCAAGGAACCTGGAATGGCGTCTCCCATAACTTCAGCTGGGACAATACGGATATACGCTTCGCCAAGCCATTCAACATCGACGGTCACGCCCTGCTCTGGAGCGTCACTGCCAACAACAACCCGACCGTCCAGGATGTCTGGAACACGATCCCCGCATGGAGCTTTCCCTATATAAGCTCACAGCTGGCGCCGTTGCCGACCGCCAAGACATTCATCGAGCAAGTTTACGCGCAGCAGGTGGCCGGCCTCAGTAGCTATGGCTTCCTGGACGACCTGTTCTATTTTGAGTTCGGCGGGTATCGACCACTGTCGAGCAACACGCAGCTCGCCCTCGGTGTCAGTCCGACGGGGCAGAGCCCGATCAGTGGCGTTGCGCCTTACTGGAGGATCGCAGTCGAGCCGAATTTTGGCGCTCATTCATGGGAAGTCGGCACATTGGGGCTGGCATCGAAGGTCTTCCCGACGGGCATGTCCGGTGCCGGCACCGATTCCTTCACCGATATTGGCATCGATACCCAGTACCAATATCTCGGCGATCCCCACACGGTCACTGCCCGTCTCGCCTGGATAAACGAAAACCATAACACAAGCGCCAGCCAGACGCTCGGGCTCGCCAACAATTCCAACAACCAATTACGATCGTTGAATGCAACGGCGTCGTATATCTACGACAGCACTTGGAGCCTTGCCGCCGGACGAGTCTCGGTGGGCGGCACCCCGGACGCGGCGCTGTACGGCACGTTCACGGGAAGCCCGAACAGCGCCGGCTGGATCTTCGAGCTAGCCTATCTGCCATTCAGCCATGGCGGCCCGTCATTCTGGCCATGGCTTAATTTCCGTATCGGCTTGCAGTATACACACTGGAACAAGTTTGACGGGGCCAGCACGAATTTTGACGGTATGGGCCGCAACGCGAAGGACAATAATACGTTTTTTGCGTATATCTGGACTATGTTCTGAGGCGTAACGCCGACGCGCGCATTTGGCGGTGGTCGAGGCACGAGTGGCTCGAGAAATTCTATACCATCGACGACAACTGGTGCGCCGAAGACCGCCGCAAGCTACTGGCCTTCGCCCGCGGTGATGATCTCCTCGACCATGCCGTCGGCGAAATACTCCTGCTCGGGATCGCCGCTCAGATTGAGGAACGGCAGCACTGCCAGTGACGGCTGCTCGGCAACCGGCGCGCTCGGTTCGGCGGCGGTGTTGTCGGCGGCCCGAGGTTCCGGCGCGGGGTGCAGCCGGTAGCCGCGCCCGGGGACGGTCACGATCCGGCTTTCCCCGTCCCCGTCCTCGGCGAGCGCTCTGCGCAGCGCCGAAATGTGCACCTGGATGTTGTGTTCCTCGACGACGACCCCGGCCCACACCCGCTCCATCAGCTCGTCTTTGCTGACGACTTTGGCCCCTGCCGATGCCAACACGCAGAGGATGTCGAGCGCCCGGCTGCCGAGCCGCACCAGTGTTTGATCGCGCCGCAACTCGCGCCGCGCGAGGTCAAGCCGGGACCGGCCGAAGCTGATCTCCTCGACCATCGGAAGGTGCGATTGAGAACAATTGAGCTTCTCAACCAAAGAAGTTAACCGCCGCGCCGCTTAACGTCCATCGCCGTATCGGGCAGGTCGCGGCCTCTCGGAGATCGCCGGGGAGTGCACGCGCGGCTGGCCTGATTGATTGACCCGGAGGTTCCCATGGATGGTGTCGCATATCCGCGCTGGCCGACCGTTCATCCGCACATCCTGCTGACCTTTGCCGCCCTGTTCTGGGCGGGTAACGTCGTACTGGGGCGGGGAGTCTCCGGCGCCATCCCCCCCATCACGCTGAATGTGTTGCGCTGGGCAATTGCTCTCGCGCTGCTGCTGCCGAAAGCATGGCCGCAGCTGGCCGGCAAAGGCCAGGTTGTTCGAAAGCATTTTGCCGAACTGGTGTTGCTGGCGGTGCCAAGCATCGCGATCTACAACACCTTCCTCTATATCGGTACCCGTACCACCACGGCCACCGATGCCGGCCTGATCGTCGGCACTATGCCGATCGCGATATTGGTTCTCGGGTATTTTGCACGCGAAGAGCGGTTGACCACCCGGCGCGTCGCTGGAATTGCCATTTCCTTCGCGGGCGTGGTCTTAGTCATCGCCAAGGGTAGTTCGGCTCTCGTCCACGAGCTGTCGCTCTCGTCCGGCGTTCTTTTCATTATCGGGGCGGTCGTGTCCTGGGCTGCCTACTCCATCCTCTTGCGCCGCTTTTCGATACCTCTGGGTGGCTCCGCTCTGCTGGCCGTCCTGTCGGCAATCGGGCTTGCACTGTGCATCCCATTCTGCGTTTGGGAGCTGTTGCATGGCGAGCGCATCCTCTGGTCGCCCGGAACGGCGGCAGCGGTCATCTATGTGGGCATTTTCCCTTCGGTGATAGCGACCATCTTCTGGAACGCCGCCGTAGCGCAAGTTGGCGCGGGCACCTCTGGAGTCTTCACCAACCTCATTCCGATCTTCTCGGTCATCTTAGCAGTCATTCTGCTCAAAGAATCGATCAACCCGTTTCAGCTCGTGGGCATGGGCTTGATCTTCATGGCCATCTGGCTCGTTTCCGCGCAAGCATCGTTATTCCAGCCGTTTCGGCTCGACGTCATTTTCAACCGCAGCAGGAAGCTCCAGGAGGGTTAGATGTCAGCTCTAGTCAATGGTCTCTACAACAGTCAATCGATCCAGCAATGGCAGAATGAGCGGACAATGTTGCACAGCTCGGGAATCTGGGGACGCGGGCCAGTGCTGGAATATCTTGCCAACGAGGTCGTCAAGGCCGGCGACGTTGTCATCGACTTGGGTGCAGGGGCAGGATATCCGACCCTACAGATCGCGGGAATGACCGGTGCAGTAGGAAACGTGATCGGGATCGAGCTCAGCGAGGCGATGCTCGAGGCTGCTCGTAGTCATTGTCGCGCCGCGAATCTGTCTTTCCAACGGGGGGACATATCGCAGCCGCTGCCGCTTGAAGACGAATGCGCAGACGTGGTGACCGGATTCATGGTACTGCACAACCTGCACCGGGCGGAGATGCGACGGACGCTTAGTGAGGTCGAAAGAGTTCTCAAGCCTAGTGGGCGCGCGGTTTTTCTGACCATGCATCCCGATGCGTTCGAGAGCCAATGGGATTTGCAGTTCCTGTCATACGACCTTTCAGCGCTGCAGCGATATCGCAATGCAGTGGACAAGGAGGATACCGAGGTCCCCGGACGGGCCCGCAATATCGCGGGAGGCGAGAATGCAATAGCCGCCATCTACCATTCGCGTTGCAGTGTCGTCGAGGCCGTGTCAGATGCTGGCTTGGTGCTAACGGGCGAGCGCGATCTCTGGATTGACCTAGAAACAGCCGCGCAGATGTTCGGAACTGACAGCATACGGCGCATGCCAACTACGCCGACCTATTGGATGCTGACGCTAGCCAAATCCAGCATGGTGGCGAACGGGCATGCCGATGCCGCGACCCACACCCGCTCCATCGGCTCGTCTTTGTTGACGAGTTTGCCCCCGGCCGAGGCCAACACACAGAGGATGTCAAGCGCCTGGCTGCCAAACCGCACCGGTGTTTGATCGCGCCGCAGCTCGCGCCGGGCGAGGTCAAGTCGGAACCGGCGGAAGCTGATCTCCCCTCGACCATCGGATTGATCCCGCTTGAGAACAATTGAGCTTCTCAACCAAAGATCTCAACCACCGCATCGTTTACCGTCGATCACCGTGTTGGGCAGGGCCGCAGCCTCTCGCATATCGCCCCAGGGGGGGCGGAACCCACCCAACCGGTTGCTCGAAAAGACGGCCCTAAAAGGAGATCATCAGATGTTTTCGCTCAGCTCGTCCAAAGCCACTCCAACGCAACAGCTTGATCCATCCGCTCGACTCAACCGGCGGACGACGCGTTCGGTCAAAATCATCACCATTGCCACCGTCGCGCTGCTCTCCGCGGCCAATACGTTTGCGAGTGCGGCAGAGAACTCAACGCGAACAGCTCGGGAGCGCCACGCCTGTGCCGTCATCATGGGGCTCCACCAACCGGGAGATCTCTACGACACATGCATCAGAAGCCTCGAAAAGACCTTGTCTGAGCTGGATCAAGCCAAACTGGTTTCGACGAATCGAACCACATGCGCTCGAGAGGGGCTCAAGCCTGGTTCGTCGGCTTTCGCAGTCTGCGTTGTAGATGCAGAACGATCCCCGGCGGATGCCGACCGCAATGCGGCAATCGCCGCTGTCCGCTGAAGCAAACCCAACTTAACCCGATACACCTTTAGGCTGGAGAGTACAATGTCCCGCATCATCTTGATTTGCTCCCTTGCGGCCCTCCTGATGGG
>Ga0306920_100011728_pt1 | contig 11865 bp, 11 predicted proteins | sample flu12Cox44000170_FD_204666 | JGI IMG/M metagenome (GOLD analysis project Ga0306920, IMG submission 204666) | Lab enrichment of tropical soil microbial communities from Luquillo Experimental Forest, Puerto Rico - flux4day.12C.oxic.44.000.170 (v2)... | ecosystem: Environmental > Terrestrial >...
GGAGCTTGGGGTATCCGATGGGAACCTCGATGATCACCCCATGGCACCCGCACTCAACCGCCTTGTCGATGTCAGCGTTGATGGCGCGGGCGAAGGTATAGATCTTGGACTTCAGCCCCAGGCCGGAAATGCGCTTGATGGCCTCGAAATCCTGGTCGGACACCGCCGGCATGCCTGCTTCGATCCGGTCGACACCCACCTCGTCGAGCTTCTCGGCGATCGCGATCTTGTCCGCGACGCTGAAGACCACGCCAGGAGTCTGTTCCCCGTCCCGCAAGGTGGCGTCGTGAATGCTAACGCGCGGCGGCAGTTCGAAGCGGGCCCTCACTTCCGGCGCGAAATTGTAGGGGCTCACCCACCATTGGTTCTCCCGATAGTGCCCGTCGCTCATGAAATGCCCGCCTCCAGTCCCGTCATTATAGCGCGGGCTCTCCCTACGGCCCGCTTCGGATGACCGAGGAGCGCGTGTGTGGCATGGTGCGGGGCCGCGCGGCGGGACCTGCGACGGCGCCCTTAGGGCTGGCCCATCGGTGGTCGGATGCGCGATTTGGGAGGCGCAGGTCCGCTTGGTGATCCGGCTCCATGCAACCCGAAAGAGATCGGAGGGAGACGGGGGCTGCATTTTTTTCTTGACTTTCTTTGCGAACCACCTTATATATGAATCACATTGCGATTTTTTTCAGTCGCAAAATTCGATGTTAGGGAGAATCAGTCGATGAAGAGCGCAACGAAAAAGGCTGCTGCGAAGAAGAAAGCTGCTCCGAAGAAAAAGAAGTAGCTTGGAACGCCCTGAAGAAGGGCTAGCAGACCGATTTCACTTCGAAGGCCCCGGTTTTCCGGGGCCTTTTTGCTGTTTCAGGCTTTCTCCTCCGTTTTCCTGCTAGCATCCGCCGCCGACGAAGCACTCGAAACGCCTCTTCGATCGAGTACCGCAGTGTCTTCGGCTCGAGACGGCGCCCCCCCTTGGCTCTCTAGGCCGCCCCCAAGCAGAGGGGGCACCGAACTGCTCCTCAAAACCAGTCGCGAGCGGAGTCTGTGCCTGGGTCTCGATCCATTCGGCTCCGAATCCATACCTGATGCCATGTTCCTCAAGGGCGGTGAGGTTCGCGTGAGCTGTGATGTGCTGGCAACCGAGGTTGGATCTCCTCCCGCGCGGGATGTTGCCCCCGGGGGGAGAAGTAGCAGCCCAGATACCGGTCGAGCTGCCATCCTCCAAATCGGCGGTTGTTCCAAAGAATCGGTCCCGTTCGACGGCGACGCGTTGCTCGCGGAGACGCGACGTCGGCAGGCCAGAGCGTCACCGGTGTCGAAGGCCAGGGGGCGAAACGGCTCCGGCCGAGCGCGCGGGTGCGGCTTCAACCGGCACGTGACGCCAGGCGATTTTGCGGTGGCCCGCCTAACTCGACCGCGGTCGCATCCGCCGGGCACCACATCGCGCTCCAGAGCCATCGGGCGTGCGGCGGCCAAGAGTCCTCTCAAGGAGTGGCTGGATCTGTTTGGCGGTGATGGCGGAATTGACGAAATGTTGGCGCGGGCGCCGGTAACAGGCATGTTCGGGACGGCCATTTCCGTGATGAAGCGCCGGAAGAGGGGCTGTTGTCGCGGCGGATCCGAACGCCCGCAGCTCGACTGCGGACTCGTGCGCCCTTTCGCCAGTTGAGGAGTGCGGAGGAAGCGACTGAGCGGCGTAATCGTGCATCTAGTCGTAGAGGTAATGCTGAAAGATCCAGGCAAGGCAGGCGGTGGATGTCGTGCGGATCAACGCGAGATCGACCGTGAAGCCTCGGGCTGCGGCCCTTCGGGCGGATGACCCGGTTCGATCACGTCGTCTGTTTTCCCGGTCGGAGAACCCAACCGGGCGTGGTCGGAGCGGCCGATCTCGCCCCGATCTCGTCGAGGGGCGTCACGCGACTGTGGGAGCCTGAAATCAAAGTGCCGTTGCCACCGACGATCGAGGTGGCGCTTCCGTTGACAAGCCGCGGGTCGCATCTCCATCACGCCGGGTGGTGGTCGAGGAGCTTCCCACCCGGGAGTTGATCGGGATCGGTGCGAATTACTGGCAAGGACGAGTGTTCGCATTCGGGAAATCCTGTTTCGGAGCACGCGGGTCGGCCGGGGTTGTCGCTTCGGGGGGTCCGGGTCGGGGGGCGCTGACGGACTCCCCACGGTTGTCGCCACTTTTCCCGACCCTGATCGATCCCTGGTCGCGTTGCGGGCAAACGGTGTTGAGGGGCGTTCTCCATGGCCACTGGCCGGAGGCCAGCGAGCTCCCCATCGTAGCTGCGGACCGGTAGGGGCCTCTCGAACGGCCCAGGTTTCTCAGGATTTGCTGATCGAGGTGACGGGCGCCGGCGAGCGTGGCCCGGGCGCGGGCAAAGCCACCGGAACTTGAACCGCACTGCAAGAACCGATTCGTCTGGGGGTTCAGAGTACGAACGGGGCGTGGCCGGCAGAAAGGCGAATCCGGCACGAGGTGAGACGCATCGACAGAATAGTATGACCGAAGGCAAAGCGGTACGGGAGTCGATCTCCGAGTATTCCGAGTTAGCCCTGCCGAACGACGCCAGTGGGCTCGGCAACGTGCTCGGAGGCAAGGTCATGCATCTGGTTGACCTGGCGGGTGCCATGGCCGCGATGCGCCACGCGCGCCGCCCGGTGGTCACGCTGTCGGTCGATCAACTCCTGTTTCTGCACCCGGTGCGCGTTGGGGAGCTGATTGTCCTGCGGTCCTCGGTGAACCGCGTCTTCCGGACGTCGATGGAAGTGGGGGTCAGGGTGACCACCGAGAAGCTGATGACCGGCGAGCGGCGGCACACGTGTTCTGCGTACCTGACCTTTGTCGCTCTGGATGAGAATCAGAAGCCAACGCCGATCACTCCCGTGATCCCGGAAACGGAAGAAGAACAGCGGCGTTACCGCCAGGCCGGCGAGAGACGGCAATACCGCCTCGCCATGCGCAAGGAGCGCAATTAGGCCTCCTTGTACATATACTTGATGCTCGGCTTATAGAGCAGCAGATTAGGCTCGCCGTTGCGGTTCACCTTGAGGCAGCACTTGTCATACCACTCGATGGTCCCGTGAAGCGTCTCGCCGTCACGCAAAACGAACACCATCGGTGTCTTAGCCTGCATCTGCTTGACGTAGTAAAAATTCTCTGCGTTGGTCTGATCGGGTGGAACAGGTTTTTTCTGTTGTTGGCCACGCCTCGGGGGCGCGATCTGTTCCTTGATTTCATTTAGAGACGGACGAATAAGCTTGCGGTTGACAGCTTCCACGGGATGCCATCCTTTTGAAGAGCTTTATGATTGGCAACTACTTTAACCCATACATAGCACACCCGAACCAAGGCCGCAACGGAGCAACCCTATATTTCTACGTCGCCCAGGCTCCGAGCGGCTTGGGGAGGCCACTCAGCGTCCGAGCAAATGCCGGGCGATGGCGGAGACTCGCCTTCGGACTCGTTTCGAAAAACTGTCGGGCGACTGCGGTTCCTGGCCAGCCACCTTCAGCGGAGCTGGTGCCGCCAGGCCTCTCTGAATCTGGGGTGTCTCGCAAGGTTGTTCCCCAGCATAACGCACGACATTGGTGAGGAAGGCGAACTGGCGGCGGTAACGCTGGCCGTCATGCTTCTCGATGCACACAGAAAAGCCCGGATACTTCACCGCCGCGGCGCCCGCCTTGGGCCCGGCAAGCTCGATTTGCTCGAGCAGAACCGGCGCGAAGCCACGGAGATTACGATCGATATAAGCCGTCTCGTAACGATGCCGCCGGAGACTCCAGATAAAGACTCGGAAGCTGTCGAAGTCGTAGGCATAGGTGCCGTTGGAGATCGTGGTCCAAAGCCAGTTCTGCTTTTTCTCCTCGCCGTCCTGGACCGTGCCGAGCGAAAAGTAAGAAACGATACGCCGTCCTTCAGCATACTGGGCCACCTCGTCGGGGATGGCCATAACCAGCCGCCGGGTCAGCACCCAGCCGCAATCGCCGCCCTTGGTGCGGATCAGGCTCCAGTCATCCATGGGAGCCCGCCTCTCGTCGGGTCCCTCCCGTTCCTCGGAGGGAAGCGTGGAGGAAAGATCGGTCTTGGACAGTTCCAGCCAGTTGGGCGGCGGGCCCGGCGGCTTAGGAGTGATCAACGCTGGATATTTGGAGTCCTGGGATCTTTTCTCCTCTGTCCTGACCTTCTTGGCAGGCGGTGGGATGAGAGACTTGCGTGACGCTTCGATCCGTGAGGCGGCGGTGTGCAACAAGACGTCCACTCTTTCGTTCTCCCTGACTTGGAGAAAGCTGGGCGACTGGCGGGAAGGCTGCGTATGCACGTTGAGCTCGCCAAACGTGGTTGCCTGCCCCTGCTGCGGCATCTTCTGTGCCCGCGCGGCGAGATCTCGCAGTTTCTGCATGTCTTCGGCAGCCAGCAGCTGCCGCTCGTCGGCCCATCCTTCCGCTCCGGAGGGCGTGCGCACGCGAAGGAACCGGCGGCGCCGTTGGAGGATTTCCAACCGGTCGCCGTGTTTTACCGTGGCGATGACAGGTGATTGCAGAGGGATGTCGCTGCGGATCTTAAGGACCGCTGGGCCAACAAAAGCTTCCCCGATAGAGGGTGTCTGGGGGGCAGTTCTCCGGCACGAGGCCATCCCCAGAGCCAACCACAAGCCGATTATCGGTACGAAACGGCGGGACACACTCAACTTCAGTTTACCAACCCCGTTTGCCGACGCATGACGCGGAAAACACTTGTCACTCGGATTCGGACTCCGGTGCCGCTGGCGGCCTTGCGGCCTATACCGCAGACAGGCGGGAACCTGCGCGTGAACAAGCCTTAAACAGGATGCGCTGTACTTCGGGCGGGTCAAAAGGTCGGGTCAAAAAATCGCAGGCTCCGAGATTCAAGGCTTCCGCCCAAAAGCCGGCATCGGCGTTCTGATCCGTGACGATGACCTGCGGTTCGCGCAGGCTCTCCCGGACCAAATGCAACACGTCCAGCCATTTTCCGTCAGGCAAAACCGCTTCTGTAACGATCACGTCGTAGTCTCCGGTCTGAAGCTTACTGCGCGCGCACTCCACGCTCTCCGCATGGTCCAAGATCAAGGGAAGAGGGTTCAAGATTTGGGAGAGGTTGCGGACATCTTCAGCATCTCCGGAGATGTAAAGAATCCGGGACCGCATGATGCACGCTCCTTGGATCTTAACTTTCCTTTATTTTAGCCCCGCCGAGAGAACACAACCAACCTCAGAATCGGGACTACGCTGAGGGCGCTTTTTCCGGTTTCAAGACGGCGACGTAGCCCAGGTTGCGGTAAAGCTGGTTGTAGTCGAGACCGAATCCTACGACGAAACGGTCGGGGATTTCGAAGCCCCGGTAGTCGACAGGAACCTGGACGATCCGGCGCGGGGTGCGATCCAGGAACGTGCAGACCGCGAGGGAGTTCGGCCCCCGGCCGGCGAGAGTCTGCAGCAGGTAGCGCAGAGTGAAGCCGGTATCCACAATGTCTTCGACCAGGAGCACGTCTTCGCCCTCGATACTTTCATCCAGGTCTTTTGCGATGCGCACGACGCCAGGGGAGCCGCTCTTGTTGGAGAAGCTCGAAATCCCCAAAAAGTCCACCTTGACTGGGACCTGAATGTGCCGGGCCAGAACGGTAAGGAAAAAAATCGAGCCCTTCAAGACTCCGATCAGTTTGACCGTCCTGCCTTGATAGCGCCGCGAAATCTCTCGGGCCAGCTCGCGGATGCGGCTCTCGATTTGTTCCTCCGTAAACAGAACCCGGTCGACACCCGGGACGAGGCTCGCGCTCATGCCACTACCGGCCGGGCGGCCAGGCCGTATTTGAAGACCAGATTCTCAAAATCCTTCTGATAGAACACCTGAATGTTGAGATCCGGGTACAACTCGCGTAAAAGCCGCACCTTGCGGTTCTTTCTGGTGACCAGGGACTGTTTCATGGTGGTTAATTCCAGGTAGAGGTCAAACTCCGGCAGGTAGAAGTCGGGGGTAAAGGATTCCTGGACTTTACCTTCCCGGTTCCATTGAACCGGAAAGCTCCGTGGTTCATACTCCCAAGCGATGCGATAAAAGTCGAGAAGGTTAGCAAACATCTCCTCGCTCGGGTTGGCGAACATTTTGCGTCGAATCGTAATCTTGTCCAGCGGAACGATGCCGTGGCGTGAGAGCTTCAGCCGCATCTGAAACTGAAGTTGCGCTTCGGCGGCGGGGGAAAGAAAACCTTTCGCGGCCAGTCCCAACGAATCGGCAGCGGTCCGGATGAGGTCGGCCATCTGTTCGGTGGTGAGTATTTCGGCGCTAACAACCAGGTCGAACAGGTCGGCAGTGGCGCGGGCCTTCCCGAACTTGGCCTTGCGACCGGTGCGCTCGGCGGCTTCAAGTTCGAGCAACAGCCGCCGGGCGGAACCACGCTCCAGCCGGTGATCGAGCATCAGATTGCCGATTCGCACCGCTTCGGGAGCCACCACATGCACGCGTAACATACCCGGAAAGTGGCGGGCCTCCAGCTCGCCCCCGGCTGAGCAGTACACCAAGTGGTGTCCGGTGGCGAGCCGCGCCAGAACCGCAGTCACCAGACTGGGATAGGCTTTGTCGGGAACATGCAGGCAACCGCCGAACTCCTCTTCGGTCAGAGTCCGGAGCCGTGCCTGGGTCAGCAGGTCGAATCCGAGGCGCTGCGCAGTCAACCGCGCCACTTCTTCAAAACGACATCCAGGATGGCCCGAGACGGCGATTAACGCCATGGCACAAGCCCATCATATCAGCGGGCAGCCCAAGGAGCAGTAAAGAAATCGCCGGGTTCGGACGGCGCGGCAGCATCGTTGGGGGCCGGCTTTGGCTTACTGGTTCGGTTCCCACAAGGTCTCCCGGGCTCCTGTCACGTGGCTCGCCCACCGGCTCCAAACAAAGAGCGCGTCGCTCAGGCGGTTCAGGTAGCGCAGAGCTTCAGGGGGGACACTCTCGGAGCGGTTGAGAGCCACGCACGCTCGCTCGGCGCGGCGGCACACGGTGCGGCAGATGTGCAGCTCCGCGTCGAGCCGGTTCCCGCCGGGCAGCACGAACGAGCGCAAGCTGGGCAGTTCGGCATTCATGCGGTCGATTTCCGTCTCCAATTGCGCGACATCGGCGTCACTGATGCGCGCCTGTTTGGGATGCACATCCTGTGGTAGAGTCGCGAGGATTGATCCCAAGTTGAAGAGCTGGTGCTGCACCCGCACCAGAATTGTCAGCAAAGGAGCGATCTCGGGGGCCGCGAGCGTCGCAGCCGTCGCGCGGGCCGCGCCCACGAAGGCATTCAGCTCATCCACACTTCCATAAGCGTCGATACGCAGTCCGTCCTTGGGCACGCGCTGGCCGCCCACTAGACCGGTTTCGCCTTGGTCTCCACGACGCGTATAGACTCGGTTGATCGCCAGGCGCGGCGGGTCGAACGGTTCGTGGTCCATGCCTCCGGCTTCGAGTGTACACCATGTGACGAAGACGGTGAAATTGATCGCCCTAAGAGTTTCGCCTCTCCGATGGCGCCGGGAAGGAACACGCTTTTTTCGCTAGGCTCGGTTCGGCAACCGGAATCCGAATACGGAGCGTGCCGCGGGGGCCTGCGATCTTGACAAACCGGGTGGCAAGGTCAGCAGATCGGCATTTCGAAAATCGTCGCCCGATATCCCTGCAGTGATCATCGTGTTTCTGATCTCGGTGCTGCTGATGGTGGGGATCCAGGAATCGGCCCGCGCCAACGCTCTGATTGTGGTCGTCAAGCTGGCCGTGGTGATCGTCTTCATCGGCGTGGGGTGGTCATTCTCCATCGCGCAAATTACACCCCTTACCTGCCTGTGAACACCGGCAGATTCGGTCAATTCGGACTGAGCGGAGTCATGATGGGCGCCCGCACCATCTTCTTCGCTTATATCGGATTCGATGCCGTTTCCCGCGGCCCTGGAAGCTCGAGACCCCCAGAAAGACATGCCCATCGGCATCATCGGGTCTCGGGTCGCTCGCCGTCTCGACGGTCTTGTATGTGCTGTTCGCGCACGTGCTCACGGGCATGGTTTCCTACACCAATCTCGGGGTAGCGGCGCCGGTTGCGGTTGCGGTCGACCAGACCCCTACCTGTGGATGAACACCCTTGTAAAATTCGGCATCGTCATGGGCTTCACCCCGGTGATCCTGGTGATGCTCACCGGCCAGTCTCGGGTCTTCTATTCCATGTCGCGCGACGGGCTGGTACCCGGCATCTTCTCCGATATTCACCCCACGTTCAAGACGCCTTGGAGCTCGGACCTCCTGTTCTTCGTCTTCGGCGCGCCCTTTTCGGCCTTTCTGCCATTGAGCATCGTCGGCCACGTGACCAGCATCGGCGCTCTTTTTGCGTTCGTCATCGTGTGCGCCGGTGTATGGGTGATGCGTGTGAAGAATCCGGACGCCGCGCGGACCTTCAAAACGCCGCTCGTGCCGTTGGTCCCCATCATGGGCATTTTGTGAGACTCTCCGATTGTCGGGCGGTGTGCGAAGGATCGGCTTGGAACTTCGCCATGATGTACGCGCTCGGATGGGTCCAACTGACTCCGGCTGTTCATCTGGCTGGCGATCGGCAGGTGATTTACTTCACTTACAGCCGCCATCACAGCCGATTACGAAAGCCCGCACGAGTGGCGGTGCGGAAACGCTAGAGAGTACCCAGGCGGTGGCTTCGGTCGATCGTTTCTTCGAAAGACACGGGGACCAGCTTTTGACTTGGCCCACCGGATCGAGCGCCTCTTCTCGCTGGCCTGGACTTTTGGGCCATAGGTGGCCTCGCAAGGTATCTTCAGGTCCAGATGGAAAAATCCGCTCCCGACGCGGGCCTCTCACGAGCCATCGGTATCGCGGTCCAGCGCCCGAAGACCTACGCAAAATGGCCAGGGCCCTTGAACCGTTCGCCTTCGATTATTGCTGCGTACGGGACCGGGGAGGGTCCAGTCGGCGGCCATCGGCGGGAGGGTGGCTCACCTGGTTTTTACAGGCGAGAAGGTGCGTACGAGTGCCCGGGAACCCGCACCCGCTCTCGGACCAGGCCGGCGGATTCGAGCGATCCGGGTGATTCCAACTCGAGGATTTGCTGTAGGACGGGGCCCATCCCAAGCGCCTGGACCAAGTGGGCTTGATTGTCGCGGCAATCAAAGCTTCTCTCGGTCACCGATACTCCCGGAGCGGCTGACGCATGCCCGCGCGCACATAGCCGGCGCGCCCTACTTCACCAAGCTCGAGGATCTTCCTGCGAAGTCCAGGAGCCACGACGGGAAGATCCCGAGCACCAGCGTGCCGAGAGCGGGCAGGATCAAGGCCGCGCCTAGCCCGGGCGACAACGGCTCAGCAGTAGTTGCGGCCTCACTCGGTTCGTGCATGTACATCGCCACCAGGATCCGCAGGTAGTAGTATGCCGCCACGGCGCTGTTGAGCAGGCCCAGCACCGTCAGCCAAACCAGGTGCGATTCGAGCGCCGCCTTGAAGATATAGAATTTGCCGAAAAAGCCACCGGTCAGCGGTACTCCGATCAGTGACAGCAGGAAGATCGAGAGCATCGCAGCCGTCAGCGGCTGCTTCTGGCCCAGGCCCGAGAAATCGTCCACGTTCTGGTACTGCTCGCCTTTTCCCGACAGGTGGCTCACCACCGCGAAGGCGCCCACGTTCATCAGGGCGTACGCGGCCAGGTAGAACATGGCAGCGGCCGTGCCTACGTCGGAGCGCGCGGTCAGCGCCACCATGACGTAGCCGGCATGCGCGATCGAGCTGTATGCGAGGAGACGCTTCACGTTGGCTTGCATCAAAGCCGCGAAGTTGCCGATGGTCATCGAGAGTAGCGCCGAGACCCACACCAGCGGCTCCCAGCCGTTGCCGATCGGCTGGAAGGCGATCATAAAAACCCGGAAGAAGACGGCGAAGGCGGCGGCTTTTGGGCCAGCCGAGAGAAAAGCCGTCACGGGCGTAGGTGCGCCCTGGTAAACGTCCGGCGCCCAGATCTGAAACGGCGACGCCGAGACCTTGAATCCCAAGCCCACGAACATCAGCGCCGCCGCCACTCCTGCTAGCACCGGTGAGGGAGCATTCGGCCCGATGAGCGCGGCGCGGACCAACGTCAGATTAACCGTTCCAGTCGAGCCGTAGACGAACGCCACCCCGTACAGGAAGAAGCCTGTCGCGAACGACCCCAGCAGGAAGTACTTCAAAGCCGATTCATTGGCGCGTTTGTCGTCACGTAGATAGCCCGCCAGGATATAGCTCGCGATCGATGAAATCTCCAGGCCCAGGAACATCATAATCAGCTCATTGGCCGATACCATCAGGCACTGCCCAGCGATCGAATAGAGCAGGAGCGCGTGGTATTCGCTAGTCTCCGCATCCTGCCGATGGAGGAATCGATACGACTGCAGAATCGTAAGAATGCCGACGCCAATCACCAGCACCCGAAAGAACGTGGCGAAACCATCCACCATCAGCATCCCGCCGAACGCCGGGCCCGCGTCAGTATAGGCGTACAGAGACGCCGCCAGCGCTGCCACCAGAGACAACAGGCTTACGTGACCGAAGGCGTTGGACGAGCGCCTATGGAGCAGCGGATCGAGCACCATCAGAGCCGTGCCCATCAATGTCAACAGGATCTCCGGCAGGAACCGGACTATGTCGCTGGTCGAGACGAAGCTGCTAACGGGCACGAGCCACCTCGGGATTCGGCTTTCGCTTGACCAGGAACGGAACGTTGACCTGGGTCTGGCTCAGGACGCGCGCCGTGGTCTTGCTGACCGGCGGGAGGAAACTTTGGGAATAGACGCCCATCCACAACATCATCGCCACCAGCGGAACCACCATCGCCCATTCGCGCGGGTTCAGGTCGGGGAGGCGCGAGCGCAGCGGTTCGCTCGCCACGCCATAAAACACCCGCTGATACAGCCACAGCATGTAGCAGGCGGAGAGGATCACGCCGAGCGCCGCCCAGACCGCCCAGGTGTAGTTGGCGAGAGCCGTGCCCTGCAGCACCAGAAATTCGCCCACGAAGTTGTTGAGCATGGGCAGCCCGATGCTGGCGAGCGTGGTGATCAGGAACGCGGTCGAAAGCCACGGGGCGACGGTCGCCACGCCCCCATAATCTTCGATGGCGAGGGAATGGCGACGCTCGTACAACAGTCCGACCAGAACGAAGAGCGCTCCCGTCGAGATGCCGTGATTGAGCATCTGGTAGACGGCGCCGTCGAGTCCGAGCTGGGTGAAGGAAAAGATGCCCAGCACGACGAATCCCAGGTGACTTACCGAGGAATACGCCACCAGCTTCTTCATGTTCGGTTGCACCATCGACACCAGCGCGCCGTAGATGATCCCGATGATGGCCAGAACCGCGATCCAGGGCGCGCATTGCCGCGACGCGCTCGGGAACAGCGGTAGGCAAAAGTGCAGGATACCGTAGGTGCCCATTTTCAGCATGACGGACGCCAGCATCACAGAACCCGCGGTCGGAGCCTCGACGTGCGCGTCCGGCAGCCAGGTGTGCAGCGGGAACAAGGGCACTTTGATGGCGAAGGCAACGAAGAAGGCCAGGAATAGCAGCAATTGTTCGGTCGGTGCGAACGAGAGCCGGCCGCCGGAGAGCATCTCTAGCAGCGTCGGATAGCTGAACGTGCCGGCGCGGTTGTAGAGGTAAATGATGGCCACCAGCATCAACACCGAACCAGCCATGGTGAACAGGAAGAATTTCACCGCGGCATAGATCCGCCGCTCGTGGCCCCAGATCCCCACCAGGAAATACATGGGAACCAGCGAAACCTCCCAAAAGACGTAAAACAGGAAGAGATCTTGCGCGATGAAGACCCCAAGCAGTCCGAATTCCAGCAGCA
>Ga0306920_100011730_pt1 | contig 11865 bp, 5 predicted proteins | sample flu12Cox44000170_FD_204666 | JGI IMG/M metagenome (GOLD analysis project Ga0306920, IMG submission 204666) | Lab enrichment of tropical soil microbial communities from Luquillo Experimental Forest, Puerto Rico - flux4day.12C.oxic.44.000.170 (v2)... | ecosystem: Environmental > Terrestrial >...
GTTGGACGGCGAGGCGATATACAGGTCCTTCGAGTCAGGTGTGATGGCTACGTCCGCGGGTCGCAACGATCGGAGGACCTTGAAGGGCGCTGCCACACCCCGGGAGAGATCGATCGGAACGACGCTCCCGCTGTCGCCGTACTCGTTGTAGGTGACGACGTACGCCTTCAGCCCGTCGGGTGCCATGACGAACCCCGACGGGACGTCCCCGCGTCGAAGCCGGATGGAGATCCTGGAGGTGGGAAGCATGGACAACATGTTGATCGACACGATCGCGGTGCCATCGACGACGTACGCCACCTCGCCCGTCGGATCGAAGACGAGGTACGTGGGGGTCCCGTGCAGCGCCACCTTCGCCCTGAGCCGATCGGTCTGCGTGTCGATGAGCCAGATGCCGCGCGGCGCTGTGACGGCGACCCACCTCCCATCGGGTGAGGCCGCGATCGAGCTGCTACCCCCAGGCACCCTGATCGGGGCCCCGAGGCGGTCGGTCCTCGTCGCCAGTGGGCGCACCGTACCGCCGTAGCAGAGGACGTACAGGAACCGTCCAGATGGAACGATCGCCGACGCCAGAGGCGTGCATCCGAGTGGCACGGCGACGTACGGCCTGTTCGTTCGGAGATCCACCGGAGTGACGGTCCCGTCGGTGTCAGCGGTGACATATCCCTTGACTCCGTTGGGGGCGACCACCATCCCGAACGCCTCCGCCTCGGAGAACCTCGGCTTGTGCGAGAGCGACAGCCTCCTGCCGTTGCCCGTGTCGATCGCCCAGTACGTTCCCGGCGCCCAGAAGTTGCAGTGACCGTTCGGACAGCTTGGTCCGGTCAGCCAGCCGACGACATACGCGATGGGTGCGTGCCCCGATGTCGACTGACCCGGCTGCCGATCACCTATCCCTTTGACGCTTGGGGCGCGAGAAGCGCTGTTGCGTAGCTCGCTCCCGTGGGACACAGCGATAGGGGTCAGCGCCAGCACCGCTGCGAGCGCCGAGCTCATGAGCGGCGTGCTTCTGAAGTAGGACCGATTGCCCTTCAGGTTGCGCGCCATGGCTGCCTCCCGCACGCGACGACCTCGCTGGCCGAGCGCGAGGCATCTTCCCACCGCAGGCCCGGCTCTGTTCGGTGCGAGCTCTTCTCAGCGGGGCCGTCAGCGCGGTGTCTCGATCCCGACGTTCGCGTTGTGAGGACCTTGATGGGGACCGAGATGGCTGGCACGGACCCGCTCCCCAAGACGGAGTGTCGCGCCGGATTCGTAGCCTCTCGACTCGCGGGGCATCCGAGATCAAGGAGGGCATCGTGAGCAGTGAGCGCGACGACGTACTTGCGACGCTCGAACAGCACCGAGCATTCCTCCGACACACGGTCCAAGGCCTCACCGATGAGCAGGCGCGGCTTCAACCTACGGCGAGCGAGCTGTGCTTGGGCGGGATCATCAAACACGTGAGCAGCGTGGAAGATGGCTGGGTGAGCTTCATCGTCGACGGTCCGGACGCGATCGGAGGCTTCGACGATGCTGCGCAGGAAGCACACACCGCAGGCTTCCAGATGCTGGCGGATGAGTCCTTGGCGTCGCTTCTCGATCGCTACGAAGAGGTCGCAACGCGGACCACTGCCGTCGTCTCGGGGCTCCACTCGCTTGATGACTCGCAGCCGCTTCCCTCGGCGCCATGGTTCCCGCCGGGTGCCCATTGGACCGCTCGTCGGGTCCTTCTCCATGTCCTCGCCGAGACATCGCAGCACGCTGGACATGCCGACATCATCCGGGAGTCGATCGACGGCGCCAAGACGATGGGTTGAGTCCGGCCCCCGCGAGGCGAGCTCGTCTCATCCGCGCCGTGGTCGCGTACAGTCGTCCCGTGCCTCTCGTCGAGCGAGAGCCCCAGCTTGAGGCGCTCGCATCATGGTTGGCGGAAGCAGCCCTCGGTGAGGGCCGGCTCGTGTTGGTCGGAGGCGAGGTGGGTGCGGGCAAGTCCGCGTTGGCAGCGGAGTTCTGTTCGCACGTCCTAGCCGAGATCACTCCGCTCTGGGGTGCGTGCGAGCCGCTGTCCGCGCCTCGGCCGCTCGGCCCGTTGCTGGACATCGCGGCTGCGCTCGGGGAAGGGATCGCCGACCTTGTGCGCGACGGTGACCGCGGCGGCGCCTTCGACGCGACGCTGGCCGCGCTGGCCGAGTCCGCGGCGCCTCGCCTGGTGGTGTTCGAAGACGTGCACTGGGCGGATGACGCGACGTTGGATCTGCTGCGGTTCCTTGCACGGCGGGTCACCCCGCTGCGGGTCCTGATCTTGGCGACCTACCGCGATGACGGTCTCGTGCGATCCAGCCCGCTGGCCGTGCTGCTCGGTGACCTGACGTCGGTTCGCTCGGTCCGGCGGTTGAACGTTCCCCCGTTGAGCCGGTCGGCGGTGGCCGAGCTCGCCGCGCACGCTGGAGTCGATCCGGACGAGCTGTACCGCGAGACAAATGGCAACGCGTTCTTCGTCACCGAGCTGCTGAGCGCCGGACAGATCGGGTTGCCCACAACTGCCGCGGACTCGGTGCTCGCGCGAGTCGCTCGTCTTCCCACGCCAGCTCGCGCGGCGCTGGAGGCGGCGGCGGTCGTGGGTCCGAGGATCGAGCCACGGCTGTCCGCAGACATCCCAGCGATGGGCTCGTCGGAGCTGGACCTCTGCGTGGACGCGGGACTGCTCCGCTTCGATGGCGGCGCGTACTCGTTCCGGCACGAGCTGACCCGACAGGCCGTGCTCATGTCCATCGCTCCAACCGAGCGGCGGCTGCATCACGCGGCGGTGCTGTCGGCGCTCCGAGCCGCGCCAGCGGGTGCCCGTCCCCTGGCCGCACTGGCCGAGCACGCCGAGCTTGCGGAAGACGCCGCGGCCGTGCTCGAGTTCGCACCGGCCGCCGCAGAGGCAGCGGCAGGTCTCGGAGCGCACCGAGAGGCTGCGTTTCAGTTCGGTCGGGCGCTTCGCTTCGCCGACGGATTGCCCCCGAGCGAACGTGCCGAGCTGTTGGAGCGCCGATCGTACGAGTGCTACCTCATCGACGATCTCGACGCGGCGATCGACGCGATCCGCCAGGCGATCGAGCTCTGGGAGCAGGTCGACGACACGCTGCGAGTCGGTGACGACTATCGCCGTCTGTCACGGCTGAGCTCGGTCTTCGGGCAGCGCGCGGACGCCGAGCGCGCGGCGGACCGGGCCGTCGAGCTGCTCGAACAGCTGCCTCCTGGCCGCGAGCTCGCACGGGCCTACGCGAACCAGGCGACGCTCATGATGCTCGAGGACGACCCCGTCGCGTGCAGGGAGTGGGGGGGAAGAGCGCTCAGCCTGGCCGAGGATCTCGGCGACACCGCCACGGTGGTGCACGTGTTGAACAGCATGGGCGCGGCCGGCGGTCTCGCCTCTGATCCCGACGGCGAGAAGCTCTTGCTGGAGGCGCTCGCGATCGGCTTGGAACACGGCCTCGAGGACGAGGTCGCCCGCTCCTACACCAACCTCGCCTTCACCGCTCAGCTGGCACTGGATCTCGGCAAGGGCGAGCGGTACCTCGCCGCGGGTCTGGCCTACTTCGAGCAGCACGACCTGCACGGCGGGGCCCAGTGCGCACAGGGCGGGCTGATCGAGAACGTTCTGCGGCAGGGCCGCTGGGACGAGGCTGCCGAGCGGTCGTTGGCCATGCTGTCGGGCGGGCCGACCAGCCGACGGAACCTCGAGGCGCTCACGTCGCTCGCGCTGGTCCGCGCCCGTCGAGGCGACCCGGAGGTGTGGCCGTTGCTGGACCAGGGGAAGGCGATGGCCGAGGACTCCCGTGAGCTGCAGCGGCTGACCATGGTCGCTGCAGCCCGCGCCGAGACCCACTGGCTGGCTGGTCATCCCGAGCGCATTGCCGACGAGGTCCGGGGGCCTTATCAGCTCGCCGTCGAGCTGGCGATCGGCTACGCGATCGGCGAGCTCGGGATCTGGCTCTGGCGCGCCGGCGAGCTCACTCGGCTGCCCCCATCGGTGGCCGACCCGTATCGCCTCGTGGTCGATGGTGACCCGGTCGGCGCCGCGCACGCTTGGCGGGCGGGTGGCTTCCCGTACGAGTCGGCTCTCGCCTTGGCCGAGAGCTCCGACCCGTCGGACGTGCGGACCGCGATCGCCGAGCTCGACCAGCTCGGGGCCAAGCCAGCTCGGCAGCTCGCAGCGAAGCGGCTGCGTTCGCTGGGGGCGAGGGGCGTGCCACGCGGGCCCTACCAGGCGAGCCGGAGCAATCCCGCGGGCCTGACCACGCGCGAGGTCGAGGTCCTGCGCCTTCTCCGGCGCGGCCTGACCGACGCGGAGATCGCCGACGCCATGTTCGTGTCCGCCCGCACGGTGAACCACCATGTCTCGGCGATCCTCTCCAAGCTGCAGGTCCGCACGCGCCAGGAGGCGGCCGGCAGGGCGGACGCGCTGCTCGGCAACTAGCGAGACGCGCGCACCGGACCGAACTGCCATCCCCGAGCGACCGGCGGCAGACGGAAAATAGGCAGTTGGCTGCCGAACATTGGGCAACCCTGCCGATGCGCCGGGGTCGGGTCCGGTGCATCACTGGCTCCAGTGGCCCGCGCCGCGGGTCCCGAGCCCACAGGAGTCGACCATGGCCCGGTACCTCGTCGAGCGGACCTTCCCGGACGGGTTCCACCTCCCCGCCGACGGGGATGGCGCCCGCGCCTGCGGCGGCGTCATCGATCGCAACGCCGAGGTCGGCGTCACCTGGGTGCACAGCTACGTGAGCGAGGACCGGTCCAAGACCTTCTGCGTCTACGACGGGCCGGACCCCGAGTCCATCCGCCGCGCCGCCACGCGCAACCACCTTCCCATCGACGTCATCACGCGGGTCGACGTCCTCGACCCGTACTTCTACCGGTGAGCCTCACGTGAGCCGAGCGACCATCAGACCCAGACGCCGCCAGACCGCGGTCCGATCGCCTCGACGGTCGTGGTCCCTCACCTCGCCGACGGGTTCGCCAGGGCCGGACCGCGCTGCACACCAGCTCGAGAGAGGAACCGAGATGCCGTACCGAGCGCGAACGAACGCGATGACCCGCCGCGGAGCCAGGTGTCGAGCTGTGGGCGCCGTCGCGCTCGGCATGGGCTTGCTCACCTCGGCTGTCCTCGCTGTGCCTGCGGCTCCCGCGGACGCGGTGGCAGGCGGGTCCGCCGCCCGGACTCGGTCGTACGTGGTGCTCATCAGGTCGCCGAGCGCGAGCGTCGCGTCTGCGAGGCTCCGCGCCCGCGTGCGTGCGTCGCAGCGAGCGGTGACGTCCGAGCTCGCGGCGTTCCACGTCAGGGTCCTCGCGCGGACCCTCGTGCCGGACACCCTGACCGTCCGCCTCACGGGTGCCCAGGTCGGCGCAGTGCGCGCCGACCCCTCGGTCACCCACGTCCTCGCAGACGGCGGCGTGTCGCTGGCACGCCCCATCAGCATCCAGCCGCACCCTCGCGGCACGCCGGTGGGTCCCGCGGGCGGACGGCCGGCGGGGCCCGCGGTGCTGACCCCGGGGATCTGCGGGACGGCCGCGCACCCGCAGCTCAACCCCGAGGCGCTCACGAACATCGACGCGCAGCCCGCCATCAACGCCGGCTGGGACGGGGCAGGGGTGAAGGTTGCCTACATCGCGGACGGCGTCGACCCCTCGATCCCGGACTTCCAGCGCAGCGCCCAGTTCGCCTCGCCTGGCTCGCCGGCCGGGAGCCCGGTGATCGTCGACTCCCAGGACTTCTCCGGGGACGGGACCGTGGGCTCCGGCGGCGACGAGGCGTTCCTGGACGCGAGCTCGATGGTGGCCCAGGCAAACACCACCTACGACCTCTCCCAGTTCGTGCCGCCCTCCCACGCCCTCCCCATCGGGTGTGACATCCGCGTCCAGGGCGACGCTCCCGGCGCGACGCTCGAGGCGCTGAAGGGCTTCGGGAGCACGGCCACGATCTCCTCGATCATCCAGGCGATCGACGACGCGGTGCTGAGCGGTGTGAAGGTGCTCAACGAGTCGTTCGCGACGAACCCCCTGCCCGACACGCCGCTCGACGCGATCAAGATGGCCGACGACGCGGCGGTCGCCGCGGGCGTGACGGTCGTCGTGGCCTCCGGGGACGCTGGGACCCAGAGCACCATCGGGTCGCCGGCAACGGACCCCAACGTCATCGCCGTCGGCGCGACCACCACGTTCCGCGGGTACCTGCAGACGGCGTACGGGGGCATCAACGTGCCGGGCGTCGGCAACGGCCGCTTCGCGGACGACAACATCTCGTCGATCTCCTCGGGCGGGTTCGCCCAGAACGGTCGGACCGTGGACCTGGTGGCACCCGGTGACCTGAACTGGGCGGACTGCTCGACGGACATCGCCGACTTCCCCGCCTGCGCACCCGGGCTCACGACGTTCGGACCCGGGGTCGGTCTCCTACTCGAGGGCGGGACGAGCGAGGCGGCTCCGCTGACGGCGGGCGCCGCGGCGGACGTGATCCAGGCCTACGCCGCGACCCACCGCGGCGCGCTCCCTGCGCCCGCGCTCGTGAAGCAGATCCTCACGAGCTCGGCCAGGGACATCGGTGCCCCGGGCGAGCAGCAGGGCGCCGGCCTCCTCGACATCACCGCGGCGGTGCGGCTCGCCCGGTCGCTTCCGGGAACGGCCGCACAGGCCGATGGCGGCGTGCTCGTGAGCACCTCGCAGCTCGACCTCGCGGCGATGCCGAGCTCGACGGTGTCGGCCTCGGTGGCGATCACGAACACGAGCGACAACGAGGACACCCTCACCCCCTCCCTTCGCGCGCTCGTCCAGACCGGAAGCCAGTCGGGCACCGTGACCATGGACCCGTCGGTGGGGACCGCCCAGCCTCGTTTCTCGATCTGGTCGGGGGCCCAGGAGATCTACCAGCTCGCCCACGTCGCCGTCCCGACCGGCACCGACCGGCTCGACGTCCAGGCCGCGTACCAGTTCACCGGGCAGGGGGGCCTCCTGCACGTCGCGGTCTTCAGCCCGGACGGCACCTACGAGGGGTACTCGGAGACCCAGGGGCTCGCTGACTACGCCGACGTCCAGGTCGCCGACCCGCAACCCGGCGCGTGGACGCTCGCGTTCTTCACGGTCTGGGACGGCGAGGGACCTGGCGTCCAGGGGACCTCGGGCCCCGTGCCGTGGACGGCGACGCTCTCTCGCTACGAGCGCGTGGGCAGCGTGGACCCCAGCGAGCTCGCGATCCCAGCCGGCGCGACCAGGACGGTGACCGTGCACCTGCCGACCGGCTCGAACCCCGGCGACACCGGCTTCTCGCTCGTGGTCGGGGGCGGCGCGACGATCCCGGTGACGCTGCGCACCCTCGTTCGGGTCTCGCCCACCAGCGGGGGGACCTTCACGGGCACGCGCACGGGCGGGGACGGGCGGAACGCACCATCGCCGTTCAGCCCGCCGGCACAGACGAACACGTACGTGTTCACCGTGCCCGCGGGCGAGTCCGACCTCGACGCCAGCATCGCGCTCGCGGCGAACCCGCCGGCGGGGCTCCTCCCCGGCGACGAGCTCGACGCGTACCTGGTGGACCCCAACGGAGAGGTCGTGGCGTTCGACTCCAACTACACCCTCGACAGCTCGGACAACCCCGAGGTGCGCCCATCCGTCCAGCTCTACAAGGCGAGCCCACAGCCCGGTCGGTACCTTTTGGTGCTGGACTGGGTCCAGCCGCTGACGGGGGTGGCGACGTCCGTGTCGTTCACCGGGGCCATCCGGTTCAACCTCGTCTCGGTCTTAGCACCCCTGCCCGACAGCGCGAGCACCGACGTCTCGAAGACGTCGGGCGCCACGTTCGACGTCACCGTCAGGAACTCCGGGGTCGCCCCGATGCTCGTCTCGACGGACGCACGGCTGGACGTCTCCCAGACGATCTCGCTCCCCGACTTCATCGGGCAGCCGGCGACCCAGCCGATCCGGGGCGCGCTCAACGTGTTCTTCGTGCCCACCGAGACCTCCTCGATCAGCCTCACGGTGACCGCGTCGGTCCCGGTGACGTTCGACTACTCGTTCGCGCCGGGTGACCCCGACGTCTCGCCGCAGACCGGCGGGCCGGGGGTCACCGCGACCGGACCGGGGACGACCTCGTCGATCGCCTACACGCCCGGGACGTCGGTCACGCCGGGTCCGTGGAACGATGCCCCTGCGCAGCTCGGGCCCTTTGGGACCGGTCCTGCGCCGGACCAACCTGAGACCACGACCGCCACGGCGACCACCCTCGGGTTCGATCCGACCGTCTCGTCGCCCACCGGTGACCTCGTCGAGGCGTTCACCACCGGCGGGGCGGCCGCAGGGTTCCTCCCGCCGGTCATCGACCCGGGCGGGTCCATCACGATCCCCGTGACGATCCAGCCGACCGCGTCCCAGATCGGCGACACCCTCTCGGGGACGCTCTTCATCGACGGGATCGCCGGGGCGACGTTCGCTGGCACGCTGGCCGCGGCCCCGGTCTTCCCCTCCGAGATCGCAGCCATCCCGTACCGCTACACGGTCACGCCGTAGGCGAGGAGGAGTGATGCGCAGATCCGAACGCCGACGCATGGCTCGCACTTGGCTTCGGGCGGGGGTGGGTGGCGCGCTGCTCGCCACGTACCTGGCGGCCCTCGCCACGCCCGCCGCGGCCGCCAGCCTGGGATGGTCCACCACCGGAGGCTTCCACGCACCCCGGTCCGGCCCCACGGCAACGCTGCTCGAGAGCGGCGAGGTCCTCCTCGCGGGTGGGCGCTCACCCTTCCCCCCTGGCGCCCTGACCTCCGCCGAGCTGTACAACCCGACCACGGGGACGTGGTCGCCGGCCGCCTCCATGTCGACGGCTCGAGCGTGGGACACCGCCACGTTGCTCGCGAACGGCGAGGTGCTCGTCGCGGGGGGCCAGGTCACCGCCCGGCCGCTGTCGTCGGCCGAGCTCTACCACCCGAGCACGAACTCGTGGTCGTCCGCCGGCTCCATGGTGGTGGCTCGCGCCGCCGCGACGGCCACGCTCCTGCCGTCCGGCAAGGTCCTGGTCGCCGGGGGCAGCGGTCCACCGACGGCGCACAGCTACGGCGCGCTCGCCGACGCGGACCTCTACGACCCGGCGGCCAACGCGTGGTCGCGGGCGGCACCCATGATCACGGGCCGCTTCTTGGCCGCGGCGGTCCTGCTTCGCAACGGCAAGGTCTTGGTCACCGGCGGCGTTGACCCCAACACCAACGTGCTCGCCTCGGCCGAGCTGTACGACCCGAGGACGAACGCGTGGTCGCCGGCGGGTCAGATGTCCACCGCTCGCTATCAGCCGACGGCGACGCTCCTCAAGGACGGCGAGGTGCTCGTGACAGGTGGCACTGGGTACGGAGACGTCCCGCTCGCCTCGGCCGAGCTCTACAACCCGTCCACCAACTCGTGGTCGCCCGCCGCGTCCATGTCCATGCCACGGAGCCTGCAGACCGCCACGCTGCTCGGCAACGGCCAGGTCCTCGTGACCGGAGGCTCGTGGGGCATGTACCAACCCGCGCTCGCGAGCGCGGAGCTGTACGACCCCGCGACCAACACATGGAGCTCGGCCGGCTCGATGACGTACGCGCGCGCGGCGCACACCGCCACGCTGCTGCCGGACGGAGCTGTGCTCGTCGCGGGCGGGGAGGACGTGAACGACCCCGTGCAGACGTCCGAGCTCTACACGCCCAGCCGCTGGATCGCCGCGCCGCCGATGCCGGTCGCGAGCGGGAACCCCGCGGCAACGGCGCTCCGAGGCGGCAAGATCCTCGTCGCCGGAGGTGAGGGCCCGTTCCTTCTATCGAGCGCGGCGCTGTACGACCCGGCCAAAGCCACCTGGAGCGCGGCGGCCCCGATGCCGGTCGCCAGGACCCGCGCGACCGCCACCCTTCTCGCGTCAGGGAAGGTGCTGGTGGTCGGCGGCGACGACAACAACGGCCACGAGCTGTCCTCGGCGGAGCTCTTCGACCCCGCGGTCAACAGGTGGTCGTCGGCCGGGTCCCTCGCACACGCCCGAACAGAGGCCGTCGCGGTGCGGCTCGTCAACGGGAACGTGCTGGTCGCGACCGGCGTGTCGCACTCCTCGGCGCTCGCCTCGGCCGAGCTGTACAGCCCGGCGACCAACACCTGGTCGTCCGCCGCGAGCCTCCGCGCCGCACGGACGGGTGCCGTCGCGACCCTCCTCAAGAGCGGCAACGTGCTCGTGGCCGGAGGCTGGAACGGCACGCCCCTGTCGTCGGCCGAGCTCTACCACCCGGCGACCAACACCTGGAGCGCGGCAGGGACGATGGCATCACCCCGCCAGTTCGCCACCGCCACACGTCTGACCAACGGCAACGTGCTCGTGGCCGGTGGCTGGAACGGCACGTACCTGTCGTCGGCCGAGATCTACCACCCAGCCAGCAACACCTGGAGTCCTGCGGGCTCGATGGCCGTGGCACGCGACGTGGCGTCCGCGTCCCTCCTCGCCAGCGGGCAGGTCCTCGTCGCGGGGGGCGCCAACAACACCGGCGACCTCAGCTCCGCCGAGCTGTACGACCCGGTGACGAACACCTGGTCGCTCTCCGACCCCCTGGCAACGCCCCGGGCGACCCAGGTGGCCGAGGCCCTTCCGAACGGCACCGTCCTGGTGGCCGGGGGTGCCAGCAACGGGGTCTACACCGCGTCGGCCGAGCTCTACTACCCGACCCTTGGCTTCCCGTGGGTCATCCGCACGACGGCGAGCGGGAGGGTCGGCAGCACGATCACCATCGTGGGCCGCGACCTGAGCGACGCGATCGAGGTCTTCATCGATGGCGTGCCGGCGACGTTCAAGGTCCTCTCCGCCGCGGAGGTCACCGCCATCGTGCCGCTCGGCGCGCTCACCGGACCGGTGGCCATCACGACCGCTGTCGCGACGACGTGGAGTCGTGCCAGCCTCAAGGTCCTCCCCAGGATCTCCGGGTTCAGCCCTGCTTCTGCGAAGCCGGGCGCAACCGTCACCATCACCGGGAGCGCCCTGACCGGGGCGAGCCGGGTCACGTTCAACGGCAGGCCCTCGGTCTTCAGCGTCGAGGGCACCAAGGTCGTGGCCGTGGTCCCGAAGGGTGCGACGACGGGCCCGATCGCCGTCACGACCGCGGGGGGGACGGCGAGGTCGGCGGCCGCGTTCACGGTGACGTAGAAGGGAACGCCTCTTCTGCAGCCCACTGGCGGTTGCGTTGACGGTGTCGCACTCCGACCACCGGCTCTTGCACGCCCAAGCTCCCCACGTGCAGCTCCTGATGGCTGCGCCCGTCGTCGGACCGAGCGACCGAGCGGCACGTGCGGGTCGGCGACGGTCGGTTTGGTTCGTGCGGTGACGAAGCCACCTGATCGCCGAGGAGGTCGTTTCCGCCTCCGCCGTCCCCAAGCCACGTGACGTGATCGTCCCCGTGGATCCAGAGTGTGCACGCGCCGACCCACGTGCGGTCACGGAGGACCACGGCTCGGGCCGCCGCTGAGGCTGGCAGACCCTGCCCGTCCGTGACACGGTGAGCGCCGTGCACGTGGCTTCCCCGCGGCGCCGCTCGTTCCTGTGGTCGATGCGCGCCTACTTCCGTCAGGTCAATGGGCTCCTCGTGATCGGGTCGATCGCCGGCGTCTTGATGAACGTGGCGATCGTGCTCCCACCGGTGCTGCTGGGGAACGCGATCAACGTCGTCCTCGCGTACAAGGACGGGACGGCCACCGCGGCGGCGGTCGGATGGGCGGCGGTCCTCTTTGTCCTGGGCACCGCGGCGACCGAGGTGCCTCGGGTCGGGAAGCGGTGGTGGCTGGGGGTGGCCAGGACCAGGCTGCAGGCCAACGTGCGATCCGACGCCTTCCGCGGCGTGCTCGCGTGGCCGA
>Ga0306920_100011731_pt1 | contig 11864 bp, 5 predicted proteins | sample flu12Cox44000170_FD_204666 | JGI IMG/M metagenome (GOLD analysis project Ga0306920, IMG submission 204666) | Lab enrichment of tropical soil microbial communities from Luquillo Experimental Forest, Puerto Rico - flux4day.12C.oxic.44.000.170 (v2)... | ecosystem: Environmental > Terrestrial >...
CGACGCTGGCCCGATCCTGGACACCCGGCAGACGATTCCCGATCCGAACACGGGAGCCCAGGTTGCGAACCCGACGTACGGCCAGATGATTACCGATCCCTTGTACAACCCGGCCTACAGCCAGTTCTGTTACGAGGAGCCGTACATGCCGGGCCTCACGACCTATCTCGATACGCCCGTGGTGCCCACGCAGGCTTTCGTGGGGGCGGGGTACAACGATGCCGATTGCGCCTATCCGAATGCCACGCCGGCAATCAAGGAAGTGGATGGTGATGGCATTGGCCCGTGGGTGAGCGTGGGCGGCAACATGAGACTGACCATCACCGCCCTCGGCGATGTGCTGGTGGATAACAGTGCATACTCGGGCCCCTCGGCCAACGCGCCGCCTTTCAATTTGAAGAAGGTCCAGCGCCACTATGGCTTTGGCGGTGCGAAGGGAATGGTAACGATTGGTGGGTATAGCATACCCGCGGGTAACATCACGACGTGGAACGATTCGACCATCGTCTTGACGATTCCCACCCCCAACACGATTCCGGCCTGTCGGATTCAGCAGCAGGCGGAGTTCGGCGGTTCTGCGGCGCAATGCGGTGAATTGGTCATCACCACCCCCAACCCCAATTCCCAGTCGTCGATCGATACAGTGACGGTGACCATTGGCGGCAAGGCGCCGAGCCACGTCGCCTCGGGTTGCACTGTTCCTGGCACCACGACCTGTTCGATTCAGGCCGCCATCGACGCCGCTCTTCCGGGCGACTTGATCATCGTCGACCCGACTTGCACCACGACAGCAGGGGTGAGCACCGCCTGCACTACACCTTCAACCACCAACATCCACAATTCCGCCTCTCACCGAGAGATGGTGCTTATGTGGAAGCCGGTCCGGCTGCAGGGCGTCGGCGCAGCCTCCAGCATCATCGATGCCAATGCCCACCCGGCAGGCAAGCAGCTGGATCCGTGGCGTCAGCACATCAACTGCCTGTTCGGCTTGGGGCTGAACGGCGTACCGTACACTGCGAGCGGCGCCAACGCGCAGCCCGCCAATTGTCCTGACGCGGGTTGGAACCCAAGAACGTTTCTGGCTACGCCCGACAATCCGCAGATTGACAGGCTCCCGCTCGAAGCCACGGTTGGTTGGGACGCTAACCTGAACGGCAACATCGCCGAACTCCTTCAGGAGCCCACGCTGTTGGGCGCTTATGAAGGCGCAGGCATCACGGTCCTGGCCAAAGGGCTGGAGTTCCACGGAGCGGCTCCTTGGCATGATGGCACGGAGCCGGGAGCGTTTCCGGCCGTCACCACGCTGCTGACCGGCGTGGCTGCTGATCCGACTACTCTCCCTGTGGGCGACGCCAACCCGTTCTGCCATGCCGGGACTTACAACACCAACACCGGTGCGTTTACGGTCACGCCCGGCAGCTCCAACCCATACCCGAGCAACTTCACGTGCAACCCATCGAGCATCGATGGCTTGACCGTGGAAAACAGCTCCCAGGGCGGCGGCGGCATCTTCATCCACGGCTGGGCGCATCACCTGCAGGTCGCCAACAACCGCGTCATGAACAATGCCGGCACGCTCACCGGCGGCATCAGCGTCGGCCAGGGTGAATTTGCCGGTCCGTACCCCGTAGGTGGGCTCATCGCGGCGCCCGGCTCTTGCAGCACCGGCGCCGGGTTGGCACTCAACCAGCACATGCCGGATTGCTTCCAGATCGACGTGAATCTGCACAACAACATGATCACGAACAACGCCTCGCTCGGCGATGAATTGTTCTCGGCGACCCTGTCGGGCGGCGGCGGCGCGACCATCTGCACCGGCAACGACTACTACAAGTTCAACTTCAACTGGGTGTGCGGCAACCTCAGCGCCGGTGAGGGCGGAGGAATCGTTCACCTCGGAGAAATCCAAAACGGCGATATCGAGCACAACGCGATCCTGCTCAACCAGAGCAGCAACCCGACCATCCCCACCAATGGTGGCGGCATCATGGTCCAGGGAACGCCCGACACCGATCCGGTTTGCCCGGGCGTGCCCGACGCCGATTGCCAGCCGGGATTGAGCGACGGCACGGGTCGCAACCTGATGATCAATGCCAACCTGATCCAGGCCAACTCGGCGGATAGCGGCGCCGGCGGCGGCATCCGGCTCAACCAGGTCAACGGGTCGGAAGTCTCCACCTTCCCGCATGATCCTAAACGTTGGAACAACGTCAGTATCACCAACAACATCATCGTCAACAATCTGGCGGGTTGGGATGGCGCAGGTATATCGCTGCAGGACGCGTTGAACGTGTCCATCGTCAACAACACCATCGCCCATAACGACTCTCTGGCCTCGTCAGGCGTCCTGACCCAGAACATCGGGACGGCCCCCCAGACCAGTGCACCGGCGGGGAACTGCACCTTGGCTGGGCCCACCGGGGCGAACACGGCTTCGTGCCCGCAGCCGTCGGGAGTCAGTAGCACGCCGCATTCCTCGCTGCTGAGGGCCACCTTCACCGGGCCTGCGGCCGCGATTACCTGCCCGGCGGGACAGGCAACAGGAAACGGTTGCCGGACGATTTCAAATCCGATATTCGCCAATAACATCATTTGGCAGAACCGCTCGTTCCAGGTCGGCGTCAACGCCGTGGGAGCGGGAAACCTGAACCAGCAGAAGCTAGTCACGCTGTATAACGCGAGCTTCGCCGGCAGCGGAGTTGGTAGCCCTGCTCCGGCCCAGACGGCCACGGGAGATTGCGGCGCCGCAGGCAGCAGCAGCTATTGGGACATCGGCGTGCGAGGCGACACGGGGCCGGGCAATCATGGCGGCGGCGGCTCGCTTCACCCGACCAACTCGGTGCTCACAAGCTTGACCGGTGGTTACACTGGTCACGGCAACTCAATCACTACCCCACCGGTTGTCCACCAGTATTGCAACGGTTCACGAGTGCCGCCGGAATGCACCCCGGGGATGGGCTGCGGAGGACCCAAAGGGTTTGGGGTGCCTCCTGGCATCGCTGACTCGTTGACGCCGAACCCAGTCTTTAGCCTTACCGCATCGGCGACGGTGGATGAAGGCAACAACTGGATCAACGTTAGCTGGGGTCCGTTGGCGATCACCAACCCGGCGGCGAACGTGGGCACCACCACCGGTCCGTTTGGCACCGGTGCTCTGCTCGCCAACTACAACCTGATGGCGGCCTTCGCTGAAATTCCGAATTCGGTCGACCATCCGGCGACGGACTTCTACGGCAATGCCAGACCAGAACCGGGCACGTCCGACGCCTTCGATCCAGGTGCGATCGAGTTCGGGAGCAGCCCCCCAACTGGCGGAGGCGGCGGTGTCGGACACCTGAGCATCACCTCAGCCACTAATGGGATCTTGAACCCTGCTGGCACGATCTTCACGTTCACGATCCCAGCTCCACGCGCCGCAGTTACCAGCGTGGTAACGGTCACCAACACGGGTACCGCGCCGGTGTCGATCACGGCGGAAACCGTGTCGGGCTTGTTCGGCGCTCCGTTCACCTCGACCGGGACCACTTGCTCGTTCACCACGCCGCTGGCGGTCAATGGCGCGTGCACCGTCAGCGTCAGGTACGCCACGCCGCCTGTGCGGCCGCTCTTGCCCAATCTCGGAGCCCTGAGTGTGGCGAACAACGGTTCTGGTACCCTCGGCGGCAACACTATCCTGGTGCTGGTCGCGCAGTAGGCGATGGGCGGTATACGAAAAGCAACACGCTGCTCGCTGGTCCTTCAGGACCAGCGAGCAGTACTTTTTTGAGTCTGGATTTCAAAGTTCAGCCAATTCGCGTCGGGGCACGGAGTGACTTAAGATCAGTAGCAATGGCCCCACTTAAGATCAGTAGCCACGGCCCGATTCAAGTGGCACAATCGTACGGAAGGAGAGATCGGCTATGCGTGTGAGGATCCTGTCATTGATTTGTTTATCTGCGACTCTCGCTGTTCCGCAGGGATTCGCAGCGGAGTCGCCCGACCCGGCAGTACTGGGGCAGATAGAGAGCCTGCTGGATGCCTGCACTAAAGCGAGCCCCCAGTCGGCTGCGGACTACAAGCAAAAGCGCGAAGAGCTGGTGCGCGGCGTGTCCGACAAGGACCTGGCAGGGGTGCGTAAGGCGGACCAGTACAAGGACGCTTACAAAGAAATTAGCGACCGATTCCACAAAGCCTCGAAAGATGAGGCGGCGGAAGCGTGCACGATTTTTCTGGGAACCTCAGCTACCCCTGCGAAAGACACACAGAAAGACGCGCATAAATAAAGAAGCTTTAAGAATTGAGCTTCTCAATCAGCAGCACTACGGCGGAGGAGAGTTCCAGGGACATGTTGAAGAATTCCAGTTTCAATCTAGCGAAGCGCCTGTTTGCACCCGTCCTTCTGTGCAGCCTGTGTGGTTCCGTGGCGGTTGCGCAGTCGGAACCACAGACCACTGCCCCGGCCCAGTCTGCCCCTTCTGCTGTCCCGCGTCGTGTGCTGAATCATAGGTCGGAGCATGCCACGATGTATTACCAAGGCATGTGGGGAGTGGACTCGTTGCGGGTGAAATTGGCAGAGTCGGGCGAACTGGTTCGATTTGACTATCGCGTGTTAGACCCGGAGAAAGCGGCAGCCCTCAACGATAAGAAGGCGGAGCCCGAGCTGGACGACGCGGAGGCCGGCGTCAAGCTCGTTGTCCCGCAAATGGAGAAGGTCGGGAAATTGCGCCAGAGCAGCACTCCCAAGGCGGGCATGACTTACTGGATGGCTTTCTCGAACCCAACCCGAGCGGTGAAACGTGGCCACCGAGTGGATGTCGTCATCGGGTCATTCCGGGCGAACAATCTGGTGGTGGAATAATAAAGAAAGAATGCCGCCGACCTGTGTTAGGTCGCTAACAAGCAGCTTGGACGCTTCGGCTTCTTCAATGGGGGCTTCAGTATCTTGATTTCGCGAGTTGGTGCTACCCCTTCCGTTTGCTCTGGGGTGGAGGGCCGACGAGAGTGTGAGTTTTACAAATTTTCAGAGGCAGGGACTAAAGTATGCAACGAAAAATGTACGGGATTCTTATCTTGGTGGCCCTGGCAGTTTCGCTGGTCAAAGCCGCTGACACCAAGTCGGCGCAGTCGGGTTTATCCGCGCCTCAGATCGTTGAGAAGAACGTGGCCGCCCGAGGCGGCTTGCAGGCGTGGCGGGCAGTCCAGACCTTGTCACTGCAAGGGAAAATGGGCGCCGGAGGCAATCGGCGGGCTGCCCTTGCGGTAGCCGGGCCCAACCAAAAAGAAGTGTCGCTTCCGCAGCGGCCAGCCGAAGAGGTGCAACTGCCTTTTGTCATGGAGCTGAAGCGCCCGCGCAAGATGCGGCTGGAACTGCAAGTCAAGGGCCAGACGGCCGTGCAAGTCTATGATGGCACCAAGGGCTGGAAGCTCCGGCCTTACCTGAACCGCCACGAAGTCGAGCCTTATACCGCAGCGGAACTAAAGACTGCGTCAAATCAAGGGGAATTGGACGGTCCTTTGATGGACTACGCTGCCAAGGGTAGCCACGTTGAATTGGCCGGCACCGAAAAGGTGGAGGGCCGCAACACTTACAAGCTGAAGGTCACCGAGAAGACCGGACACACACTTCATGTATGGATTGACGCAGAGACCTTCCTCGAAACCAAGATTGAGGGACAGCCACGCATCCTCGATGGCACATCGCATCCCGTGGAGGTTTACTACCGCGATTATCGGACCGTGGAGGGCCGCAAGATCCCTTTCCTTTTGGAAACGAGAGTTCTTCCAGTGGGCAGAAACGCGCTGGGCCTAAGAGACACGCCCGTTCCCCCGGAGAAGGTGATCATCGAGAAGGTCGAAGTGAACCCCAAGCTCGATGAGAAGCTGTTCTCGAGTGTGGAAACACCGTCCGCATCGAAAAGCAAGTAATCGGGGTTCGTGCATTCGCCCTTTGGCGCGGACGATATCCCCAGAGTAGACGAAGCCGGGCTGGCGCGACCAGGGCTCCCAAACCGCGTCCAGGATAATTCGATGAGGAAGATTGCAACCGCGGGTTTGATTGGCCTGCTCATGATCGTCTCCTATGCTGTGGGGAGACGCCACGAAGCAGAGCCTGCGACCGAAAACACCCACTCACGCCGCATTCTCTATTGGGTCGATCCAATGCATCCGGACTATAAGTCCGACCGACCCGGCACGGCTCCCGATTGCGGCATGGCATTGGAGCCGGTCTACGCCGATTCTGCCGCGACGCCGGGTGCATCAGTTCCAGTCCCGCCTGGAGCGGTCGCGATCGACCCCGCGAGTCAGCGGTTGGTGGGGATCCGTGTGGCCACAGCTGAGAAGACATCAGGGACACACTCGGTTCGCTTTCTGGGCCGGGTGGTTCCCGAGGACACGCGCACGTATCGAATCAATGCCGGAATGGATGGGTTTGTCCGTGAGACGTTCGACGACAGCGTCGGAGAATTTGTAAAGAAAGATCAAAAGCTGGCGACTTCTTATGTAGCCGAGACCCTGTCGGTCGCGTCCGGATTTCTGGCCGCGAGTGCCGGCATGCCGGGAGCCGTCGGCAAGGACGGCAACCGGACTGTCCCGTATCCCGGTGTGCTGTCCAAGCAGGGGGTCAGCAGCATTCAAGGCTACACCGATCGCCTGCGTAATCTCGGCTTGAGCGAGGTCCAGATCCGGGAGATGGCAGAAAACCATCAGCTTCCCGAGACGGTGGACATCGTTTCACCGGCTGACGGATTCATCCTTGCCCGGAACATCTCGGCCGGCCAGCATTTCGAGCGCGCTGCCGAGTTCTACCGCATCGCCGACCTGAGCCAGGTCTGGATTGTGGCGGATGTGTTCGGCGCTGATGCGCAAGACATTCGACCCGGCGCCGTTGCCCGCGTGACATTGCGGGATCAGCGCGGCAGTTTCACGGCACGGGTGAGTAATGCATTGCCACAGGTGGATCCGGAGACGCGCGTTCTCAAGCTCCGCCTGGAAGCGAGCAACCCTGGGTTTGCCTTGCGCCCCGACATGTTCGTGGACGTCGAGTTGCCCCTGAGTGGGTCGCCGGGACTCATCGTGCCACAAGATGCCGTGATTGACTCAGGCCAAGAGCAACGGGTGTTTGTCGAGCGCAGCGCAGGAGTATTCGAGCCGCGCCGTGTACAGATTGGATGGCGTTCCGGGGACCGGGTCGAGATTGTGCACGGCCTGACAGAAGGCGACCGCGTCGTCGTCGAGGGAACCTTCCTGGTAGATTCGGAGAGCCGACTAAAATCAAGCGCCGCCCCACGGCAGGACGATAAAACCGCGCCCCTGAAGAACTCTTCCAAAGCCGGCATGCTCGACTTCTCGGCGGCGACGACCCGACAAGGGTCGGAGTGACGAGTATCGCGCAGGCGGATTCCCTGCGCCGCACGAGTGTAGAAACTCAGAGCGTGCTCCGAGATAAATGCTTCCGCATTGTACGTTTCTCCGCATCGCTCCTCATCCTCCTGCCGAGTTAGGAGATAGCGGCCGCGAAAGTTGCAACCCCTGCTGCGTTTTGACCGTCCGGAACGGGATGATCAACCGTTAAGAAGCGAACGGACGGGTGCAAGCCTTGTGAGAACGCCTCATTGGATCGCATCTGTAATCCTTCGCTGGGGCTGATCCTGATCGCAATCCGATTGGCTCGCGCGCGAGCCGTGTTATGGGAGCGGGCCCACCATCAATGTGATTCCAGCTGCCCGTAGACGGTGGCCGCGTTATCGGAGAACGTGGCTTCGTACTTTGAGTATTGGCGGAAGTCTGAGTATTTGTTCATATGGATGTCACGGCGGACCTGTTCGAGAGTCTCTCCGCTGTTCTTAAGCGCCTTCACCTGTTCGTAGAGGTCGCTGAGGTAATCTCGAAACCGCTGCAGATCGGACCTTGTGCCGACTGCAAAGTGTCCGGGAACTGTGCTTTCCACGGGCAGTTGGAGCACTTGATCGAGGGCCTGTATCCAGTTCCCCACACTGCCGTTATCCATGGCGGGGCACGATTTGTTGAGAAAAAGATCTCCCATGGCAATCGCTCGCTGCATAGGGAAGTAAACAAGGACGTCGCCGGAAGTGTGCGCTTTTCCCGGGAAATAAACTTCGACAGCCTGATCATCCATATGTATGGTGATCTTTTTCTCCAACGTGAGATTGGCGGGCCGAAAGTGAAAAGCTTCCATGCTGGGTGCCTTCATGAGAGCCAGGGTTCGTCCGCGGGTGAAGTCTGTGCTGATGATTGTCGCATCCGGCCCGACAACCTCATTCCCTCCCTGATGATCGGGGTGGTAATGAGTGTTCACGATGAATTTCACGGGCAAGTTGGAGACTTTCCGTATCGCACTTAGCAGCTTGCCGCCTTCGGCGGCATTCAGGCCGGTGTCGACGACTAGAATCCCGATTCTGCCAACCAGGAAGGTGGAATTCGCGCTGGAGTCGTTATCCGAAACGTAGGCGTAAAGATCCTTTCCGATCTGCTTGACGGCGGCCTGTGCGTCTAGGAGCACCGGGCAAAGGAACACCACCATCGCCGCGCGTAAGGTGACTCGGCAAGGCGGGTAAGCCCTCATCAGAAGCTCAACTTGAGCGCGAACTGGATCAATCTTGGACCGCCCGAGCCAAGGCCAACATTGTTTTGGGCGGCATCCGGTGTCTGGAAGAGCGCTCCGAAGTTCGGTGCCGCTTCGATGTTGCTCGGCAACGCAAAGCTGGGATGATTCAAGATGTTGAAAAACTCGGCTCGGAACTGCGCGTTTACTCTCTCGCCTAATTTCGTGTTCTTCAGGATCGAGAAATCGAAATCGCGATAGCCAGGGCCTATCACAATATTACGTCCCGCATTGCCAAAGGTTAACTGGGCATTGGGAGTGAAGGCGTTGGTATTAAACCACCGCGGCACCGTGTGCGGGCCCGTATTGGGATCCCCAATCAGGTCGGGCCGATCATTTCCGAGACCGGTCCCGCTGTTCGCCAAGCCGGTGAGAACGGAGAAGGGTTGGCCGGTTTGCAAGGTTAGGATGCCGCCGAGTTCCCAACCCGCGCCCAGCGCCTTGGGCACGTTCGGCAGCTTGGGCACTTCATAAATGACGCTCCAAACCAGCCGATGACGGATGTCGAAGTCAGAGTTCCCGTGTTCCGCCTTGAGGTTGTAGTTGTCCTGAGGAAAGATCGTTGTTCCGTTGGCACCCGAGCCGAAAAACACAGACGCGCCGTCGATGGAGTGAGACCACGTGTAAGAGGTCAGGAACGACAGTCCATGGCTGAAACGTTTGTCGAGCTTGGCCTGCAGGCTGTGGTAGTTGGAGCTTACAACATCTTCTGCCTGGAACAGTTGAGCAAAGCCGAAGAAGGGGGTTCGCACGATGTTGGGCATCGCCCCCCAAAGCTGGTTGTCGTACAGGAATTGCGCAACCGGTGGGGGAATGCCAATCATGGTCATCCGCTCGATCACGTTCGGGGTTAACTGGTCGATCTGTTGCTTGGTGATGAAGGCCTGATCGACCTGGCGGAAGCGCGGCAACTTCGTGCCGGCGGTGCCGACATAGGCGAGATCCAGCACCACTCTGCCGGGCAACTGATGCTGATAACCAAGATTGAAATGCTGGGCGTAAGGCGTACGCAGGTGCTGCTGTGTGATGGTGAGCACAGGGAACCCGGAAGGTGCGAAGGCATTGGGCCACCCCGGGAACGCATTGAAGTAGTCGGGCAGGAACGGCGGATTCAGCATCACATTGCCTGGGATATTCCCGATGATCGTCTCGTAGAACACCCCGTAGTTTGCCCGGACGACACTTTCTCCGTTGCCGCGTACGTCCCAAGCAAGGCCAATGCGCGGGGCGAAGTTATTGTGATCACCGTCGTAGATGCCGCCAACCTCACCTTGAGTGACGACTCCCGAAGCCTGCAGCGCGGGCAGGTTACTTTGAATGGCCGGATCCGTGGGGTCCAGAAAAGTAGTGTAGTTTTGCGGCCGCCACGAACTCAGACGGCCGTGAGCCTCATGCAGAACCGTGTTCAGTTCGTACCGTAGACCGTAATTCAACGTCAGATTGCGACGAAGTTTGAAGGTATCCTCCGCGAAGATTCCAATGCTAGTGCTCCGGAAATTGCGATGAGAGTCGCCAACAAATTGCAGCGCCCCATCCGGCAGCCCTTCCGCGAAATCGATCAGAGCGTTGGGTATATTCGCGGTGCCACCGGCGCCGGCCATATTGTGAGTTCCGCTGAAGGATACTTGCCCGTTGAACGCCAGATCGTACAAACGGTTCAATTGCAGGTAGCGTATATCGCCGCCTACCTTCAAGGAATGTCTTGCGGTGGTGTGCGAAAGATTGTCGATCCACTGGAAGGAATTGGTCGCGGTGCGATTGGGCTGATCGATTGCGCCACCCAGATTCGAGACCGACGCGCTGCCGGAAACGAACCCTCCCGAGAAGGCCAGCATGGGGATGTTGCCCAGACTTAAGGGTGCGTCGGCGGGGTAGCCTGTGTTGAAGCCATAATCTGCAGCCTTGGGTCCGGACTGAGTGATCAGGGAGGTATAGGAGCGGTTAAAGCCGAAGCGCGCCTCATTCAGGGTTCGTGGACTGATTACACGTGTGTAGGACAGAGCCACCAGGTGGTTGCTGCCGCTCTGCGCAACCCCGTAGCCCGGCACATTTGTCCCGCTCTGTCCCGGCGTAAACGGGAAGAACGTGTCAACCCCGGTTCGGCTGTAGCGGACAGAAAGCGTGTCGGAACTCGTAAGATGGTGATCGAGCTTCACCAGGAATTGATCGGTGGAATCGGTCTGTTCGGGAGAGGAGATGAAGTTGCCGGAAGGGTCGCTCAAATTTGGCGGGGGGAACAGCTTGAATACCTCGGCGCTTACCGGATCCACAGGAACGGTGACGGGATTACCGCTGGTGTCCGTAAACGTTCCGCCCCTCTGCGCGACCGTCGGCACATTCGTGATGCGAGTGATGCCGGCACGGCGGCGAAAACCTTCGTAGTTCAGGAAGTAAAAGGTCTTGTTCTTGGCGATCGGCCCGCCAAAGGTGCCACCAAACTGATTCAACCGCAGCGCCGACTTGGCAAACTGTGAATCGTTGAAGTAGTTCCGCGCGTCGAGGACATCGTTGCGGAAGAACTCATACGCCGATCCGTGCAGCTGGTTGGTTCCCGACTTCGTCACCAGGTTGACGACTGACCCCGAGTTGCGGCCATATTCAGCAGAAAACGTGTTGGTTTGAACCTCGAATTCCTGAATGGAGTCAATCGATGGGGTCTGCGCCGCTGTGCCGCCGAAGTACTCGTTGTTGTCCACACCGTCGACCAGGAAATTGTTGGAGGTTGAGCGCTGTCCGTTGGATGAGTATCCCGAGACCCCGCCCTCCCCTCCCTGCTGGCCGCCGCCGCCGCCGGACGTTGCCACGCCGGGGTTCAAGCGAGCGAGCTGAGCGAAGTCGCGCCCGTTCAGCGGCAGATCTTCAACCTTGCGATTGTCGATGATTTCACCCAGCTTTGAGCTTTCCATCTGGGTCAAAGGCGCCTCAGATTGCACCTCGACCACTTCCGTCCTGGCGCCGACATGGAGCTCGATGTCGACGTCGCGAATCTGATCGACTCCGACTTCGATGCTCGTCGTAGCGGTTGCAAAGCCCGCGGCCTCGGCCCGGATCTGGTAAGTGCCCGTAGGCAGTCCGAGGACCCGAAAGATGCCGTTCTCGACGCTCTTGGTATCCCTTTGCAGGCCGGTCGCCGAGCTGGTCACGGTGACTTCGACCCCTGCGACGATGGCGCCCTTCTCATCTCGAATCGTGCCTACGATTCCACCCTGCGTGCTCTGCGCCAGCACGTTGCCCGCTAGAATCGTCACCATGCTCAACCACA
>Ga0306920_100011732_pt1 | contig 11864 bp, 11 predicted proteins | sample flu12Cox44000170_FD_204666 | JGI IMG/M metagenome (GOLD analysis project Ga0306920, IMG submission 204666) | Lab enrichment of tropical soil microbial communities from Luquillo Experimental Forest, Puerto Rico - flux4day.12C.oxic.44.000.170 (v2)... | ecosystem: Environmental > Terrestrial >...
TCGATGCCCCCGACAGCTGGCCATAGAGCAGCGCCACGAATTGGCTTTTGGTGCTCAGCCGCCGCACCCGCGATCTGCCGCGCTCCCGCCACCAGCCGGACCAAGACCAGTCCGGCGTCTTGCGCCTCTCTCTCGATGCGCGCCAGCAATGCTTGCGCTACGCCGCGGCCGCGCGCGATATCGCGCACGTACATTCGCTTTACTTCGGCGAAGTCCGCGAACAATGCCACTCCGCCACACCCCGCCGCGGCGCCGTCCAAGCGCGCCAGGAAGAACCGCACACCGGGCTTGAAGATTGCCTCCAGAGCCAGACCATGCCGCTGTTCCGGCGGGTATTCCGCCGAGAGGGTTTGATCGAGTTCCGCAACCAGGCTGCGCACATCGTCTGTTGCAGACAGCATCAACTCGACCGCAATTTCGTCAACGGTGCGCATCAACTTCCTCGAGAGCGCCAGCTCACATGAACTTTCTACGTTTAAAAGCCTTCACGTCAGCCGCGGGCAAATCGAACCATTCTCCGTTTTTACGTTTGTCCGCAAATCGCCGGTGCCAATAGTCCTCGATTCCTGCCGCATCATCTGTACGGATGATGTGCGCAGTGCTAAGCTTTTCCGGCATTTGAATTGCCAGCTCGTATTCGCGGCGGCCTGTCGAATTGCTGCGGCCAATCTTATAGTACCGGCCAGATTTCATAAGGTAGACAAAGCCTACGACCTCTTCCGGCTCAGCCTCGACGTGGGCAACGTCGTCGTGTGCTGTCTCTGCGATTGGCCTGCACAATGCTACGACATCGTCATAGCCAATGCGAGCCACGCAGTAGTCTAAAATTCTCTTTGCAAGCCCTCGTTTGGAGCCAAACCGCGAAAACGTATTGTGCCAGGGAAAACCGTTGTCGCTGCGAGCCTTCATCCGAACTTCGTTAGCAACCGGGAAGTGGCCGAGTTCACGCGCGAGGCCAATGAATTTCTCGATCAGCAGGTCTTCATTGTAAGCCGTCTGCAATTGATTGGCTTCAAAGCCGGCCTCTCGAACGGCGTCGCCCCATCTCGCCCAAATCTTACCCGTCCAGTCAGATTCGACGATGCCAGTTTCGCGGGAAAACCTTGATCTACCCAAGGGAATACCACCGTTGGCGGCAGCAGTTCGCCTGATCTCGGTAAGAATGTACTCTTTGTTCATCGCGGGAGCTCAACCAATCTTTGGCGGCCCTCGACGCCGTTCACCGCATCGTCGGCATCACGTATTCGGCGCCGGCGCGGATGCCGGTGGGCCAGCGTGCGCTCATTGTCTTGAGGCGCGTGTAGAAGCGCACACCTTCGGGACCGTAGACCGCCATGTCGCCGAACAGCGAGCGCTTCCAGCCGCCAAAGCTGTGGAAGGCCATCGGCACCGGGATCGGCAGATTGATGCCGACCATGCCGATCTGGACGCGGTTGGCGAACTCCCGCGCGGCGTCGCCGTCGCGGGTGAAGATCGCGACGCCGTTGCCGTACTCGTGGTCGCTGACGAGCTTTGTCGCATTGTCGAAATCGGGGCTGCGCACGACCGACAGCACCGGGCCAAAGATCTCCTCCTTGTAGATCCTCATTTCTGGCTTGACCTCGTCGAACAGGCACCCGCCGAGGAAGAAACCGTTCTCGTAGCCCTGCAATTTGAGGCCCCGGCCATCGACGGCGAGCTTCGCCCCTTCCTTGACGCCGAGCTCGACATAGGAGCGCACCTGGTCGAGGTGCTGGCGGGTGACGAGCGGGCCCATCTCCGCCTCGGGGTCGGTGCCCGGGCCGATCTTTAGCGCCCGCACCCGCGGCACCAGCTTGTCCATCAGCTTGTCGCCGACCCCGCCGACCGCGACCGCGACCGAGACTGCCATGCAGCGCTCGCCGGCCGCGCCATAGGCCGCCCCCATCAGCGCGTCGGTCGCCTGGTCGAGATCGGCGTCCGGCATCACCACCATGTGGTTTTTGGCGCCGCCCAGCGCCTGGACCCGCTTTCCTGCTGCCGCCGCCGTCCTATAGATGTACTCGGCGATCGCGGTCGAGCCGACAAAACTGACGGCCGCAATCCCGGGATGGTTGAGGATCGCGTCGACCGCCTCCTTGTCGCCGTTGACGACGTTGAAGACGCCGGGCGGCAGACCGGCCTCGCTCAGCAATTGAGCGATGCGCAGACCGGCCGACGGATCGCGCTCCGACGGCTTCAGCACAAAGGTGTTGCCACAGGCGAGCGCCATCGGAAACATCCACATCGGCACCATCGCCGGAAAATTGAACGGGGTGATCCCGGCACAGACACCGACCGGCTGGCGCACCGACCAGCTGTCAATGCCGCGACCGACTTGCTCGGTGAACTCGCCCTTTAACAGATGCGGGATGCCGCAGGCGAATTCGACCACTTCGAGGCCGCGGGTGATCTCGCCCTGGGCGTCAGAGAAGACCTTGCCGTGCTCCTCGGAGATCACGCGCGCCAACGCATCGTGGTCGCGGTTCAGCAGCTCGAGAAACTTGAACAGGATGCGGGCGCGTGTGAGCGGCGGCGTCGCCGCCCAGCCGGGGAATGCAGCGGCTGCCGCCTGCACCGCCCGGTCGACTTCGTCGGCGCTGGCAAAGGCGACGCGGCGGCTCTTCTCACCGGTCGCCGGGTTGTAGACATCGCCCCAGCGTCCGCTGGCACCTTCGGTCAGCTTGGCCTGGATGTAGTGATGGACGTCGCTCATGGGGGTGAAACCCGCTTGCTGGTGTGTCGGTTGCCCGCATCATAGGGCCGTGCCGCTGCCGGGGGCAGGGGATTCTCGCTCGAGGGAACGATGACCTTTATCTTCGGCAAGCTGGTTTGGGCGGTGACGCAGCCGGGCAACCTGCTGCTGCTGTGCCTACTCGTTGGGGTCTTCCTGCTGCTCCGCGGGCGCCGACGCGGCGAGCTGCTGGTCGTCCTCTCCGCGATCGGCCTCCTGCTGCTGTCCGTTGCGCCAATCGGCCCGGCGATGCTGCTGGCGCTGGAACAGCGGTTTCCGCGCCCGGCAACGCTGCCGGAAAAGATCGATGGCATCGTCGTGCTCGGCGGCGCGGTCGACCCCGCGATTTCACGCTCCTACGGCGAAACCGCCTTCAACGGCTCGGCGGCGCGCGTGCTCGGCGGCATCGCGCTGGCGCGCCGGTATCCCGAGGCGAAACTGGCGCTCGTCGGCGGCGAGGGAGGGTTTCTGCCGGTGGGGTTCGCCGAATCGCGGGCTACGTTGGGCTTTGTCGTCGATGAAGGGATCGCTCCCGCACGCGTGGTCATCGAGGAAAAGTCGCGCAGCACGCACGAGAACGCCGTTTACGCCAAAGAGATCGTTCGGCCCGGCGCGGGTGCGAAATGGGTGCTCGTCACCTCGGCCTATCACATGCCGCGCGCCGTCGCGACATTCCGGGCGGCAGGCTGGCCGCTCATCCCCTACCCGGTTGATTACAAGATCGACCCCGAGACCGGTTTGCGCCCCAATTTCAGCCTGCTCGACGGGCTGAGCGCCGCCACTCTCGCCGGCAAAGAATGGGCGGGCCTCTTCGCCTATCGCGTGATGGGATGGACGCGAGAACTGTTTCCTGCACCGGCAATTCAGCCGCCGGCGAGCTAACGCTAAAACACCTGGAGCGCGCCCAGCGCAGAAAAAACGCTCCACACAACGAAGAGCGTCACCCCGCTCCAATAGACCAACGGATACATGGCAATCCCCCGAGTCCCTCGCCCGGCGCGAGGGGTCTAGTCATCATACACGGCTCTCCGAGCTATATGCCCTCCGCGCCAATTTCCTCCCCACGATCACCGTCGTCGCACAAGAATTCGCGCCTCTCCGGGGGCGAGCGAGACTCGAATCGCGTGCACGGTCCCGTGTGACGTGCCGCCGTCGTTCACGGCTGCGTCGGCGATTTCCCCAACTGCACAGGTCTGGTCGGTGCCGGTGCTGGAATAAAGGGTGACGAAGCTCGCCCCCTTCGGGTTGAGGACGGCATCGACGAGGACCGACAAATCGAGGCCGGAATTCAAGTTCGTGTTCGCGACGACGACAGTCTCGCTTTCGTTCAGGATGCGCGAAAAGGCGAGCACCCCCGGCACAAACTGCGATGGACCGAAGGTCTTTTGGTCGCCCGACACCGGACGGAAATATTGTCGCCCGTAACGTAATGCCGGGTTCTCCGCTCGAGCCTTCGCGATGTCGCGCAGAACCACAAAAAAGGCGTCAGTTTCATCAAAAGCGTTGGGTCGCCCCCACAATGCCTCGCGCACGGCTTCGTTTGCCGACCCGCTTCCCGACAGGCCCTCCTCTGTCCCGTAATAGACGCAGGGAATCCCTTGCAGCGAGAACAGGCAGGCGAGCGCAGCAGCGACCTGGCCGTCGTAGCGGCCTGGATTGGCTGGATCGACAAAGCGGAAGCGGTTGTGCTGATCGTGATTGTCGAGAAAGGTGACGAAAAAGCCGCTCGCTTCGCCGTGCGAGCTGATGACTCCTTCCTCGACGATCTTCCGCAACGCATAGACCGCCGCCACGTCGGTCGGCGGCGCGAGGCCCTTGGCGACCCAAGGGAGATGGTAGAACAGCGGGAAGTCGAGAGCGGCGTCGACCCCGATCATGTCGCCGCCGCTGCTGGCTTGGCGGCCGATGAACTGCGCGATCTTGTACTCGTCGTCATAGACCTCGCCGAATGTAAAGAAATTCTCCTTGCCGATCTCGAGCGCAAATTCGCGTGTCGCATTGCCGAACACGAGAGCAAAGTCCGGCTCTATGTATTTGAGCGTGTCGATGCGGAAACCGTCGACGTCCCATTTGGCAATCGCATACTGATAGCTGCGGATCAGCGCCGATCGCAGGTCGGGCGGGGCCGGTCGCGCGAACCCCTTCAGCGAATCAAAATCGCCGCCGGCCTCGCCGCCCATTCCCTTGCGCAAAAAATCCACATTCGAGCGGATCTCGTTGGGCCAGACGGCCGCGGCGGGGGTGAGGCGCGGGTCGCCCGACTGCGGCGCCTGTGACCAGTCCGCTACCGGCAGATTGTCGGCGCCGCGCCAGCGGATCGGGTAGCCGCCATCGCGCCACGGGGCGGAACTGGCCACCGAGCCGTCATCGAGCACATAGGCGAACACATCGCCGGCATGATGCAGCACGATGTCCATGATCACATACATGCCGCGCGCGTGCGCTTCGTCGACGAGGCGCCGCAACTCGCCGTCGGGATCCGATTTGTCGGATGCGAAGCGGGGGTCGACCGTCAGGAAGTGCTGGATGCCATAGCCGTGATAGGTGCCGTCCTGGGCTTGGCAGTTCTGCAAGACCGGGCTCAGCCAGATCGCGCCGGTTCCGAGCCGCTGCAGATAGCCGAGCCGCTGCCGCACGCCTTCGAGCGTGCCGCCCTGGAAACCGCCAAAAGGCAGATTCCTGGTGGCGTTTGGCGGGCGATCGGGATTGTTGAACCGATCGACTAGGAGAAAGTAGATCCAGCGGTCCCGCCAATCCTGCGGCGAGGGAAATGGACACGCTATTTCGATTGCCTGGCCGTCGACCTGGACGGTGCGGCGGGCTGGTGTCCGCGCGTTGGCAAATGCATTGTCTACTTCGGAGCCGAAAACCGAATCCGGCATTGGCGCCTCCACGCGATCGCTATCAGCCGGGCCGACCACCGGGAACCCGGTTCAGTTAACCACGTCGAGCCGACCACAACCATGTTCGAACTCGTGTTTCTCGGGACCGCGGCCGCGGTGCCTTCCGCCGAGCGAAGCCTGCCGGCGCTGCTCGTCGCTCGCGGGCCGCGCCGGTTTCTGATCGACTGTGGCGAGGGGACCCAGCGCCAATTGTTGCGCGCCGGGCTCGGGCTTCGCGGGCTGGAGCACGTGCTGTTGACGCATGCTCATCTCGATCATGTGCTCGGGCTCGCGGGCCTTCTTGCGACAATGGATCTCTACCGCGTCGGCGGGGCGGTCGAAATCATCGGCAGCGCCGAGACATCGGCATTCGTGCACCGCTACCTCAGCGACGCCATCGGGCCGGAGCGGGAAGGGGGTTACCGGCTGCGCTCAATCGCCCCTGGCCCGGTTCTGTCGTTCCCGGGATGGCGTATCGCTGCCTTCGCCGTGCAGCATCGCGGCACCGAGAGCCTCGGTTACACGTTCTGCGACCAAATGCGGCACCCGCTGTTGCCCGAGCGCCTCGATGCGCTCGGCGTGCCGGAAGGGCCTGGACGCGCGGCGCTTGCCCGCGGCCAACCGGTGGTGTTGGTGGACGGCCGCAGGATCTCTCCCGAGATGGTTCAGGGGCCGCCGGTTGCCGGGGCCAAGCTCGCCGTCATCGGCGATGTCGAGGAAGTCGCCAGTTTGGTCGGGCCGGTGCACGGCGCCGATGCGCTGGTGATCGAGGCGACGTACCTCGAGCGCGATGCGGCGTTGGCACGCACGCGCGGGCACCTGACGGCGGCGGCGGCAGGTCGGCTGGCGCGCGACGCCGGGGTCGGCGAATTGCTGCTGACCCACATCTCCGGACGGTACAAGCCAGAGGAGATTCAGGCGGAAGCCGCGCGATTTTTCCCGACCGTCCGCGTCGTCGCCGATTTCGACCGCGTTGCGGTCACCTCGCGCGCCCAGGTCAATTCTTGAGCATGCCCGCCTTGAGCGCCGCGGTGTTGTATTGAATCATTCGCAGATAGGTCGGCGCTGGCCCCTCGGGCCGGGAGAGTGCGTCGGAGTAAAGAGGGGGCCCGAGGCCCGCACCGGTTTCGCGTGCGATCTCGTCGATCAGCCGCGGATCGGAAATGTTCTCGACAAAAAGCGCCTTCATTCCCTCGCGGCGAATCTGCCGGACGAGTTCCGCGACGGTCCGGGCCGAAGGCTCGCTGTCGGTGCTGATCCCCTCCGGCGCCCGAAACGCGATGCCATAAGCCCTGCCGTAATAGGCAAAGGCGTCGTGATCGGTGATCACCCGCCGCTTCTCGGCGGGGATCGCGTCCAACTCGCTCCGCACCTGGCGGTCGAGCGCCTCGAGTTCCACCTCGTAACGGCGGAATCGCTGCCTGTAGGCCGCCGAATGAGCGGGGTCGGTGGCCGCCAACGCTTGCCTGATATTGTTTGCGTAAACGACTGCGTTTCGCGGGTCCTGCCAAGCGTGCGGGTCCGCCGCGGGCGTCGGCTCGCCTGTCTCGGTTGTCGTAATCGGGGTGATGCCCTGCGTCGCCACGACCACGGGTCCGCGATATTGCGCCGATTGGGTCAACCGGGTGAGCCAACCCTCCAGCCCCAACCCGTTGATGATGAACAGTTGTGCATTGGCGAGAAGCCGGGCTTGATCCGGGGTCGGCTCGAACACATGAGCGTCGGAATCGGGGCCGATCAGGCTGGTCACCGCGACGTCGTCGCCGCCGATTTCATTCACGAAATCGCCCAGAATGCTGAACGAGACCACGACCCGGATTGGAGGAGAGGCGGCAGCAGGATGCTGGTTCGGCCAGAAAAGGACGAGGCAGAGGGGGGCGAGCCATCGGGCACGAAGACTATGGGAGACCATGTTATATCATATCATGAAATCAAGGCCGTCTTGCGCGAGGAGCTTGCCGCCCGATGACTGCGACCGAACCCTCAGCTTTGATCCCGGTCACGCTGCTGACCGGCTTTCTCGGCAGCGGCAAGACGACGGTGCTCAATCATGTGCTGAAGCAGCCGGAGATGGCCGCGACCGCGATCATCGTCAACGAGTTCGGCGAGATCGGGCTCGACCATCTCCTGGTCGAGCGAGCGAGCGAGGACGTCGTGCTGCTCAACAGCGGGTGCCTCTGTTGCACCGTACGCGGCGACATTGTCGACACGCTGACCAATCTTTTTGTCGACCGCGTCAAGGGCAAGGTGCCGTTCTTTACCCGCGTTGCGATCGAGACCACCGGCCTCGCCGATCCGGCGCCGATCCTGCACACGTTGATGACCGATCCGATTGTCGCAGCGCGATATATGCTCGATGGCGTCGTGACGACGGTCGACGCCGTCAATGGCGCCGCAACGCTCGACCGGCAGCCCGAGGCGGTGAAGCAGGCGGCCGTCGCCGACCGTCTGCTGCTGACCAAGACCGATCTCGGCGAGCCCGCCGCGCGAGAGGAAATAGAGGTGCGGCTGAAGGCGCTCAATCCGAGCGCCCCGATCGTACCGGCCGCGCGAGGCGCCGTCGATCCGGCGCTCCTCTTCAACATCGGCTTCTACGATCCGGCAACCAAGAGTGCCGATGTGGGGCGCTGGTTGCGCGCCGAAGCCTTCGGGACCGAGCACGCGCACGAGCACGAACACATCGACGTCAACCGGCACGATGACCGTATCCGCGCCTTTTGCATCACGCGCGAGCGGCCGATCTCATGGGCAGCGCTATCCGCCTGGCTCGACGGACTGGCGGCGATGCGCGGCGAGGACCTGCTTCGCCTGAAGGCGATCGTCGCGCTCTCCGACCGTCCCGATCAGCCTGTCGTGCTGCATGGAGTGCAGCATCTCTTCCACCCGCCGGTGCTGCTCCCCGAATGGCCGAGCGAGGACCATCGCACGCGCATGGTGTTCATCACCCGCGATCTGCCGCAGGAGATGATCGAGACCACCTTGGCGGCGTTCGAGGACGCCGTTGCGGAGGCCTGATCAATCGATTGGGAAGCGCGTGGTCACCATGCAGTATTCGAGAATTCCACGGCCGCGATCGGGAATGTGGCGCTGCCGGACGAGCCGATCGAGCACGTCGTCCATGCCCTGGGCGCTAGCCTCGGGCATAGTCGGCACGTATTGCACGAGGTTGTCGTGAAAGCCTCGCCGGGTGACAAAAATCGGCTCGAGGCCGCGACCGCGCGCCACTGCCGACAGCGCCTCGGTCATCGGCCTGACCTTGGGGTTGACCGCGAAATCCGCCCAATTGGCCGCAAGACAGCCGCCCGGTGCAAGGGCATCGAGGCAGCGTGTCCAAAAGCCCTCGTCGTTCTCGGCGGGCCCGCCAGGACCGTAGAGATCGACGAGAACGATGTCGTACTGCGCACTCGTTCCGGCGAGAAAGCGCTGCGCCGTATCGGTTACGACCGGCTGTTTCAGATAGAACCAGTGGCGCGCGATCGCGATGATCGTCTCATCGGAGTCGACGAGCGTCGGCGCGCACTCCGGCAGGTAGGCGCGAATGAAGCGCCACATCGCCGCGCCCCCGACACCGAGCAGCAATGCATTGACCGAGCGCGCGCTCATCGCGAATGCCAGCGACATCAGCCGCTCGTAATGAAAGACGAGGTTCGCCGGATAGAGCAGGTCCATGCTCGACTGCTCGGTGACCTGCGCTATGCTGCCGAACGAGCCCAAGGTGCGGTAATGCCGCGCCCCGCGGTCGAAATCGACGACGAACACCGCAGCGCCGAAGGTCTCGGCGCGACGGAGGACTCGGATTCGCGCCTCACTCCCGAAATAATCGCGGATCAGGCTTTTCTGCCGCTCTTCGCTGTAATCGGTAATCATTGCGTGGCGGCCGGGATCGCGTCGGCAAAGCGGCTCAGCGCCTGATCGCCCTGGGAGGTCAGTCGATAAACGCCGCGGTCGATCCGCTCGAACCACCCATAGACATTGCGCCGCAGGATGAGCGAGGCCGCAGGCACCTCGGCCATCGCTCGCAGCGCGCCGACGCGCATCGGCCCGTAGGCGGCAAGCGCCTGCGCGCAGCGCAGCGCATCCTGCCGATAGGCGGTGACGAGCGGCACGCCCGCCGCTCCGCCGATATTGGCGTCGCCGACCCGCCGCGAGAATTCGTCCATCAGGCGCAAGGTTCGCGACTTCGCCTGTCGCGGCCGGTATGGCACGGGCTCCTCGAGAATTTCGACACTTCCCCGGGTCAGGCCAACGAGGATCAGCCCCAAGCCGATGCGGCGGCAGAGCTTGCGGATCGCGGACCGCTCCCGGACGAGGGCCCCGCTGCGGGGCCGTGCGACCGCGAGGTAGACGCGCTCGGTCAACGCCAGTCGGTCGATCCCTTGCAGCACCAGCGCCAGGTTGAAGCGCAGTTTGAGCTCGACGATAAGCGGCGACTCCTCGCCGCGCCGGGCGACGAGATCGCACCCCCTGACCTCGCCCTTGACCTCGTATCCCTGCCGCTCGAAGAACGCCTTTACCGGCAGGTAGAGCGCCGCCTCTCGGTGGGCGTTATCATTCTGTTGCGTCACGCCGAGCACTAGTAACGGAGAGGCTCATGCGCGCACAAGTGCTGACCGCCGCCGGGCACCCGCTGGCCGCCACCGAGCTGCCGGCGCCGCATCCCGGCCCGCAGCAGCTCCTGATCGGGGTACGCGCCTGCGCCGTCTGCCGGACCGATCTGCATGTCGTCGACGGTGAGCTTCCTGATCCGAAACTGCCGCTCATTCCCGGGCACGAAATCATCGGCATCGTCATTGAGAAGGGAAAATCGGTCGACCGTTTCAACCTCGGCGATCGGGTCGGTGTGCCGTGGCTCGGCTGGACCTGCGGCGTCTGTGAATATTGCACCTCGGGCCGCGAGAATCTCTGTGACCGGGCCCGTTTCACTGGCTATCAGATCGACGGCGGCTATGCCGAGCTGACCGTCGCCGACCAGCGCTATTGTTTTGCGATCGACAAGCGCTACGGCGATGTCGAAGCGGCGCCGCTGATGTGCGCCGGTCTCATCGGCTACCGCACCTTGCGCATGGCCGGCGATGCGCGGCTGATCGGGATCTACGGCTTTGGCGCCGCCGCACATATCGTGGCGCAGGTGATGCGCCATCAAGGCCGCCGGCTTTTCGCCTTCACCCGCCCGGGCGATGCGGGGGCGCAGGAATTTGCTCGCTCCCTCGGAGCCGAATGGGCCGGCGGTTCCGACGAGCCGCCGCCCGAGCTGCTCGATGCGGCGCTGATCTTCGCGCCGGTCGGCGGCCTCGTGCCGGCCGCCCTTGCCGCAACGAAGAAGGGCGGCACCGTCGTCAGCGGCGGCATCCACATGAGCGACATCCCGTCCTTTCCGTATCGCATCCTGTGGGAAGAACGGGTGCTGCGCTCGGTCGCCAACCTGACCCGCCGCGACGCCGAGGAATTCCTTGCTCTGGCCGCGGAAGCCGGCATCCGGACCGAAACCGTCACCTACCCGCTTGCCGATGCCAACCGGGCTCTCGCCGATCTTCGCAACGGCGCGCTGCAAGGCGCCGCGGTGCTGATCCCGTGACGAACATCACTCGCCGGCAGGTTGCTCTCGGTATCGCGCTGGCAATCCCTTGCGCGTTTCCGGCAAACGCCCAGAACCGCAGTGGGGGCGGGGCTTGGGGCGTCCCATGGACCAAAATTCCATCGATGACTGTCCTTTGGAGGGCGGACGACTCGCGCGTGCAACTCGTTCGTGACGCGGTCGAATTCTGGAACCGCGTGTTCACGGAGCTTGGAACACCGTTTCGGTTGGGGGCGGTGACCTATAGCGCGGGAGCGCTCCCGCTCGACCAACTCAAGACCCTGAGCGAGAACGCCGTAGGCGGGAGTGGCGGAGTGGGGCTCGCGGCCAATATCTATCAGGTGCCGGGCGATCTTGTTGTGGCGCTGTCCGATGGTGATTTCATCTCGTTCGCCACTCGTTGGCCGAGCAGCCAGAAGGCCCTGGTAGGGATCAAGGATTTCGGATTTTACCCGCTCACGCTCCCTAACGTCCCGCGCAATGTCATCGCCCACGAGTTGGGCCATGCGATCGGATTGCGTCACAACAGTGATCCGGCAATGCTGATGTGCGGCCGGCCGGCGCCCTGTCGGCCCGACGCCTTCGCATCTCCGACCGAAAGATATTTCCCGCTGACGGCGGACGAGAAAACGATGCTGCGGGGGATGTACCCCCCGGACTGGAGGCCGCGCTGACC
>Ga0306920_100011733_pt1 | contig 11864 bp, 10 predicted proteins | sample flu12Cox44000170_FD_204666 | JGI IMG/M metagenome (GOLD analysis project Ga0306920, IMG submission 204666) | Lab enrichment of tropical soil microbial communities from Luquillo Experimental Forest, Puerto Rico - flux4day.12C.oxic.44.000.170 (v2)... | ecosystem: Environmental > Terrestrial >...
GTTGCGATCGCCTACCTCGGTGGATACTTCGGCTTGCGATGCGCGATGACCTGGCTGGTTGGTGCGTGGGGTCTCAAACAGCCTGTCTCGTGGAAGAAATATCTGTTGATACCTGTATGGGACGCAATGGCCTTCCTGATCTGGCTGACGAGTTTCACGCGCAGCACGATTATGTGGCGGAACCGCGAGTATCGCATCCAGGATGGCGGACTTGTTCCTGTACCTTCGGTCCGGCTGCAAAATGAGACCCAGCCGGAGCCCGAAGTCGTTAGAAAACATTCTTAGTCGCCCGTCTTGGCCATCTCGCGTGGCTGAGCCTGCTCGCGCGTGTTGCGAGCATTGCGCCAGTTCACCTGGGGCACAAAGAGCGATGCATCGATGCGGTCCCGATAACGAATTGCAATGTTGATCAGCGAATCCAACAGCGAGTTGGAAAGCAAGTGCGGCTCCAGGCCCAGCTCGATCAGATTGGAATGCTTCGCATTGTAGTAGTGTTCCTCGGCCTCGACTCGCGGATCCGGCAGGTGATCAATCTGCACCTTCAGGCCGAGTTCCTTGCCCGCCTTCTTGACCATTTGCGCTAATTGCAACACGGTGAACTGCTCGGTGAACTGATTGAAGACGCGGAACTCACCGGGTTTCGCCGGATTCAGGCAGGCTAACTCAACACACCGCACGGTGTCACGGATGTCGAGGAATCCGCGGGTCTGTCCACCCTTGCCGTAAACGGTGAGTGGATAGCCCAAAGCTGCCTGCGCGCAGAAACGGTTCAGTACGGTGCCAAACACCTCATCGTAGTCAAGGCGGTTGATGAGCACCTCATCCATCGCGACCTCGTCGGTGACGGTGCCGTAGACGACGCCCTGGTTGAGATCGGTGGCGCGAATGCCCCAGATTTTGCAAGCGAAGGCGATATTGTGACTGTCATGCACCTTGGAAAGGTGATAGAACGAGCCGGGCTGCTTGGGGAAAGGCAACCGGTCTTTGCGCCCATTGTGCTCGATGGTTATGTAGCCTTCCTCGATATCGATGTTGGGCGTGCCGTATTCTCCCATTGTGCCGAGCTTCACAAGGTGGCAATCGGGCACGGCTTCGCGAATCGCGTAAAGCAGATTCAATGTTCCAACGACGTTGTTGACCTGCGTGAAAACCGCATGCTTGCGGTCAATCATCGAGTAGGGCGCCGACCGCTGCTCGGCGAAATGCACGATCGCATCCGGTTCGAAGTCACTGACCATCGAATACAGGAAGTCGTATTCAGTGACGTCGCCGACAAATGATTCGATCGTTCTACCGGTGAGCTCCTGCCAGACGCGAAGCCGCTCGTTCAGCGGGCGAATCGGAGTGAGCGTCTGGGCCCCAAGTTCATGATCCCACTGGCGGCGGACAAAATTGTCCACAATCGCGATGTTGTGTCCCTTGGCAGAAAGATAAAGGGCAGTTGCCCAACCGCAATAGCCGTCGCCGCCAAGCACGGCAATATTCATGTTTTTCTCCTACGAGTTCAGATGTTCAAATCTGCTTAATTTCTTGAGCCCAGGTGGCTATTTTGGACCGTAAGCATGACTCCAATCCAGATGCACCTTGCCGGTCCTTCGTAGCCAAAAATCAATGAGGACTTTCCGCGGGGGTTAGCGGCCGGTTCGTTAAGAGGACCTTACCGCCGCTCGCCGCGACTACGTGCAACTCCTCCGCCCCAACCAGGTCGGTTATATGAGGAACTGCCGTTTCGCGCGCAACCAAGTAATTCCGTTCCGGCTCGAGCCAAAGTTCCCGAAATCGCGAATCACTTATGAAAACGTCAGGGGCCCCGGGCGCATAAGAGCCATATAAAAGATTATTGAAACGGCCATTAAGAAGCAAGGCGTGACGGTTGGTGTAAAAAAACACCGACGAGAACCAGTAATAATGGTGATCGACGATCAGGTTCCCCTCAGGCGAATGTTCCAGAGCCTCCGCCAGAGGCCGCGACGACAAGTAAGGATCAAACGCCACCATGGCGAGCCGGGCGGCGTGGAAGAACAGCACCATCATCAGCGCCGCTGCCAGGACGGCATGTCGTCCCCGCGCCCAGAATGCGCCGACGGCGCCAACCACAAAGGCCAATGCGGCTAGTCCGAGAGGTATCCGAACATATGCAAACGATCGCAGTGTAAGGTCTTCCATGTGCCCCAGCGACAATGTGTAAGCCCCGGGATGCTGGCTGAGGGCAGCCGAAATATCGCCGGGCGTAGCCACGTGGCGCACCGCCGCCAGGATGGCTATTGCCGCCAGGGCAGCCAATCCGGTTACGGCACCCAAGACACGAGTACCCCATCGGATCCATCCGTTGCCGTCCACCGCCATCGCTGAACCCAGCAGCAGCGCCAACGCCGGATAGCAGGGCATTGAGTAATACTCCTGCGTGGTGGAGAAGGTGAAAAACACCAGGATGAAGCCGGTCCAGCAAAGCGCGAGCAGACGAGTTCGACCAGCGCGATCCTCCCGCCGATACGACAGCTTGAACGCCGCGGGAAGATAAACGCTCCAGGGAAACAGCCATGCCAGATGAAACAGCCAGAAGTACAGGCGCGGAACGGTGTTGTAGTCGCGAGGATAACGCAGGTTCAAAAAGCGCAGCAGTTGCTCGTTGATGAAGAAGAACCACAGAAACCCGTGATACTCCCCGGGGCCACTCTGCAGGGTGAAGGCAAAGTAGGGCGGATTGCGGAACGTCGCGAGGATGTGCCATGGTGCTGCGATCAGCAGGATGATTGCGACTGCGCTGAACGGATGCAGTCGCCGCCAGGTTCGCCGGCGAAATAATTGGCCAGTCAGCAGGAGGTAGATCGCCCCCGCAGCCGCGGGGAAGACGACGCCGATCAGGCTCTTCCACAGCAACCCTACTCCCAGGCTGGCGGCAAGAACATAAGCCCACGCACGGGGATGCGGCTCATCTTCGTCCAGAATTCGCAGCAACGCCCACAGCGCCAAGGCGACCGTGAACGTCAGCATGACATCAGGTATCAGAATGCGGGTGAACAGCCACAGTCCAATACAGGCGGCCATGCACAATCCAGCGTAGAAGCCGGCGCGCTTGCCAAAAGCCCAGATACCGAATGCCGTCGTCAGCCAGCAGAGCCCAACAGAGAATACGGCAACCGGGATGCGTGCCGCCCAATCATGTACGCCAAAAATCTCGTACGAGCCGGCGATCAGCCAATAGATAAGCGGCGGCTTTTCCAAATAGATAACGCCGTCGAGGCGAGGCGTGACCCAATCGCCCGACGTGATCATATTGCGCGCAATCTGCGCCTGCACCGCGTCCACGTCGTCCATCAGCGATGGCGGAGCGACGATGCAGCCCAAAAAAATGGCGCTGGCGAAGAGGAGAACTGCTAGGTATACAGGCCAATTTTCTCGGCAAGAGCTTGTTGCCCTCGATCCGAGGTGGGCGCCTGGATGTCCCAGCGTTTCATCCACAAGAACAGAATCATTAATCCCCATAAGTGATAGCCAACATTGATACGCCGCTCCGCGTGCCGCTGAACATAGCTTTGCAGAACGTCGGCACGAAACAGCCCGGGATAGTCTGCGGCAGCGGCCTGCAGGGTATCGAGCAGCAGGGGCTTGAGCGGGCCTCGAAACCACTCGTGTGCCGGAATGTCGAACCCGGTCTTGGAGCGCTGCAAAATCGCGGGCGGCAGCTTGTCTTTCATCAATTCTTTCAACAGGAACTTCTGTCGCGAGCCGCGAATCTGCACTGCGGCTGGAAGTGTGGCGGCAAACTCGACCACACGATGATCCAGAAACGCCGGCCGCACCTCAACTGCGTGGGCCATGCTCATCCGGTCCGATTTCACCAGGATGTCGTCAGGAAGGTAGTACTTGCGGTCGAACCACAAGTACGGCGCGAGGTCGTCGCCCTCCGCGGCAATGGCCTCCCGCAACTCGCCGAGCAGCCGATCAAAGGAACCCGGCAGTTCTTCATCCAGCAGCGAGCGCTTCTCAGCTTCCGAAAACGTACCGTTCCAATAGACGTGCGCCTGTTCCGGCGGCAGGAGGCTGCCTGCGAGAAAACGTTGCAGCTTGTAGTCCAGGCCGATTTTTTCGTCCGAAGCCGGCCACAGGTGCGTCGCCGAAAGTGCCAGCCGAATTGCACCTCTTGGAAACTTGCGAATCGACCGCGCGATGCGGTTGGCCCGATACGTCAGGTACCCGCCGAACAACTCGTCGGCGCCCTCGCCGCTCAGCGCAACTGTGGTGCGCGTCTTGCAGAGCTTCGATAAGAACCACACGGGCAGCGCGCCCGCGTCTGCGCTGGGTTCGTCGGAGTAATGCGCGATCTCCTCGATTGCGCCTTGCAGGTCCTCTTCAGGATTCAGGTCAAACTGCTCGTGCACGGTTCCGTAGGCTTGGACGGCACGCTTGATATAAGGTGTCTCATCGAAGCTGCGGCCGCGGAAGGATATGGAAAACGTCCTCAGGCGCGAACTGGAAGCTTGCGCTGCGTAGTGAAGGATCGTCGTCGAATCGACCCCCCCGCTCAACCAAACGCCCAGTGGAACGTCCGACAGTAAGTGCTCCGGGATAGCTTGCTGCAGCAGCGAGTCCAGTTCTTCTTTCGCCGACTCGAGGGTGTGGCGATGACTGACTGTGGACGGCAGGCGCCAATAGGCCTCCGAGCAAACGTAACCATCGCGCCATTCGAGCCAATGACCTGGCAGAAGCTTCTCGATTCCCTCGACCAGGGTCCACGGGGCTGGCACATAGTTCAGCGACAGGTAGCAGTCAAGCCCCACTAGGCTGAGGCGGCGCTCGATCTCGGGATGAACCAGGATGGCCTTGAGCTCGGAGCCGAAGAGCAGGTCTTCCCCGTGCCGCGCGATGTAGAGCGGTTTGATACCCATGCGATCGCGTGCCAGCACGAGGCGGCGCGACGAGGTGGTCCACAGCCCAACCGCGAACATTCCGCGCAATTTGCTGAACGCATCCGTATCCCATTCGACGAATGCGTGCAAAACTGTCTCGGTGTCGCAGTGCGAGTGAAAGCGGTGTCCCAGGCGCTCCAGCTCTTTACGAAGGTCAAGATGATTGTAGATCTCGCCGTTGAAGACGATGGCGGTGTCGCCATCATCGGTTTGAATTGGCTGGTCGCCGGCGGTGAGGTCGAGAATCTTGAGACGTGTGGCGCCCATCGAGCATAGGCTGGATCGAAAGACGCCCTGCTCGTCCGGTCCCCGGTGCGTCAGTGTGGCGGTCGCGGTCTCGATGCGACCTGGTCCGGGGGACCAGCGTTTTTCAGTAAATCCTGCAATGCCACACAAAGTGCGTTGGAATCCTTCGTTGCTGAATTGATAGGCCGTGGCGAGAGCCCGCAGGGCAGGTTGTCTCACACAAATACGCTGTCTCCATGATAAATGAACGGGTGAATCAGTGCTCTGGCTCAGCTTCAAAAAGGGCCGTATACGCTTGATATACCATGGGAGATGCTTCTCCAATCCTCTACGCGAGCCGTGAGTCACACCGCCTGATGGAATCTCACAAGCATCTGGAATTCAAAACGGCGGCGATGATCCTGATCATGATCATTGCCGGGCCGCTGGGTAATGTCTTGCTCGGCAAGGGCATGAAGAGCGTGGGCGCGTTCTCGGCATGGCCGCTGACTGAGCTGTCACATACGCTGCTGCGCATCTTGTCGACGGGTACCATCTGGTTCGGCATCGCTTCGCTCATTACCTTCTTTGTGGCCAACATTCTGGTGCTCTCCTGGGCCGACTACAGCTTCGTGCAGCCCGCGTCATCGATGGCATATGGAGTCGTTGCCATCATGGGCTATGCGATCCTGGGCGAGCATATTGCTCCCCTGCGATGGTTGGGCATCGCCATAATCTGCCTTGGCGTATTTATCGTCGGGCGGACCAATCCACGTACCACGGAGCACCGCTAGTCGTGCTCAAAGCCGTCTACTTTTTCATGATCGTGGTGGCTGGCACCGGAGGCGAGCTCTGCGTGTCACGTGCTATGAAACAAACCGGCGAGGTGAAGGATTTCCGGCCGCGGGCCATTATCCGGGTGATTTTTCGCGCGCTGCGCAACCGATGGATGTGGCTGGGGGTCGGGATGATGACCCTGGCCTTCTTTTCCTTGCTGGCCATCCTGGCCATCGAGAACGTTAGCTTTGTCGTGCCCGTCACAGCCCTCAGCTATGTCGCCGGCGCGCTCGGTGGCGTGTTCTTTCTGCGAGAACATGTGAGCTCGCGCCGCTGGGTGGGCATCGCCCTGGTCTGCATCGGTGTGACCCTGGTGTTTCTGGGAAAGAGCTAGCGTTGGCGAACCCTGACGGATGCAAGAAACGGAGGGCACAAATAACTTCAAGCCCGATCAAGATACGTAACCGTTGAATCCTGACTTCCGCAAATTCCATTTGCATTTTTTCGCCGCGCGGAGAGACAATGTGCGGCATTCGGGCTAGTCAGGGCGGCTACTCACCTGCCGGCCGGCTCGTGGGGAGCCATGGAAGCTTCGTCACACGACATCCTTCTGGTTGGTGGAGGCGGTGCGGGACTTCGAGCGGCGATCGCCGCAGTCGAAGTCAATCCCAAGCTCAGCATCGCCGTCGTCTCCAAGGTCTACCCCATGCGCAGCCACACGGTTTCCGCCGAGGGCGGAGCGGCCGGTGTGGTCAAGCCCGACGACAGCCTCGACGAGCACGCCTACGACACCATCTCCGGTGGCGACTGGCTCAGCGATCAGGATGCGGTTGAAGCCTTTGTCAAAGAAGCTCCGCTGGAGTTGCTGCAGCTGGAGCACTGGGGCTGCCCGTGGAATCGTGAGCGCGACGGGCACATTGCGGTTCGTGCCTTCGGCGGCATGAAAAAGAAGCGCACGTGGTTTGCCGCCGACAAAACCGGCTTCCACATGCTGCACACGCTGTTTCAAACCACCCTGAAGTTCGATCCCATCAAGCGCTACGACGAATGGTTTGTTACCAAGCTGTTGGTGGATGACGGACGAGTGCAGGGGGTCGTGGCCATTGAGCTGATGTCGGGCAGGATGCAGGCCATTATGGCAAAGGCTGTCATCCTGTGCACGGGCGGATGCGGGCGTGTGTTTCCGTTCACCACGAACGCCAACATCAAGAGCGGCGACGGCATGGCGCTTGCGTTCCGCGCCGGCGCTCCGCTGAAGGATATGGAGTTCATGCAATACCATCCCACCGGCTTGCCGTTTACCGGGATCCTGATTACCGAAGCCGCGCGCTCCGAAGGCGGCTATTTGCTGAACAAGGACGGCTATCGCTATTTGCAGGACTACAACCTAGGTAAGCCTGAGCCCAAGCCGGTGTTGCGCTCCATGGAGCTTGGCCCACGCGACCGGCTCTCGCAGGCATTCGTAAAGGAATATCAAAAAGGACGAACCATCGAGACGCCGCACGGACACGTTGTGTATCTCGACCTGCGACACCTCGGGGAAAAGCTCATCAATGCGCGATTGCCTTTTGTCCGCGAGTTGTGCCTGAAGTACCAGAACATCGATCCTGTAAGAGAACTCGTCCCGGTGCGCCCAGTGGTGCATTACATGATGGGCGGGGTAAGCACCGACATTCACGGTGCTACGCCGCTGTCCGGCTTATTCGCGGCCGGGGAAGTCGCATGTGTCAGCATCAACGGAGCCAACCGCCTTGGTTCCAACTCGCTGCCTGAATGCCTGGTATTCGGCGCGCGTGCCGGGAGGGCAGCGGCCGAATTCGTGTCCACTGATACGTCTCCAACCCCGACAGTCCAGGCACAAGCCCTCGACGAGCAGCGGCGGCTGGAATCGCAATTGCTTAACAAAACCGGCGGGAAAGAGCGCATCGCGACAATTCGCAAAGAAATGCAGGCAACTGTGGAGAGGAGCGCTGGAATCTACCGCGATGAGGCGTTGCTCGCGGAAGGTACTGCGAAGCTGCGCGAGCTTCAGGAGCGTTACGACAACATCAGCCTCGACGACCACAGCCGCACCTTCAACACCGAGTTGGAGTCGGCGCTGGAGCTGGGATTCATGCTCGATGTGGCGGAGTCGATGATGCAATCTGCGCTGCATCGACAGGAGTCGCGGGGCGCCCACCAGCGAACGGATTATCCCGCGCGCGATGACCAGCGGTACCTGGCGCACTCGCTGATCTATCGCAATGCGGACGGCTCCTCGCGAGTGGAGTATGCACCGGTGACGATCACACGCTGGCCGCCGGGAGAGCGGGTGTACGGACAGCAGTCCCTGGAGCAAGAACAGGCAAAGACCGCCAAGTGAAAGGGATGACGGAGGCATCAATTCCCGGTTGCACAAAAGCTCGGGTAGAGAGGCGCTTTAGCGCCGCATCTGGAGCTTGAGAGATTGGTAGGACGCCGGCCTGAAGGCCGGCTCTGCCAGGGATGGCCTGGGCATGGCTGACAAAATCACACTCGAGATTGCGCGCTACTCACCAGAACGGGACGACGAACCTCACTTCGAGAGTTACGAAGTCCCCGTGCACAAGGAATGGGTTGTCCTCGATGCGCTGAACCACATCAAAGACACCGTCGATGGCACGCTCACCTACCGCTGGTCCTGTCGCATGGGCATCTGCGGAAGTTGCGGCATGATGGTGAACGGCGAGCCCAAGCTGACGTGTGCGACGTTCCTTTCCAGCTACGTCCGCAACGGCAACCGGATTCGCGTCGAGCCGCTGCGCTACTTCCCGGTGGTGCGCGATTTGGTCACCGAGCTAAGCGACTTCCTCGGCAAGCTGAAAAAAGTTAAGCCGTGGCTGATCCGTAAGGAGGAACCGCCGCTGTCGCAAGGCGAGTTTCTGCAGACTCCCGAGCAGGTTGACCGTTACAAGCAGTTCAGCATGTGCATCAACTGCACCTTGTGTTACGCGGCATGCCCGGTCGTGGGCCTGGAGCCTATTTTCGTGGGGCCGGCGGCGCTGGCGTTGGCGCAGCGCTACAACATGGATTCCCGCGACCAGGGTGGGCAGGAAAGAATGGCTCAGTTAGCACATCCTGACGGGATTTGGGGATGCACGTTCGTCGGAGAGTGCACCCGCGTGTGTCCGAAGCATGTCGATCCGGCGGGAGCCATCCAGCAATATAAACTGGCTGCCGTAGTTTCGTGGCTGAAGTCATTTGTGATGCCGAAAGGCGAGTAGCGATAATGCCAGCGCCGAGTGAAGGTACCAGGGCCGCGTCGCCCAATTACACTCTGTTCCATCCAAAATGGTACCGGCCTCGCGTGTCGGTGTATTGGTGGCTGGGAGAATGGCACTACCTGAAGTTTATCCTGCGGGAGCTGAGCAGTGTTTTCGTCGCGGTTTCGGTCATTGAGACCCTCCTGCTCATACGGGCCCTGCGCAATGGACCGGATGCTTACGCGTATTTCTTGCAAGCTCTCCAGAATCCGCTGGTTGTGTTCCTCAATGTAATCAGTTTCTTCTTTGTGGTGTTTCATGCGATCACATGGTTCAACCTGGCGCCCAGCGCGATGCCGGTACGTCTGGGAGGGAGGCGAGTCCCCGACGCGATGGTGGCGGCTCCGAGTTACGTGGCATGGATCGTGATATCGGCGTTCGTGAGCTGGCTGGTGCTGCAATGATCCGCCGAACGCACGCCGGCGTGATGTGTTTTTATATACCAGGCTTCAGTACGTGCCGGGACCAGGCTCGTGTTGCAGCGGTGAAACGTACAGCGGCACTTCAGCCGCAATGCAGATGAATTGGACCCAGGGCGTCAGCCCCTGATGGGCTGTAGGAATAAACCTGATGCGCTTAGCAGCGGCACTGGTTACGACCCTGACAGTTGGGAAAACAACATGGCGAAGCAACAGTCGAATGAGGCTTTTTTCTGGATGCTGTTCAGCGCCGGCGGCGTAGTGGCGGCACTGCTCATCCCGGTTCAGCTCTTTCTGTTTGGGCTGGCCATTCCGCTGGGATGGCTGCCAGTGCCCAGTTACGAGCATCTAATGTCATTGCTGCGGCTGCCGCTGGTCCGGATTTACCTTTTCATACTATGTGCTTTACCCCTGTTTCATTGGGCACACCGCTTCCGGTTCACTCTTTACGATGGGCTCAAGGTGAAGCATCTCAACGAAATCATCTTTGTCTTTTGCTACGGCGGGGCTGTGGTGGGTACTGTCATAGCGGCCTATTTGCTATGGAACGTCTAGGCCTTCGAGTCAACGCTCAGGTAGAGCAGGCCTTCGGGCCGGCGTCCCGGCTGGTGTAAACATGTATTAGGGGCCTGGCCCCGTGCCTCCCGAGCGACAAGGGCGCGTTTTGATGCACCTTGCCCTTAATAACCGATTCACTGAGGAGGAGGACTCCGTGGAACACAAACTCAAAACGATTTCGGCGAGTGGTATTGCCGAAGCACTTTCTAAGGCCCAGCTCTATCGTTACCTGCGCGAGCCAGAGGAGTCGGAATCCATTTGCCAGGACATCCTGGCCACAGACCCGGAGAACCAGGCCGCTTTACGCCTGCTGGGACTGAGCATCACCGACCAGTTCACCGGCGACGTGCAGGATCGCTACGCCGAAGTCGAGGCGATCTTCCGGCGCCTCACCTCTACCTATGCCCAGCACTACTATCTGGGAATTCTGAGCGAGCGGCGCGGCAAAGCGCAGATGCGCGCTGGTCGTCCCGCCTACGTGGTCGTCGCACTCATTGAGGAAGCGATGCGTCACTTTGCGGAAGCCGAGAAGATCCGGCCCGAGGCCAACGAGGAAGCGATCCTCCGCTGGAACCGCTGCGTGCGTCTGCTGGAGAAGCTGCCCAGGGGCACGTGGCAGGAGCCTGAGGCCGCATTCGACAACGACGACACCGCGCCAATTGATCTCATCCGCCGTCCCGCAAACGCGCCGCGCTAGGGGATGGCGATGCTTAAGCTGAGCCTGTAGAGGGGACCGTTCCACTGCTGCGTCGAGCAATCAGTGCTCGTCCTCGAGGAAAACCGATTTCTTCTTCCGGACCTATACATGCTTGTCTTTCAGGTACACATTACTCCTGTGCCGCACCCGGTCAAGTCGCCCTGCCCGCCACCGCTTTTGGTTCCTGGGTGGTAATCCATCAGCTGAGTGCTCGGAGCTAAACGCCAAAGGCTCGCTGCCGATGTTGTAATCTGAAGTAGCTCGCATGACGTACCAAGATACCGTAGAGCAGCTCTATGCACTGGGGCACGAATTGGCCAGCGCACCTCCGGCTAAGTTCGACCTCGTGTACGTGCGAGAGATGCTGGCGGCGCTGAATCATCCGGAGCGACGATACCCCAGCGTCCTGGTCGCCGGAACCAACGGCAAGGGCTCAACCGCGGCAACCCTGTCCTCAATTCTGCGGGTTGCGGGATACAAGACCGCTCTTTACAGCTCGCCGCACCTGAGGCGAATCAACGAGCGCATACGCGTAAACGGTGAGGCGATTTCCGATGTCGAGTTCAGCGAGCTCCACGATCGGGTCGAGCGCATTGCGCAGGAGTTATTGCACGGCGGAAAACTACCCTGGCATCCAAGCTTCTTCGAGATGCTCACCACCATGGCATTCGAGTACTTTGCCAGCGTCGGCATTGAGATTGCGGTTCTGGAGGTCGGCATGGGAGGGCGTCTCGACGCGACCAATGTCGTCGATCCTCTCATCTCGGTGATCACGGATGTTTCGCTTGACCATCAGAGATACCTGGGCAACACCATTGGCGAAATCACCCACGAAAAGGCCGGTATTATTCGCGATAACGGCGTCGTTGTCACGCTGTCGCAGCATCCCGAAGCGAATGACGTGATTGGTCAAGCCATTCTCGACCATCACGCTCGCGGTGTGAATGCTGCCCAGTACGTACCGCCGGTTTCTCCCGGAGCCGCGGCGTATCTCGCG
>Ga0306920_100011735_pt1 | contig 11864 bp, 6 predicted proteins | sample flu12Cox44000170_FD_204666 | JGI IMG/M metagenome (GOLD analysis project Ga0306920, IMG submission 204666) | Lab enrichment of tropical soil microbial communities from Luquillo Experimental Forest, Puerto Rico - flux4day.12C.oxic.44.000.170 (v2)... | ecosystem: Environmental > Terrestrial >...
TGATCGACTATAGCCTTAAACTGACTAAGGTCGACAAAGTCATCCAGATTTTCCCTACAGTCGATCAGGCAGCGCAAGGGTTTTCTGGGCCAGAGCCAGGTGTTGGCCAACGAGCCTAGCAAAAAAATATAGCCGACAGGTTAGCAAACAGAGAACAGAAGCCTGCAAGGAGCACAGAGGGGAGCGCCGTAACTTTCATCGGGATTCTCCAAGCCCTCGGAGCAGACTGCCAAACTCCTCGATGCTCGAAACGGCGCCCGGTAGTTCCTGAACGCGTTGAGTTAAAAACAAGCTCCACGAAGCACGCTAATGGCTGACCTTCACCGGAACTCGGCCCTTGAGGAGCGCGAAGTTTTCCTGCTTTTTGGTGATGGCGGTTGCTGCTAGTTGGCTCATTGCGGCCGGCTCAGGTGAAAGCGATAAAGACCCCGCTCCGTCTTGTGCGTTGTTGTTGTCTCCCTGCTCGTGGTGGACGAAGAAGCCGTTGCGTTCCGTGCCCATCTCGCCGAAATTGCCTGACGAATCGAAGGTGCCCGACGCTGAGAACGTCCCGTCGTCGTAGGCCACCGAGAATGACCCGGAGTTGGTGGCATCCCACATTTTGCCGGCCCAATTCAGCGGGCTAAGCGGATCGTCCGTTGCCGGAAGAATCTGGCGCGCGGTGCCCTTTGTCTTCGTATAGGTGACGTCGAACGAAGCCCTCGCCCGAATCAGTTGGTATGGCGAAATGTTAACTTCGTCAGGAGCAATGTTGTTAGGAACAGGAGGAGGGAAGGTGAACGCATCCACTAAAGGCACATTCTCCAAATGAATGGTCAGAGTGTTGCTGTCGGGGCTGATCTGTACGGCGCTATCCGGAACTTTGACGATCCAGAAAAGACCGCTTGGCGAAGTCCACGGGCTGAAGTCATGAACTTGTTGAATGAGCGACCCCGAACTGGGGTCGTATGTCCAGAAGTCGATTCATATCTCGACAAACGTGCCGTGCGCGCGTGCTGATCTGGTCGCGCCGGCGCTGTTGGGGTCCGCTACTTCGCCTCCGATGTAGTCCCCTTGATACACGCGAATGTCCGTGACGACGGCGAACTTCTTATCGCTTGTGAAGCCGCTGGTATACCCCATGGCTGTTACACCGCGGAAATTGGTGATGCCGTGGGGGTCTGCATTCACTGGGTCAAAGGGCGGTGTTTGATTGGGCGGACCGGGAAAGAACTGGTGGTAAAGTCCGTAAGCCGGCGTTCCTGGTAGTGGTAACGTTATATCTCCACCGGGAAGCGGAATTGGCTGAACTTGGAGATTAGCTATCGGTTCGATCTGCGCCAGCAGTGGGACGCTGAAGGCCAGAAGGAGGATCAACAGCACTAACGGGTACCCGAGCCTCGATCTCATTGCGTGCACCTCCTGTGAGATCGGAATCCCTAGGGTGCCAGAAGGATTGCCCGAACTATCCGGAGAAGTCAAGCGCTTGGGTCAAAGACCCGCTTCGACTTCTTGCTCTTCTGAAACCGCTCTCATATTCTTATGGCCTTTCAGACTCCCCCGTCGAACGGGCACGCGCCCGATCAAAAATGAGAGTCGAGTGCTTGCTTATGAAGTACAAAATCCTGAAGTGACACATCCGGAAGCTCAAAGTCAGAATGAAAGTGGCTTAAAGGTGTTGCGGTCAGCATTTGAGCACCGCTGATCGGCCCCGAGATCCCGTAAACCGCGTTGAATGTAAGGACAAGCGGGCTGACTCCTAATTCGGCGGGGTAGGGAGAATAAGATCCTCCGATCGGGAGCGCCTCGTTGAACTTACGAATCTCATTTTCACCGAGAATAGCTTTGCAAAAGTCGCCGGGTTGTCGGAATGGAGCTTGGCAGAATAAGCCCCATTCTCGCGTATTCTCGGGCAACAAAGAGCAACGCCCAATCCCTGGCACTTCCATAGACTTTGCACCGGCTGGGATCAGAGTCGCCTTCGAGTTCCCCAATAGAGTCAGATAGGCAGAAGTTTTCACGGTCACCCTGCTACTTCTTAGCTTCTGGAATAAAGCTTCGCGGACGTGGACCTTCATCCAAAGCTGGCCATTTCTGTCAGAAAACATCAGACTGCGCCCGGTCGTGCTTAGGCTGTTACCGTCGGGCGTCCGAACCTTCACCGCCAAGTGATCTGCGATTAGATCCAGATCATGCGGAATCCCGTCAGCTCGAAGTGGGAAGTCCAATTCCACGGCGCCCGGTTCGCCATCAGTCTCGAGATTGTTGCGATCCTGTCCGTCCTTTCTGGTCGGGTCCAGCCCGAGGACCACAGACGCGGGGACAGCTTGCCGATGAGTCAGCGCCAACTGCGCAGCGTACGCCATCGACCGTGGGAAAAAAGACGGGGCCGCTAATGCGAGAGGCAACGCGCAGATGGCGATTCCGCGAGCGAGCGTTGGCCGCCTTTCCAAGTACTGAAGCCGCAGAATCAGAAATGTCCCTGCGACCACCACTACGATCATGGCGGAAATCGGGATCCATTCGCCGTGGCCCCAGTAGAGAAGGAAAGCGGGCAGCCTCCCGACAACGGCGATGATCAGGTAGAGGACTGGAATCACTACCAGAAGAAGCAGGAACTGCCGCAAATTCTCAGTGACGGTCGCCAAGGCCACGAACGGAAGGAACCAGACGAGAAGGAGCAGCAACTGGCGGACGAGCAATCCGGGCAAATAAGACCAAGCATTGAAGCCATGAGCGGCTAGGATGACACAGTCGGCCAAGAGCATCGGCAGGTTCAGGTACGTCAGCACGAAGAGAACCTTAGCGGCCAAAAGGCTCCCACGACGATAGGGACGTGTGAGCCAGAACTGGCAATCGCCCAAAATCCGCTCTTCATGCACAACGGCAGCGATCAGGTACCACCAGGCCAGCGGCAATAGCAGGGGGTAAATAGCGTCCAGCCGATCGATGGGGAGCGCATAAGAGGTCAAGACCGGACGGCTATGAGCGCCGAGGTAAGCGAAGGCCGCGATCATGCTGGTAACGACGAGAATTTCCTTCCACAAGTGTCGAGAGTCCTTCTTGAAGATGTGCAGAGTGTGCAGCATCGAAGGCTCCTGTCAGGCGGTCCCGCTCGAGGACCTCGCAATGGCGGTGAAGATAGCGCGCAACGATATGGGAGTGAATGAAACACTAAGGAAACGTACGGGAGGAAAGGGATCCCCTGGACGCATCTGACGAGACGCAACAGCCTTTTTCGCGGCGTAGACGAGCTGGTCGCGGAGTGGAGTTCGAGGACGAAAAGACATCTGAAACGGGATCATTTGTCATGACTGTATTACTACGGCTAGTACAGGCTGTCAAGCCTTCTGGACCGGCGGGTCTTATGCCTGACGATGCTGGCTACCAACTCATCGTGGCTGCCGACCTCTGCAGCAGTCCTCACAGGGTTGCTAGCCTAAGGTCTCTCACCTCCTTCTGTGATTAGCTTTAGCACCACACTCTTTCTTTCGCCCTCCTCCAACTCCACCTTTTGCCCTTTTCCTTCATATTTCTTTGCGAACTCTGGCAAGCGGTAGTTCTCACGCATCTCCTCAAACGCAAGTACCAGAAACCGGCCGGGATTCATTCCTCGAATTGCGAAATGTCCGCTTTCGTCGCTCATCGCGAGTTGGTATGCATCCGGCCGTCCGAGCTTGCCTGTACTCGGAACCGTCACCACGGCCGCCTCAGGCACAGGCTTACCCTCTCGGTCAACCACCGCTCCTTCAATTCCCGCGCCCTTCGCGCTAACCAGAACATCCAGCACCGTCCCGGGACTCACTGCAAACCCCGTGTCAGCGACTTCTTGTCCGCCGAGCTTTACCGACTTCATATAATAATCGCGGAATTTCTGCGAACCCGCGCCTACGGCCAATTGGTAATTGGCTCCGGGCACATCCTTGATCTCGAACGAACCGTCTTCATTAACCCTTGCCATCCCTGCCTGCTCCACGATTTCGAGGCCCGCCTCTTCCTCCTCGCTCTCCGGCACCGTCAGCAGGAGCACATTCAACTCCTTCCAATCGATTTTCTCGTCGCCATCGAGGTGAAATTTTCCGCTCACATCTCCGCTTCTGTCCACCTGCAGTCGCAAGCCGACCACGTCCGATCCATTCACCTCGATCGGTGTGCTGATCGTTTGGATTTTTATGGGCGGCGTCTCTCCGCTGAAAAAGCCCGAAAATACAATCACCTGTGCCCGGTACGTCCCCGGTAACACATTCGGAAATTCAAATTTCCCGCCTTCGCCCAAATTCTGCTCTTCGTGTTGCCCGTTCTTTCCTATCAGTAAGAGCTGGCCTATTCCTATTCCCTGGCTCATTAACACCGCTCCCTGACTCGTTACCGCCACGGAACCCTCATTCGTATTGTCGCGCGGCTTTGGCTGGGCGGTCAGTCCCATGACAGTTCCACTCACAAGGTAGGCTCGACTGGACCGCACTCCAAAGCTCGCGATGGCGGTTCCCCCCGCAGACACGTCTACTGCGGCGGCCTGCCGCTGGTCCAAGGTTCCGGGGAAATAAGTGGTCACGTACACCAGCCGGCCGTTGGTAGTGTTCTTTTCGTTTTGTCTATGAGGTGGCGCTTCGTTTCTCGGGGGAGCAGCCTGGACGATGTACTTTCCAGGCGGCAAATCCGCAATCCGGTATTCTCCTAAATCGTTCGTTGCTCCTCTTCCCGGTTGTGTCTGGTAGCCTCGTGGTGCTCCTCCGGCTTCGACCATCGCCATTACGTCCACATTCTGGAGTGGGTCGCCGTCCGCATCCACAATTCTTCCCGTGATTGCCCCCGCCACGAGCATATGAAACACGAGATCCTTCGTGTCTTGCCCTGCGACTACACGAATCGTGGTTTTCTGGCGGTCCGCCTTCCTGTCCGCGGCATAACCTGATCGTGCCAACTGCACGAAATATGTTCCCGGCTCCAGACCCTCGATTTTGAACCCACCCGTTTCGTCTGTCGTTGCCTCAAACTGGTCGCGCCCTTGATTGGAACCGCCTCTCAGAATCACTCTGACTTTGCGGATTCCCTGCCCGCCCGGCTCCTGCACCACTTTACCCTGGACAAAGCTCTTTGGTTCATTTGCTGAGCGTGTAGTTGGCCCTCCCGGTGTCGCCGACTGTCCGGCACCTGTGCCTGGGCACACTCCCCCGCAAATCATCCCGATTACAAGCGGGCCTAGGCTTTTCAGGGCGACCTTCATGGAGTTTGCTCCCCTTAATGGTTTATGAATTCACTTTATAGCTAATGCCCCTGATACTCAACGCTCGCTTGCTTGAGGATGGATGCCGCGGTCGGCGTCTTTCGAGAGGCGAAGAAATCCCAGTAAGTGGCTCTTGCTTTTGAGGCATCACCTTCGACATCATACGCGCGTCTAAAGCCCAGACGGGTGAGCGCCCCTAGCGGATAATTCTGCACAACGCCGCCATGGTCAAAGGACTTCTGGAATTCCGTTCCAGCCTCGGCCCCCGTCTGAGCAGAAAGTTCGCCTGCCCTCGCAAATTGGCAGGGGAGAGGTTGCCTATGTTGACGTGTGTGAGATTCTCTGTTCTGAAGTATGTCGTAGTGATGGCGACAGCGCTGCTTCTGACCGCTCCTGATTTGTCATGGGCGCAGCAGCCTACCATCAGTCCTGACGTCTACGGCCAGCTCAAGTACCGCTATATTGGGCCCGAAGGGAACCGCGCCACGTCTGTGGCCGGAGTTCCTGGAAAACCTAACATTTGGTACGTCGGAGCGGCATCCGGCGGAATTTTCAAGAGCATCGATGGCGGCATCCACTGGGAGCCCGTCTTCGACTCCGAGCCTGTGGCTTCCATTGGCTCGCTGGCGGTGGCGGCGAGCGATCCAAACATCGTCTGGGCGGGCACCGGCGAATCTTTCATCCGCAGCCACATTTCCGTGGGCCAGGGGATTTACAAGTCCACGGATGGGGGCAAAACGTGGTCGCTGATGGGGCTTGAGAAGACCGGCCGCATCGGCCGCGTCGAGATCGATCCCAACAACCCCAACGTGGTGTTCGCGTGCGCTTTGGGCCATGCATACGGACCGCAACCGGAGCGCGGCGTGTTCCGCACGACCGATGGCGGCAAGACTTGGGAGAAGGCGCTCTTTGTCGACGAAAGCACGGGCTGCTCCGACTTGGGCATGGACCCCAACAATCCGCGAATTTTGTTTGCCGGGATGTGGCAAATCGAAATTCACACCTGGGGCCGAACCAGCGGCGGGCCTGGCAGCGGATTGTTCAAGTCAACCGATGGCGGGACGACCTGGAAGCGCCTGGAAGGTCATGGCTTGCCACATCCTCCGGTCGGTCGGATTGCCGTGCGTGTGGCAAAAAAAGATTCCAGCCGCGTGTACGCGGAAATTGAGACAGGCGACGGCGTCCCGCATCCGGAAGTGAACGCCGCAGGCCAGCTCGGGCAACTCTGGCGCTCGGACGACGGCGGCGATACCTGGCAAATGGTCAATTCCGACCGGCAGTTGCGCGGGCGCACACATTACTACACCCGCGAGGAGATTGCTCCCGACAACGAGAATGAAGTCTTTTTCTTCTCTGCGTCCTTTTCGCGATCGCTCGATGGCGGACGCACGCTCACCAAAATGGCCGCGAATCCCGGAGGCGACAACCACGAGATGTGGATCGATCCGACCGATGGCGACCGCATGGCTGTCGTGAACGATGGAGGCGTGAACATTTCTGTGAATCGTGGTCGCACGTGGAACCACGTCAACCTGCCCATCGCGCAGTTGTATCACGTGACCGTCGACGACCAGATTCCCTACTTCGTTTACGGCAACCGCCAGGACGGGCCGTCGTGGCGTGGCCCGAGCAACAGTCTGCAGTTCGGCGGTTTCTTCGGCAACCAGATTCCGCGCGGCGCGTGGCATCCCGTGGCCGGAGGCGAGAGCGGTTTCGCCGTGCCGGACCCGGTCGACAACAACATCGTCTGGTCTACCGGCACGGGATCGGGAAGCATCGGCGGCACGGTAACGCGTTTTGACGAGCGCACGCACCAAGATCGCGAAGTTGAGGTGTGGCCCGATTATGTCGCCGGCGCGCCGGCAGCGGATGTCAAATACCGCTTCAACTGGGAGTTCCCTATCGCGATTTCTCCGTTCGATCACAACAAAGTGTATGTAGGCAGCCAATTTGTTCACGTCACTACCGATGGCGGGAACAGCTGGCAGATCATCAGCCCCGACCTGACACGCAACGACAAAAGCCGCCAGCAGCTTTCCGGCGGCCTGACTCCGGACAATATCGGCGTCGAGTATGCCGGAGTGATTTTCGCGCTGACCGAATCAACGAAAGAAGCGGGACTGATCTGGGCGGGCACGAATGACGGGCAAGTGCAGTTGACGCGCGACGGCGGGAAAAACTGGACGAACGTCACGAGAAATCTGCCGGGGTTTCCGGAGTGGGGAACGGTGGACAACATCGAGGCTTCGCGCTACGACGCCGGCACGGCGTACCTGACGGTCGACGGCCATCAGGTGAACTCCCGCGATCCTTACGTCTATAAGACCACCGACTATGGGAAAACCTGGACACTGATTACGAACGGCATTCCGCACAATATGTTGAGCTACGCACATTGCGTACGCGAGGACCCGGTGCGCAAAGGACTGCTGTATCTCGGCACGGAGGGCGGGCTGTACGTTTCCTTTGATGACGGGAAGAATTGGCGGCCACTACAGTCCGGCCTACCGCATGCGCCCGTCTACTGGGTGACCGTTCAGGAGCGGTTCCACGACTTGGCCGTGGCCACCTACGGTCGGGGCTTCTGGATCCTGGACGATATCACTCCTCTGGAGCAGTTGAAGCCGGAAGTGGTTGCGGCGAAGGCCCACCTTTTTGGGCCGCGCGACGCGTACCGCTTCAGAGAAGTCGTTCAGCCAGCCTCGGTCGAGTACGACCCGACGAGCGGAAAGAATCCGCCATACGGCGTGCCGATCAACTTCTATCTCAAATCGGATCTGGGCGAGAAGGAGGTTGCGACGCTGACCTTCAGCGACGCGAGCGGCAAGAAAATTCGAGAAATCGAATGCCGGGCGCCAAAACCGGGCGCCGTCGAGGCGCAACAGCCTCCGGAGGACGACGACGACCTCGATCCCGACCCGGCGCCGTGCGTCGTGAAAGCCGGCATCAACCGCGTGTGGTGGGACCTGCGCAACGAGCGCACCACGCAGATTCGCCTACGAACCACGCCACTCTACGGGCCGGACGTTCCCTTTGGAGCGGAAGGCTGGCGCAAGCCTCCCGCCACGGGGCGCTTGTCGACGCTGGTGCTGCCCGGGAGCTACACGGTGACACTCAGCGTTGCCGGCGATAAATTCACCCAGAAATTGACGATTCTGAAAGACCCCCACACCGCCGGTTCAGAAAACGAAATTCGGGAACAGGCGCGCGTACAGACGGCGCTGTACGAGCAGATGAATACGCTGGCGGGCACGATCAACCAGATGGAATCGATTAGGGCGCAGCTTGCGGCGTTGGGAAAGGAATTGCCGAATGATGACGCCTCAAAACCGATTCGTAAAGCCGCAGACGATCTCGGAGAAAAAGTAACGGGAATTGAAGGAACGCTCCTGCAACTGAGGCTGACGGGCCGCGGCCAGGACGATTGCCGCTGGACGCCGATGCTCGTTCAGAAAATCGGCTATTTGTTTGCCCAGCTTGATGGCGATGCGGATTTTCCACCTACCACGCAACAGACCGCAGTTCAGGAAGAACTGAAGCAACGGGGCGAAAAAGCGTCGCAGGACTTTCAGCAACTGGCAACGAAAGACCTGGCCGAGTTCAACGACAAGCTGCGCGACCACAAGATCAACAACATTTATCTCAAAACGCAATGAGGGAGCTTTGCCTCCGCGAAACGCGAATCATTAGGCATGTAGGTCGGATGTGCAACTTCGAAGCGGGTCCCCACTCGTAGCCTTTGACGTGAACGCTCGGGCAATTTGTCGGTCTGGAGCGCTCACCGGCACCAGGTCATTCCGTTCTCCGCGCACGGGATGTATGACTTGGGGATGAAATCTTTGTTGGCTACTGCTTGATCAGCGTGCTTTCGACTTTGCCAGGCGAGAGCTTGAAATCGGTGAAGCTCTTCATTGTCTTGCCGTCCGGTGACACTGTCATTTTTGTGACGGAGACCAGCTTCTCTCCGAGCTTATACGTTTGTTCCAGGGTGCTCGGATCGATCTGCTTAATACTCACGTGGTCCGCACCGCGGTCCCCTTTCACTGCCGCTTCCGTTCCATCCATCTTGGCCGTGAAGCTGTCTCCCAAAGGAGATGTCATCGTCAACATGTCACCATCGACCCGAAATGTGAAGATCTGGGCGTTTTCCGAAAGGGACTCTGTCGGATTCTCCTGCCAAGTCCCTGAAATGGCATGGGACCCATCCGGCCCACTAGAAAGTCTCCTAGCTGTGTAGATTCCGGAATACGCCGGCTCGCCCGGAGCATTGATGTGGCTGAATTCGCGATGAAGGGTTTTTCCGTCTTCGGAAACCCAAATCTTCATGGTTCCGACTTGTTCTCCATCTTTCTTATCGATGCGACTGACGGTGCGCTGATCCACAATCGTGAGGTTCTCCGCATCGAAGTACGGAGATACGCCCACCTTATGGTCTTTTCCGTCCGCCTTGACCGTGTAGGGCGGAGTGCAGGAACGGCAGCTGTATTGCCCGTCCTTTAATAAAATCTCGATCGGTTTGGAGATATACTTTTCCGACTTCAGATCTACTTTCCAGGTTCCATCGAAAACGCTTCGACCCATCACGGCAGACGGGATGAGCAGGCTAAATCCGGACAGAAGTAAGCATCGCCTTTTCATGAAAATTGCTCCAATCAAAACTTGGGAAGATTTCAATTCCTTGGGGCCGAAGGGAGTGGCGCGACTGTACTCCGTTAAGGTCAACGAGTCAACTCAGGATCATTCTGATCATTCTGATTGTCAAAGCTCGATAGAAATGTCCCCTTCTTCTGTTCTGGTTCTTGCGTCTTTTAGCTCCGGATTACTTCTCCGCATGCTCTTTCAGGAGAGCCACCGAGCGCTTTTCGTCGATCAGGTGCCGCCGCCCATCTTCGCTGGTGCTTGCGCCTTTTTTGATGAGATCGATCACCTGAGGGGGCGTAAGTGAGGGGTCGAGAGCAAAAAGCTTAGCCGCAAGATTGACCACGTTGGGCGCAGCCATGGAGGTTCCCGATAGCTTCAGCCTGGCTCCTCCGGGTACATAGCTTTCCACCTCGTAGCCGTCGGCATCGACGACTACGGTGTCGCCGTAGCTCGTGAAGGAAGTCTCATCCCCGGCCTGGTTTACCGCACCAACGGCAATCAAGTTGGGGAGATGCAGCGATGCGGGGACGCTCTCGGCAAAGCCCGCGTTGCTGTCGCTGTTGCCGGCGGCGGCGATGAAAAGCGTATTCGGCGAGTTCTTGATCGCCGACTCGACGTTGGTACGCCAGATGTCATAGAGCGCGGCGGCATGCTTCTTGCGCTGTGCCGGATCGGCGCCGCCTCCTGTCTTGGAAATCCAGGTTTCAAACTCCGCGACTTCGTCCGACCAGCTCATGTTCACCACGCGCACGTTGCGCGTCTTGAAATAGTCGGACATCTGTTGGAAGTCGGCGCCAAGCTGATGCGCCCATTCGTCGGTCGGCGGAAAAGGGAGATCCGGCAACTGATCGTTGAAACGGGCGACCACGAGTCGCGCCGCAGGATTCCCCCGAACTGCTATTCCGGCGCAGTGCGTTCCATGAATGTGGAACGACAGCCACTTTTCCAACTCGAAGAGTTGGTGTAACTGATCGGCCGAGAGTGTTTTGAACTTCTTTTGGACTTGGTCCGCCTCGCTTGAGTCAACACCGTTCTCCAAATCCAGAATACCTTTGATCTCATCCCGAAAGCCTGGATAGGCCTTTTGCTGCTCGGCAGAGAGCGGATAAAGCCAGGTTGTTGAGGGGCTTCCCCGGTCGTCAAAGGCCAGTCCATGGGTGCCGCTAGCCGTGGGATGTGGGTCCGTGAAAAGCAGGTCCGGATACAAAGAAACATCTACCCCGGAATCCCAAATCGCGACCAACACCGGCGTCAGCTTTTGATCTCTGGTGAGCGTGACCTCACGCGCCGCCCAAATCTCCGGTTTTTCCACTTTATGCGCCGCAATGTATTGTTTCAGAACTCCTTCCAGGATTGTTTCGAGCGGGACGAAAAAGCGCATACCATTTCTGATGGAGATCAGTTGCCACGCTTCCTGGTTATCGAGTGCCCCCGACTTCTGGACGGAAGGATCTAAATCCGTCTTCACCCCCGCGACTGCGATGGACCTTGAATACACGCGTGTACCTGCATACATTCCCTTGATGTCGTCCTGCACCACGTCCCACGGAAGCACATTGATGGCTTCCGCTGCGTACTTCTTGAAGGCCCCCTCGAACGCGGCTCCGCTGGCGCTTTTCGCCTCGATGACCGCTTGAGAGATCGCTCGCCCGATCATTCTGCTGGTTAGCTTCGCGGACGGCTTTTCTTCTTCTGCGCGGAGCGCATCAATGGTTCCTAATGCTGCTTGGTGCTCTCCCGCGAGTTGCTGAAGATCAATTTTGGCACTCAGCAAAGAACGCAGAGTCGCCTTGTCTTCGATTTCGTAGTCGCGAAAGATGCTTTCCAGGTCGGCGCGGACTTTCGCGGCGAAAGGAGCGAATGTCGCATCGTCCGCTTCCACTAATTCGGAAGCTAGCCCTTTCACGGGGTAAGTGAATCGCGGGAGATCTGCCTGGCTGGTAACTTTCCTCTTGGCACCCGTCTGAGCATAGGAAGAAATTGCCGGGAGGAAGAAAGCCAAGCAAAGAAGACTCGA
>Ga0306920_100011736_pt1 | contig 11864 bp, 13 predicted proteins | sample flu12Cox44000170_FD_204666 | JGI IMG/M metagenome (GOLD analysis project Ga0306920, IMG submission 204666) | Lab enrichment of tropical soil microbial communities from Luquillo Experimental Forest, Puerto Rico - flux4day.12C.oxic.44.000.170 (v2)... | ecosystem: Environmental > Terrestrial >...
GGACCCGATCTAACCGCCCACGCCCTGCGGGCGCTTCAGGCTTGGGTAGATCATCGGCGACGCGTCCTTGAGTTGGATCACGATAAGTCGTGGGAACATTACGGGCCAGATATCTTGCTTTTTGAAAACTATGACCCCGCGAAGGCGCTGTCCTATCTTGCCCGTCAGCAGCGGCCCGACGGCTCCTGGCTTCCGCTCTGGTTCGGCAATCAGCATGCGCCGAACGATGAGAATCCGACGTATGGAACGGCCCGTGTTCTGGCCGCTTATCGCGACCTCGATATGATAAACTCGGAGCCTGCTCGACGCGGTATTGCCTGGGTATTAGGAATTCAGAATCCGGACGGCGGCTGGGGAGGAACAGCGGATACGCCTTCCAGTATTGAGGAAACCGCGCTGGCCGTGGAAATCCTCCTCGATGCGGGTGCCGGCGCCGAGCCGGCGGTGAATAAGGGGCTGGCCTGGCTCGTCGAGCAAGTACAGGCGGGCGGCCTCTCCCACCCCAGCCCGATCGGTTTTTATTTTGCCAAGCTGTGGTATTTTGAGAAACTCTACCCGATAATCTTTAGCGTGGCGGCTCTGGGCCGCGCCCGCCGGAAACTCCGCCAGGACAGCCAACCGACCTGAGGAATCACCAGTGGCCATTGTTGCCGAGCCGATTGCCGAAACCACCACGCCGAAAAAAGACAAGCGTCCCAGCACCAGTCATTTGAAGGTGGTGCCCGAGTCGCGCGAACTGCGTGACCGCATTCGGACCGAAGCCGGTATCCTTGGCAAAAGCCTCGATCGCTCTCAGCCACTCACCAAACAAGGCTTGCGCGAATCGGCCGAGAGTTTGTTGCGGCACATGGGCCTGGGCGAGCAATACCTTGGCTTCACCATGGTCGCCCTCAGCAACGAGTTCTGGCGCGAGCAGGTGCAGGCGGTTGACTTCAAACGCCGGCTGCTACTTCTGCCCCATTGCCTCAAGCATGCCGAGGGCTGCCCCGCGGACTACGACGAATTCGGCCTGGATTGCAAAAAGTGCGGCGCCTGCTCCGTAGCCGACTTCAAGATCAAAGCCGAGGAGCTTGGCTACAAGGTCCTGGTGTCCGAAGGAACGCCCATCGTCCTCAAGATCATTGTCTCGGGACACATTGATGCCATTGTGGGTGTTGCTTGCCTGAACGTGCTGGAAAAGGCGTTCGACAAGGTCCTTCTGGCTGGGGTGCCGTGCGTGGCCGCTCCCCTTCTCTCGAGCAATTGCCGTAGCACCTCGGTCGATGACGATTGGGTTTCCGAGCTGATCGACCTGCGGACCGAGCCGCCGCAGACCAACACTAGGTCCTACGTGCATTTGATGCGCCTGGCCCATGATATTTGCTCCGAGCCGGAACTAGGCCGCTTGGCGCCGCGCATCCGGGGAGCGAAAAACGCCAACGATCCTTTGACCGCACACGAAAACATCGCCTACGACTGGCTAGTCCAGGGAGGCAAGCGCTCACGGCCGTTCATCACGCTGGCCGCATACGATGCCCTCAAGGGAGCGCCGGGAACCTTATCGGCGGAAAGGGTGGAGGCGCCCGATTCCGTTCGCCGCGCCGCTGTAGCCATCGAAGCATTCCACAAAGCCTCCCTGGTTCACGACGATATCGAGGACGACGACACGTTTCGTTATGGCCGCGAGACGTTGCACCGGCAGTTCGGGGTTTCGACTGCCATCAATGTAGGTGATTACTTGATTGGCCTGGGATATCGGCTGGTGAGCCGGCAGCGCAAGGATGTCGGCGGCGACTGCACGGCCGACATCTTGGATCGCTTGGCCGACGCGCATTTGAAACTATCGGAAGGGCAAGGGGCGGAGCTGCTCTGGCGCGATGCCAAAGACAAGTCCCTGACCGCGCTCGATGCCCTCAAGATTTATGCCTTGAAAACGGCGCCGGCGTTCGAAGCAGCCTTGTATGCCGGTTTGCGCCTGGCGGGGCCGGCCGAGCCTTACGAAAAGATGGTCGTTGAATTCAGTCGCCACCTCGGCATCGCATTCCAGATCCTCAACGACCTGAAAGACTGGGAGGGCGACCCGGACAACAAGCTTCTGGCCGGCCAAGATGTTCTGGCGGCAAGGCCCACTCTGCTCCTGGCCCTCGCTTTGGAAGGCTCGACGGCTGCCGACCGAAACGAGCTCTTTTCCTTATTGAGTTCCTCCTGTGCGACGGATTTGCAATCCGTCCACGCCAACGGGGAATGTTTGGATGATCGGACGGATTGCAAATCCGTCTTCCAACAAGAAACCGTATCTTGCGTCCGCGCACTTTTCGACAAGGCGCGCGTCTTCGAGAAAGCGGACAAGCTGGTCGAAAAATACCGCGCTCGCGCCGAGGCCACCGCCGACGATGTTCAACCCACCGAGCTGCGCGAATTGCTCTATTACCTGGTCGACTCCGTGCTCGACCGCCCGCCTGCCGAACCGGAAACAGAAACCATCCCGCTGGTGCAATTATCCACGCCGTCGCGCTGAGAGTATAACGGCCGGCTTGCAACCGCCTGTGTGCTCCCGCCGATGGGCAGTCGACCGCCACAGCGGTTATCCCTATTTCGGATCAATCATGCCTGAACGGGGCCCCGAACTGGAAAGCTTGTTTGCCTTGTTCCCACCAGCCCAGGATATCGGCAACTTTCAGGAGATTCCCGGAGACGAGATCCCTCCTCTGTATCATGGATTGCTGGTACACGAGCACCATATGACGGTTACCGTGGAGGCGCATCACGGCCGGCTAGTGGATGTCAAGGTTTTGCAGGTGCACAAGGAAAAGGACGTGTACGCCCGCAAAATCCTTCTGACGCTTCAGGGTACGGGCAAGGTCGTTCAATTCGGCATCATGCGCGTCCAATTGAAATATTGCTGCGCCAAAGTGACCCAGGAAATCCTTGCGGAAAGAACGCCGCTGGGCCGAATCCTGGTCGAGAACAACGTGCTCCGTCGCATCGAGCCAACCGCTTACTTGCGAGTTACTCCCGGTCCTGGCATGATGACATGGTTCGGCTTGAAGGAACCGCGCATCACCTATGGGCGACTCGCGTTGATCCACTGTAACGGCAGCCCTGCGGTGGAATTGCTGGAAATCGTGGCGCCGGAATGATGTGTTTGAGGATTGGGCGAGACAGCGCACAACGCAGGGATTCTTCTTTTGGAGGTGGGTCATGGGTCGGCTTTTCCTGGTTTTGCTCTTGATCATCGGCCTCCTCGGCTGTGCCGAAGGTCAGAAACCCAATCCGCTGCCCCGCGGCGTCGGCAAAGTAAATGTTGAGCCGCTCAATCCGTTGCCCAAGGAAGCAACAAAGTAAGGTTGATGTCACCATTACGTGTTTACGTTTATTAGCGTGCGCATCCACCCAGCCAAGCGATTAACGTAGACACTTCAGTGGGGAGGTATTCGTGAGTTCTGTTCCCCCCGCCGCACCGCAGGGCCGGACCGCCTGGCTTGTGGTGATCGTGGCGGCCATAGGGTTTTTGTTCGACACCTATGAATTGCTGATGACGCCGCTGGTCCTGGCGCCCGCGCTTTCGGAACTTCTCCAGGTGCCCCCCAATCATCCGCAGGTATCGGCATGGGTCGGCTGGGTGCTGTGGATGAGCGCCTTGTCCGGGGGAGTCTTCGGCCTCCTGGGCGGCTGGCTGATTGATCGGCTGGGCCGCAGATCGGTGATGGCCGGCAGCATTTTTGTCTATTCTCTCTCGCCGGTCATGGCCGGCCTCAGCCCCAATGTCCACTGGCTGGTCTTTTTCCGCTGCGCCACCTTTGTCGGCGTTTGCGTGGAATTCGTCGCCGCCGTCACCTGGCTGTCCGAGTTGTTCCCCGAAAAACGCCAGCGCGAACTGGTGGTGGGCTGGACGCAGGCGTTCGCCAGCGTCGGCGGATTGTTTGTCACGAGCGTCAGTGTCGGCGTCGGCGTCCTGATCCAAAATGAGATGCTTCCCAGGCTTCCGGTGGGCAATCCAAGCAATCAAGCCTGGCGTTACACTTTGATGACCGGATTGATTCCCGCACTGCCGATCGCCTTGATGCTGCCGTTCGTCCCGGAATCGGCGGTCTGGCTGGAGCGGAAGCGAACAGGGACTCTCAAACGGCCAAGGTTCGCCGAGCTTTTCGCGCCCGGTTTGTTGCGCGTGACCCTGGTGGGCACCATCCTGAGCGCATGCGCCTATGCCGCCGCATTTGGGACCTTGCAGGTGACGGTAGCCCAGGGAGTGCCCGGCTTGCCCGACCTGGCCGAGGCGCGTAAAGAGATGGAACCGTTCACCGAGGCGAACAAGGACCTAGCGAAAAAACTGAAAGCCCTGCCCAAGGACTCGCCGGAACGCAAAGCCAAGGAGGACGAGTTCAATAATAATCTGACCAGCATCGCCGAGATCAACAAGGTGAAGATCCAGCCGCGGCGCGAACAAGTCCAGTTCATGCAGGAGCTGGGTGGACTGGCCGGGCGCATTCTTCTGGCTCTGGCCTTGATCTACGTCATCAGTAGGCGCTCGTTGCTTTGGATGTTCCAGGTGCCTGGCCTTCTCATCATTCCCCTGAGTTGGTTTTGGGTGTTCCCGGATTACCCTGAGTACTTCACCTGGGGGGCGTTCCTGGCCGGCGCATGCATCATCGCTCAGTTTTCGTATTTTGGCGAGTATTTGCCGAAGATGTTTCCTGTTCACTTGCGCGGCACCGGCGGCGCGTTTGCCACCAACGTGGGCGGGCGCATGATCGGCACATCGGCCGCGTTTTTGACCACGGGCGTCGTCGCTCCGCTGCTCGCAGAGATGACCGGCAGCGGTGCCGTTACGCCGGAAACGGTGGCATACGCCGCCGGGGTGACAGGTATTCTGGTCTTCGCGATTGGTTTCCTGGTCAGCTTCTTTTTGCCCGAGCCGCCGCAAGACAAACCTACTCTCCGGAATTCATGACCTGCGTTCACGCTGTATTTTGTTGGGTGACAGGAATCGGTTCCAGGCGAATGATGTGAACCAGGGAGAGGACTTCGTAGCGATCAAAGTAGGGGTCGGTTTCTGGAACGCGCAAACCGATGATCAGGGTTCGCTTACCCACCAAAAGTAGAGGCCGATCTTTTTCGGTAATATCGTAAGTCTTGCCCATCGTGGTGACGATGCGGAAAGGCTGAAACGGCTCCTCCTTCAATTCGGATTCGAGATCCTGGGGTCGCATGCGATCGCTCCCCCTCGGCTTGAAGTTAAGTTTGCTAGAGTATTATAACAAGGCGAGAGCTATGCTCGAGGGGGATCCTGGGAGCAAACTGCGGAATTGAGACCATGAAGATCGCCACCATCACCGCGGGCGCAGCCGGCATGTACTGTGGCAGCTGCATGCACGACAATACCCTGGTGGCAGCGCTTACCGACCTGGGGCACGATGCCCTGCTCATTCCCACCTACACGCCCATCCGTACTGACGAGACAGATGTCAGCCAGAAGCGGGTTTTTTTCGGCGGCATCAACGTTTATTTGCAGCAAAAAAGCGCGCTCTTCCGTCACACGCCATGGTTCGTCGATCGGTTCCTGGATGCGCCCGGACTGCTCGACTGGGCTTCGCGCTTTGCCGTGAAAACCCGCGCCGAAGAGCTGGGCGATTTGACCATATCCATGCTCAAGGGGGAGCACGGTTACCAGCGCAAGGAAATCGCCAAGCTCGTCGATTGGCTCAAACGCGAGGTGCAACCGGACATCATCAACATGTCCAACGTGCTTCTTTCCGGTATGGTTCACGAGTTGAAAGAACAGCTCGGCGCGCCCATTGTAGCCACGCTCCAGGGAGACGATATTTTTCTGGAGGCGCTTCCGGAGGAATATCGGCGGCAGGCAATCGAATTGATTCGCGAGCATTGCCGGCACATGGCCGGGTTTATCGCCACCAGCGGTTACTATGCCGATTTCATGGCCGGCTATCTGGATATCCCGCGCGAAAAAATCCACGTGGTTTATCCAGGCCTGAACTTGAAAGGACACGGCTTACCTCGTCCTGAGCGGCCCGGTCCCTTTACGATCGGTTATTTCGCACGCATCTGTCCGGAAAAGGGGCTGCATCATCTGGCCGAGGCTTGTGTCCATCTGAAACAAGCCGCACCTGCCTTGCCGTGCCGGCTGCGCGTCTCTGGTTGGCTTGGAGAGAACAACCGGGCTTATCTTGAGGACATCAAAAAACGGATGGGCGATCGTGGACATTTGCAACATTTCGAGCATGTCGATTCGCCCGATCACGCCGGCAAGGCGCGGTTTTTCCAGGAGATTGATGTGCTCTCGGTGCCGACCGTTTACCGGGAGCCAAAGGGCCTGTATGTCCTGGAAGCGCTGGCCAACGGCGTTCCGGTCGTGCAGCCGCGGCACGGTTCTTTTCCGGAATTGATCGAGCTGACCGGCGGCGGCCTGCTGGTCAATCCAGAGGACCCCGCGGACCTGGCCCGTGCCTTGCAGCAGCTTGCGGAAAATCTGGAGCACCGCCGCGAACTGGGCCAAAAAGGGAAGGCCGTTGTCCACCAGCGCTTCCACGCCCGAAGAATGGCCGAAGAAACCATCGAGGTTTTTCAAGAGTTATTAGCTGGGAGTTAAAAAATGCTCATCGCCGTCACCGGCGCCACCGGCTTTCTGGGCCGTTACCTGTTTCGCCGCCTGATTCAAGCCGGACATCGGCTGCGCTGCTGGTATCGGCCAAGCAGCGACCGCACTGGCTTTGACCAATTGAATCCGCACATTGAATGGTTTCCCGGCGATCTTGGCGATCCCAAGGCGGCCGGGGCATTGGTTCGCGGAGTCGATGCCGTGGTGCACTCCGCCTTACAGTGGCAGCGCCAGGGCGGCTTTCGTTTCAGCGGGCATGATAATCAATATCCGTTTCTTGAAGCCAACCTCATGGGCTCGCTGCGGCTCTTTCAGGAAGCGCACGCTGCCGGCGTGCCGCGCTTTGTCTTTATCTCCACCTGTGCGGTCCACGAAGTCATCCTGAAGGATCGCCCGCTGGATGAAACGCATCCGCTATGGCCTACCAGCCATTACGGCGCTCACAAGGCCGCCCTGGAGATGTTTGTGCACAGTTACGGCCTAGGGCACGGCTGGGCCATCTGTGCGTTGCGGCCCACCGGCATCTACGGGCTGGCTCATCCCGCAAGCGCCAGCCGCTGGTTCGAACTGGTCGGCCAGGTGGTGCGGGGCGAGCCCATCGCATCGGCTAAGGGTGGAAAAGAAGTGCACGCCGCCGACGTCGCCAAAGCCGTGGAGCTGCTTCTGAAAGCAGATCCCAACGCCATCGCCGGCCAGGCCTTCAACTGCTACGACTGCTACATCGCGGAACAGGAAGTTGCCAGGATTGCAAAGGAGCTTATCGGCAGCAAAAGCACCATTGCCGACCTGAACCGGGGGCCCAAAAACCAGATTGTCACCACCAAGTTACGCGGTCTGGGGATGGCCTTTGGCGGTGAAACATTGTTGCGGAAAACGGTAGAGGAACTGGTCCAGGCGCAGCACAAGAATTAGGCAGTTGAGGACATGGTTTCTGGGCTGCATTCGAGAAGTTGGCGGCCACGTGGGCCGGCAACTTTTCGGCGCATAATCTCTTGCTGCCTTTGCAGTTGTGTGTTCTGATTCGAGTTGACGGCCAAGTCTGCCCCTGGCCGGAAAGTCGCCCCCCAAGTTGGCGGCCACTTGGCCGGCAACTTCAAGGCATTCTGTGCCACAAATCGAGGCGGTCTGCTTCCGCGTTATCCCTCCGGCACATACCAGAGGCAAATGGTAACGTGATGACCGACTCCGCTGCGCAAACTTTCCGATTGGCTGATATCCACCAGCCTGCCCTTCGCGGTGGCTAACCACTGATTGATGTGATCCTCGTGCCGGGGTTCGATGACGGTCTCCCCGTGGCCGCTGACAAACGTAAAGACCTTCACGCGCTCGTTCATGATAACTCCCTCCAATCCGCTTGTCGTTTCGCGCCCGCAGGATCAATTCGAAACCCAAACTCGCAAGCGGGCGCGAAACGACAAGCAAAATCTGGTAGTCTTATTTTACACGGTTGTGGACAAATCAACCCATGCGGTTTGCGAACATAGTATGGGACACCATCGGCGAGCCGGGAGCGTAAGCCGCTGGTGGTGATGCGTTATCCACCGGAGGCTGACGCCCCCGGCTCGCCTGATCTAGTCAGAAGAGGTTTTATCATGAGCGATTTTTCCGGCCGCTGGTTCGCCAGCTTCGGTCCCATGAATCTGATGCAAAGCGGCGCCCGCGTTCAGGGCACCTATGGCCCGCCCGGAGTGGAGAATGCCATCGAGGGCACGGTCCAGGACGGCACTTTCCGTTTCCGCTACCGGGAGGCGGACGCCCAGGGAGAAGGCTGGTTCGTCCTGGAGCGCTACGGCAAATTCAGCGGCCAGTGGCGCCCGGACGGCGTGGAGCAATGGGGCGGCTGGGTCGGCCAGCGAGCCTTCGATGGCATCTGGGATAGCACGTTTGGGCCCCTGCGACTCATTCAAGATGAGGACCGCGTTCATGGTTCCTACGAAGGCCTGGGCAGCTCGACCATCGAAGGCCGAATCGACGGAGAACGCCTGGTCTTCCGCTACCAGGAACCCATGGCCCAGGGGGAAGGCTGGTTCGCATTGGCCGAGGACGGTTTGCATTTCGAGGGCCAGTGGAAACAGGACGGCACGACCCAGTGGGGGCCGTGGCGAGGTCGCCGGCTCGTGGGCAAGGCGGGCCTGGTCTGGCTCGTGGTGCTGGAAGGCTACTGGCAGCGCGGTTTGCGCGAAAACGAATACGCCTTCGGCAACATGCTCCGTGAGTTCTTCGCACGCGTGCCCCACATCGCCGTGCGCCATCGCTTCTTCAACAACGAAGCCAGCCTAGCTCAATGGTGTCGGGAGCTTTTATATATCCCGGAGCCGGTCACCCTGGTGGTGGCCACGCACGGCAGCGCGGAGGGCCTGAGCGCCCATGGCGAGCCGATCGGCCCGGCCCCGCTGGTCAACAGCCTGCGCCAGGCGGACAACATCACGGTCCTGCATCTTTCCTCCTGCCTGATGCTGGAAGACGGCAAGGCCGGCGATTTCACCCGCGCGCTGCGGCAGCAACTCCCCTTCCCCATCTCCGGCTACGCCACATCGGTGGACTGGGCCGCCAGCGCCCTGATCGAGTTCACCTACCTGGACATGGTCCTGGCCCGCGGCCTTTCCCCCGATGCCGCCGCCGAGCAAGTGAAGCAACTCATCGCTTTCGCCGGTGATACCGGGAGCCCGAATTCACCCTATCAACCGGCGCAGTTTCGCTTCTGGGCGCCGCGGAAAATGTAGAATGATCTCATGAAGCGAGTCTGGATAGTTCCGAGAACTCCCACAGCGAAAATTGCCCAGCGAATGGGATTCATCGTCGCAATTATCATGATCCTATTCCCTCCTTGGACTGCCGTGGGAGGTCATGGCATACCTGAATTCGGTGGCTTTCATCCATTGTGGAATAGCCCGCATATTGAAATGCTCTTGGGATTCTGTTCTTGCAACTTTTGGTCCTTGCAATTATCACCAAAACGGCGGTGCGATTTCTCAATCGGTTTGCTGAAAGAAGCAAAACCAACTGACCATTCATTGACCGATTCATCGTTTTGCGCTCGCTTGGATACTCCGAGCGCGAAAAGGTGAATCGGCCGACGAAAAGTGTCGGATTCGCTGTTCCACGATCAAGCACAGGGATCGTATGATCCTTTACGCAAAGAAGACATTGACGAATTTCGTTCGTCCTTTGTAGCGATAGATGGCGAAGTCCCGGTCAACGCTGGCGACATAGTGAATGCCCAGCCGTTCGCACAGTGCCACCACGACGGCATCGGTGAAATCCATGGGCAGATCGGCGTACTTTTCCATTAGCTCGCTGATGCGCTGGAAGTCCATGGGCTCGGGCTCGGTCAGGGAAAGCCCTCCGGCCTGAATCCAGGCGAGCAAGTTTTTTTGCGCAGGCAAACTCTCCTCCAGCACGTACATGGCCTCTGTAACCGCGGCCATGGTCGAGAGCAATTTCGCCTTGGATTGACGGACAAATTCCAATGCGCGGAGGTGATGGGCGTCGCCGGCATCAAAAAGGGCGATGACCGGACCGCTGTCAACGACCACTTGTCTTGGCGTGTTTGGCATGAAATCGTTTCCGGGCAATTTCCTTGGCGCGTGCCGACAAATCGCCCCGGCCACTATCGAAACAGCCGAACAGATGCTTTCCCAGCTCCCAGGCGGTCGGTTTCTGAGCCTGGGCAGCGAGGTATTCCGCCAGACAGGTGCGGATTAGCTCGGATTTGGAAATTCCCCGCGCTTGGGCGAGGGTGGCGAGTTTCCTGCTTAACCGTTCATCCAGTCGTAACGAGATGGTCATACCTTCTCCTGTAATACATTGCGTATTACAAATTATACAGCCGACTACCGGCGCGTCAAGTTTATCACCGATTTCAGCCGCCTACTGAAACCGCGTGATGCCCGGCATCGCCACCGCGGGCGTCTCCAGCCGGCCCCATTCGTAGCGCGGCGGCGTCAGATCTTCGCGCGAGTTCAGAGCCCGTTCCCAGGTGATCGTCTGGCCGGTGTAAGCGGCCATGCGGCCCATGATGGCCATGAGCGTGCTCCGGGACATGTACTCGCCGTTGTTGATGGGCCGGCCGTTTCGGATGCTGGCGAATAATTCGTCGTGCTCGCTCTGGTAGAAGTCGTTGTCCGGTCCGCGCGTGCTCCAGGGCGACTGGCCGGTGATGACCTGGCGGCGCTCGGAGATCTCGGCATTGCCCCTGCTGCCCAGGGCGTAGACGGTGATGTCGTTTCGGCAATTTACCTGCTGGCGAGTGTTGCTGAAGATTTTGACGCCGCTCTCGTATTCGTAGACCACGGCAAAGTGATCGTAGATGTTGCCGAACTCCGGGCCGGTGCGGACCTGCCGGCCGCCCATGCCGGTGCAGCGGGCCGGCATCTGCTCGCGCAAGGCCCAGGCACAGATGTCCAGATTGTGCACGTGCTGCTCGACGTTGAAATCGCCGGACAGCCAGGTGAAGTAGTACCAGTTGCGCATTTGCCATTCCATATCGGACCATGACTGCTGGCGCGGAAAAACCCTGATGGTGCCGCGGAGATCATTGGCCTGCAGCGCCTTGATATCGCCAATGGCGCTGTCGTGGAGCCGGCGGATCATCTCGCGGTAGGCGTTCGAGTAGCGCAGGCACAGACCCGAGACGACGGACAGATTTCGCCGCCGCGCTTCGGCACAGGTGGCCAGCACGGCGCGAACGCCCGGAGCATCGACGGCCACCGGCTTCTCGGCGAATACATGTTTGTTGGCCTGAACGGCCGCGCGCAAATGCAACGGCCGAAAATGGGGCGGCGTGCACAAGAGCACCACATCCACTCCGCTGCCGATGACCTGCCGGTAAGCATCGAAGCCGACGAAGCAGCGCTCGGCGTTAACGTCGATCTTTCCTTCCAGAGTGCGGTCGCGGCGCAGAGTGGCCAAACCGGTTTCCAGCTTGTCGCGGAAGGCGTCGGCCATGGCCCAGAGCTTGACATTGCGGTCGGCATGCAGGGCCTGAGCCGCAGCGCCGGTTCCCCGGTCGCCGCAACCGATCAGGCCGACTTTGAGAAGATCCGTGCCGTCCGCGTGAACCCCGCGAGCGACGAGGGGAGTGGCGAGCACCGCGACGGCGGAACCCTGGAGAAAACGGCGACGGCTGGTGGATTTTCTCATCGTAGTTTTTCTCCTTATACCGCTTGCGGCTTCGCGTTCGCTGAAACCGTTCAGCGAACGCGAAGCCGCAAGCGGTGGTAACTTAATCTCTTACCGGGCGCACTTCGAAGCGGCGAAAGTAAATCTC
>Ga0306920_100011737_pt1 | contig 11864 bp, 9 predicted proteins | sample flu12Cox44000170_FD_204666 | JGI IMG/M metagenome (GOLD analysis project Ga0306920, IMG submission 204666) | Lab enrichment of tropical soil microbial communities from Luquillo Experimental Forest, Puerto Rico - flux4day.12C.oxic.44.000.170 (v2)... | ecosystem: Environmental > Terrestrial >...
CCGCGCAGATCACCCAGAGCGCAGACGCTTACAAAAGCCAGACGGTCGCCGAGGCCAAGGGCGCGACCTCGCGCTTTCTCCAGGTCTATGAGCAATACACTAAGGCGCCCGACTTGACCCGTCAGCGCATGTATCTAGAGACAATGGAGCGGCTGTTCGGAGGCACGGAGAAGATTATTGTCGATCCCGGAGCGAGCAGCGGAGTTGTGCCGTATTTGCCGCTCGACGAGCTCACACGCCGGCCACCGGCGGCGTCGCCGCCGCCCCAGATGGGAGGCAGCCGATGAGAGTGAGCTACTCACCGGGGCCGTCGCCGCAATTAATCATCATAGCGCAGAGCAACGAGTTCGGCCGCGTAAGTTTTTGAGGCGGTTAAACCGCCGCAAACTCTCAGTCCGTGATCAGCCTTGCAAGTGCCCACCCGCTGCTTACCCGGCGGTGACCCGCTTGGACCCAACCTTGGACCCAAACACAACATAACGGGGCCAAACGGGTTGTTACAGCAGCGTCCTATGGAGCGGCAGAAAGGCCCAAAACATCTAACGTAACGTCATGCGACTGCACGCGCTGCGACGATGGCGGCACAATAAAAAGACAGGTTCGCGTCCGCTTCGCTTGAAAGCGCGCGAAACCGGCCGAAAGATGGTCTTCCCCTCCAAGGCCTTGGCTGGGATCAGGTTTTAAACCTCCCCCCGGACGATTGTCGAGATTTATAAGGAGTTTATCTTCCCTGCTTGCGGTGGCGCGCAGCACCATGCAAGACCCGCCATCGCCAAAGTTTTGACGCCTTTGCTCATTGCTCCGGCGATGATTCCGGATCGAGGAAAATGGGGCTACGCGGCCTGTTCCGCCTTGGTGCCCTGCCTTGTGGAATTGTACCAATCGAGGATCTGCGCGCCGGTCCAGTACAGAACGCCGTCGAAGCGCCGGGCGTGCTCATAGATCGCTTCAAGATATTTGATGCGATGGGGTTGGCCGCTGATGTAGGGGTGAATCGCGAGCGCCATGATCTTGGCCCGGTTCTTTCCCTCGGCATGGAGCCGCTCGAACTGATCGATCGCTCGCCGCAAGAGATACTCGCTCTCGTGGTGCTGCACGATCATCATGGTGATGTCGTTGATCTCGACGGTATAGGGAAGCGTGACCAGCGGCCCCTTCGCGGTCGTGATGACGGTGGGCTCATCGTCATAGACCCAATCGCCGATATATTTAACGCCCGCTTCCACAAGGCGCTCCGGTGTTTCCAGCGTCTGCGTCAGGCCGGGTCCAAGCCAGCCGACGGGACGCCTGCCGGTGAAGCGCTCGATGATGTTCACGCAACGCGCAATCATGCCGGCCTGATCCTCGACCTTGTGAATGGGCATCTGGTCGTAGGCGTGGCCCATGAACTCCCAATTGAGCCGTTTTGCTTCTTCGGCAACCCGCACATAATCCTCGCAGGTGCGCGCATTGATGGCCAAGGTGGGCGTAATGCCGAGCCGCTCGTAGAGCTCGAAAAACCGCCAGGCGCCCACCCGCATGCCGTATTCGTGCCAGCTCCAGTTCGGCACGTCCGGGAGCAAAGGCACTCCGGTCGGCGCCGGCAGCACCTGCCGCGCCATGGGCCGTCCGATGTCCCAGACCTCGTAGTTGACGATGGACCAGAATACGACGCGTGCTCCGCCCGGAAGCCTGAGCGGCGGCCGGTCGACGATTGCGGAAAATTCGCAGCGTTCGCGTGGCAGCATGGGTGTGCTCATTCGCGCTCTACTCCGTTACGGCGCGCCATGATAGGGCGCGGGCGTGTCACGATCCATCCAGAAGACGCGTGTGCGCGTTCCGCTGTCGCTTGCCGTTTTGATCTTCGCGGCTGCCTTCTGGCTGCCGGCGCTGCCCTGGCTCTCCGGCGCGGTGACCATTCCGTGGGACGCAAAGTCACAATTCTTCCCGCCGGTGCAGTTTCTGGCGACATCCATTGCGCATGGCGAATGGCCGTGGTGGACGCCCAACGTCTTTACCGGTTGGCCGCTGATTTGCGACCCGCAGTCGCTTTTGTTTTCACCGCTGCATCTTCTCCTCGCCATTTCAAGCCCGGCTGTTGGGCTGCGTTCCTTCGACGCGGTGACGTTCGTATATTTGTTTCTCGGCGGGGTGGGAATTCTGCTGTTTTTCCGCGACCGTGGCTGGCACGCGGGCGGCGCGCTGGTTGCCGCAATTGCCTTTACGCTGGGCGGCTCCGCGAGCGCGCGCATACAACATACGACCGAGGTCATCAGTCTTTCTTATCTGCCGCTGGGATTATGGCTGCTTGGGCGAACGCTGGAACGCGCCTCGTGGGGAGCCGCGGTCGCCGTCGGTGTCCTGGCCGGGCTCATCGCTCTGCGGCGGGATCAAGTGGCCTTGCTCGCGCTCTACGTGCTTGCCGGCTACGTCTTGATGCACTGGATGAGCGCGCCTCCCTTCGAGCGCATCCGCGCCAGCATCGGGCGGTTGGCGGCGGCGGGCGTGATCGCCGTGATGATCGCGGCGTATCCGGTCATTGCGACGATTGCGTTCGCCGCGCGCTCGAACCGGCCGGAAATCGCCTATGCGGCGGCAGCACCGGGCTCGCTTCATCCCGTGCATCTCCTGCAATTCGTGTTTGCCGACCTCTACGGGGCGATGCGTTCGAACCAGAATTACTGGGCACCCCAGAGCCTTGTCTGGGATGCCGCCTGGGGGTCGCCGGGGCTTTATCTCTCCCAGAACATGGGGCTCCTTTATGCGGGAGCGCTCACCATTGCGGTGGTACTGTCGTTCGGCCTCATCCGCGCGCTCGCCTGGACGCGTGAAATTCGCTTCTTCAGCGTCGCGACCTTTCTCGTTCTGCTCTATGCGCTGGGCGGCTACACGCCGGCATTCTGGCTGATGTATGAGGCGATGCCGGGCGTGAAGCTCTTCCGCCGCCCGGCAGACGCGAGCTTCGTGCTCGCGGGGCTCATTGCCATCATTGCGGGGTATCTCGTCCACCGCTGGCTCACCGATCGTGTGCCGCGCGCAACCCCTCCCCAGCGCGCGCTCGAGATCGCCTGTCCGATCGCACTCGTTGCGGCTGCGTTTTTCCTCGCTTATTGGGTGGTCGGCATCAGCTGGGCATTGGTCCCCGTCCTCACCGCAATCGTATTGACCGGCGCTGCGATCGCTGTGCTGTGGGGCGCGCGCCGGCTTGATCGGCAACGCCCTGCCGCTGCGGCGGCGCTCCTCGCCGCGTTCATGGCGGCCGACCTCGCGTGGAACAACGCGCCCCACGTGTCGACCGCGCTCCCTCCGGAGCGCTTCGAGGCGCTTCTTCAAAACACCGGCAATGAGACCGTACGCCTGCTCAAGGCCAAGCTCGCCGCCACCGCGGCGCCTGACCGGCGCGACCGCGTCGAGCTGATCGGGATTGACTATCACTGGCCAAACCTCTCGCTTGCCCAAGGCTTCGATCATGTGTTTGGCCACAATCCCCTGCGTCTGCGGTCGTTCTACGAGGCGACGCATGTGGGAGACACCGTTGCGCTTGCGTCTCAGCGCGGCTTCTCGCCGCTTTATCCGTCCTACCATTCGGCGCTCGCGGATCTTCTGGGGGTGCGGTTCATCGCTACCGGCGTGCCGGTCGATCAGATTGATTCTTCGCTCAAGCCGGGTGACCTGAAATTCCTTGCGCACACCAAGGATGCGTTCATCTATGAGAATCCGCGCGCGTTGCCCCGCGTCATGTTGGTCACCGAGTGGCGGGCTGCTGATTTTGCCGAGGTCTTGGCTGACGGCTGGCCTGATATTGATCCGCGCCGAACCGTGCTGCTGGAGCATGCTCCGGCGGGATATGTCGGAGGTGCGGCCGCGTCTTCCGGCAGTGCCCGATTGTTGAAATACGCCAACACCGAAGTGCTCGTGGAGGTGAATGGCGACAGCAGTGGAATTCTTCTCCTTAATGATGTCTGGGACCCCTGGTGGCGCGCGTCGGTTGATGGCGTCGAGACGGAAATCCTCGCGGCCAATGTCATTTTCCGCGCGGTCGTCGTTCCGGCCGGACGGCACGTCGTAGACTTTACATTTCATCCCTTCGCTGGCGCGCTTTCGGAGCTGATGGGCGTCAGGTAAGCGTCCGGCAGAAAGCTCCTGCCTTGACCGAGGAGGATTTCGCGGAAGATAATTCCAGGACGGAGACAGACGATGACACGCGCAGCAGAGCTCGATCCGGCGCTTCTCGACAGCAAGAAAAAGATGATCAGCGGCACGTATCTGCGCAATGCCTGGTATGTCGCGGCCTGGTCGGACGATCTCGCCGAAGAGCAATTGCTCGGCCGTACCATTCTCAAAGAGCCGGTCGTGCTCTATCGCAAGGCGGACGGAAGTATCGCCGCCCTGGGAGACCGTTGTCCGCACCGGTTCGCCCCGCTGCACATGGGCAAGGTCATCCGTGGCGATCGGGTGCAATGCCCCTATCATGGGCTCGAATTCGACGCATCCGGCGCCTGTGTCCTCAACCCGCACGGGACGAAAAACATCCCGCCGCGTGCGCGCGTGGCAAGCTACCCGGTTACGGAAAAGCACAAGGCGATCTGGATCTGGATGGGGAGCGAGCCGGCCGATGAATCAAAAGTGCCGGACTTCAGCGTGCTCGACAATGTGCCCGAAATGCACGCGACCAAGCGCGACCGCATCACCATTCGCGCCAATTACGAGCTCATCATCGATAACCTGCTTGATCTGAGTCATACCAGCTACCTGCACGATGGCATTCTCGGAAATTCCGAGACGGTCGAATCCGAAATCACTGTCGATCGGGAAGGCGATGATGTGATTGTCTCGCGCCACGCTCCCAACGCGACCGCGCCGGGATTGTTCGCTATCCTCATGCCATCGCTGCTGGATCGGGTGGACAAGTTCACCCGCATGCGCTGGATGCCGCCCAGCAATCTGCGCCTGGTCACCGGGATTTGCAGGACGGGAGCCGTGCCCGAAAGCGGCACCGGCTATCACGCCATCCATATGCTCACGCCCGAGAGCGACAGGACGACGCATTATTTCTTCACCGCCGTGCGCTTCAACGTCATGACAACGGACAATGCATTGAACGCGCAAATTCAACAGAAGATATCGACCACGCGCCGATTCGCATTCGAGGAGCAGGACGCGCCCGTGATAGAGGCACAGCAGGAGCTCATCGAAAGCGCGCAGGTGCCGGTCGATCCGGTCATTCTGGCGATCGACGTCGGCCCGGTTCGCTACAAACAGATACTGCAGAAGCTCATTGCCGCCGAGCAGACGCAAGCGTGAAGGCCAACAGCAGGCGGCAGTAGGCTCCGGTACAGTTCCCCTCTCGATGCCTCGGCTCATCGTTCTTTTCTTGTCGTTTTATCTCGGCTCACAGATTTGCCCGTCGCCGTGCGGCGCGCAGGATTATCCATCCCGGCCGGTCAAAGTGATTGTGCCGTTCGGTCTCGGCGGTCCGACCGACGTCTTCACCCGAGTGATTTCGGAAGAGCTCCATCAGAGCCTGCATCAGCCCTTCGTGATGGAGAACCGGCCCGGTGCCGGCACGATTATCGGCTCCGAGGCGGCGGCAAAATCGGCGCCGGACGGCTACACGCTGTTGATGGTTTCCGCGACGCAGACGACGACCGAGACGCTCGTCCCGAACAAGCCGTTCAAGCTCATGCGCGACTTCGTCCCGGTCGCCTCGCTGCTCAAATCCGAGCTGGTCATGGTCGTGCCTCCGTCGCTTCCGGCGAACAGCGTCCGCGAGTTCATCGCGCTCGCGCAGGCCAAGCCTGGGGCGCTCAACTATGCATCCTCCGGAGTGGGCTCGAACTACCACATGGCCGCCGAGTTGTTCAAAAACCTGACCCACACCGACATTGTGCATGTGCCCTATAAAGGCAGCACCGGCGCACGCAATGACATCCTCAGCGGCCAGATCGACATGATGTTCGATTCCATTCCGACCATGGCGCAGATGGTTCAGGTCGCAAGGGTGAAAGCCCTGGGGACGACGGGCAAGCTGCGCTCGGCCATACTGCCCGGCGTGCCGACTCTTTCGGAGGCGGGCGTGCCGGGTTATGAGGCGACCATCTGGCTCGGTGTCATGGCTCCGGCGGGGACACCACCGCAAATCGTGGCGTTCCTGAACAAGGCGATCAATTCGATCATCGCGCGGCCCGACATCAAGGATTCGTGGGAAAAGCAGGGAGCCGCGCCGGTGCTGATGGCGCCTGACGAATTCGGCTCCTTCGTGCAATCGGAAATCGACCGCTGGGCGAGGGTTATCAGAGACAACGCAATCAAAGGGGAGTGACGGCATGAACAAACCGCTTCGCATGAGTGGGATCGAACATTGGACGGTGAAGGATGGCGGGGTAAAGCTCTTTCTCTGGAACAAGCATGCCGGCGATCCGTCCGGGCCCGCGGGGCGCATCCTTTTCGTGCACGGGTCCTCCATGGCCTCGCAGCCGACCTTCGATCTGCACGTGCCCGGCCGGCCGGACTCCTCCGCGATGGAGTTCTTTGCCGCGCGCGGATACGACACCTGGTGCGTCGACATGGAAGGCTACGGCCGCTCCACCAAGGACCGCGACAACAATGCGCCGATTTCCTATGGCGCGGACGACTGCTTCGCGGCTGTAACCTACATCCATAAGCTTCGGGGCAAGCGGCCGTTGCTGGTATATGGAATATCGTCTGGGGCGCTGCGCGCGGCGCTGTTTGCCCAGCGTCATCCTGACATGGTGGCGCGGCTTGCGCTTGATGCAATGGTATGGACCGGCGAGGGCTCTCCCACCCTTGCCGAGCGCAGCAAGCGGCTGCCTGAATTCCGCGCCAAGAACCGGCGGCCCATCGACCGCAAATTCGTGCGCTCGATTTTCGAGCGCGATCATCCCGGCACTGCCGACGATGCCGTGATCGAAGCCTTCGCCGATGCCATTCTCGCGCTCGACGATTCGGTGCCGACCGGCACTTACGTGGACATGTGCGCCAATCTGCCGGTCTGCGATCCTGAAAAAATCACCGTGCCGACGCTCATCATGCGCGGCGAATACGACGGGATCGCGGGGTTTGAAGACCTCGTCAAGTTTTTCGCGAAGCTGCCGAACCCGGACAAGCAGTTTGCGATGATGCCCGGCATCGCGCACGCCTCCTTCCATCAGAAAAACTACGCGATCTGTTACCACATCCTGGCAAGCTTCTTCGCACAGCCGCAGCCGGTCTATCGGGGGAGATAAATCGTAGGGTGTGCAAAGGCGCGCACTTTTGCGCGCCGTGCGCACGCGTGTCATCACCGCGCGCCGTGTGGGCACGCGCGCGCAGGATAAAGTTGTTTGTCTAGAAAAATGCAGGGGGCGCGCGCTTTGCCCAGCCTACGCTACACGGCGACTTTTTCGAGAAAGCCTTCGACTTCGATGCGCAGGTCGTCCGCCGCCTTCTCCACCGCTTGCGAGGCGGCAAGCACGGTTTCGGCCGATCCTCTCGTTTCGGTGGCAGCGCCGGCCACTTCGCTGAGCGCGACGACGATCTCTTTGGTGCCGTAGGCCGCGCCCGTCACATTCTGCGTGATCTCTCCCGTGGCTGCATTCTGCTGCTGCACGGCGCCCGAAACAGCGGCGGTGTGATGATGGATTTCCTGCATCCGGTCGCTGATGCGCCGAATGGCTTCCACTGCCGCCCCGGTTGACGCCTGAACCGCGGCGATCTGCGCGCCGATCTCTTCGGTGGCCTTTCCCGTCTGTACCGCGAGCGACTTCACCTCCGAGGCGACCACTGCGAATCCTCGTCCCGCCTCGCCCGCGCGCGCGGCCTCGATCGTTGCGTTGAGCGCGAGCAGGTTGATCTGCCCGGTCACGTCCTGAATGAGCTTGACCACGTCGCCTATTTTCTGCGCGGCGAGCGCGAGCGAGCTGATCTGGTCATTGCTCGCGCTCGCTTCGCCCGCCGCGATCCCCACGAGCTTGCTGGTTTGTGCGAGCTGGCGATTGATCTCCTCGATCGAGGCGGAGAGCTCATTCGCCGCCGAAGCCGCAATCTCGACGTTGGTGGAAGCTTCGTTCGAGCTGTGAACAGCGCCGACCGCCCGTTGCGAAGTCTTATCGGATGATTCAAGCAGCTTGCTCGCCGTGGCGCGCATCGCGACTGCGCTGTCGCTCACGGTCTTGAGCATCGCCTCGATGCGCGCGCGAAAGCTCGCGATCGCCGTTTCCACGAGGGTTCGCCGCTGCTCCTGGGCCGCGAGCCGCTCTTTCTGCTGGTCCTCGAGGCGGCGCTCGGTGATGTCCTGATGGGTGGCGACCCAGCCGCCGCCCGCCATGGGGCTGCTCGCAACGGAAATGAAGCGTCCGCCGGGCATCTCGCCGAAATCTTGCACACTCGAGCCTCCTGCCATGCGCCGTTTCGCCTCGGCGATGTATTCATCAGGATCGCCCAGGAAAGTATTGGCGCGCTTGCGCTGTTCGAGCAGCTCGCGTAGCGAGCAACCCGGCTTCGTGATCTCGGGCGAGAGCCCGTACATTTCCAGGTAACGGTCGTTGCACAGAATAAGCCGCGCGGATCCGTCGAACAGGCACAAGCCTTCCGACATATTATTGAGCGCGGTCAGGAGGTGTCTGTTCTGCCGGCGCAGCCGGCGGCACCATTCCAGCGCGGCGATTGCAACAATCAGCGATGCGACGGCAACGGCAATGCATTGCCAGTCGTATCCGGATGCGTCCAGGGCGGCCCACATGCTCACAACACTATTGGAACCGTCCGTGAGCTTACCGGCGAAGCCGTTGTTATGCCGTTAACCCCCGGTTAAGAAAGTCTTAAGCCTTTGCAAGCGGGACCGCGCCGAGGGGCGGTGCAGCGCAAGGAGAAAGGATCCTGCTCCGTTGCGAGCTTTTAACCCTGTGGTTTTGCGATTGGGGTCTCGCACCCTCGCGATAATCACGCTCGTGCTCGTTGCTGCCTGCACGGGGGGCGATCCCCAGCTGGGAGAACCCAGCTTCTATCGCAAGATGACGGAGGAGGGCGCGCAGCTCGATGCTGCAACGGCTGCCTCCATGATCTCCGGGTATCGCGCCAACAACGGCCTGACATCGGTCAGCGTCGATCCCGAGCTGATGAAGCTCGCCCAGGCCCAGGCCGAGGCGATGGCAAGCCGTGACAAGCTCGATCACAACGTGATCCGCGGTTTCAACGAACGTCTCAAGGCCCACGGCTACCGCGCGAAGACCGCAGCAGAGAATATCGGCGCCGGATATCACACGCTGGCGGAGGCGTTCTCGGGCTGGCGCGATTCTCCCCCGCACCGCGCCAACATGCTGCTCGAAGGCGCAACCCGCATGGGGATTGCCGCCGTTTATGCCCCGAAATCGAAATACAAGGTGTTCTGGGCGCTCATTCTGGCCGCCCCCGCCGAGCAGCAGGGCTGAGCCGGCGGATAACAGATTACAGATGACGAAGGATCATCTTGTGACCTCGCCGTCGATGCCTGTTGGAGGGGTTGTCAGTTGTCCCTTTGTCGGGAATGCAGCCAAGGAAGGAAACGATGCTGAAAACGCCGCTCTGCGATCTGCTCGGCATTGATGTGCCGATTATCCTCGCTCCGATGGGAACGTGCACATCGGGTGAATTCGCCGCCGCTGTCTCGAACAATGGTGGGCTCGGCGGCGTCGGCTCGCTCTTTCGCACAGCCGGTGCAATCAAGCGCGACATCGACGTGGTCCGGAAGCTAACCAGCCGGCCTTTCGCGCTCAACCACATTCCTCAGAACCTCGTGCCGGAGGCATTTGATTATGCGGTTGCGGCACGACCTGCGGTGATGTCCTTTGCGCTCGCTGATCCAGGTGACCTTGCGCGCCGTGCCCGCGAGGCCGGGTCACGGATCATGATCCAGATCACGACAGTTGCACAGGCCGTGCAGGCGGCCGAGCGCGGTGCCGACATCATCATCGCGCAAGGTGGCGAGGCTGGCGGCTATGCTGGTGAGGTCAGCACGATGGCATGGGTTCCGCAAGTCGTTGACGCGGTCGCGCCGATCCCGGTGGTGGCGGCAGGCGGCATCTTCGACGGGCGCGGTATCGCGGCGGTGCTGATGCTGGGCGCGGCCGGCGTCAACCTCGGTACGCGCTTCATCGCTTGCCAGGAATCTCCCGCCCCCGACGAATGGAAGCAGGCGATTGTTGCGGCCAGATCCGAAGATGTGATGCGGGCCGAGGTGCTCAACGATATCATTCCAATTCCCGGCACGGTTAGCTTCGGCACGGTCTTGCGCTCGATCCACACCGAATTCCTCGATCGCTGGAGCACCCATCGCGAGGAGGCGCGACGCGAGCGAGAGCAACTCAGGGCTGAGATCATCTCGACCACGCAAGGCGGCCGGCCCCACGCGACGCTGCTCACCGCAGGGCAGACCGCCGGTGGCATCGTGGACATTCCAGGCGTCGCCGAATTGATGCGTCGGCTTGTTGCCGAGGCCGAGGGTGCACTGGCTCGTGCTTCCGGCCTAATCGCGGCGGCACCATCGCGCGCGCAGACTGCCGGAGCGGTCGCGTAGACTTGCGCGAGGAGCGTGATGGGGAATGTCAGTCCGAATGCCCACACAGTCTTTAAATTGAAGCCAAGTGCTCGCGCCACTGCGTGAAAATTGGATCAGGACGACGATGATTGCGCCCCGTCTCACTTGGGGTGTGGACTTGGCGACGCGCCAGCCTCCGCCACACTATATCTGTTGGCGAGGTAATCGATGCGTCCCGTCCACAGATTGACGAAGTCCCCGCTTGATATCTTCTCCACAGTTCCGAACTTCTGCTTCCATTGCGGGAGAAGATTTCGCCAAATGCACTTCCTGCACCACTTTTCCCCCTTTAGAACGCCCTCGTCGGTCGCGCACATGGACTGCCACGCGACGCGCTCGGGGTGTGTGTAGTGTTCAATTGCTCCTTGGATACCCTGCTGATGCACCATGTATCTTTCGGCGTAATCTGGATAGTGACCAAGCGCCGATCTGAACTTCTCGGCTTGTACCAGAAGCATGTGTGCTGCAGCGCGAGCGTTGTCCCGCGCATCCCAAATGCTGCCCTCGCCGTACTTTTTGAACTCGTCGTCGCTAAGTTGGAAGAGCCCTTTGTATGATCCGGTTCTTGCGCGAGGACTGAAGTTACTCTCGACCTTGGCGATCGACATCAACATCGTCACGTTCAGGCCATACAAAGACGCCGCTTTGTGGATTTCGTCGCGCGGACTGTCCGTGGTCGAATGCGGTTCATAGAACCGCGCTTCCAACAAACCGCCGAGATACCCGAAAGCATCAAGCGGCATTGCCTCCTGATCCGAAACGATCTGATCCGAAACGATCTGATCCGGAGCATCTTCCGAAATGATTGTTAGTTCCGCGGAGCCGGCTTGGCCCTGACTTGCCAACTGGGAAACCGCAACGCCAATCGCGGTCGACAAAGAGACCCGTACAAAAGCAGCAACGACAAGCGCAATTGACCGCGCACAAATACGGTGCATGACCCGCCCCCAGGCAAGCCAATTAGAACTGTTGAATGTCCGGGGCCGCAACGGCTTTTCAACAGTTTAATGGGCTCTCACGCGGTTTATGGTTAATTGTGGCTGTCGGGTGACAGTGCCAGACGAAGAGAGGATGAGAGACTGCGGCGCGGGATTTCCGCCCCGCCTTGGTCGGTTCAGGGTCAAAAGCTCCGATTGAGAGCCCGGCCCAACCGGCGGCCGGCATCCGCAGCTCTCCGAAACCGGACGCCGATGCGGGCGCATTCCATCTTCGCGGCCGAGGTGGATGCAGCGCGATGATCAGCCTCGGTCGCGACGTCAAGCTCGGCGGCGGCGCGGGCCGGCGGGATGCGGAGACATGACGGGGGCACGCC
>Ga0306920_100011738_pt1 | contig 11863 bp, 8 predicted proteins | sample flu12Cox44000170_FD_204666 | JGI IMG/M metagenome (GOLD analysis project Ga0306920, IMG submission 204666) | Lab enrichment of tropical soil microbial communities from Luquillo Experimental Forest, Puerto Rico - flux4day.12C.oxic.44.000.170 (v2)... | ecosystem: Environmental > Terrestrial >...
CCATCGATGTAGGCAGTGCCGGACCATTGCATGCCGGCGCGGCCGACGCCCACCGGATAGCGGATCGCTTCGCCAGCACCGACAAAGTAGTAGAGGCGGCGTTCATTGGTGTGGATGACGATCGTTCCCGGCATATAGCCGTCTTTTACCGACACGATGTCACCATGGGCCCGCGCCGGCCCAGGGGCAAAAGCGAATGCCGCAATGGCGGCTGCGACAGCCGCCGAAAGCATGATCTTTCTCCGCATTGTCCACATTCCCTTATTGCAGACCACTCCACTGACCCCGCCGTCACAGCGGGATTCGACACAAGCGCATTCTAACCGAAGCAGACTTTTTCTCAGCAGCGAGACGGCAATACGGTCAAGGTCTTCGCGACTTTTCCGGCAAGTGTGCCCTCTCGGCACCACTTCGCAAACGGCGCTGATTCGTGAGGAATCCACGGTGCGCAGCCGGCCGTGCAGCGGGTTAGCCTGAGCTCTGCGCTTTCGTCAGGGCACCGTGCGTCAGGCGCTTTTCTTGTTCTGCCGGTTATTGACGAGATCGTCGACGACAGCGGGGTCGGCGAGCGTCGAGGTATCGCCGAGATTGCCGAACTCGTCCTCGGCAATCTTACGCAGAATGCGGCGCATGATCTTGCCGGAGCGCGTCTTCGGCAGATGCGGCGCGAACTGGATCAAATCGGGCGAGGCAATCGGGCTGATTTCCTTGCGCACCCAGCCGACCAGCTCCTTGCGCAAATCCTCGCTCGGCTGTTCGCCGGCCATCAGCGTGACATAAGCGTAAATGCCCTGCCCCTTAATGTTGTGCGGGTAGCCGACGACAGCGGCTTCCGAAACTTTCGGATGCGCGACGAGCGCCGATTCGACTTCCGCGGTGCCGAGGCGATGGCCCGCAACGTTGATGACATCGTCGACGCGGCCGGTAATCCAGTAATAGCCGTCCTCGTCGCGGCGGCAGCCATCCCCGGTGAAATATTTGCCGGGATAGGTGCTGAAATAGGTGTCGATGAAGCGCTGGTGGTCGCCGTAAACGGTGCGCATCTGGCCCGGCCAGGAATCGGCGATGCAAAGATTGCCACTCGCCGCTCCCTCTTGCACCTTGCCTTCGGCATCGACGATTTCCGGCACGATACCGAAAAACGGCAATGCCGCCGAACCGGGCTTCAGGGGCGTCGCGCCCGGCAGCGGCGTGATCAAGATGCCGCCGGTTTCGGTCTGCCACCACGTGTCGACGATCGGGCAGCGGCTGTCGCCGACCACGCGGTAATACCATTCCCAGGCTTCGGGATTGATTGGCTCGCCCACGGTACCGAGCAGCCGCAGCGATGCGCGCGAAGTCTTCTTGACCGGAGCGTCGCCGGCCTGCATGAGAGCGCGGATCGCGGTCGGCGCCGTATAGAAGGTGTTGACCTTGTGCTTGTCGATCACCTCCCAGAACCGCGACGTCGAGGGATAGTTGGGCACGCCTTCGAACATCAGCGTGGCGGCGCCGTTCGCGAGCGGACCATAGACGATGTAACTGTGCCCGGTGACCCAGCCGACATCGGCGGTGCACCAATAAATGTCACCATCGTGGTAGTCGAAGATGTATTGATGCGTCATCGACGTATAGATGAGATAACCGGCCGTAGTGTGCAGCACGCCTTTCGGCCGCCCGGTCGATCCCGATGTGTAGAGGATGAAGAGCGGATCCTCCGCGTTCATCTCCTCGCACGGACATTCCGCGGTGACCACTTCCTTGGCCTCGTGGTACCAGACGTCCCGCACCGGATCCATGTCGACCGGGGCGCCGGTGTGCTTGACGACGATCACGTAGTCGACGCCGCCGGCCTTGGCGATCGCGGTGTCGGTATTTGCTTTGAGCGGAATCTTGCGGCCGCCGCGGATTCCTTCATCCGCAGTAATGACGACGTTCGACTTGCAGTCCTCGATTCGTCCGGCGAGTGAATCCGGCGAGAAGCCGCCGAACACGACCGAGTGAATCGCGCCAATACGGGCGCAAGCGAGCATCGCATACGCGGTTTCCGGAATCATCGGCATATAGATGGTTACGCGGTCGCCCTTCTTGACGTTGCGATTGCGCAGGATATTGGCGAAACGGCAGACCTCGTCGTGTAGCTGCTTATAGGTGATGTGTTTCGATTGTTTCGGATCGTCGCCTTCCCAAATAATAGCCGTCTGGTTGCCCCGGCTATGCAGGTGGCGATCGATGCAATTGTAGGCTGCGTTGGTGGAGCCGTCCTCGAACCATTTGATCGATACGTTCGGCTTTTTGAATGACGAATTTTTGACCTTGGTGAAATGCCTCGTCCAGTGGATGCGCTTTGCTTGTTCGGCCCAAAACCCGTCCGGATCGGCAAGCGAGCGCTGATACATTTTTTGGTATTCGGCCTCGTTAATCAGAGCGCGCTTGGCCCAGTCGACGGGCACCTCATAAATCTTGTCGGACATTTTTTCCTCCATGCACAATTGGCGACATGCGGCCCGATATAGGCGTTTCCCATAGCATTATGCGCTGCGGCGACCGAAGGCGACAAGGCCGCAGATTTGGCGGACAGATCTGCAGATGATGCGTCCACCAGTGCGGCGGTTCGTCGATCGATCGATGGGAGATGGGCGATGGTCAGCCGAAGAGCCCGATCATCGCACCGGCTACAAAGAGGACGACCAGCCAATTGCCGGCGTCAATCAGCAAGAGCCGCCGATCCCGCCCGGAAAAGGTGTAATTGACCGCCATCGTGGTAAGGACGAAGCCAAACCAAACGAAAGCCTCGGAGATAACGCCGTTGCGCGGCGTCACTTGACCGGCGCCGAGATGGCCGAGCAATCCCGCGAGCATCCAGGCGATAATCAGGTCAACAACAAAAGCGAAAAAATAAGGACCAATGGCTGGAACAGGCGTCTTGCCCAGCGCAACCGCATAAGGCTTGCTGAGGCTCATATACCAGACAGAGCTTTGCGAGCCACGCGGCCACCGCGGCAACCACCACGGCGAGATAATTGATTCCGGAGAAAGTCACGATTTCCCCACGCCTGATGGCTTCAGATTGGAAACGGTGTTAGTCTAGTCAGCTGAAAATGTGTAGCGCCTGAAGGTTTGTCCGCCGACCACGTGGACCTATATACCGCCCATCTTGCAGACGAGCTTCCATTCATTTTCAGTCACGGGCTGGACGGAGAGGCGAGCATATTTCACCAGCGCCATTGCTTTCAGTTTCGGCTCAGCCTTGATCGCCGCGAGAGCAACGGGATTGCGCAGAGGCTCAACCGCACCCGTGGTCACGGCTACCCACGGCTCGCCCGCTTTGGCGGTCGGATCGGGATAGGCTTCGCGAAGCACCTCACCGATGCCGACGACCTGTTTCTCATCGCCCGTGTGGTAAAAGAAAAATTTCTCCTCCTTCTTCATCTCCTTGAGATACCGCCGCGCGGTGAAATTGCGCACCCCGCTCCAGGTTTCGCCTTTGCTGCCGCGTTTCACCTGGTCTGCCCAGGAGAATTCTTCCGGCTCGCTCTTCAATAGCCAGTACGCCATCGTGGTTTCTCCCGTAGTGTCCTCATTATTAGCGCCTCGGCTTTGACATGGCACTCATGCCTCCGCTTTGAAGGGCCGGGTCATCAGCGACTCGATGGCTGCGTGCACGCTCGTTTGCTCGGCAAGGAGCGCGGCAACCGCCGCCGAGATCGGCATATCAACCGACCGATCGCGCGCCATTTCGAGAAGCACGGGCGCGGTGAATACGCCCTCGGCAAGGCCGGCGTGGATGGCGTCCGGCTTCTCGCCGCGGCCAAGTTTGACGCCAAAGGTGAAATTGCGGGATTGCGGGCTTGAGCAGGTCAGGAGAACATCACCAAGGCCCGACAGGCCCATCATAGTCTCGGGCTTCGCTCCATAGGCTCTGCCAAAGCGAACGAGTTCCGCAAAGCCCCGCGTCGTCAACGCCGCAAGTGCGCTCGCGCCCAAGCCGCGGCCGGTGACAATGCCGGCCGCGATGGCGAGCACGTTTTTCGCCGCGCCGCCGATCTCGACGCCGCGCACATCGCTCGAGTGGTACGGCCGGAAAGTCGCGGAGCCGACAGCGTGCGCGAGTGCGCCAGCGAGATTATCGTCGGCCGCCGCGAGCGTCACGGCCGTCGGCATCCCGCGCGCCACGTCGGCGGCAAAGCTCGGTCCGGATAAGATCGCCGGCACCGCTTTGCCGGCGCATTCGGCTACGACCTCGGTCATGAATTTTTTGGTACGCCGCTCGATACCCTTGGCGCACACGATCACAGGGGTCGGCGGCGTAAGCAAGGGCCCCAACGCTTCTGCAACCGCGCGCACCGCTTGCGCCGGGACAACGAGCAGGATCGCTGAAGCACGGGCGGCGTCGGCAAGTTCGCCCGCGATCGCAATACGCTCGTCGACACGCGCGCCGGGCAGGAACAGGCTTTCGCGATTTTTCCTAAGCTGCTGCGCGTTATCGGCATCGTGCTCCCAAAGCGTGACCTTTCGCCCGGCGCGCAGACAGGTTAGCGCCAGCGCCGTGCCCCAAGCGCCCGCACCGATGACCGCGATGTGATTGAACGCCATGTTTTGCCGGGGCGATTGTGCTGCCAAATTAGAGGGCCTCGCCGCGCAGCAATTTAGGCACTTCGCCGACGAGACCCGCCGCCTCGCGAATGAATAGCCGCTTGAGACCGGGAAGCCGGTCGACCAAACCCAATCCGACATCGCGCACGACCCGCAACAGATCGGAGCGATTGGAGAACAGCCTGTTGAGGCCGTCGGTGGCAATACCCATGGTCATTGTATCGAAGCGGCGCCAGCGCTGATAACGCTCAAGCACGTTCGTCGAACCCGGATCGAGTCCGAGGCGCGCGGCGTCGACAATGACCTCGGCGAGTGCTGCCACGTCCTTCAAACCCATATTGAGTCCCTGTCCCGCGATCGGATGTATGAGATGCGCGGCATCGCCTATGAGCGCGATCCGCTCGGCAATAAAAGAGCGAGCGACGAAAAAGCCAAGCGGATGAACCCGGCGTTTGCCGACCGCTTTGATGTCGCCGAGATGCAGCTTGAAACGCTGTTCGAGCTCGGCATGGAACGCGTCCTCGGGCAGTGCCATGATGCGGGCGGCTTCTGACGTCGTTTCTGTCCAAACGATCGAAGCGCGGCGTCCCTTGAGCGGCAGGATTGCGAACGGCCCGGCCGGGAGAAAGTGTTCCTCGGCACGCCCGTGGTGATCGCGTTCATGATCGACGTTGATCACGATCGCCGACTGGCCGTAGTTCCAGCCATGGGTCGCGATTCCGGCGCGGGTTCGGATCATCGATCGCGCGCCGTCCGCGGCGGCGAGAAGACGCGCGCTCAATGTCCTTCCGTCACGGAGCGCGACGCGAACGCCGTCGGATGCAACGGCGAAATCTGCTACTGCGCCGGTCTGCAGATCGACTCCGGTGATGCGTGCTTTCTCCTCAAGCGCGGCAACGAGGCGGCGATTGTCGACCATATGGGCGAAAGGCTCGCCGGGCTCGATTTCCCCTGCGAATGTAAGAAAGGTCGGCCGCACCGCGTCGTTGAGACGGCTATCGGTGACGACCATGTCGAGAATGGGCTGCGCCTCGCCGGCGACGCGGTCCCAGACGCCTATCGTTTCAAAGAGCCGGCGTGCCGCCGCAACGATCGCCGAGGCGCGCTCGTCATCGGCATGGCCTGTCCCGAGCGCCGGGTCCGCAACCGTTACCGAGAACGTTGCGCCGAGCGCCTGGCGCAACGCGACCGCGAGCGTGAGCCCGGCGAAGCCGCCTCCGGCGATCAGGACATCGGCATCGTGATGGGCATCGTGACGCGGCATGGTACAGAATCCGTATGACAACAGCATGCGGCTGCCATTATCAATTCTAGTCTAGCAGATTTGCTCCTCGCTATAACCACGGTCGGCCCCGACCGACCGTCGAACGACCCAGAGGGTGACACCATGGTTTCCGCCGTTCAGGAGCTGGTCGATATTCTCAATCTCGAGCCGCTCGAACTGAATTTGTTTCGCGGGCGCTCGCCTCAATCGCGCTGGCAACGGGTGTTTGGCGGGCAAGTCATCGGCCAAGCGCTGGTGGCCGCGTGCCGCACCGTGGACGACGTCACGGCGCGGCCGCCGCATTCGCTGCATGCTTATTTCCTGATCGGCGGCGATCCAAAAGTGCCGATCATCTATGAAGTGGACCGCATCCGCGACGGGCGCAGCTTCACCACCCGGCGCGTGGTCGCGATACAGCACGGCCACGCAATCTTCTCCATGTCCGTCTCATTCCACATCGACGAACCAGGCCTATCGCATCAGCTCGAAATGCCCGATGTCCCAAAACCGGACGCCTTGCCGAGCGAAGCGGAATTCAAGGAGCAGGTGTGGCCGCTAATGCCGGAAGCCGTGCGCCGCTATTACGAGCGCGAGCGGCCGATCGAACTGCGGCCGGTCGAGTACAGGCGCTATATCGGCGAGAAACCGCAAGACGGCCGCTTCCACGTCTGGGTTCGCGCCACCGAGCGGCTGCCCGACGAGCCGGCGATTCATCAATGCGTGCTCGCTTATGCGTCCGATATGACGCTGCTCGATGCCGCGCTCATCGCGCACGGCCGAACGGTTTTCAGCGACGACATTATGGCGGCGAGCCTCGATCACGCTTTGTGGTTTCATCGTCCGTTCCGCGCCGATGAATGGCTGCTCTACGCCCAGCACAGCCCAAATCTCGCTGGTTCGCGCGGCTTCGCGCGCGGCCTCATCTTCTCGAGCGACGGCAGATTGGTTGCGTCGGTCGCCCAGGAAGGGCTATTGCGCCAGCGGCGCACATGATCATCGTGGAGCACTCGCAAGCGGGGTGAACGGGCCGGCAAAACCTGCTAAGTCCTCCAGCCGAGCAGAGACCGTAGCTTGGTTCGAAACACGGCCATGCAAGCAGAGTGAGGATGTCTCATGTACGCCAATCTTGAACTTTTCATAGACGGTGAATGGCACGGCGGCAACGGCCGCCGCGGCGAAAACGTGATCAATCCCGCAACCGAAAAGCCGCTCGCCCGTCTGCCGCATGCCGGCAAAGCCGATCTTGATGCCGCGCTTGAGGCCGCCAGGAAGGGTCTCACGGTTTGGCGTGCAACGTCCACCTATGATCGCGCCAAGATCATGCGCAAGGCTGCCGACCTGATACGTGAACGTCACGATGCAATCTCGAAAGTTCTGGTCCAGGAACAGGGCAAGGTCTATCCCGAGGCGCGCGCCGAGGTGGTCACCTCCGCCGACATTATCGAGTGGTACGCCGAGGAAGGCCGCCGCGCCTATGGCCGTATCGTGCCGAGCCGGGGCAAAGGCGTCCGGCAGATCGTGGTGCAGGAACCGGTCGGAATCGTCGCCGCTTTCACGCCGTGGAATTTTCCGACACTGACGCCGGCGCGCAAGATCGGCGGCGCGCTCGCCGCCGGCTGTTCTCTCATTCTGAAAGCATCGGAGGAAACGCCCGGCGCATGCGTCGAGATGGTGCGCTGCTTCGCCGATGCTGGCCTGCCCGCCGGCGTGCTCAACCTCGTCTTCGGCGTTCCAGTTGAAATCTCCGAGCACCTTATCGCGAAGGACGACGTGCGGAAGATTTCATTCACCGGATCGATTCCGGTGGGCAAGCATCTCGCCGCGCTCGCTGCCAAGGGTATGAAGCGCGCGACCATGGAGCTTGGCGGTCATTCGCCCGTGGTAGTCTTCGCCGACGCCGATCCCGAGAAATCCGCCGAGACGATTGCGGCGTTCAAATATCGTAATGCCGGCCAGGTTTGCATTTCGCCGACGCGATTCTACGTCCAGGAGCCGGTCTATAGCCGTTTCCTTGCGCGATTCACCGAATATGCCAAGGCGATCAAGGTCGGTGATGGTCTCGAAAAGGGCGTCACCATGGGACCGATGGCGAATGCTCGCCGCATCGATACGATGGAATCATTCGTCAACGACGCCAAAGAGCACGGTGGAAAGATCGTCGCCGGGGGCAACCGGCGCGGCAATCAGGGATATTTTTTCGAGCCGACCGTCATCACCGACGTGCCTGACGACTGCAAGATCATGACGCAAGAGCCGTTCGGCCCGGTGGCGCCGGTCGTGACGTTCAAGACCTTCGACGAAGTCGTCGAGCGCGCCAATTCTCTGCCTTACGGGCTTGCGTCCTATGCATTTACGAGCTCGGCGCAGACGGCGATCAATATCGCCGACGCGCTGCAATCCGGCATGGTCGGCGTGAACTCGATCGCCATCTCCACGCCGGAAACGCCGTTCGGCGGGATCAAGGAATCGGGCTATGGCAGCGAAGGCGGCATCGAAGGGCTCGCCGCCTATCTGAACACGAAGTTCATTTCGCAGGCCTAGCAATTCCGCATCGCGAGGCCGAAAGGAGCGCGCGCCGTCCAATGGGCGGCGCGCAAGCTGCTCAAGCTGAGCTTCCGCGGACGCTGGCAACGGCCGGCGGCGTGTTCGAATGGGCCTGCTGAGATCCTACACAACATCGTTCCCGTCGGCGCACTCGCCCTGTTCCAGTCGTCCGTCTTGCCCCGGTGGAGATTGAGTCAGAGGGACCGAGACCTGCCTTTGTTCGCGGACGTGATAAGGGCATTGCGAGCCAGCGGAAACTTGCGGTTACGGAGACCGCGAAGCTATTCTCTTCATGTACTGGGTGTCGGCGGATGAAGGGTGGGCCATGGCTGCACGCGTCCCGAATGCTGTCCGCCGTTTGTTGCTACAGAGTTTGGTCGCATCGGCGTTGTCGGCGTTTCTCGCCGCCTGCAATGAGAATACTGAAGCGGCAGCACCGGAACCTCGGCCGGTTCGAACCGTAACGGTCGAGAAACGCGAGGCTGGCACGCCCGTCACGCTGACTGGGCGCATCGAAGCCGAGGACCAGGTGGACCTCGGCTTTCGAATTTCTGGCCGTTTGCTCGAGAACACCGGCAGGCTCGGCGACCGGGTCGAGGCCGGACAATTGGTCGCGCGCCTCGAACCGCAGAACGAGATGAATCAGCTGCGATCGGCGCAGGCCAATCTCGCGGCGGCGCAGGCGGCGCTGACGCAAGCGCAAAATCATTTCGAACGGCAGGACACGCTTCTTAAGCAGGGCTGGACCACGCGCGCCAATCATGATCAAGCGACGAAGGCGATGCAGACGGCTCAAGCACAAGTGGACTCGGCCGAAGCGCAATTGAAAGCCGCGAGAGACCTGGTCAGCTTCACCAAGCTCATAGCGGATGCGCCCGGCGTAATCACCGCGGTTGGGCCGCGGGCCGGAGCGGTCGTGCAGGCAGGACAGATGATCGTCACGCTTGCCCGCAAAGACGGGAGGGATGCGGTTTTCGATGTACCGGCCCAGCTCATCAGATCGGCGCCTCCCGATCCGCAAATCGTCGTCGGTTTGACGGATGATCCGTCGGTCACCGCGCAAGGGCGCGTCCGCGAGGTTTCCCCCCAGGCAAACCCCGTGACCAGAACGTTCGACGTGAAAGTCGGATTGACCGATCCTCCGGCGGCGATGCAGCTCGGCGCGACGGTGACCGGGCGCATGGAAATGGAAGCTTTTCCCGTGATCGACATTCCGGCGTCGGCGTTGACGAGATTCAATCAACAGCCGGCGGTGTGGATCGTGGATCCGTCGAGCCTTACGGTTTCGCCACGGAATGTCGAGGTGCTTCGCTACGATCCGGCGACGGTCGCCGTCTCGCAGGGTCTCGACGCTGGAGAAATCGTAGTCACGGCGGGCGTGCAGGTGCTGCACCCCGGCCAAAAGGTCCGCTTGCTCGGATCGCCATCGTCATGACCGGGCTGAACCTGTCGGAGTGGACCCTCAAACATCGCCCGCTCACAGTCTACTTGATGATCGTGGTGGTGGCGGCCGGGATAATCTCCTACCTCCGGCTTGGACGCAGCGAGGATCCTTCATTCATCATCAAGACCATGGTGGTTCAGGCCGCATGGCCGGGAGCCACCGTCGAAGAGACGTTCAAACAGGTGACAGAGCGGCTTGAGCGCACGCTGCAGGAAACGCCGCATCTCGACTTCCTGCGCAGCTTCACGCGCGCCGGCGTTACGACGATCTTCGTCAATCTGAAAGGCAGCACGACCGCTAGGGAAGTCCCCGACGTCTGGTATCACGTCCGCAAGAGCATCGGCGACATGCGCTCCACGCTTCCGGTGGGCGTGGTCGGACCGGGCTTCAACGACGAGTTCGGCGATACGTTCGGGATTATTTACGGATTCACGGCCGACGGTTTTACGCATCGCGAGCTTCGGGACTACGTCGAAGATGCCCGCTCGAAGCTTCTGCACGTTCCCGACGTGTCGAAGATCGAAATCCTGGGAGCGCAAGACGAGAAAATTTACGTGGAGTTCTCGACGCAGCAGCTCGCTACCCTGGGCATTGACCGCTCCGCACTGATTGCCGCCCTGCAAGCGCAGAATATCGTACAGCCGGCCGGCACGATCGAGACCGGCGATGAAGTCCTTTCGCTTCGAGTATCGGGCGCTTTTCGCTCGGAGCAGGACGTATTGGCCACCAATTTCTTTGTTAATGGGCGGCTGCTTCGCCTCAGCGATATCGCACAGGTTCGGCGCGGCTTTTCCGATCCACCGCAACCGCTTTTTCGCGTCAATGGCGAGCCCGCCATCGGCCTCGCGATCGCCATGCGTGACGGCGGCGATATACTCGCCTTAGGCAAGAACGTACAGGCGGCAATGGCCGAGATTAAAGATAACCTGCCGCTCGGCATCGATCCGGTACTCGTCGCGGATCAGGCGGTCACGGTCAAGAGCGCCATTGCCGAATTCATGACGTCGCTGTGGCAAGCAGTGGCGATCATCCTGTTCGTGAGCTTCATCAGCCTCGGGGTGCGGCCTGGCTTGATCGTGGCGCTGGCCATCCCCCTCACTCTCACCATCGTCTTTTCGGTGATGCAACTGACCGGCATCGACATGCAGCGCATATCCCTTGGCGCGCTCATCATTGCTCTCGTTTTGCTGGTGGACGATGCGATGACCACCATCGATGCCACGATGAGCCGCCTCGCGCAGGGCGACGACAAAGTGCAAGCGGCGTCGTTCGCGTTTCGCACCTACGCCTTCGCCATGCTGGCGGGCACGCTGGTGACGATCGCAGGCTTCATCCCGGTCGGTTTCGCGGCCAGTTCGGCGGGAGAATATACGTTCTCGCTTTTCGCCGTCGTCGCCATTGCGCTCATCGCATCGTGGTTCGTCGCGGTTATCTTCGCGCCAATTCTCGGCGCGGCCATCCTTAAGCCGCCGCAGGCGGCACAGAGTGCCGAGCCCGCCGAGCCGGGCTGGGTGTTTCGAACCTATCGGAGTTTTCTCACCGGCGCGATGCGGGCAAGGTGGCTGACGATTGCTCTGACACTGGGGCTTTTCGTTGCGTCCTTTCTGGCGCTTCCGCTCATACCCCGCCAGTTTTTTCCTTCATCGGATCGCCCGGAGCTCCTGGTCGACCTCGATCTGCCGCAGAATGCGTCGATCTATGCCAGCGAATCGCTCGCGGAGCGTTTCGACGCCACGCTGAAGGGCGACCCCGATGTCGCGCGCTGGAGCACCTATGTCGGGCGCGGCGCAATCAGGTTCTATCTTCCGCTCAACGTCCAACTGCCGAACAGCTTCTTTTCACAGGCGGTTATCGTCGCCAAGGATGTCGCTGCACGCGAGCGGCTCCAGATCAAACTGGAGAAACTCCTGGCGAATGATTTTCCGAACGCCGTGGCTCGCGTCTACCCGTTGGAACTCGGTCCGCCGGTCGGATGGCCCGTGCAATATCGCGTAAGCGGTGCCGACATCTCTGAGGTTCGCGAGATCGCTGCGAAG
>Ga0306920_100011739_pt1 | contig 11862 bp, 10 predicted proteins | sample flu12Cox44000170_FD_204666 | JGI IMG/M metagenome (GOLD analysis project Ga0306920, IMG submission 204666) | Lab enrichment of tropical soil microbial communities from Luquillo Experimental Forest, Puerto Rico - flux4day.12C.oxic.44.000.170 (v2)... | ecosystem: Environmental > Terrestrial >...
GGCATCGCTGCGGGTTCACGCGCTTCAAATATGGCTCAGCCGCTGTTGGCGCCGAAGACGATCAGAATGAGCGCGAGTGCCATGAGCATCCAGCCGGGATGGCGACCGCGTGTTGCCCAAAGGTTGCCAAGAGCACCAAACAAGTAGAGGCTCCCAACGAATAGGCCGGTCGCGAGCCTTGCGTCATGCTCGAACCAGTTTGCGGCGGCGATTAAGGCGAGCCCGCCGAGGAACCAGCTGATCGTGCTGAAATGCAAGAGCAGCGGCACGAGCCTTCTGACCGAAGCGGCTGTGCGCTTGTCCGTTAGAAAAAACTCCTCAAGCGGTCTGACCATGAGCCGTTGGGTCAGGATACCGTGAAACACCGCAACACAGCATCCGATGACGCCGGCCATTCCCAAGGCAGCGTCTCGCAAATTCATGCCGATAAGCCTCTGCACTTCTAAGATTACCGGATTCCGGTCGCAGATATTGCGAAGCCTGCAAGAGCGTATAACCGATCAAGCCATCTCAGAAATCCACGCCGAGAAAGCTGAACGAGTCCATCTGAAGCCCAGTTGGTCGATGTCCGCTTTTGGCCCTTAGCGGACATTCTATTATGTCAGTCGCTTTCGGGGGTAAAGCGGACATGACGTTTTGCGCTGCACATGTCTGCTTTACCCATTGCGGACATTCCCCTTCCGAACCTTTCGTTGGATGCCCTATCTTTGGGCGAAGGCATGAGTATCCGTGCCAACTGACCTGGAAACACTAGTCATGCGCAGCGAACGGTTTGATTTTCCCAGTGCGAAGGGCGAGCGACTGGCGGCGGTACTCGATCTGCCGCTCGGCAAGCCGGTGGCCTTTGCGTTGTTTGCTCATTGCTTTACCTGTGGCAAGGAAATACCGGCCGCCAAGCGCATCGCGGAGCGGCTGGCGATGGACGGCATCGGGGTGCTGCGCTTCGATTTCACTGGACTCGGCGGCAGCGGAGGCGAATTCGCCAATACGCATTTTTCTTCGAACGTTGACGATCTGGTCGCTGCAGCAGATCATTTGCGCAAAACGCATGGCGCGCCCGCGATCCTGATCGGCCATAGTTTAGGTGGTGCCGCGGTGCTGGCCGCCTCGCGCAGAATTCCCGATGCCCGAGCGGCGGTAACGATCGCCGCGCCCTACGACCCGTCGCATGTCGTTGGCTTGTTCAAAGAGCACGTCGACAAGATTCGCGCCGACGGCGAGGGGGTGGTGACGCTGGCCGGGCGGCCGTTTCGCATCACACGCGAATTCCTAGATGACGTAGCGGAGCAGAAGCTGGGCGAATGTCTTGCCACGTTGCATCGGGCCTTGCTCATTTTCCACTCGCCGACAGACGACACGGTCGGCATCGAGAATGCGTCGCGGATTTTCGGCGCCGCCAAACACCCGAAAAGCTTCGTCTCACTTTCCGGCGCCGATCACCTGTTAAGCAAAGCAAGTGACGCCGTTTATGTGGCGAAAGTGATCGCCGCCTGGGTCGAGCGGTATCTCAACAAACCCGAGATCATGACCGAAGCAGAGGTCGAAGCTGGCCTCGTGTTAGTGCGAGAGACGCACGGAGGCAAATTTCAGCAGGAGATATTGACGGGGCCGCATCACTTGCTGGCCGACGAACCGGTCAAACTCGGTGGGCTGGGTTCTGGTCCGGGGCCATATGATTTCCTGCTGGCCGGGCTTGGTGCCTGCACCTCGATGACGATCCGCCTTTACGCCGACTTTAAAAGGATTCCGCTTGAGAACGTCTCCGTGCGGCTCAATCACGAGAAAAAGATCCATGCAAAGGATTGCCAGGACTGCGACAACAAGGTCGCCAAGGTCGATCACATCTATCGTTCCATCACCTTGGAAGGCCCACTCGACGCGGAGCAGCGTAAGCGGTTGATGGAGATCGCGGACAAATGTCCGGTGCATCAGACGCTTGAATCGAACATCGACATAAGCACTACCGAGCGGTTGGCCTGACTTTCCCGCACCTCGGCGACGCCGCCGTCGTTGCTGCGGTGCTGGGAGTCTGCCGCTTAACGGATAGTTATCCCGTGCACCTACCGGAGTTACATTGGTGTTCGAGTGAAAGGGCGCTTCCGCTTCTGCCCCAAACGGGTCAATGGATCCACCGGTGAGTAATGGTAGCTTTCTCCAATATGCATGCTACCAGAAGCTGCGTCGAATGCACAACTCCGACTATTAGCAAGCGGTTGAATATCGAAAACTCGCTGAAGCAGCGGAAGAACCCGCCGCCAAAAAAGAGTTTTTAGAGTTGGCCGAGGCTTGCGAAGAGGCCGCTGACAAGATCGACGATTGTCGAGCTAGCGGATAATTCGGACATTCTGGTTTGCGTTTTTTCAGTGTCCGCTTCTGGCCCAAAGCGGACATCACTAGTTGCATTGCATCATCCGGCGCGGCCTGGTGGGCCATCGCTAACCCGCTGTTCGGGCCGTCTACAAAATGTGCGGTGCAGCAGTCGATTTGCGCTTCTCGGTGGCCAGCTCTGCCGGTCGCCCGAGGAATACAAGGCGTGGTCGCAAAATCTCGGTCATGAACACGTGCTGACGATGTTCTGCAGCTATGGCGTCGTGAGCGGCAGGCAGAGATCTTGCGATCGAAGCCACCCGATAAGCAATAACACCTTAGCATGAAAGCTATAGAATTAGATTTAATAGTGCTAATCTCAATCTAATTCTGTCGGCAGGCGGTGATGCCTAATCTCTGCGGTCGCCGAATAATAAAAGCGCGTTGCTTGGGGAGTTCGATTCATTCTGCAAAAGAGGAGAGTGAGGTCCGATGCTGAGATCCGCTCGCAATTGTCGGCTGGTTAATATGTCGACCGCTGTCTTGATAGCTGCTGCTATCTTAATGTTCGGCATTGCTGGTGGCGGGAGTCCAGGCAGTGGCCATTTCGTTTCGACCGCTCACGCCCAATCGAACGTTAAAGAGAAAGTCGGCAAAGAGAAGATCATCAAAGACATTAAGTCGTTGATTGAGCGATTGCGCCACGGCGAGCTGCCGGAAGGAATCGCAAAAACAAACGGAAGGATCGAGGCGACCGAGGTCGACGTCTCATCAAAATATGCCGGTCGGCTAGAAAGTGTGATGGTGAACGAGGGTAATGACGTCAAAGTGGGTGATGTGATCGCCCGCATAGATTCACCCGAATACCAAGCCCAGTTGCGAACGGCGCAGGCGAACGTGCTCGTCGCTAGACATACATTGGCGGCAGCTGAGGCAAAGATCGCCCAGGCCCAAGCCGATTTGGTGTATGCGACAGCGGACCTGGAACGCGGCAAGGAATTGGTGGAAAAGGGATGGCTGACCAAGCAAATGTACGATCAACGCGTGGATAGATTCAGCACCGATAAAGCGACACTAGATGCCGCAGAAAAACAGGCCGATGCGACAAGGTCCGTGGTTGAAGCCGCGCAGGCCGAGGTTGAACGGATCAGTTCCATCCTCACGGATCTTACGATTCTTTCGCCTCGCGACGGACGGGTCCAATATCGGCTCCATCGCTCTGGAGAGGTCGTCAACGCGGGACAACGAATTGTTCAGATCCTGGATCTGAAGGACGTCTACATGACGGTTTACCTTCCCGCTGCCCAAGCAGGAAGGCTAACAATCGGAGATGAGGCCCGCCTGATCGTCGATCCGTACCCGGACTCGGTCATCCCGGCGAGTGTTAGCTTTGTCGCCACGGAAGCCCAGTTTACGCCGAAAACGGTCGAGACGGCCGAGGAGCGCGAAAAGCTCATCTTTCGTGTCAAGCTGCAGATCGATCCGACGGTGCTGGCCAAATATTATTCTGAGGTGAAGACCGGAATTCGCGGCGTGGGTTTCGTCAGGACCGACCTTGCCGTTTCGTGGCCGCCAGACCTTGCAGTGAAGCTTTCCCGTGGTCAATGACGTCGTAGCCAAGGCCGAACGCGTTTCCCATCGTTATGGGAAAACGCTTGCGCTTGACAATGTCACCTTGGATATCCCCGCCGGCCAGATGATCGGAATGATCGGGCCGGACGCCGCTGGCAAGTCCACGCTGCTCGGGCTCATCGCAGGCGTTCGCGTAATCCAGGAAGGCCGGGTCATTGTGTTCGGCGGCAATATGGCCGACCAAGCATACCGAAACTCCCAAATTGGCCGGATCGCTTACATGCCCCAGGGCCTTGGCAGCAATCTCTATCCGACACTCAGCGTCTTTGAAAATATCGACTTCCACGGGCGCTTGTTCGGCCTATCGCATGCTGAGCGCCAACGCCATATGAACGAGCTGCTCAAGGCGACAAGCCTCGACACCTTCCAGGACCGTCCGGCTGGCAAGCTATCTGGCGGCATGAAACAGAAGCTCAGCCTGTGCTGTGCCCTGATCCATGATCCCGACCTCCTTATCCTTGACGAGCCCACCACGGGTGTCGATCCGCTTTCCCGCAGGCAGTTCTGGGAACTGATCGGCAACATGCGTGTGCGCCGTCCGAGCATGAGCGTGATCGTCGCGACCGCTTACATGGACGAGGCGCAGCAATTCAACTGGCTCTGCGCCATGTATGGCGGCAAGGTCATTGCGAGCGGAAAAACATCCGAAATCTTGCAAAAGACCGGAGAGAAAACCCTTGAGGCGGCCTTCATCCGTCTGTTGCCCGAAGAAAAGCGCGCAGAGCACAAGGAGGTCGTCGTGCGACCGCGGACCTCTGATGACTCGGGAGTACCAGCCATCGAGGCCAACGGCCTTACTAAACGGTTCGGCAATTTCACCGCAGTGGACCATGTAAGTTTCCACATCTCGCGCGGCGAAATCTTTGGCTTCCTAGGCTCGAACGGCTCCGGCAAGTCTACCACAATGAAAATGCTGACAGGGCTTCTGGTTCCGACGGAGGGGACATCGAAGCTGTTCGGCAAGCCCATGGAAGCCGACGACATGCAGGCGCGCCACAATGTTGGCTATATGTCACAGGCGTTCTCGCTCTATACCGAACTCACAGTCCGACAAAATCTCGAACTGCATGCTCATCTCTATCATCTGCCCGCAAATGAGATTAATGGCCGGGTCGATGAACTGCTTGGGCAGTATCACCTGAAGGATGTCGCCGATGAGTCTCCCCCGGACTTGCCGCTTGGCGTAAAGCAGAGGCTCCAACTTGCCGTGGCTGTCTTGCATCACCCGTCCATGCTCCTTCTCGATGAACCGACCTCGGGGGTGGATCCTGTCGAACGGGACGAGTTTTGGCGCACGCTCATCCATCTGTCGCGCGACGACGGCGTCACAATATTCATTTCCACCCATTTCATGAATGAGGCCGAGCGCTGCGACCGTATCTCCCTGATGCATGCCGGCAAGGTTTTGGCAGTCGGGCCGCCTGCCGAGCTGGTGCGTCAGCGGGGTTCTGCCACTCTGGAAGACGCCTTCATTTCCTATCTGGAAGAAGCGAGCGGTATCAAGCTCAGCGATAAGCCTCCGGCAGCTGCGCAAGAAGGCACCATCCAGTCAATGGCGAAGCCGCATGAGAGCACGCGGCGCTTCGATCTGGGCCGCCTATGGGCTTACACACGGCGCGAAGCGATGGAGCTTATTCGAGATCACATCCGCCTGTTCTTTGCCATTCTGGTGGGTCCAATCGTGATGATCGTTATCGCCTATGGCGTCTCGCTCGATGTCGAAAATGTGCCTTTTGCCGCTTTCGATCAAGACCGGACGAAAGAGAGCCGGGATGTGATCGACGCGTTTTCATCGAACCCGCGATGGTTCGTCGAAATACCGCCGCCAATCAGCTCGGGCGATGAGCTCGATTACAGGTTTCGTAGCAACAATGTTTCTGTAGCCGTGGAGATTCCGCCCAAGTACGGCCGCGACCTTATCGCGGGCCGTACTCCAGAGATCGGGGTGTGGATTGATGGCGCCATGCCCTTCCGCGCTGAGACACTGAGGCGCTATGTCCAGACTCTTGTCGCCGCAAATCTCTTCTGGCCGGAACCCTCGGCTACCGGTGTTGAAAACCCTGTCAATTTCGAGACCCGCTTACGCTACAATCAATCGTTTGAGAGCATCGTTGCTGAAGTGCCAAACACAATCATGCTCCTGTTGATGTTGATCCCAGCCGTCATGGCGACCGTTGGGGTCGTTAAAGAGAAAGAGACCGGATCGATCGCCAACTTTTATTCGACGCCAATCACAAAGTTTGAGTTCCTGTTCGGTAAGCAATTGCCCTACATCGTCGCGGCAATGATCAGTTATGTGATCATGATTCTGCTTTCGGTGTTCCTTTTCCAGGTGCCGGTGAAGGGCTCCTTTCTGGTGCTCACGCTTGGTACTCTGCTTTATGTGGGAGCAGCAACAGGCTTTGGGCAACTTATTTCGACCTTCACGAAGACGCAAGTCTCTGCGGTGTTTGCCACCACTGTGCTCGCAATGATACCGGCTGCTAACTTCTCGGGCGTATTGGTGCCAGTGTCATCTCTTGGTGGCGTGGCGCGCGTGGCTGGTCTGTCCTTCCCACCGGCTTGGTATCAGGTACTTAGCATCGGTGCCTTCACGAAGGGGCTGGGCTTTGAGGACCTTAGGCACAATCTGGCCGTACTCGCTGCCTTTTTCGTGGCCTACCTCCTCGCGGCGGTCCTGATCCTGCAAAAGCAGGAGCGCTGATATGGCTCTCAAGCCGTCCAGCCCCAAGGCAGTACAAAAGCTGGCCGTCAAACAGAGGCTGCTCACTCAACTTGAGAATATCTATTATTTGACGATTAAGGAGCTGAGAAGTATCCGCGCCGACTACGTGGTGTTGATCTTGGTAGCCTATGTTTTCACGGTCGCCGTCTATACCGTCGCCACGGGCGTCTCGACTGAACCACAGAATTTGACGGTTGGCGTTGTTGACGAGGATCAATCCAACCTTTCCCGGCAATTTCTGGACGTGTTGAACCGGCCGCCGCTGTTCAAGCGCGCCGTTCTCATCAATGCAAACGAGATCGACCCCATTATGAACGCCGGGCGGATGATTTTCGTCCTCGAAATACCGTCCCGTTTCGAACAGGACCTGGTGGCCGGAAGGAAGGTGTCCCTGCAATTGAACGTCGACGCTACAGCGATGGCCCCCGCCGGGAACGGCGCTATCTACATCCAGACAATTATCATGCAGGAAATCACCAATTTCCTGGCAGGCCTTCAAGTGCCGCTGCCCTCCAGGGCCAACATCGTAATACGCAGTAGGTTCAACCCAGGGTTTTATTCGGCCTGGTTCTCATCAGTCATGCAGGTCGTCTCAAACATCACAATGCTCGCGGTGATCCTGACCGGAGCTGCGCTCATTCGCGAGCGTGAGCGTGGCACGGTCGAGCATCTTCTGGTCATGCCCGTCGTAGCGCCAGAGATCATGTGGTCGAAGATCATTGCCAACACTCTCGTCATTCTGATTGCTGCTGAATTGTCACTCTTGTTTGTTGTCCAATGGTTCCTTGCGGTTCCTATTGCTGGGTCAACTACCCTCTTTTTCTTCGGAGCCACGGTTTACGCCGTCGCAGTTGCGACACTTGGCATCCTATTGGGGACGATGACGAACAGCATGGGGCAGTTCGGGGGTCTCGTGGCGCCTATCCTCCTCATCGATCAGCTTCTATCGGGCGGCGTCACGCCAATGGAAAGCGAGCCTGTGTGGCTTCAGTATCTGATGCGAACGATCAGCGCGACGCCGCATTTCGTGGACTTTTCTAAGGCCATCCTCTATCGCGGCGCTGATTTTCCCATAGTCTGGCCGCAGCTTGCTGCAATGGCGGCGATCGGCAGCGTTTACTTTGCGTTTTCACTCAAACGTTTCCGTATTGTGATTCTCGGAGATTGACTCAACCCAGATATTCGCGGCGGAAATGGGAGATAACGTTTTGAGACCAAGCAGCATCCGAGTGTGACATAAGGCACAAACGCCTCGCAGGAATGGGCATATTGCCCTGCGGGAAATTTCCACCCCACATGTCCGCTTTGGGTGCAGCCAAAACACGCAACTCATCGAAGTCGCATCTTTCATCGACATGACGGCAAAGCGAAGATAATCTGCACTCGAAACACGCTAGGCAGTTATCTCCCTGATTGTTTGAGGAGAATGCTATGCAGATTGCCCGTGAAACACCCCGCCCAATGCTGCACGCGCTCGCCAAGTGCTGGTGGCTCCTATTATTGCGAGGCCTCGCCGCGATTGCCTTCGGTATCCTTGCATTCCTCTGGCCTGGCCTAACCCTGGTGACGCTAGTTCTTCTTTACGGTGCTTTCGCGCTCGTTGATGGTGTGCTTTCGCTCGTTGCTGCTTTTACAGGCAGCGCCAAACCGGTCCCCACTTGGTGGCTGGTCGTGGTTGGCCTCTTGGGCATCGCTGCCGGTGCCGTGACCTTTTTGTGGCCCGGCATAACCGCAATCCTGCTGGTGCTGTTCATCGGTGCCTGGGCACTAGTGCATGGCATCTTCGAGATCATCGGCGCGATCCAGCTGCGCAAGGAAATTGACAATGAGTGGATGCTAATCCTTGGTGGCGTGCTGTCGGTACTGTTCGGCGGCATCATCCTAATTGCCCCGGGGGCCGGTGCACTTGGGCTGGTCTGGGCCATCGCGGCCTATTCGATTGTATTTGGTATTCTCTTCGTCGCACTTTCCTTGAGACTGCGTAAGCACAGCCACGGTGCCGCATCTCCTGCGGCGGCATGACAATCCCAAGAGCTGGTGTGCGTGCAATCGGCCAAGGATCGGCCCGGCGGCACTGACCGCCGACGAGATAATTGTGTCAGGCGGCCCACGTTCGCTATTGGCCCTTAGCGGACATCGCATTTGAGTGGTCGGGGCAGTGCCACTATTGTTGCAAAGGTTCGTGCACCTGATGAAGGCTGACTAAGAAGACCCTTATGCTTCTTGCGGGCAGTCTCAAGCCAAACGAAAGCCTGACTCAACTCGTTTCAGGTTTGATCGTCGTGCTGACCTTCACGCTGGCGGCGAGTGTGGCAACGGGCGGCGGTCAGCAAGGGGCCCGCTCCGCCTTGGTCGGAGCCATTGCGGCCAATGTCTCATGGGGCATCATAAACGCCGTATTGTATGTGATGGACAGGGCGTTCGACCGCAATCGCCAAATTCGTATTGGTCGTGCGATTGCTTCGACTTCTGACGAGGCCACCGCCCTGTTGGCAATTCGCAAGGAACTCGATCCCTACCTAGTATCTGTGACCCGAGCGGATGACCGCGAACAGTTATACCGCCACGTCCGTAGTGCTTTGACACACGGTCATCTACCGAGTCGTACTGATTTTTTGCGCGATGACATGATGGGTGCCGTCGCGGTGTTCTTTTTAACGCTCGCGGCCACGGTCCCCGCCATATTACCACTCTTAATTATTGATCATCCTTGGCTTGCTCTTCGCGTTTCGAACGGGCTCGTTATCGGCTCGCTGTTTTTTGTTGGATATCATTGGGCAAAATATATCGACGCCAATCCGTGGCTGGCCGGTTTCAGTCTGACAGCACTGGGGATGGCGCTGGTTGTAGTCGCGATCATCATTGGCGGATGACTCAACAAATCTCAATTTCCAAGGACTACTTCAGCGTACAGTTGAATCCAATGTCCACTTGTGGCCCTTAGCGGCTATAGCGCGCGTGCTGCGGAATTTGCTCGGTCTGCGGTTCAACGCACTATTGGATGGGGTTTACCGCCTGGGTCGAGCGGGCGGCAGAAAAGGGCCGGGAACTGCACGTCAGTCAATCGGGTCCAGTCAGCGTATTATTAACCGTCCTCTACGGACGAATTTTGTAACGTCGATTTCTTCGAAACTCTGATTGGGCTGGACCTTGGCCCCCATGCTGGCGATCTGTTCGGTAGTAAGTTCGATGCGGTATCTTGTAGGCTTCCAGATTACGTCGCCCGGCAAGTCGTCGCGGGTGCGCATTCTGGCCCCCTGATAGGAACCGGGCGGCAAGAAAACACCGGTATCAAGTTCGATGGCTTGCGCCGCTTCGAGCGTGATCTTCTTGATTTCTTTGAATGGCATCGGCAACACCCTAATCAGCTGGAGACTAGCAGGTCCGCTGTGCACATGTCCGCTCTTGGGGATAAAGCGAACATGCCGTTTTGCGTTGCATATATCTGCTTTTGACCCCTCTCGGACGAAGCACTCGCGACTGAACCGCGGCCACTGACTGCGCCGTCATCCAGTGAAATTGCTTGTGGCCTCTCGCGCGTTCTTGTGTTCCCGCCACATGGCGAACAACAGCAACGCGAGAAGCAATTTGGCCAATGTGTTCATGGTCAAACTCCTAAGTACGCCTGTATTGTAAAAGTTGGAAGAAGAAGCCCGTGAGTAGATGTTTGTCACCATGGTGGTGGTCCATGACGGAACCAATTCGATCAATTCCACCGTCGCGCTTTTTGAGCCACTTTGGGCCAGGTCCACGCATGTAGTGACGTTCAGGATGGTAACGGCTGAATAGGTTGATCATTGACGTTCTCCTATGGCGATCAAATTGCACTGAGAATCTGTCAATCGGAAATACCGAGCGGCTATCAACAACACAGCGGGCGGCTACGGGCGTGTCACATGAGTGGGGCGTCTAGATAAAATTTCACGTGAGGAGACCGCGATATGCGCGGGTTATTCCTGCTGGCTGAAAGCCAACGCCTGATGTGAGATACGTTTTTGAACAAAGAGTTAGAAGGAATAAATCTCGCACAACGGATGAAAGCAGATAGCAAAATGCTATCGGATCAATATTCATTTTGGGGGTAGAGAGTGAAACAACGGCGCACCATAAGAACGCCAGTAGCAAGAAATCCATCTTGCTTCAGACTAAAGGACCCAAACCATGAAGACCGTCACCACGATTTTCTTTGCTTCGGCCACAACCCTATTTGCGGTTGCCCCCGCCGCTTTCGCTCAGAACTTTGGCTGGGGCAATGCCTCAACTCCCGGAATCTCCGTGCTAAAGGACGACACGATCCCGTATGCGATTCCCACAATCACAACGTTAAAGAATGACCGCGTCTATACCACCAGAGAACGTGCCAGCCGCTCTAGTTTGCAGATGTTCGGTTGGGGCAATGCCTCAACTCCCGGAATCGGTGTGCTAAAGGACGACACGATCCCGTATGGGATCATCCCGTATGGAAGATAAGTCTCAGAATAAGAGAGCCGCAGCACGTGCACGCTTCGGCTCTTTCCCAAACAAAGAGGCCATCAACGCCAAGCGGGTTATCTCGATCAATCGTGATGAATTCCGACGGACGACGCCAAATCCTTCTGTCGGCGGAAAAATGGAAGCGATTTGGAAACGAGTCAACTAACGACCACGCGGCTCATGTCCGCTTTTGACCCAAAGCGGACATAAGCCGTCTCATTGCTACGTGCTAGGCTGCTTTAGGGGCGGAGGGATATGCGGAAATGACTGCGATCATCGAAGCGTTGCGCACACCGGAAGAACGGTTTGCGCAGCTGCCAGGCTATGCTTTCCGGCCGCACTATCTCGACGGTCTGAAAGGATACGAGAGCTTGCGCGTCCACACCGTGGACGAGCGGCCGGTGAAACCTGCGACCGACATGCAGACTTATCTCTGCCTGCATGGTGAGCCGACCTGGGCCTATCTCTATCGCAAGATGATCCCGGTGTTTCTGGCCGCTGGCCATCGCGTGGTAGCGCCGGACTTTTTGGGCTTTGGACGATCCGACAAGCCCGTCAAGGATGCGGTCTACACGTTTGGTTTCCACCGTGACATGTTGCTGCGGTTGATCGAGCGGCTCGATCTTCGAAACGTCACGCTCGTCGTGCAGGACTGGGGTGGACTCTTGGGTCTCACCCTGCCGATGGAAATGCCAGAGCGGTTCAAGCGTTTGTTGGTGATGAAC
>Ga0306920_100011740_pt1 | contig 11862 bp, 11 predicted proteins | sample flu12Cox44000170_FD_204666 | JGI IMG/M metagenome (GOLD analysis project Ga0306920, IMG submission 204666) | Lab enrichment of tropical soil microbial communities from Luquillo Experimental Forest, Puerto Rico - flux4day.12C.oxic.44.000.170 (v2)... | ecosystem: Environmental > Terrestrial >...
GAGACGGCCGCGACGCGCGGCCCCACCGCGGACAGGAATTCGGGGCAGGACCCGAAGCGACTGCCGTGGTGGTCCACCTTGAGGATGGGCGCGCCGAGGGGCTCGGCCGCGGCCGTCATCGTTCCCGCTCGAGGGGATCCGGTGAGGGCGGGTTCAGGCCTGACACGCGGACCGGCCCGAGCCAGAAGCGATCGCCCCGGCTGAGGACGCATCGGGGTGCGCCGCGGGCCTCGATCGGCGCCTGCCAGGCTTTTTCCTCGGTCCCCTCCGGGATCCAGACCTCGCCGACCTGGATGCCGGACGAGGCTTCCCAAGCCGCCGGCGTGATCGGGATCGCCGTGGGTCACCGCAAGGGCGCTCCGCCGGGTCAGCCCAAGCCGTCGGAGGAGCGGGAGCACCACCAACTCTGTCCGGTCCAGCCGGCCCGGCCGCCGCCTCCCGTGTCGACGAGCAGGGCCCGACCATCCGGCCCGCGCACGAGAATGGCGTCTCCCTGGCCCACGTCGAGGCTCGTCACGTGGAGCTGGCCGTCCGGCACCGTCCCGATCGCGGTGGCGAGCCCGGCCGCGGCGGCCAGCAGCCCCACGATCGCGATCCGTCGAGCCGGGCGCGTGGTCCAAGGGCGGAGGACGCGCGCGGCGACGGCGTTGGCGAGCGCGGCGGGTGGCGGGGTGGGGACCGCCAGCGTCGCGCTGGGCAGAGCGGCGAAGGCTCGAACGACCCAGCGGAGCGCGACCACGAGCGCCCACAGGGTCTGGAACCGGAGGTGGGCCACGGCGGGACTAACGGCCACCACGACCGCGGCGAGGAGCCCGACGACCGTTAGGCGGGCGGCGAGCGGGGACGACGATCAGGGTCGCCACCATCCCGGGACGAGCGGGTCGGGGCGCGGTCACCCACCCGCGGGTGCCCGGGACGACAGTCGCCGGGCGAGAACCAGGCTCCACGCCAGGGCGAGGCCGGCCACCACGACGTAGGGCGAGGCGGCGCCGATCTGCTGGGCCGCAGCCCCACCGACGAGCCCCGCGGTCAGGATCGAGCCTCCGCAGGAGGCCTCGAAGAGACCCATTGCCATCCCGCGGCTGGCGGGCGCTACGTGGTCGGCGATCAGGCCCACGCACGTCGGCGCCGAGGCCCCGGCGGTCAGGCCCAGCCCCAGCGTGCCGAGGACGAGCAGCGCAACGGCGGCCGGCGCTGCGGTGAGGAGCCCGGCGACCCCGGCGATGACCATGGCGGGGACGAGGACGGCTCGCCGGCCGAGGGCATCCGAGACCCGGCCGGCGGCGAGTGACCCCGCGACACGCGCGGTCCAGTACCCCCCGAGTAGCAGCCCGACCCCTCGGGGCGAGAGCCCACGGTCCGCCGCGTACGCCGGCAGGAACGCGAGCACGGTCCCGAGCCCGAAGACGTACACGAACCCCGTGCCGTAGGCGAGCACTCGCTGGCCCCGAGCGTGGCGCGGCTCGCCTCCGGGCAGCCGCGTCACGGTTGTGGTGACCGCGTGGCCATGACGACCGGGTTCTCGTCCGCCCGGCACCGCCAGCGAGAGCCCGAGCGCGAGCACCGCCGTCCCGAGGTAGACGAGGAACGGCATGCGGAGGCCGGCGGCCTCGATGATGAACCCGGCCGCCGACGTGCCCACCACGAACGACGCGGCGTAGGCGCCGTACGCCAGCCCCATCACCATTCCTGCCCGCGCCTGGAAAGCCTCGGCCACTCACGCCTCGAGGGCCGGCCAGAAGGCCGCCCACCCGGCGGCCTCGAGCACCTTGGCGACGGCTAGACCGACGATGTGGGTCGAGACCGCGTAGAGAGCGGCCGCCCCGCCGACGGCCAGCGCCGAGAGGAGCAGAAGGGCCCGCCGCCCGAAGCGGTCGGATGCGCGGCCGAGCGGGATGGTCAGGAGCGCGAAGGCCAGACCGTGGCTCGCGCCGATGAGCCCGAGGTCCTGGTAGTCCCCGCCGAGGCTCCGGGCGTAGAGAGGTACGGCCGGGGCGATGACGCCGCCACCGAGGTTGAAGACGAAGGTGATGAGGCCGATCAGGAAGAGCCCGGGGCGCCTCACAATAGTTGAGCGCCGCGGGTTCTTCCCGTCGCTATGGCTGGAGCGCCGCTCGCGTCAGCTCGGTCGGCGCCGCCTTCCGCTCGTACCACTCCGCCTGGCCGAAGGCGTCGTTGATCCGCTCGAGGGGGAAGGTGTGGGAGACGAGCCGGTCGAACGGGAAGCGGTCCCGGGTCCGCTCCAGGAACTCGAGCGCGCGCGGGATCACCCACGGGTCGTACATGACGACCCCCACGATCCGCTTCGAGCCCCAGACCAAGCTGGAGGGGTCGAACTCGACGGACCGTCCGCGGCTGATGCAGCCGATCTCGAGGTACGTGCCACCGTAACGGAGCATCTCGATCCCCTCGGGAACGACGGGCGGAAAGCCGACGAAGTCGCAGGCCACGTCAGCGCCCCGGCCGGCCGTCCACTCGCGGACCTGCCTGACGCGGGCCTTCCGGTCGGCCACCTCGGCGAGGGAGAGCGTGTGGTCGGCCCCGAAGGCGCGGGCGAGCTCGAGCCGGGCGGCGACCTGATCGATGACGATGACCCGCGCGGCCCCCATGTCTCGCGCCACGGCCGTGGCCTGGATCCCGAGCCCGCCCGCCCCCTGGATCACCACGCTGTCACCGAAGCGGAGGCCCGCCTGGGCGAGACCGAAGATGACCTGGGAGAGGGCGCAGTTCACCGGGGAGACGAGGACGTCGGGCAGGCTGTCGGGCACGCGGAAGACGAAGCCCCCGGGGCGGAGGTAGTAGTACTCGGCGAACGCGCCCACCCAGTGCGGGAACTCGCTCGGCCCGGTCGCCCGGCCGATCTTGTGAGGACAGGCTGCCCGCTGGCCGTGCAGACACACGTAGCAGCGGCCGCAGGGGTAGAAGTAGCAATAGGCCACGCGGTCGCCCTCGCGGAGCGGCTGCTCGAGGGAATCCGTCCGGACGCCGGGCCCGAGCCGCGCGACGCGGCCCGTCATCTCGTGGCCGAAGATCCAGCCGTCCGGCGGGAGCGCCAGGGGGGCGTCGCCGCGCCAGAAGTGGAGGTCGGAGCCGCACACGTTGGCGAGGGTGACGCGGATCAGGACCGCCCCGGGCTCGAGGACTGGAAGCGGTAGCTCCCGGATCTCGAAGGGCTTGCCGGGACCGAAGAAGATCGCGGCGCGGGCCGTCTCTGCCATGGTCGGATGACCTCCTGAGGCCGGACGATCGCGCGTGCGGAACGTCGCGCGCCTCCGCGAGTCGCGTGCGTCGCTTGGGCCGGCTGATGCTAGCACTGGGGTTGGAACGGGTCAAACTGCCGCGATCTGGTTGGGCATGCCCACGCCGGCATGCCGAACCGGGTCCGGCGGGGGTCCCTGGCGGCCCGTGGTCGCCCGCGCTATCCTGACCGCGGTCTGGCCATGGGCTACGTTGAGCGACATCTCATTCCAGGCGAGCGCGTCGTCTACAAGACGCGACTCCACTGGAGTGTCTTCCTGCGGCCCGTGGGACTCGTCATCGCCGGCCTGGCCCTCGCGGGCCTGCTCACCCGCGTGGAATCCGTGTCATGGCTCTGGTATCTGGGGACGATCGTCGTCGCGGCCGGAATCGGCTGGGGGCTCGTCCACTACGTCGAGCTGATGACCTCCGAGTTCGCCGTGACCACGACCCGGCTCATCTTCAAGGTGGGGCTGGTCGCGCGCTACACAACCGAGCTGCTCCTGACGAAGGTCGAATCCATCGGGGTGACGCAGGGGCTGATCGGGCGGCTCCTTGACTACGGGGACCTCACGGTGACGGGTACCGGCGGCGCGCGCGAGGTGTTCCGCCGGGTGTCGGATCCCATCGCTTTCCGGAACCACGTGCAGGAGGCGTCGGTTTCTGGCTCGGGGCACGGACAGGCGAGGACGACCACGGAAACCTGAACTAAACCGTGGACGCCCAGGGACGCGACTCGCTCGGCAGGGAGAGCGCGCACCGTGCAATCCTGCCACCGACCCCGGGGACGGCCTGACCAGAAACTGGTTACCACGCGCTTGTCCGCCTTGCGGTAGCCAGAGCCCAAAGTATATGGTCTGCCCCGCCGTAGGCGAGATCGGTAACACGATGATGGGTGGCCCGCACTAGCCTCCCTTGGCGCCTGCGCCACAAGGCGCCCCCCGCCGCCGCGCGAAGCCACAGGCCTAACTGACTGTCGGGGTAGCTACCTCTCGATTAGGTCCCTCTGTCGATCTGAAGATCGCCGTGTTTTCAGTTATTGACTCCTGCCTAAATAACGTCCTATGTCAGACCGTGAAAAGACTAGCCCGAGTGTCGGAGAAGCTCCTCAGCAGGGACGGATGTCGCCCCAGGCGGCGGCGCTCGCGACGGACGTGCCGGCAGATCTCCTCGACGCTGTCAGGCGCGAGATTCGCGAGGCGGGCGTACTTCAGGTAGCGCCCAGAGCAGTTCCACCGGGTTGAGTTCGGGCGCGTAGGGCGGCAGCCAGGCGAGGTGCCAGCGACGATGAGCGACCAGCCAGGCGGTGACGACCCGATGCTTGTGGGCGAGTCCGCGATCCCAGACGAGGACGACCGGACCGCGCACGTGGCGACCAAGGTGCTGGAGAAACCGACGCCCCTGCGGCCCGCGAATGTTCTGAGCGCACGGGCGAGGGTGAGCTGTCGGCGGCGAGGCGACACGATCAGCACGCCAATCCCGGAGACCTTCTCGTGCGCGCGGGCCCGCACCGCCAGCGGCGGGGTCACGCCGCATGGCCGCCTTGCCACCGTGCGGCCGCCGATGGCACGTCCCGAGCGCACCGACCAGTATTCGCGGTGCGCATGGACGGGGAGTCCCACACGACGCCAAAGAGAGAGGAGCGTTTTGGTCTACGAACTGAACGAGCCTCATGGAGGTGCGTGCCGTACCCGTGTTCGAGGCTCATTCGGCCGTCGCATTTACGGCCGGCCTTCCGATTAGTCTAGCTGAGAGGCTACTACCTTGCCCGCACGTGCGCTCCGCGACCTGGTGTGTGATTTCCCCTGAGGTTTCCCTCAGAGTTTTCCCAAAACCTTTCCCCCACCCCCCGGCCCAGCCCTGAGCCGGGCCGTGGTCTCCTCCCTCGCGGGAGGTGCCCATGGTCGACACGAGCCTGGAAGCTGAAACGCCCGATGATCGGCGAACCAGAAAGCATTAGGACGTGGAGCTTTCGGTGCTGCTCGACAAGGGCGTCAACGATGGTCTTGCAGCGCTGGAGGTGTCCCAGGCCGAAGGAGTCGGGGCTGTAGATCAAGACCCGGTAGGGTCCCAGGGAGTCGGCGCCGTTCCTCCGCCGGCCGTGGTTATTGGTGGCTACGGCGCCAATGCCGCATCGGGACTTCACCATCCCCTTTTGCTCTCCCGGCCGGGTGAAGCCGTCCAGTGCAGCACTACTCCTTCTCTCATGCGATGCGATTTGGACTCCTGCGTATCGACCGGGCTCGGCGGGGCGGTCAGGAACCGGGGATACGGCGTTGCCCATTGGCGCCGACACGTTTTATCACTAAGGGCTCGCAGAGAGGAAGCACCTCGGGTGCCGGACCGATCGGCAGCCCGAAGGCTCGACCCGCGTCGAGACAGCGGCTACGCGGATCCCAGCACCGGACTGATCATGTGCTTCGACTGCTCGCCGCGTAGGCACTTCTGCTCGCAGAGCCGCCACAGGTTCTCACGCGCGGTCACGGCCTGGCGGAGCGTGCGATACCGATCCGAGTTCCAGATCTCTGCAATCGACTGACGGAAGACATTGCCCATCGAGTACTCGCTCTTGTGGCCAGCCCAGCAACACGGCATGACCTCGCCGTCACAGTTCACGACCAGCGTCTTGAAGACCCAGTCGCAGAGTGGTCCGGACCGCTGGCCGGACCGGTTGACCGCCAGGTAGGCGGCGTTGGTGGGCCTGAACTCCTCCGAACGCGTCGCGCTCCCGGAGATCTTGATGGCCACCTTGTGGACCCCAAGGCCCGCGGCGTGGTCACGGACCCGGTCCGTCTCATGCTCATTGTGCTTGAATACGATGAACTGCATGACGACTTCCAGGTGCGCCTCGACCTCACGAGTCCGGTCGACGAGGCGACGGATGCCAGCGTTGACCTTGGCGAGTTTGCCGCCCACGCGGTACTTCGCGTAGGTCTCTTGGGTAAGGCCGTCGACGCAGACGACGATCTCGTCGAGGCCGCAGGTCGCGAGCGCTTGGCACCACCAATCGTTGAGGAGGGTCGCGTTGGTTGATAGGCTCGTAAACTCCACGCCAGCCTGCTTGGCGTAGGCGATCATCGCGGGGAGTTGCCGGTTCAGGAGGGGTTCGCCGAAGTTGTGGAAGATGATCGAGCGACAGCCCGCCGCGAACTGGTCGAGGATCATCCGGAACGAGTCGACGGACAGGTCGGGGGCCGCCACCACTTGACCCCGGCCCGTTATGCACAGCGGGCAGCGCAGGTTACAGCGCCGTGTCGGTTCCAGCATGAGCCGCGTGGGCAAGGCTAGGCTCTCGACCATGTCGCCCCCTCAGAGACCTCGAGATCGCTTCGGGAGGTCGATGGGATCGACTTCCCGGCCCCCAAAGTTTACCTGGAGCAGCCGCGACTTGCCAATAAGGCGCCAAGAGTGGCATGGTCTATGCCATGGGCGAGCGCTGCCTGCGGCCGGGTCCAGCCGCTCACACGGACCCCAACCGAGTGAGCCCGAAGGGCACTGACGAATGGTCCGCTACCTGATCCAGCGGCTCCTCCTAATGATTCCGACCCTCGTTCTCATCTCCTTGGCGACCTTCGTCATCATCCAGCTCCCGCCTGGCACATACCTTGACACGGTGATCGCGGACCTCCAGGCGTCGGGGGAGAAGGTGGACCTCCAGAAGGTCGAGTTCCTGCGCAAGCAGTACGGGCTCGACCAGCCGTTGTGGCGCCGGTACTTGATGTGGATGTCCGGGCTCGTGCAGGGCGACCTCGGCTATTCGTTCGAGTACGACCGCCCCGTGGCCACTATCATCGGCGAGCGCCTCGCCCTCAACTTCGTGGTGTCCTTTGGCGCCATCGTTTTCACCTGGGTGGTGGCCTTCCCCATTGGGATCTACGCCGCCACCCACCAGTATTCCCGGGCCGACTACGGGCTCACCCTGTTGGGATTCCTCGGCCTGGCTACGCCGAACTTTCTCCTCGCCCTCGTCCTCATGTACGTTTCTTTCAGCGTCTTCGGGACGAGCGTTGGCGGCCTCTTCTCCCCCGACATGCAAACCGCGCCCTGGAGCTGGGCGAAGGTCGAGGACCTTCTCGCGCACCTATGGATCCCCGTGGTCATCATCGGGGCCTCGGGCACGGCCAGCATGATCCGCCGGCTGCGGGCCAATCTCCTCGACGAGCTGAGGAAGCAGTACGTGGTGACGGCCAGGGCGAAGGGCCTGGCGCCGCGCCGCGTACTGCTCAAGTATCCCTTGCGCATGGCGCTCAATCCCTTCATCAGCGACATCGGGAACCTCCTCCCCCAGGTCTTCTCCGGGGCGGTGATCGTGTCGATCGTCCTCTCCCTCCCTATCATGGGCCCGGTGCTCTTGCGCGCGCTCCGGTCCCAGGACATGTACTTGGCCGGCTCCTTTCTGATGTTCCTGGCCGTCCTGACGGTCATCGGGGTGTTCCTGTCCGACCTCGCGCTGGCCGCCCTCGACCCCCGCATCCGTCAGGGTACGCGGCAGGACCGCTGATCGATCGCCAGCCTCGGACGGACACAGCGGATGAGCATCCCCGTCCTGCGGCCCGCCGCGGCCCAGGGGATGCGGTGAGGAGTTGCGGCCGGCTCCAGGTGTCATGGTCCTCCTCAGCCCGATGGCCCGTCTCCTGGCTTGATGCCTCATGATGCCTGCGAAATTGGATGCCGAAGCCCGGCATCAGGCGCCCAGCGGAATAGGGCGCCGGACCTGGAAGCCACAGCTAAGGCCGCTAGCGACTCGTACTGTGTGTCCGTCAGTCAACCTTACGATCGAACGGCCGACGAGGTGGAGCACAACGTCGTCGGGCTCCCGAGTGGCCCGCCCATGGTAAGGGCGACGCCAGGGTCTTCGACGAACAGCTCGTCCGAGACATCCGCACCGAGACGTTGGGACCCACGCACCGCCGACTTCTGTGTGATGGAGCACCAGTGGAGGGGGACGGTGCCCGGGACGTTCCTGGGTTTCCCCGGGCACGGCCGGCGCATCACGCTCCGGTTGCTCCACATCTGGGAATTCCGGACCGGCCGCATGCGGCGCGAGAACGTGTGGCTGGACGGCGACCGCATCGCCGCGCGCCGAGCGCCACTGATCGCGGCAACGGGCGAGCGACGTGACTCGCCGTGCTGCGGGGCCACGGCGAGCCGCAGGCCTCAAAGGGGACGCCGATGGAACGGAAGATGATCAATCCGTGGCAATGGCAAGACCGGTTCGGCTTCGTGCAGGCCAACGACCTGACCGGGACGGAACGGATTCTCCTGCTGTCGGCCAAGCCTCGGTGGATGAGGACGGCCGTTCCGTCCACCCCGGCGACATGGCCAAGCAGACGGGACAGGCGCTGGACAACCTGGAGGCGGTGCCGACGGCGGCAGGCTACTGGCTCTCGGAGCTCGTCCGACTGACGATCGACACGACGAACGTGCCTGACTTCCTCAGCCACTACGAGGGCTTCAGCCGGCGCGTGGCGGCCGTCGGCTGTCGCTATTCGAGCACACTGATCGGCGTGAGCAGTCAGGCCTTTCCCGAACTGCTCGTCGAGCTCGAAGCAACCGCCGTCGAGGCCTGACCGGGGGATGGTCGAGTGTGAAGGGTTCCCGCATCGAGCCGCGGTGGGGGCAGGCGACGTCTCTCGGGCTCGCAGATCCGGGATCGAGTCGGCCGCCCCGATCGTCGATCACTACAGCGGGCGGACGGAGCCTGTGCCATCCTCGCGATCGGCCAGCGCGCGACGGCGACGATCATGCGCCTGATCGACACCGGCACGACGATCAACCAGGACCCGGTCGTGGAGTTCGTGCTGGAGGTCCACTCGCAGGAGGGCGAAGTCTACGAAGCGCGCACTAGGGCGCTCGTCTCACGGCTCGCCGTCCCGCAGGTTCAGCCCGGCAGGACGGTGCCCGTTGAGGTCGGTCCCGCGGACCGCCGCCGTGTCGCGCTCGACCTCTGGGACTGCCGGAACAGCTAGCATGCCCAGTGCCTACGGCCCTCCGAGGCGCCCTCATCCGCCTCCGACGGCGACGGTATGCGATGCCGTATACTTGGGGGCGCGATGGCGCCTGACGAGAGAGCTCTCGCCGATCTGGTTCGTCAGCTCGAAGACGCCTGGAACGCTGGCGATCCCGCCGGCTTCGCGGCGCCCTTCCGCAACGACGCCGTGTTCATCCACATCTATGGCGGGCAGCTCGATGGTCGGGTGGCCATCGAAGGCGCCCACCGGGTCATCTTCGACGGCATCTACAAGGGCAGCCGCAATCACTCCACCGGTCGCGGCATCCGATTCCCTCGCCCGGATGTGGCGATCGTGCTGGTGGAGGCGCACCTCCAGTTCTCCGAGCATGGCCAGGCACGCAAAATCCACGCGCGGCCGACCCTGATCGTGGGGAAGGAGGCGGGGCGGTGGGTGATTGAGATGTTCCAGAACACGCGCATCACGGAACCGCCAAGCGGAATCAGGCCGTAAGTCTGGTGCCCCTTGCGGGCGTCGGGGTTCGATTTCCTTTCCCGGCGCCGACCCCAACCATGCCGTCTTCCGGGAAGACACGGGAAGACAAACGATCCCAGTCGTAGCGGAGGGGCCGATTCTAACGGGAGTCGCATCGTCTTAGGCAACCCGCGCCTCGCGGTGTCATGGTTCGCATGTGTCCTCGACCTTCGTGCCCAGGCCCGTTAGGCGAAGACCAGCGCATGCCAACCAGGGATAACGCACGACGAATCAGGAGACGATCGACGAGGGATGCTGCGTCGTCGCAGCTAAGGTGCCCACTCGCGCGTGGATGAGCGGCAACGTGCGATCCATGTCTCGACATCAGCGAGGTCGCACGGACTGGCGGCCCAAACTCTTGCCGCCCGGCGTGCTCACAATGGCGCGTCTAGGGATGTCTGGAGCTACGGGCCTGCAGCGCGCCCAGGTTCACATGGCCGGGGCGTGCACTGTGGCCACGCGTCTCCTGCCGCCGCTAACGCTCGCCTCGCCAGCCACCGATACGCTGGACGCGTGGGGGTGCGGCTTCCGACAGTCCGGCGTCCGTGGCCTCCACGCGTGAGCGCGCCGATGGCACAACCCGCCCGCTGGATCACGAGGTGGCCGATCGACGCCGGACGCACCGCGCGCGCCATCTTCTGTGTCGCCCTCGTGGCGCTGGTTGTGGTCGGGACCTGGCAGCTCTCCCACGGCGTCAGGAGTGACTTTTTGGCCATCTTTCAGGGCGCGCAGGCCGTGTATGCGGGGAGGAGTCCGTACGACACTCCCCTCGGGGGCTACATCTACCCACCTCTCTTGGCTGTCCTGCAATCTCCACTGGTGCCACTGGGGCTCGTCGGGGCAAGTCTCGTGTGGGGGGCGCTCAATGCTCTCGCGCTCTACTGGGCATGCCGAGCCAGTGCCCAGATCCTCACGGATCGGCTCGCGGTGCCGCGCGACATCGAATGGGAACTGTCCCTGGGCTCCGTTGTCATCCTCGCAAGCCCCGTTCAACAGCTGCTCACCGGTGGTCAGACGGACGCCGTCATGCTCTTGGGATTCGTCGTCGCCTTAGCGTTAGTTGACCCATGGCCCATCGCCTCCGGGTTCGCCCTTGGATTCAGCGCGAATATCAAGTACACCGCGCTCGCAATGGTGCCCTACTTGGTCCTCCGGCGTCGGTTTTCAGCCGCTGGGGCGACTGTTGCTGGAGCGATCCTGTTTGCGCTCGTGCCAGCCCTCGCGGTGGGGTGGACCCGAAATCTCGCCTATCTGCGACGGGCGGTGGGCGCACTGCTGACGCTCTTCGGAATGTCATGGCCATCATCCGGCCAAGATCCGCTGCGCGGTCTCCATCCGATCACGTTCAACGAGAGCGTCTCCCTGACCAGCATGGCCGCCCGACTGAGCGCGACCGTGGGCGATGGCCCCCATGTGACCATCGGCCTCGCCGGCGCCATGGCCCTGACGGTCTTGGGGCTGATTGTCGGCATCTACCGGGTCTCAGGGGTGCCGCTCTGGGCCGGTCGTGGGGGGCATGCAGAACGCGAGCCCCTGCCGCGCGCCGTTCTCCCCCTTGAGTGGATGAGCGTCCTCGTGATCGTGGCGCTGTTCAGTCCCCAGTACCTCTCGCGTCACATGGTCGTCCTTATGCCGCTGATGATGATCCTCTGGATGACAGTCTGCGTACCACGACCCGCTGGGGCGCGCTGGCCCCAAGTGGCCGGGGCGGTGCTCCTCCTCTTGGGCACGAGCCTGCCGAACTGGGAGGGCTCCCCGCCCGGGACGCCACGAAGGGTGTGGCGAGCCTGGGGTGGTCCTAGTTGGTGTCTCGTGGCGTGCTACCTCGTCGTCCTTTGGAGCGGCCTCCGATACGCCCGCGCGGTCGTCCAAGAGCGTCTCGTTAGCCCGAAGTTCCCGTCCCGCACTAGTGTCTGGCACTGATTTCCTTAGCGAAGGCACCGGTCGGGCCCCAGGTGTTTTGGCTACAGGGTGAGAGAGACTCCGAGCTGAGCGAGGGCGCGCTGCTGTAACGAAGTGGGCGTCGTGATCTTGTCGAACGCGATCCCGGCGTTGGACTTCAGGCGCATGCGATCCTTCACGATCGTCGGCAGATGGCGCAGGAGCGACTGGAAGCTGTGGACCAGCTCACCCTCGTCCG
>Ga0306920_100011741_pt1 | contig 11861 bp, 5 predicted proteins | sample flu12Cox44000170_FD_204666 | JGI IMG/M metagenome (GOLD analysis project Ga0306920, IMG submission 204666) | Lab enrichment of tropical soil microbial communities from Luquillo Experimental Forest, Puerto Rico - flux4day.12C.oxic.44.000.170 (v2)... | ecosystem: Environmental > Terrestrial >...
TCGCCTCTAGCCGTTGCCTCGCGCATTGCTTCGCCGACAGCGGTGAGTTCTTCGAGAGACAGGAAACGACGGCGCTTGTTGTCGGGGAAACGCCGAACGCCGCGCGCGGGATTCTCGAAGATCATGCCGTGCCGTTTGGCAAATTCTAGGATTGTACCCAGCATTCCAATGGTGCGCGCTGCGACACCGCGGCCGCCGGAACCCCTCCCGCCACGGCCCTTTTCCCTGCGCGGCTTGGCGGTCTTGCCCGCCGCCACATCAGTCTGAAAACGTTCGATATCGCGCCGTGTCAGCGCTCCGACCGTGCGCCGACCAATGAGCGGTTTGACGTGGCATTCGATCCGACTGCGATCCATCGCCAGCGTGGAGGGCTTAATCCGCCCCTTGGCGTCCGCCACGTACAGATCGCATAATTGCGCAACTGTTACGGCTTGGCGCGCGGCATGTCGTTCCGCTGATGGGTCCCCGCCCCTCCTCGCTTCCTTCAGTCTATCCGCGGCAAGTTGGCGTGCCTCGTTCGGGGTCAGTTCACCGACCCGGCCAAGCACCAATCGGCGCGTGCGGCCTTCTTTGTTGCGGTACTGCACGAAATACGAAGCGACGCCGCTTGGCTTTACTCGGACGCCGAACCCTTTAAGCGCACCGTCACCAGCATCCCACTTGAACACGTCGCGGTGGGGATCGGGGCGTAAGGCGTCAACAACGCGCTTGGTGAGCTTGGACACCGGTGGCCTCGTTTAGCCTGCTTCCCCGACAAAATCAGGGATGAGGGAAGCAAAGGGGAAGCGACGGGGAAGCAACTCTGGAAAAATGTGGCAATGACCAGAACACAGCATCTATCTCAAGAAGTGCCTGCTGGTCAATGATTTTCAGCGAACGTCAATCTGGAGTAACCAGCGGAAATGATTCTGCACTAACCTTGCCAAGGTCGGGGTCGAGGGTTCGAATCCCTTCGCCCGCTCCAAAATCATGAAAATCGCTGCGCGATCTCAGGCCGCATCCTCGCGTTGCCTGAGGTCAAGGAGAAGGGCGTCACGCTCGCCCGAAAACCGTCTCGCTGAAATAACGACGACGTAGGCAGCGCTCGGCTATCCGCCGTTCAACTCGACGATCGGGATACCCCGCTGGCGGAAGGGTTGCGCGGCGACGAAGGCGCCGAGCGGGTGCTCGAGATGTAGGCGTCCTGGAGTTTTATCTGAAGGTACTGCTGCTGCGTGCCTTTTGTACCTTTCTTTGCTCCGGCGGATTTCGCATCAGCCGAAGTCATTGCTCCTGCTGCCACAACGGCAAGCATCGTGATCAGCGTCAAAGCTGCGGGTTTGCGCATTGCCTCCTCCTGCGGGTGAATTGTGCACAAAGGAATTTAGCAAACACGCGAAGCTCGCGCGCGGGGGACGCGGCGCGGCGCGCGGTCGCACGTCGCCTAACGCAGTTGTTCGATCAAGCTCATTCCGGCGCACGACGGATGGCGCGATGCGCTCGAACGCCGGTCAATAGCCCGCGGCCAGGGCGCCGCGGGTGCGATTATCGGCGGCGCCGACGAATCCCTGCGGCGTCACCAGAATCGAATTGGCAGATGTGCGCGGCAAGCCTTCCACGACGTTGTGCCCGCGCTCCTTGAGCGCGCGTATCAGATCCGATGAGAATCCGCGCTCGACCGCGACCTCGTCTGGCCGCCACTGGTGATGCACGCGCGGCTCGGCAATGGCGTCGGCGATCGGCAGCTTGCGGTCGATGACATTAATGAGCACCTGCAGCACGGTCGTGATGATGCGGCTACCGCCGGGCGAGCCGGTGACGAGAAACGGCTTTCCGTCCTTGAGCACGATCGTCGGAGTCATCGACGACAGCGGCCGCTTGCGTGGTCCGGGCGCGTTGGCGTCGCCACCGACGAGGCCGAACGCATTCGGCGCCCCCGGCTTGGCGGCGAAGTCGTCGAGTTCGTCATTGAGTAGAACGCCCGTGCCCTCGGCGACAAGACCAACGCCATAGCTGAGGTTGAGCGTGGTTGTGTTTGCCACGGCATTGCCGAAACGATCGACGACGGAGAAATGCGTTGTGTTGTCACCCTCCCGCGCTGGCGCGCCGATCGAACCGAGGCTCGCTGCCGGGGTTGCGCGGGCGGGATCGATGCGCTCGCGCAACGCTTCGGCGAAGCGCTTTGAGGTGAGATAAGGCGGCGGCGTGACGCTCGCGGGGTCGCCGAGAAATTTTGCCCGGTCGAAATAGGCGCGCTTCATCGCTTCGATCATCAGATGGACACGCGTCGCCGCGTCGACCTCGCCGAGCTTGTATCCTTCAAGAATGTTGAGCATCTCCACCAGGATCACGCCGCCGGAGGAGGACGGGGGCATCGAGACGATGAGGTAGCCGCGATAATTGCCAAAGGTTGGCGTACGCTCGATCGGCCGGTAGCGCTCGAGATCCTCACGCGTCATGATGCCGCCCGCCGCACGGATGGCGGCGACGAGCTTGTCGGCGACGGCGCCGCGATAGAAGGCCTGGGGGCCGTCCTGCGCGATTGCGCTCAGCGTGTCGGCAAGATCGCGCTGGACCAACGTTGCCCCGGGGGCGAGCACGCCGTCGGGCGTGAAGAAGATTTTCACAGTGGCGGGCCAACGGGCGAGACGCGACTGCGACCGCGGCAGCGAATCGGCGATATCGTTCTCGACCGGGATGCCGTCGCGCGCGAGCGCGATCGCGGGCGCGATCAGCTGCGCGAGAGTGAATTTTCCCGAACCGTATTTCGCGTGCGCGAGCGCCAGCCCCGCGACCGAGCCCGGAACGCCGATCGCGAGCGCGGAGTCCTGTGACTTTTCCGGATCAGCTTCGCCCCGCTCATCGAGGAAGATCCCACGCGTTGTCGCGGCCGGCGCCGTCTCGCGGTAGTCGATCGCGGTGTCGATCTTGCGTTCGGCGAGATGGATCAGCATGTAGCCGCCCCCACCGATATTGCCGGCGCGGGGGTAGGTCACCGCCAACGCGAAGCCGGTTGCAACCGCGGCATCGACCGCGTTGCCGCCCTGCTCCAGCACATCGACGCCGATGCGTGCCGCGCGGGCCTCCTGCGCGACCACCATGCCATGGGATGCCGCGACCGACTCGATGCGGGCGCTGCTTGCTGGGCCAGCATCGACGATGGCGGGCACCTGGGCAGCGAGCGGCCCGAGACAAGTCAGGCATGCGAGGAAGACAAATAGCGTAGCGCGGGCAATGCCGATCATCGATTCCCCAGGAAACGGACTGGTGTTCTGTAGGCTCGAGCGCTAGCGCGCTTGGCCGTGATAGGCGCTGTTCGGCCGCATGTCGGTGGCGGACGCAAGGCGATTGGTCATGTTGTAGAAGGCGGCGACCGAGGCGATGTCCCAAATATCACGATCGGTGAAGCCGGCGCGGCGCAGGCCCTCGCGGTCCTCCTCTTCGATTTCCCACGGCTGTGTCGTGAGTTTAACCGCGAAATCCAGCATGGCGCGTTGGCGTTTATCGAGCCGCGCGGCACGATAGTTCATTACCATCATCTCGCCGAGCACGGGACCGCCGAGTTGACGCACGGCATTGCCGTGCGCGGTGATGCAATAGAAGCAGCGATTCTGCGATGACACGGCGGTGGCGATCATTTCGATCTCGAGCTTGGACAGATTGGCGGCGTTCTGCACGAGCTCGTGCCGATAATCCACGAATGCCTTCAGCTTGGCGTCGTCGAAGGCGAAGGCTTTGAGAACGTTCGGAACAAAGCCCAACTTTTCTTCGCATTTTTGGAAATAGGCCGCCATCTCGGGCGAGAGTTTCCCCGGCGGAAGCCTAAGCGCTGTGATCTTGACGTCGTCCTCGGCACCATTGTGAGGCGGAGCAGGCGCCTTGGGGTTTCTGAGCACTGGCGAGCGTCTGGTGGGGATCGGTCGCTTTTTGGCCGCGTTCTTCGTGGTTTTTAGCACGGGCATTCTCCTAGGCTCGGGTACCTCATCCTACCGTCTCCGGCGTCAGAACGATATCGCGTCGAGCATTTGGCGGCCCGGTCACGGAGACTTGAGGGTCCGGACGTTGGCGCTTACAACGTCTGGCGTTTAGCCACTTGGGGCTCAAGGATACCCGCGGGGCGCGCGCGCCGAGGGACAACGCCATGGCAGCCGCCGACATTCCCGGCAGCGATGAAGAACGCGCGGAAGCGGCGCTGATCGCCGCAGCCGGAAAAATCCTGCGCGGCGACAATCGCGAGGTGCCGGAGGATTTCATTGCCGCGTTGTTCGCCCACGCGGTACCCGAAGATCTCATGCGATACGATCCGCGCCAGCTTGCCGATTTGGCTGCGGATGCCTGGTCGCTGCTCGCCGTGCGCAAGCCTGGCGTGCCGAAGATCCGCCTTAATACTCCCGGTTTGCCCGGCCACGACCGGCTGCGCGCCGATTCGGTGCTCGAAGTCGTCAGCGACGACATGCCATTCCTGGTGGATTCGGTTCTCGCCGAGCTCGCCGAGCGCGGTATCGATGTCCGTTTCGTCGTGCATCCGGTGCTCGCCGTGGTGCGCGACGACGCCGGCCGTCTGATCGCCTTCAAGGGCACGAAGCCTGCTGCTGGCGCGCTGCGCGAAAGCGTCATCTATGTCCATCTGGAGCGCATCGACGAGGAAGCGCAGCGCGCCGAGATCGTCGCGGCCATCGAGCGGGTGCTCGCCGACGTTCGCGTCTGCGTTCACGACTGGCGGGCGATGACCGCGCGCGTCGCCGACGTGATCGCTGGCCTCAAGTCCAATCCGCCGCCATTGCCGGCAGCCGAGATCGAAGAGGCCATCGCATTTCTCGAATGGCTCGCCGACAACAATTTCACCTTCCTCGGCATTCGCGACTATCGCTTCACGCCCGCCGTGGACGCGCTCGAGCCCGTGTTCGAGAGCGGGCTCGGGATATTGCGTTCGCGGGATATGCCGGTACTTCGGCGATGGAACGCGCCTCTGCTGATCACGCCGGAAATGCGGGCGCTGCTCAGGCAACCGACGCTGCTCATCGTCACAAAGGCAGCCGTGCGTTCGCGCGTGCATCGGCGCGTCTACATGGACTATGTCGGGGTGAAGCGCTTCGATCGCGACGGCGGGCTCGTCGGCGAATTTCGCATTGTCGGGCTGTTCACCTCCACGGCGTATACGCGCTCGGTGCGAACGATCCCATACTTGCGGCGCAAGGTCGACGCAGTGATGACGCGCGCCGGCTTCGATCCGGACGGTCACTCGGGCAAGGCTCTGGTCAACGTGCTCGAGAATTATCCGCGCGACGAACTGTTTCAGCTTGATGAAGATACCCTCTACCAATTCGCGCTGACGGTGTTTCAGCTCGACGAGCGGCCGCGCGTGCGGGTATTGCCGCGGCGCGACCGCTTCGGTCGCTACGCCTCGATCCTCGTTTACGTCCCGCGCGAGCGCTACGACAGCACGGTGCGCAAGGCGATTGGAGATTATCTTGCCGACGCCTACAGAGGCCACGTGAGCGCATTCCATCCCTTCTTCCCCGAGGGACAGCTGGTTCGCGTCCACTTCATCGTTGCGCTCTCGCCGGACCAGTCGGCCAATCCGGACCGCGCCAGCCTCGAGCGCGCCATCGAGGCGATCGTGCGCACCTGGGTCGACGAGCTCGGCGAGGAATTGGCGCGCAACTACGACCCCTTGCGAGCACGCGCGCTGTTCAATCAGTACCGCAACGCCTTTTCGCAAGGTTATCGGGAGAACTATCCCCCAAGCACAGCGCTCGGCGATATCCGCATGATCGAAGGGCTCTCGCCGAGCCGTCCGCTCGGCGTGGACTTTCACCGGCGCGACTCTGATCCAACCAACTGCGTCGGATTGAAGGTGTGGAGTTACAACCGGCCGATCCCGCTCTCCGAACGCGTTCCCGTGCTCGAGAACATGGGATTCAAGGTCGTCGACGAGCGCACCTATCAGATCGCGCGTCGTGCCAAGGAGGGGGCGCAGCATGACGATCATGCGCGCGCGCAGACGCAACGCGAATCCGACGTCTGGTTTCATGACATGCTGCTCGAGCGCGCCGACGGTCGCGCGGTCGATCTCGACGCCACCAAGCACAGCCTCGAGGCGGCCTTCATTGTGGTGATGCGCGGCGGTGCCGAGAACGACGGCTACAATGCCCTCGTGCTGGCGGCGGGGTTGAAGTGGCGCGACGTGGCGCTCATTCGCACCATGTCGCGCTTTCTGCGGCAAGTCCAGGTGCCCTACTCCCAAGGCTATATGGGAACGACGCTGGTCAAGCACGCCTCGATCACCGCCGATCTCATACGCTTGTTCGCAACGCGCTTCGATCCGCGGATCGACGTCTCCGCCGATGAGCGCAAGGGGCGCGAGGCCAAAATCGCAGGCACGATCGAATCCGCGCTTACAGGAGTTGAAAGCCTGGACGAAGACCGCATCCTGCGCCGCTTCGTCAATGTGATCGCCGCGGCCATCCGCACCAATTTCTATCAGATCGACGCCACGGGCCAGCCGAAGCAGCTCATCGCCATCAAGTTCGCCAGTCGCGCGCTCGACGCGTTGCCGCTGCCGCGGCCGCACTATGAGGTCTTCGTTTATTCGCCTCGCGTCGAAGCCTTGCATCTGCGCTTCGGCAAGGTCGCGCGCGGCGGGATCCGTTGGTCGGATCGGCCACAAGATTTCCGCACCGAAATCCTCAGCCTGGGCAAGGCCCAGCAGGTCAAGAACGCGGTCATCATTCCGGTCGGCGCCAAGGGCGGTTTCGTCCCGAAGCTATTGAAGGGAGCCGCGCGCGAGCTGTTGCAGGCGGAGGGCATCGAAACCTACAAGCTGTTCATTTCGACCTTGCTCGACATTACCGACAACATCGAGAACAACGGGGTTATTGCGCCGGAGAATGTCGTACGGCACGACGATGACGACCCCTATCTCGTCGTCGCCGCCGACAAGGGCACGGCGACCTTCTCCGACATCGCCAATGCCATCGCGCGGGAGCACCGCTTCTGGCTCGACGATGCCTTCGCGTCCGGCGGCTCAACCGGCTACGACCATAAAAAGATGGGCATCACCGCTCGCGGCGCTTGGGAATCGGTCAAGCGCCATTTCCGCGAGATGGATGTCGACATCGGCGAGACGCCTTTTACTGCGGTCGGCGTCGGTGACATGTCGGGCGACGTATTCGGCAATGCCATGCTGCAGGCGCGGACAATCAGGCTCCTCGGCGCATTCGACCACCGCGACATTTTCATCGACCCCGCTCCGGATCCGGAAACAAGCTTCCGCGAACGCCAACGGTTGTTCGAGCTGCCGCGTTCGAGCTGGCAGGACTACGATCGCGGTCTCATTTCCCGCGGCGGCGGCGTATTCTCGCGCACGCTGAAGGAGATCGCGCTCTCGCCCGAGGCGCGCTCCGCGCTTGGGTTCGCGGCGGCCAAGGCGACGCCGTACGAAGTGATCAGGGCTATTCTTAAAGCGCCGGTCGATCTCCTCTTCTTCGGCGGGATCGGCACCTATGTGCGTGCCTCGTCGGAGAGCGACGATGCGGTCGGCGACCGCAGCAATGATGCGCTCCGCGTCACAGGCGTCGAGATCCGCGCCAAGGTCATCGGCGAGGGCGCCAATCTCGGCATGACGCAACGCGGCCGGATCGAGGCGTCGCTGCACGGGGTGAGACTCAATACCGATGCTATCGACAATTCGGCTGGCGTGAATACCTCCGATGTGGAGGTCAACATCAAGATCGCGCTGGCGCGGCCCATGCGCGACGCTCGGATCACGCGGCAGACGCGCGATGCATTGCTGGCCGAGATGACCGACGATGTGGCGGCGCTCGTCCTGCGCAACAACTATCTGCAAACACTGGCGATCTCGCTCGCGGCGCGGCGCGGACTTGAGGACCTCGGCTTCGAGCAGCGGCTGATGCACATCTTGGAACGGGCGGGTGAACTCGACCGCGCGGTGGAGTTCCTGCCCGACGATCTCGAGATCGCCGAGCGCCGGCGGCGCTCGCAGGCTCTCACGCGACCTGAGCTTTCGGTGCTGCTCGCTTACGCCAAGCTCTCGCTCAACCACGAGCTCGTGCACTCGAATGTGCCTGACGATCCCTATCTCGGCCGTGAACTTGGTCGCTATTTTCCCAATGCGGTGGCCGAAAGATTCCCCGATGCGCTCGCGCATCATCGGCTGCGGCGCGAGATCATTGCTACCCAGCTCGCAAATTCCATGATCAATCGCGGCGGCCCCTCGCTCGTGGTCCGCATCGCCGATCAGACCGGGGCGTCGGCAGCGCAAATCGCCGCGGCCTTCGCCGCCGTCCGCGACAGCTATGGCATGACCGCGCTCAATTCCGCGATCGATGCGCTCGATACTAAGATTTCCGGTCAATTGCAGCTCGAGCTCTATCAGGCGGTTCAGGATCTGCTGCTCGACCGTCTGGTCTGGTTTCTCCGCAACGTCGACCTTGCCCAGGGGCTCGCTACCATCGTCGCCCACTATCGCGAGGGCATTGCGGCGGTCGAGGTCGCACTCGACCCGGCGCTGCCGCAGGCGGCGACCGCCGCTCGCAACGGGCGCGAGACCGAGCTGCGGAAGGAGGGCGTGCCGGGCGAATTGGCGCGGCGCCTCGCCACGCTACCGGCACTGGTCGCTGCGCCCGACATCGTTATGGTCGCCGATCGCACCCGGCGACCTATTGCCGAGGTTGCGGCGACTTATTTTGCAGCGGCGGCGTTTTTTCGTCTCGATCACATCGCCAGCGCCGCGCGCGGTATCGTCATTTCCGACTACTTCGATCGCCTTGCGCTCGATCGCGCGCTCGATTCGATCGGTGACGCCGAGCGGCGGCTCACCGCTGCCATGGCGGGCAATGCCGGCGCCGGATACGCGGCGGTGGAAGCCTGGGTCGCCCCGCGCAAGGCTGAGGTCGACCGCATCCGCATGGCGATCAATGAAATCGCCAACTCTGGGCTGACCTTATCCAAGCTCTCTGTGGCAGCGAGCCTCCTCGGAGATCTGGCGAAAAACTGACCCGCCTCGCTGCGGTAGCCACGCTCGTGATGCCGAGAAAGTGTGCTCGGCCTAGCGCGAGCTCAATGCCGGAAGTGCCGCGTGCCCGTGAACACCATGGCCACGCCATGATCGTCGGCGGCTTTGATTACCTCGTCATCGCGCACGGAGCCGCCGGGCTGGATCACGGCGGTCGCGCCCGCTTCGATCGCGACCAGAAGCCCGTCGGCGAACGGGAAAAAAGCATCTGATGCGACGACCGAGCCTTTCGTCAGCGGCGCCGGCAGGCCCGCTGCGGCGGCAGCATCCTCGGCCTTGCGCGCGGCGATGCGGGCGGAGTCGATGCGGCTCATTTGGCCGGCGCCGATGCCGACCGTGGCGCGATCCTTGGCATAAACGATGGTATTCGATTTCGCGTGCTTGGCGACGCGGAACGCAAAGGCGAGATCGGTGAGCTCGGCATTCGTCGGTGCGCGTTTGGTTACGACCTTAAACGCCATGTCTTCGACGACTGCATTGTCGTGCGATTGCACGAGCAATCCCCCGGCGACCGATTTCACGAGTATGCCCCCCGACCGCGGATCGGGCAGGCTGCCGGCAACCAGCAGCCGAAGATTCTTCTTCGCGCCGACAATGGCGATCGCTTCCTCGCTTGCTTCCGGCGCGATGATGACCTCGGTGAAGATATCCGTGATCGCCTGCGCGGCTTGCGCGTCGAGCTTCCTGTTCACCGCCACGATCCCGCCGAACGCCGACACCGGATCGCAGGCGAGCGCCTTGCGATAGGCATCGAGAAGGTTCGCGCCTTCGGCTACACCGCACGGATTCGCATGCTTGACGATGACGCAGGCCGCGGTGCGTCCAGGGTCGAACTCGGCGACGCACTCGTAGGCCGCGTCGGTGTCGTTGATGTTGTTGTAGGAGAGCTTTTTGCCCTGGACCTGCTGCGCCGTCGCGACGCCCGGCCGCAGATCGCTGGTGCGATAGAACGCCGCCGACTGATGCGGATTTTCGCCGTAGCGCAGTGGCTCGAGGAGATGTCCGCCGACCGCTCGGAACGCCGGTGCCGCCTCCGAGAGCAGGTCGGCGAACCAGTTGGAGATCGCCGCATCGTAAACTGCGGTCCGGGCATAAGCCTTGGCGGCGAGCTTGCGGCGTAGCGCGAGCGTGGTCGCCCCGCCGTTTTCTCGTAGCTCCGCCAGCACGAGCGCATAGTCATCCGGGTCGACCACGACCGTCACGTCTGCATGGTTTTTGGCCGCGGCGCGGATCATGGCCGGACCGCCGATGTCGATATTCTCGATGCAGGTCGCGGAATCGGCGCCCTTCGCCACGGTTGTTTCGAACGGATACAGGCTGACGACGAGGAGATCGATGGGCCGGATGCCGTGCGCGCGCATCGCGTCCGTGTGCTCCTCGTTGTCGCGCATGGCCAGCAGGGCGCCGTGGACCTTCGGATGCAGCGTCTTCACTCGGCCGTCCATCATCTCGGGGAAGCCGGTCAGCTCGGCGACTTCGAGCACGGGGATGCCGGCGTCCGCCAGCGTTTTCCGGGTGCCGCCGGTCGAGATCAGCTCGATTCCCTGCCCGGTCAGCGCGCGCGCGAATTCGACGAGTCCCGATTTGTCGGAAACGGAAATCAGAGCGCGGCAGACGCGGCGGAGGCGATCGGTCATGATCGGCTAGCGGGTAGCACAGTGAAAGGAACATTCAAAGACGAGCGCGACGCGTCACAGCGGCAGCTGAGGTTCGTCAGCGCGGCCGCGGCGAGCGCCGCCAGAGCCGCTGGGCTGCGCGGCGTGGGATGCGAACGTCCAACGCACTCGCGGCACGTTGCGGGCGCGCCCGTAGATGACGAGTTGCACAGTACGGCGCGGTCCATCTGGGCCGGCGAGATAGACGCTCTCCTCGATCTCGACGCGGTCGCCGTAGGCGCTAAACGTCCACACCTCCCTGTTCGGCATGGCCAACATGGCGCCGTGCCCGTCGGACAGCCGGTTGGCCTTAACCGATGGATGCAAGTGGAAGCGCACGGCGAACTGATCGCGTTCGGCCGGAACGAGTTCTCCGCGTGCCGGCGTAAACGAATCTTCGCCGTCGAGCCTGCGCCCGTCGGACGAAAGCATGAGCAGGCGCTCGTGAATGACGTTGAAAATCTCGGCGTAACCGTTATGCGAAGCGCGCAGGATGGTGCCATCCCCTTGCTCCTCACGCGTGACCGCGACCTGGCGGGGGCCGGCGATCATTGGCGTGCCGTACAGCATCCGCCTGACGGGACCAGCTTCAATGAAGCGGCATGACGATGTGTCGTTGAACGTAACGGTGGAATGTGCGGCGGTCGTGCGTGCGACTTGTCGCCAGCCTTCGCGGCTAGCCACCGGCAATCCGCAATTGACGACAATCCGGTTCTGCTTGACCGAAAGCTCGAAGGACAGGCAACCGGCGTGGGCCTCCTGGCTGACGGCCATGGGCGGCGGGCATCCGGCGTCCATCAAGACGAGCGTGCTTCCGCTCTCCAGACGTTGGTACCCGGAATGGGGTGCGTTCGCGAGCGGTGTGCCGCGGGCATCGTCATAGGCGAGAATTGTGGTGATGAGATCGGTCGGGGTCGGGCCCATGCCATTGAAGAGCGCAAAGTTGCCGTCGCCGTGCCGGAAGAAACGCAACATGGGCATCATGCGATCGATCGCATTAAGCAGCTCCGGTGGTGGAACGAGGTTGCGGGCGGTGAACGCGCTCCGCAGCGGCAAAAGGTCGACCAGCAACTCGACCAACGCGCCGGGATTCCGGCTGATATGGCCGCCATCGGGCAGGATCTGACGCGCCATCTCTTCCGAAAGCCGCTTGGTGGCGGCGCGGATATGGCGCTGCTGGCGCGCCATGC
>Ga0306920_100011743_pt1 | contig 11859 bp, 10 predicted proteins | sample flu12Cox44000170_FD_204666 | JGI IMG/M metagenome (GOLD analysis project Ga0306920, IMG submission 204666) | Lab enrichment of tropical soil microbial communities from Luquillo Experimental Forest, Puerto Rico - flux4day.12C.oxic.44.000.170 (v2)... | ecosystem: Environmental > Terrestrial >...
GCATAGGAACGCATCAGGCGCGCCAGACCCGACACATTTTCGGATAGAATCGGGTTTCGTTTGTGCGGCATCGCCGAGGAGCCCTTTTGCCCCTGAGTAAACGGCTCCTCGGCCTCCTGGACTTCAGTGCGCTGCAGGTGGCGAATCTCAACGGCAAACTTCTCCAGTGAGCTCGCGATCAGAGCCAAGGTAGCGAAATAGTACGCGTGACGGTCGCGCTGAACGATCTGGTTCGATACCGGCGCAGGTTTGAGGCCGCTTTGCCGGCAGACATAAGCCTCAACCTGTGGCGGAATTTGCGCAAACGTGCCCACCGCGCCCGAGATTTTCCCGACGCAGATATCCTCCACCGCTTTGCGAAAACGCGACAGATGGCGCTCCATTTCCTGGTACCAGATCGCGAGCTTGAGACCAAAGGTAATCGGTTCGGCGTGGACTCCATGCGTTCGCCCGATCATCACAGTCCATTTGTACTTTCGCGCCTGGCGGCGTAGCACGGCCATGAGATCTTTGATGTCTTGTTCGAGAATTGCCGACGCTTCCTTGAACTGTATCGCCAGTGCCGTATCCATCACATCTGAAGAGGTCATGCCAAGGTGCAGATAGCGCGCATCGTCACCGACGGATTCCGCCACGGCGCTCAAAAAAGCGATGGTTTCGTGCTTCACCTGGACCTCGATGGCTCGGATACGCTTGACGTCGAGCCGCGCTTTTTTTCGGATGCGCGCGATGGCGACTTTGGGCACCTTGCCCAACCGTGCCAGACCCTCCGCCGCGAGAATCTCCACGTCGAGCCACTTTTGAAAGCTGTTTTCCTCGCTCCAGATGCGGCCCATTTCCGGCCGGGTATAACGGGAAATCATCTTTACCTGTTCGCGTGATGTGTTGTAGCGGCGCGGTTGATCGCGCCCCTACAGATCTTTTTTATCCGTGTGTCCGAATCCGCCGGACTGTCTCGGCGAGGCGGGAAGCTCATCGACTTCAACCCATCGCGCCCGCACCACCCGCTGAATAATCATTTGCGCTATACGCTGTCCGCGTCGAATCACGATGGGCTCGCTGCCGAGATTGATCGCGATCACTTGGATCTCGCCACGGTAGTCCGAATCGATGGTGCCCGGACTATTGATCAGGGTCAAACCCTGACGTAAAGCGAGGCCGCTGCGCGGCCGAATCTGGGCCTCAAAACCCGGCGGAAGCGCCGTGGCCACACCGCTGGGAATGAGTGCACGTGCCATGGGCGCCAGTGTGAGATCTTGGTCAATGTCGGCACAAATATCCATGCCCGCCGCACCCTCGGTCATGTAAGCCGGTATGGCGAGCTGATTGACGCTGGGCCGTACACGTTTGATCTCGATACGAAGTTGTTCCACCGATTTTCGTCTGCGATCGATCAAACGTCGCCGAATCAAGAAGGTAAATTTAAATTTTTGATCTGAAATTTATCGTCGAAGTCGCCCAAGAGGGTCAATGTCATTGCGCCCTTGGCGAATAGCATGTCCGCCAGCTCCACCACATCATCGCGCGACACGGAGCGGATTTTTTGACAGATTTCATCGATGGTAATCGCTTGGCCGAAATAAATCTCATTGCGCGCGACATGACTCATCCATGAATCAGTTGATTCCAAACCTAGAATCATGCTGCCCACCAGTTGTCCCTGAGTGCGGCCAAGCTCGGTTTCCGTTACATCGCCGGCCGCAAGTTTTTTCAACTCTTGCAGGATCAGCTCGACGACTTCTTCCGTCGAATCCAGACTCGTGCCAGCATACACCCCAAGATAGCCCACGTCTTTGTACGCAGATGAGAAAGAATATACGGAGTAAGCCTTACCGCGTTTCTCGCGAATCTCCTGGAACAAGCGGGAGCTCATTCCCCCGCCAAGCAGTGTGTTGAGCACATAGGCAACGTAACGTTTGGGATGCGATTGCGGAATTCCCGCGACGCCGAGGCAAAGATGAACCTGTTCCAGGGATTTCGAGTGGGCAAATATTCCGCTGCCCATCTCCGGGACTGGCTCACCGTTGAGACCGGGATCGGCATTGTGAATTCTCTGCGGCACCGAGCCAAGCCGCGCCGCCATTTCTTGCACCAGCGCGTCATGCTGGAAATTTCCCGCGATCGATACGATCACCCGGCGCGGTTGATAGCGCGATTTGAAAAACTGAATGATGTCCTGTCGTTGAAAATTGTTGACGGTTTCCTCGCGACCGCAAATCGGCCGGCCGATTGGATGGTTCTTGAAGAAATCGAGATTGAAGAGATCATGCACGTAGTCGTCGGGAGTGTCTTCCGCCTGAGAAATTTCCTGCAAGATGACCGAGCGCTCTCGCTCGATCTCCTCCGCGTCGAAGCTCGAGTTTAAGAAGATGTCTGTCAAAAGATCGATCGCCAGCGGCAGATTTTCGTCGAGCACCTTGGCGTAATAGCAAGTATGCTCCTTGGCGGTAAACGCATTGATGACACCCCCCACAGCATCCATTTCTTCGGCGATTTGCGCCGCGCTGCGGCGCTCCGTGCCTTTGAAGAGCAGATGCTCGATGAAATGAGAGAGGCCGTTTTCGGCTTCGCTTTCGTGACGCGAACCGTTTTCGACCCAAATGCCGAGGCTGACGGAGCGATGCTCCGGCATTTCGTTCGATACAATGCGGATGCCGTTATCGAGGACGGTCTTGGAGAACATCAAAAAGCCACGCGACGTGTACTGTTACGAATTGGCTGGCGCGCCCAAATCGCCCCCGGTCTCCTGCAATGCTTCTTTCCTGCTGAGGCGAATCTTTCCTTGTTTGTCGATTTCGAGAACTTTGACCATGACTTCATCGCCTTCTTTGAGCACGTCGCTGACTTTGCGCACGCGCTCGGGTGCTAATTGAGAGATGTGCACCAAGCCATCGGTGCCGGGTAGAATCTCGACGAACGCGCCGAATTCGACGATCTTGCGGACCGTCCCTTTGTATATCTTTCCGACTTCCGCTTCGGCGGCGATGCGTTGCACCATCTCAATCGCTTTTTTCGAGCCTTCTTCATCGCTCGAAGCAATAGTCACCGTGCCATCGTCTTCGACGTCCATCTTGACGCCGGTTGCTTCAATGATGCCGCGAATCACCTTACCGCCCGGACCGATGATCTCGCGGATCTTGTCCGGTTTGACTCTCAATGTGATAATCCGCGGCGCATGCCCCGAGACATTGGTGCGCGATGCCGGCAAGGTCTGGTTCATGATGCCGAGAATATGCAGCCGTCCTTCCTTCGCCTGATGCAGCGCCTGGCGCATGATGTCTCGATTGACGCCGCTGATTTTGATGTCCATTTGCAGCGAAGTGACGCCGTCCACTGTGCCGGCAACTTTGAAATCCATGTCGCCCAAATGATCTTCATCGCCGAGAATATCGGAAAGCACCCGCACATGCTCGCCTTCTTTGATCAACCCCATGGCAATCCCGGCAACAGGCGCAGATACCGGAACGCCGGCATCCATCAGTGAGAGCGAGCCGCCGCAAACCGTTGCCATCGATGTCGAGCCGTTAGATTCGAGAATTTCGGAAACGATTCGGATCGTGTATGGGAATCCGTCTTCCGCCGGAAGCACCGGCACGAGGGCGCGCTCGGCAAGATTGCCATGGCCGATTTCACGGCGCCCCGGCCCGCGCAAGAACTTGACCTCGCCGACGCTGAACGGCGGGAAATTGTAATGCAGCATGAATTTCTTGAAGTGTTCTCCGATCAGCGCATCGACACGTTGTTCGTCGGAGGTCGTTCCCAATGTAGTCACCACCAACGCCTGAGTTTCGCCCCGAGTAAAAAGCGCCGAACCATGAGTTCGCGGCAGAACCTCCACCTCGCATGTAATCGGCCGGATGTCCTTGAGCCCTCGTCCGTCGATGCGCCGCTCTTTTTGAATCACCAGGCCGCGAAAGACATTGCGTTTGAGCTCTTCAAAAGCCCCTTTGATGTCCTTCTGTTTCTCCGGAAACTCAGCCAGAGCCTGCGGCACGACTTCGCTCTTGACCTCGCCGATCCTTTTGTAACGCTCGAGCTTTTCAGGAATTTCGAGAGCATCTTTTAGCTTGGCGAGCGCCAGCTCTTCGACCCGGCGGGTGATCGCGTCGTCGATATGAGCAAGCGGAACTTCTCTTTTCGGCTTGCCGACCACCTGGCGAATTTCCTCTTGAATCTGGATCAGCGGTTGAATCGCCTCATGGCCGGCGAACAGAGCTTCGAGAATCTGGTCCTCAGGGACGACCTGTGCCCCTCCCTCGACCATGACTATCGCATCGCGACTACCGGAGAGAAAAATATCGAGGTCACTTTCGTCGAGCTGGGCTTGCGTCGGGTTCATTACCCATTGCCCGCCGATGCGCCCGATACGCACGCCGACCAGTGGTCCGTTGAAAGGAATGTCCGACACATGCAAAGCGACGGACGTTCCCAGCATCGCAACCACGTCGGGATCGTTTTCCCGGTCCGCGGAGAGCACCGTCGCGATCACCTGCGTTTCACAGCGCAACCCTTCGGAAAACAGCGGACGAATGGATCGATCGATCAATCGACAGGTCAAAATCTCCTTTTCTGATGGCCGCCCCTCACGCTTGAAAAAACCGCCGGGAATCTTTCCCGCCGCAAAAGTTTTTTCAAGATAATCGACCGTCAGCGGGAAAAAGTCGGTGTCCAATTTTAGATCTTTAGCGGCCACCGCCGTAACCAACACGACCGTTTCACCGTAGCGCACCAGCGCTGCACCGTCCGCTTGTTTTGCCAACCGGCCAACCTCAATGGACAGAGGTCGACCGTGAAAATCTAATTCAACTTTCTTTACCATAGAAAAATACCGAGGAGACGCGTGGGACGGAGGTGTGGAAACCGAGGGCGGGCCTGCTGGGAATCGCTACTTGCGTATTCCAAGCCGCTGAATGAGTTTCTGGTATCTGTCAAAATCCGAATTCCGGAGATAATCCAGCAGCCTTCTCCTCTGGCCTACTAACTTCAGAAGACCACGACGTGAATGGTGATCTTTCACATGAATTTTGAAGTGTTCGGTGAGATGCTCGATCCGCTGGCTGAGAAGCGCAACCTGCACTTCGGGAGAGCCGGTGTCCGTCTGATGAACTCTGAACTGCTCGATTGTTTGTTGCTTTTGCGGTTCAGCAATTCCCATATTCTCCGCTTGTCTCTTTCCTTCCTTTTGTTTACAGCACAATTAACACAACGATATCCGGTTGTAAAGGATGCGCGGAGACTACAGTTTTCCTTGAGTTAGCATTCACCGCGCTGACAACTTTCAAGCTTTTCGAAACCACCAACGATAGATGTCAAATCGAATCAAGTGAGAGATATTCTTCAATGTTCTCGGTTCCTCCGTTTGCACAAACGTGCTAGATTGACCGCTGTGAGGCACTGGATAGGAATTTTCTCTGCGCTTTCGGTGCTCTCGTTTGTCGCTGCGCCCTTTGCCGCCGAATACTATCGCTGGATCGACGAAAGCGGCGTTCTCCATATCACCGACAATCTGTACAATGTCCCTCCGGCGCAGCGTGGCACCGCCGGTCGTATTCAGGCGCAGGAACCGCCGCGGCCTCCCGAGCGGCAGCAGGTCAAGGAACCGCAGCGAAAAGCCTCCATTCCCATTGAGAGACACGGCCAAGTTGTCATCATCCAAGCGACCCTGAACAACAAACGCTCGGCAAAGTTCGTCGTCGATACAGGAGCGAGCTACACACTTATTTCCAATGCATTAGCCCGCGATCTGTCGATTGACGTCGGTGCCAATCCGAAGACGCTTCCGTTTCAAACGGCGAATGGCTTGATTCAAGCCCCTGTAACCAGTCTCGAGTCGATCGCCGTCGGCGGCATGGAAATCCGCAATCTGCCGGCTGCGATTCACGATGCGGTGCCCGATCCCGAGGTAGCGGGTTTGTTGGGACTGAATTTTTTAAGCAACTTCCGCATGGATATCGATACCCAAAACGGCGTGCTTCATCTCGAGAAGAAATGATCGACCGTCACGGCCGAGAATTACATCGCTGAGTTTGTCTACCTGGACACACTGAGGGCTTTGATCTGGCGTCCCCGATGGAGCCTGTTGTCTCCTGCGACCGCTGCGATTTCCCTTTCGACCGTGTCTTTGATCCTCAGGACCTGCACGAGAAAACCGTCGAATTTGAGCAGAGCTTGCGTCAACTGCTCCTCCGAAGCATGAAAAAGTTGTGTTCGCTGTTCGACCAATTTTTGCGCTTCGTCGCGCAGCGATGAAAGCTCCTTATGTTTCGATTCAGCCCGCTGAATCAGCAGCTTCTCCCTGGAACCGCCCGACTGGCCGGAAAAGGACGCCAGAACGCGATACTCGGCCTTTAAATCTTCCACGAGTAGCCCGATCTGCGATGATTCGGCAATCACCCGATGAGCCGTAACGATCAATTCGCGCAGCAAGCCGCGACGCTCGATTTTCTCGGCGTGCCTTGCCACCTCTTGTGCGGTAAGCGCAGATCGATGCGCATTCCAGGACGCCCACACACAGCCGGCGGCCACAAGCACGCCAGCCACGGCCAAAATTAAAGTAATGGTTTGTTGCAGCATACCTTTAGTCTTTCGGACATTTTTCGTCCCGTGCTCGCATGAGCAGATATTTTTGTCTTGGGTAATTACCGGGGTAAATTCTTCACCGAGGATTAGCTTGGAACGATTCTTTAAAATTGCAACGGACTGGCAGACTTCACCAGCCCGTTGCAGCCTTCTTAGTAGCCGGAAAAAAATCGCGGGTCTATGAGCAGCCGCCGCTCACCGCGCCGCAGTTCATGCAATCGTCCCGCGCCAACAACAGCAAGGACCGGGCTGCAATGGGCCTCTGTTCTCCCTCGTAAAGCTGATTCCTCTTTTTGCCTTTGTAGCTCCTACTTTATCACCTTCCGGTAGCAAACTGGTAGCAGAAACACGCGGCGAATCGACTTTTTGCTACAGTCACACTAGTTGCAGGCGCAGAAAAACCAACGATGCGTCAATGAATTGCAGCGATGTGCTACCGCGCAGCACCATGTTTTTTGTGAAGTTTCTGTTAAGGAGACGCGACAATGAAACCCCGCTTCACCGCTGCTTCGCTTCTCCTATTGCTCGTCAGCTTCGTCGTGCTCCTCTGCGCCGCTGCCCTGTCGTGGTCAATGGAAATGCGCGTTGAGGCAACCAGTTAACCCTCTCCGGTGGAATCACGGAGCTGGACTACGTGAAGTTCACCCAACAGCTTACCCCTACAGTTCGACAGATCGTCCTGACGGACTCCCCCGGAGGCTCCGTCAGCTCCGCGCTCGACATAGCCGACGACATTCGGCGCAAAGGCTTGTCAACAACTATCCGTGGTTACTGCCGCTCCGCGTGTGCCCTGATCTTCCTTGGCGGTGTTCAACGCAGGTTGGCTGATTCAAAAAGCCATGTCGATTTTCATGCTTTGTATACCTACAACTACAGCAGCCCAACGCAGCGGCCATCCACAGCTCGCTACGGCAAGATAGCCAGCTTCCTTTCAGACATGACTGGCGGAAAACTCTCCGACGCGCCAATTGAAACGATTCTCCGAAAACAACGGGGCGGGTTCGTCTACTTTTTTCGTGACCGAACCTTCAACTGCAACGGCGACGAACCAAAGCGGCCAAGCGGCTGTCCGAAGTTGCCGCAGACAGCCTTGGAGATGGGCATCATCACTTCGCTGGACAACGTTGGAGGAACAGACCAATGAACGCCGCTTTAATCACGTTAATCGCCCTCTGCTGGTTCGCCAAAGACCGTCAGTTACCTCAACCTGACCGTCCCGTTGATCGTCTACTGCCTCCTGTGGTGGGCCTGCTCCGAACTGACAGACGCGCAGGCGACCATTATCTTCGTGTTCATCTGCATTGCGTTGGAGAAGTTGTTACATTAACGGGGTTGAGGCTACGGCTGCTCGATTCTTCGCAGATGGAACCGGTGACAGTGGAGGACGCACAGGGGGCAGGCCAAAAGGCCAGCCGGAGCTTCGGATTTTAGGCGAAGCATATGGTCTCCGCCGTTGAAAATTTTTTCCGGGAGTTGAAACTCGATTCCTTCGCCTTGCGCGTGTCCATCCGCCAGTGTTAAAGCAGCCGCTATGAAGGTTATTTTGAGTTTGCTGTTAGTTGTCGTCGCTGTTTTCTCACTGCCTTCGTGGTGTATCGCTAACGACGGGAACAATCTTTTCGCTGATTGTGAAGCATTGATAACTATGATTGATGCTAGTGGACAATCATTCCCTACAGATAAAGTGGCTGGTGCTAGCCGCTGCGGTGGACTGATGGAAGGGATACTTCAAATGAATGATACTTATGGTTTGAAAGGTGCGACGATGTTTTTTTGCCGACCTACGAACAGCACCACTGCACAAGCTGCCAGAATCGTCGTCAAATACCTGCAAGACCACCCTGAACAGTTACACGAAGACGAGTTTACTTTAGCCCTCGAAGCTTTGGGAGCTGCCTTCCCTTGTACGAATCAAAAATAATCACTTCGTTGCGCCTGCTGCGCTAGTGGAAGAGCCAAACGGGAGGTGTCAACACTACGTAAAGGTGAAGCTCGACAACTCCAACGGCTGCGCTTCTAAAATTCGTTCCGGGCTGTGAATCGAGTCGCGGAGACGTTCGCTGGAACTCTCTATCGCGCCTACTGTTCGCTCGTATTCGCGTAGAGTTAGAACAGTTAGCAAATGCACACGGTTTTATACTTCTGCCTAAAACTGCCGACTAACTTCAACTACTCAATTCCAGTGTGCCACAAAATTGGGACGGAAATTTCGCACAACAAATCCTTCCATGGGTGAAGTTCAACTCCTTCAGTCTGCTCAATTCCCAGTGGTTAAACAGTTGGTATGGCGATTGCGGCGATCATGTCGACAGAAAAATTGCGAGAAAAAAGAAGCAGCTTCAAAACAAAGAGCTGGTCATTGCATTTAATACGCGAGACGTCCTTTTGGTGTGGAACCTGTGGAAAGAGTATCGTTGTGAAAGTGTATTGTGACGACAACTCCAATGAAGTGTCTGAAGAAGAAGAAAAGAAAGCGTTAGGCTTGATTAGTCTATATCACCAGATTGAAATCCACACGATGTGTTGGAAGTGTGGCAAGCGTATCAGGTCGCACGAAATCGCCGGCATGAACCGGGTGGACCAAAGGCTGTGGGAGAATCTCTGCGGCGACTGTGTAAACTGACCGTTGATGTTTACGGCCACCTAATCCCTGGTCTCGACAAGCAAGCAGTCGATAAACTCGATGATACGTCGCTTTCAGAGGACTCAAATGCCGGAAATCCCCCAGATGCGCCCGCTCGTGGTAGCGAAACGGTAGCACCTGAAGGACTCCCTGCCCGTAAGTTATCGTAACTTATGAACAACCGCTCACCGCGCCACAGTTCATGCATTTATAGCATGCGCCGCTCCGAATCATGATCGCGCCGCAATCCGGGCACGGCGGTGCATCTTGCTGGTAGAGGCTCGTGACGCTGCTGATGGTTGTCACTGGCGCCCCGCCCCGAGGCGGATAGGAGGCGATGGAAACAACCTTCCTCTGCTGCGGTTCTTCTACGCTCTCGCGCTGAATGATGCCGGCGTCTTGCTGCGCATCCCTGTCAAGAAACTTGCTGGCGAGCCAGCGGAAAATATAATCCATGATCGACTTGGCCATTGGAATGTCCGGATTCTTGGTGAAGCCGGAGGGCTCGAAGCGCGTGTGGCTAAACTTGTCGACCAGAACTTGCAGCGGCACGCCGTATTGCAAGGCCATCGAGATCGCCGTGGCGAAAGAGTCCATTAAACCCGATATCGTCGAGCCCTCCTTCGACATCCGAATAAAAATTTCCCCCGGCTGGCCATCTTCATACTTACCCACAGTGATGTAACCTTCGTGGCCCGCGATATCGAACTTGTGTGTGATCGAGGGTCGCTCGTCCGACAGCCGCCGCCGGAACGGCCGTGCCTCCTTGCTCTCAGCCGAAATCGCTTTCTTCTCTTCGGTATCCCTGGCGGTATTGAGCGGCTGGGTACGCTTGGAGCCATCGCGATAGATCGCCACCGCCTTAAGGCCGAGCCGCCACGATTCCATATAAGCCTGCATGATGTCTTCCACCGTAGCGTCAGTGGGCATATTGATGGTTTTGGAAATCGCGCCGGAGATAAACGGCTGCACCGCTCCCATCATTTTTACATGCCCCATATATTGAATTGAGCGCATGCCGTTCACCGGCTTGAACGCGCAATCGAATACCGGCAGGTCATCGTCTTTCAGGTGCGGCGCGCCCTCGATGGTCTCATGCTCCTCGATGTATTCGACGATGTCCTGAATCTGCTTGATATCGTAGCCCAACCGCTTGAGTGCCCGCGGCACCGTGTTGTTGACGATTTTTAGCAACCCGCCGCCGACCAGTTTTTTATATTTGATCAAAGCGATATCGGGCTCGACGCCGGTGGTATCGCAATCCATCATGAATGCGATGGTCCCAGTGGGCGCTAGCACAGAAATTTGCGAATTTTTGACGCCGTGTTTCTCAGCTTCGCCGCAGGTTTGATCCCATGCTTCGCGGGCAGCCGTTACAAGGTCCAGCGGCACGTGTGAGGTCGAAATTTTGTATGCTTGAGACCGATGTTTGCTGAGCACGCGCAGCATCGGCTGGCGGTTGACTTGGTAGCCGTCGAACGTCCCGGTGGCGGCTGCAATTCGGCTCGACTGCAAATAGCCCTCGCCCGACATCAGCGCGGTGACGGCAGCGGCGTAAGCCCGTCCGGCGTCCGAATCGTAGGGCAGACCGAGGGACATCAACAAAGCGCCGAGATTAGCGTAGCCGAGGCCGAGTTCGCGAAACGCATGTGCGTTGGCGGTAATTTCGGCGGTCGGATAGGACGAGTTGTCGACCAAAATGTCCTGCGCCAAGATCACGATATCGACGGCTCGCCGGAACGCCTCGGTATCGAAGACACCGTCCTCACGCAGGTACTTGAGCAAGTTGAGCGACGCCAAATTGCACGCTGAGTTGTCCAGATGCATGTATTCCGAGCAGGGATTCGAAGCATTGATGCGCGCGGTGTTCGAGCAAGTGTGCCAATCGTTGATCGTCGTATCGTATTGCATGCCGGGATCGCCGCAGAAATAGGTGCTCTCAGCAATCATCCGCAAAAGATCGCGCGCCTTGTACGTGTCACACGGTTGGCCGTTGGTCACGTACTTGGTTTGCCAATCGCGATCTTCTTGCACCGCGCGCATGAAATCATCGGTGATTCGCACGGAATTGTTCGCGTTTTGGAAGAACACGCTGCCATATGCAGGCCCGTCGAGGCCCGAATCGTAGCCGGCCTCGATCAGCGCCCATGCTTTCTTTTCCTCCTCTACTTTGCACTTGATGAATTCCTCGATATCCGGGTGATCGACATTCAGCACTACCATTTTTGCCGCGCGCCGAGTCTTGCCACCCGACTTGATCACACCTGCAGAAGCATCCGCCGCCTTCATGAACGAGACCGGCCCGGATGCCGTGCCGCCTCCCGCCAGCTGCTCCTTGGATGAGCGGATTTTCGACAGATTGACACCGGAGCCGGAGCCTCCTTTGAAAATGATCCCCTCTTTCCGATACCAATCGAGAATCGAATCCATAGTGTCTTCCACGGCGAGAATAAAACAAGCCGAGCACTGAGGCTTTTCCTCAATCCCGCAGTTGAACCAGACCGGACTGTTAAAGCAGGCTTTTTGATGCAACAGAATGTGAGTCAGCTCGTCGGCAAACGCCTGGGCGTCGTCCTCGCTCGCAAAGTAGGCGTCCTTACGTCCCCAACCGGTAATGGTATCCACCACCCGGCTGATCATTTGGCGCACGCTGTATT
>Ga0306920_100011745_pt1 | contig 11858 bp, 11 predicted proteins | sample flu12Cox44000170_FD_204666 | JGI IMG/M metagenome (GOLD analysis project Ga0306920, IMG submission 204666) | Lab enrichment of tropical soil microbial communities from Luquillo Experimental Forest, Puerto Rico - flux4day.12C.oxic.44.000.170 (v2)... | ecosystem: Environmental > Terrestrial >...
GGAAGAGATCGCCATCGCAATGCCGTGGGCGCGATAAAGGCGCGCGATCGTCCACGCACTGAGAAAGAACCCGAGCGCGTTCGTCGTGATGACGGCGAGCGGGTCGTAGGGCCACCGATCGGTCAAGTGAGGGAGCGTCAGCCAGTAGCCGCCGAAGTAGTAACCGCCGTTCGATAACACGCGCAAGACGTATCCAATGGCCAAGGCCACGCCGAAACAGACCGTCAGCGTCGCAAATCCTGTCACGATCGCGCGCAACGCGACCAGCGGGTGATCGCGGATGTCGCGGCACGACGCGACGACGACGATCACCAGAAGCTGAGACCAGTACCAGAATCGCGATCGCCGTGGCCTCTCTTCGGCGATGTCGCCAAGCAGGGCGTCGATGTCGTGAGAGGGGAGCAGCCGCTTGAGCGTCGTCATGCCGTCTTCGCGGGACGCGTGGCGAGATAGCCGCCAGCGATCATCAGGAGCCACTCCCGAATCTGCCCATTCGCAGTCCAGTACAAAAGGGTAAGGAGATGCGGCGAGCCTGTTGCGCGCGCAAGCTGCAGAAGACCCACGGCGCGCAGCGCGCTAATCACAAAACAATAGACGAGCACCATCGTCACACCGTGTCCGCGATGCAGCCGGCCAATGAGCCAGCCCACCATGACCTCGCCGGCGATCCAGACGCCTTGCATGATCATGCCGAGGCTCGATTCGTATGGCCAGTGCCAATACCAGGGGAGGCCGAACCATTTGTTGCCCCACATGAACCCGGCGCCTGTCAGGACGTTCTGCAGCGGAGAGAACGCGGAGAGCAGCAACATCTGCGCGAGGAGCCCGGTGATGACGGCGCGCGCGGCCGTGATCTTGTGGGTTCGAACGTCCCTCCACGACCCGACGATGATGGCAGCGAGAATTTGGAACAGGTACCATGGCGCGGATCGGCCGCGCTGATACTCCTCGCACAGATCACCGAGCAGGACGTCGTGGTCCTGCGCCGGCACAAGGCGTTTGAGGAGTCGGCCTGCGAACCGTGGCGGTTGGCGGAGCGTCATGCGATCTCCCTACCTTTCTCTCAACCGAGCTGCGGCAGATCCTTCCAGAGCTTGACGAGCGATTGCTTGGCCGCGCGGACCTCGCGCACGCCTTTGCCCGTTATCCTGAAGAACTTCTTGGCGCGCCCACCGCGCTCGGCCGTCGGCTCGCCCAGTTCGGAGACGGCGAAGCCGCGTTCGACCTGACGGTCGAGCGTCGCGTAGACGCTGGCGAGCGCCACGGGCCGCCGCGTGGTTTCCTCGATCTCGCGTGCGATGGTGACGCCATACGCCTCGTCGCCAAGTCGCATCAACACGAGAAGGATCATCAGGTCGTTTGTGCCAAGGGAAGGCCCCGCCATTTGTTCCAAGATTCTGAACAAATAATGGCACAAATGCAAGCAAGTTCTGCAGTCATCGCTTCTTAACCACGAAGACGCGAAGATCACGAAGGTACACGAAGAGTTCTCTCGTACAACTTGTTCTTCGTGCGTCTTCGTGTCCTTCGTGTCTTCGTGGTCGACTGTCGCGCGGAACGAGCAACGGTGCCGGATCATGCGAGGTGATGGCAGCCCGGAGTGCGATATCAGAATGGGTTCGTGACGATCTCAGCCTTGGGACGGAATGCTATACTCGCCGCCCATAAGGGGCGCGATCATGAAGATGGCAAGAGCCGGCGTGCTGCTGCTCCCGCTGCTCGTCGCCGGCAGCCGGTCTGCGCTGGCGCAGGTGGATTTTTCAGGCGAGTGGGCGCCTCGGTTTCACGAGGATCAGCCTGAGCGCGTGCCCGGGCCGCCGCTCGGCGATTACCTGGGGCTGCCCATCAACGACGCGGCGCGGCTCCGCGCCGACAGCTGGGATGCGTCAATGATGACCTTGCCCGAGTGGCAGTGCCGCCCGCACTCGGCCGACTACATCTGGCGCGGTCCCTCGCAACTGACGATAAGAAAAGAAGAGAACCCGCTGACGCGCGAGATCGTGGCGTTCCACGCGGAATGGCTGCGCTCGATTGACAACCCGGTGTATCTCGACGGTCGTGAGCGTCCCCCTGATGATGCGCTGCACAGCTGGGGTGGGTTCGCGACGGGCAAGTGGGAAGGCGACATGCTGACGGTGACGGTCACGCATCTGAAAGAAGGCTATATCCGCCGCAATGGCATGCCGCGCAGCGACCAGGCCACCGTCACGGAGCACTGGATTCGCCATGGCGATTTCCTGACGATCGTCACGATCGTGAACGATCCCGTATATCTCACCGAGCCGTTCATCAGGACGACGGACTATCAGCTCGATCTGCACCAGCACGTGCCGCCGTATCCGTGCGAGATGGTGCAGGAAGTCGAGCGGCCGAAAGGCGTCGTGCCTCATCATCTGTTCGGCACCAACAACGACCTGAAGGAGTTCTCGGAACGATACGGCCTGCCGTTCGAGGCGACGCGCGGCGGCGCCGAGACGATGTATCCCGACTACCGCAAGAAGCTGAAGCAGTGGATGGGACCGACGCCGACGGCAAAGTTCCCAGGTGAAGTGAATTGATGCGGAGGTTGCTGGTTCTGGCAGCGATCATCTGTAGCGTCCGCCTTCAGGCGGACGGACAGGACCTCCGGCTAAAGCCGGACGCTACACAGGGGACTATCCGGATCCTCAAGGTCCGGGACAATGTCTCGATGCTGCAGACGCCGGGCGGCAACATCACCGTCCTGGCGTTTCCCGAAGGCCTCACGCTCGTCGATTCGGGGCCTGCAGACGCGGTCGACAAGGTGACCGCCGCCATCCGCTCGCTCAGCCCGCAGCCGATTCGCTACATTATTAATACAAGTGCCGATCCCGGCCATATCGGCGGAAATGACAAGCTCGGTTCGCTCGGCGTTCAAATCACGGGCGGCAATGTCGCGGGGCAGGTCGGCACCGACGGCGCGGAGATCATCGCGCACGAGAACGTGCTCGACCGTATGAGCGCACGCACCATCAGGCCGCCGATTCCGGCACGAGCGATGCCGCAGACGACCTATCACATCGATTCGATCAAGCTGAGCACGCTCTATCACGGCGACGGTATCCAGGTGTTCCACGTGCCGGCTGGCCACACCGACGGCGACAGCCTCGTCTATTTCCGTCACCACGACGTGCTCGCCACCGGCGACGTCTTCCTGACGACGACCTACCCCGTGATCGATCTCGAGCGGGGCGGCAGCATCAACGGCATCGTGGACGCGTTGAACCGGATCCTCGACATCGCGTTTCCCGATTTCCGTCTCGAAGGCGGCACGCTCATCGTGCCCGGCCACGGTCGCGTCAGCGACTCGGCCGATGTGGCGTACTACCGCGACATGGTCACGATCGTCCGCGACCGCGTGCAGGACATGATCAAGAAGGGCATGACGCTCGACCAGGTGAAGGCCGCGCGGCCCACGCGCGATTACGATCCGCGATACGGATCGCCAGACGCGTTCGTAGAAGCCGCGTACAGGAGTCTTAGGAAGTGACTCTTGTAGGGCGGGCCATTCAGGCCCGCCGACGTTTTCAGGCCCGCGTCCTCGGCGACCCTAAAAGGGTCGCCCTACTGTTGCTTGTTGCCATATCGCCGTCGCCGACTGCGACAGCACAGCGTGGAGCAGGAGGCGCACAGACCGCTCGGGCCGCGGCGCCCGTGGACCTCGCCGGCTACTGGGTGACCGTCGTGACCGAAGACTGGCGCTATCGAATGGTCACGCCCGCGCGCGGCGATCATCCGAGCGTTCCCCTGAACGCCGCAGGGAACGCGTCCGCCAACTCCTGGGATCCGGCCAAAGACGAGGCCGCCGGCGAACAGTGCCGCGCGTATGGCGCAGCCGGCGTCATGCGCGCGCCAGGCCGCATCCACGTTACCTGGCAGGACGACGCGACGCTGAAGATCGACACCGAAGCCGGGACGCAGACGCGACTCCTTCATTTCAATTCGGCGCCGGGGAGTGACTCGCCGCAGGGATGGCAGGGCCAATCGGCGGCGACCTGGGAGATCGCGGGTGCTCGCGGCCGCGGCGGAGCCGCTGCAGCGGGACCGCGCGGCGGCAACCTGAAAGTCGTGACGACGAGGATGCGGCCCGGGTATCTTCAGAAGAACGGAGTGCCCTACAGCACGAATGCCGTGCTCACGGAATACTTCAGCCGAACGGTCGAGCCCAACGGCGACTCGTGGCTGATCCTGACGTCGATCGTCGAGGATCCCCAGTACCTGACGGGTCCGTTTATCCGCAGCACGCATTACAAGCGGCTGCCCGACAACACGGCGTGGGAACCCGAGCCGTGTTCAGCGAGGTGATACGTGGGATGTAGATCGGGGCTCGGTACTCGGGGCTCGGGTCTCGAGGCTCGCAACTCGCGGCTCGCCGCTCGTGGCTCGTGGTTCGCGGCTCGAGGCTCGCTGCTTGTCACGGTGCTGGTTGTCGCGCCGTTCGCGCCCGCGGCCAGCATGGCGCAGACCGCGCCGAGCTCGTCGACGACCGGGACGTGCGAGAGCCTGACGGCCCTCTCGATGCCGAACGTGACGATCACGATCGCGCAGAGTGTGCCCGCGGGCTCGTTTACGACGCCGTTCAACCAGACGTTGATCAACCTGCCGGCGTTCTGCCGCATCGCGGCGATGCTCAGGCCGTCGAGCGACTCGGCGATCAAGATCGAAGTCTGGCTCCCGACGTCGAGCCCGCGCGTGGCATTGCCCACCGCAACTCAAGGCGGAAGTGCGTGGAACGGAAAACTTCTGGCAGTGGGCAACGGAGGGTGGGCGGGCTCGATTCCGTACCCGGCGCTGGCGAACGCGCTCCGACGTGGGTATGCGGCGACCGCCACGGACACCGGCCACGAAGGTAACGGCGGCGCCTTCGCGCTGGGCCATCCGGAAAAGCTGATCGACTATGCGTACCGCTCGGAACACGAGATGACGGTCGCCGCGAAGGTGATCGTCGGTGCGTTCTATGGCACCACGCCGTTGCGGTCGTACTGGAACGGCTGTTCGACGGGCGGACGGCAGGCGCTCGTCGAGGCCACGCGGTATCCGGACGATTTCGACGGCATCATTGCCGGTGCCGCGGCCAACCCCAAGACGCTGCTCGACGCCTGGCGCATGTGGATGGCGCAGGTCGCGATGAAGGATCAGGCCGATCGCATCCTGCCGTCGCAGTATCCGCTGATTCATAAAGCCGTGCTCGCGCAGTGCGACGCGATCGACGGGGTGAGGGACGGGCTGATCGAAGATCCCCTGAAGTGCCGGTTCGATCCAAAGGCCATTGTCTGCAAGAGCACCGACGACCTGAGCAGCGAGGACACCTGCCTGACGCCGCGACAGGCGATGTCCGCGCGGGCATTGCTCGGGGGCGTGAAGACCCCGAAAGGGAAAGAAATCTTCCCCGGATACGCCCCAGGATCTGAACTCGGCTGGGGCTTGTTGATGGCCGGTCCGGAACCGTACTCAGTACCGCTCGATCAGTACCGGTACATCGTGTTCAACAACCCGAAATGGGACTGGCGGACGTTCGACCTCGAGCGTGATCTGGCCGCCGCCGAGAAAGCCGGCGCGGGAACGCTCTCGGCCGTGAGCACCGACCTGAGCGCGTTCACCCAACATGGCGGGAAGCTGCTCATGTACCACGGCTGGGCGGACCAGGACGTCCCGCCGCTCGCCAGCATCAACTACTTCAACAGCGTCCAGCCCAAGAGCGCGCAGGAGAGCGTCCGCCTGTTCATGGTGCCCGGGATGAACCACTGCACAGGCGGCGAAGGGCCCAATACCTTTGACGTAGTCGCGGCGCTGGAGCAATGGGTCGAGCGCCAGAAGGCCCCGACCCGGATCCTGGCCTCGCATAGCAACCTCGCCGACGGAAAAATCGATCGCACGAGGCCGCTCTGCGCGTATCCTCAGACGGCGCACTACCGGGGCAGAGGGAACATCAACGACGCGGAGAGTTTCGTATGCGGAAAATGAATCAACGCGGGGCTCGCTGCTCCGGGCTCGAGGCTCGCACCTCGGAGCTCGCGGCCCGGATCTCGGGGCTCGTGCTCGGGATCATGCTCGTGGCCCCGTACGCACACGCGGCCACGTGTGAGAGCCTGACGACGCTGACGCTGCCGCAGGCGACTGTGGATACCGCGCAGATGGTGGCGGCCGGTGCGTTCACGCAGCCCGGCGGCCGCGCAGGCCGAGGCGGAAACCCGTTTGGCAATCTTCCTGCCTTCTGCCGCGTCGCGTTGACGGCGAAGCCGTCGAGCGACTCGGACATCAAGATCGAGGTCTGGTTGCCCGCCTCCGCGCAAGGCTCCGGCGCGCCAGGCTCCGGCGGCGCGGCAGGCTCCGGATGGAACGGAAAATATCAGGCCGTCGGCAACGGCGCGTGGACCGGCACCATCGGCTACGCGGCGATGGCCGACGCGCTCCGTCGTGGCTACGCGACGAGCTCCACCGACACGGGACATGTCGGCGGCAGCGCGAGCTTCGCGATGAACCACCCGGAAAAAGCCGTCGACTTCGCGTACCGTTCAGAACACGAGATGGTGCTGAAGAGCAAAGCCATCATCAACGCGTTCTACAGCAGCGCGCCGAAGTATTCGTACTGGAACGGCTGCTCGGCAGGTGGACGTCAGGCGCTGAAGGAAGCGCAGATGTTTCCCGCCGACTTCGATGGCATCATCGCCGGCTCGCCCGGCGCGGACTGGTCAGGCCGTTCCGCGCAGGCGGTCCGCATCGCCGCGGTGCTGGAGAACGAAGCCGCGCGTCTGACTCCCGCCCATCAGCAGCTCCTGCACAACGCCGTCGTCGCCGCCTGCGATGCACTCGATGGTTTGAAGGACGGCCTGGTCTCGAACCCAGCGTCGTGTAAGTTCGATCCCAAGGTTCTTCAGTGCAAGAATGGCGATGGGCCGGATTGTTTGAGCGCCGCGCAGGTCGAGACGGTCCGCGCAATTTATTCGCCGCTCAAGAGCGGCAACCGCGAGATCGCGGGCCTCGCGTACGGCAGCGAGTTGAACTGGACAAACCTCGGTTGGTCGCAGTCGGCGCGCGCGACGGGTCTGGACCACTATCGCTATCTCGTCTACAACGACCCCGAGTGGCAGATCTCGAAGTTCAACGCCGAGACGGATCCGGTGAAGCTCGAAAAGGGAGAGAGCGGTCAGATCGACGCGCGCAATCCCGACCTGAAGGCGTTCTTCGGGCGAAGCGGCAAGCTGCTCATGTACCACGGCTGGGCCGATCCGCAGATCTCGCCGTTCAACGCGACGATGTATTACGAGCAGGTCCTGAAGACATCGGGTGGTGCCGGCAAGGTGAACACCAGCTATCGTCTTTTCATGGCGCCGGGCATGGCGCATTGTGGTGGCGGCGAAGGTCCGAACGACTTCGACAAGGTCGCAGCGCTCGAGCAGTGGGTGGAGCAGGGCAAGGCCCCCGATCAGATCATCGCGTCGCACTCGAAAGAGGGCAGCGTTGATCGTACGCGTCCGCTGTGCCCCTATCCGCAGATCGCGACGTACAAAGGAAGCGGAAGCATCGATGAGGCAGCCAGCTTTGTCTGCAAGTAGCAACGACGCGAGCCTCGCGGCCGAAGCGTACGGCGTCGTGCGACGCCGGATTCTTCGCGGCGAAATCTCGCTCGGACAGTCGGTCTCGCGGCGCAAGGTCGCGGCCGAGCTCGGCATGAGCTTCCTGCCGGTCTCCGAGGCGTTGCTGCGCCTCGAGTTCGAAGGCCTGCTCGAGAGCCGGCCGCGGGCCGGCACGCGCGTCAGGATTCCGTCGCCTGAGGATGTTCGGGGCCATTATCTCGTTCGCGAAATCCTCGAGGCCGAAGCCGCCCGCCTGTTCGCGCAGGTGGCGACGCGGCGTGAGCGCGCGCAGCTGATGAAGATGGCCGCGCGCGTCGACGAGCTGTCACCGCGGAAGAACCGCGCGCCGTATCTGACGCTGCACCACAGGCTTCACAGCCGCATCGCGGAATGTGCGCGGTGTGCGCCGCTGTCGGCGGCCATCGAGCAGACGTGCGCGCTGTCGTCCACTTGGTTCTGTCTGCTGCCTCGGCCGGCGGGTCTGCGCACGCCTCGGCGACATCGCGACCTCGCCACCGCGCTCACGACCGGCACGCCGGCGCAGGCCGCGGCGGCGATGCGTCAGCACGTTCAGTGGAGCCGCCAGGAGGCCATGGAACGGCTCACGCCTTATTTCCGCATGCGCAAAACGCACGGCCGGACGTTCTTCCGGAGCGCCCGCGCGCAGGTGCGTACGCTGCAGCGCGGCGCCCGGGCAGCGTCAGGCTGAACGCTGCAGGGCTAAGGGAGACAAAACAGTGCTCACGCGGCGCGAGCTGCTGAAGCAGGCGGGCCTCGCCGGTGCCGCCGCGGCGATCGTTCCGGCCGGTGCGGTGGTCGCGCCCACAGCCTCAACCGCCGCCTCAGGTCAGGCGCCGGGCACCGCGATAATCACTCGCGAACCTCTCGAAGCGCTGACGGCGGCCGAAGCGGATGTCCTCGAAGCCGTTTGCGCCCGCCTGATTCCAAGCGATGCGACCGGTCCCGGCGCCGCCGAGGCGCGGGCCGCGCATTACATCGACCGCGCGCTGGCGGGCTTTCTGGCGCCGAACCGGCAGGCGTACGCCGCTGGTCTCGCGGCGATCGGCCGCCACGCCGTCAAATCGCACGGCGCGGCGTTCCAGGCGCTCGATCCCGCCGACCAGGACGCCGTCTTGAAGGACGTCGAGGCCGGCAAGGCCGACGGGCTTCCAACAGGGCCATCGAGCTTCTTCAACCTGGTCCGTACCCACACGATTCAAGGCACGTTCTGCGATCCGTTCTACGGTGGCAACGCGAACTTCGTCGGCTGGGACCTGATTGGCTATCCCGGCGTCAGAACGATCGTCACTGGCGACGACCAGCGCATGGGGATCACGCTCAAGCCGAATCACAAGTCGGCCTACGACTACGCGATGTTCGTCAAGGCGTCGGCGCGGGCCGACGAGCAGCGTGTCGCCCCGACGAGCGACACGCGCGACGGCGGACACGGCCATGACCACCCGGCTTAAAGACACGGAAGTCGTCATCATCGGGCTCGGTGCGGCCGGCGGTGTCGCCGCCCTGCCCATCGCCCAGGCTGGTCTCGGCATAATCGCGCTCGAAGCGGGAACGTGGTTGACGAAGAGCGATTTCTCGCCCGACGAGCTGCGCAACAACGTCCGCGACTGGCCGCAGGCGGTCCAGAAGGCGCAACACGAGATCCCGACACAGCGCGTCAGCGCGCGTGGCATCACGCTTCGCGCCCCGAGCCACCCGATGATGAACGCCGTCGGCGGCACCGCGAATCACTACTGGGCGCAGAGCTGGCGGCTCAACCCGTGGGATTTCAAGGTCGTCAGCGAGACGAAAAAGCGGTACGGCGCATCACGCATTCCGAAAGGATCCACCGTCGAAGACTGGCCGTTTGGCCTTGAAGAACTGGAGCCGTACTACGACCGCGTCGAGTACGAAATCGGCGTGTCGGGCCAGGCCGGCAACATCCGCGGCGAGATCGATCGCCGCGGCAACATCTTCGAGGGCCCGAGATCGCGCGCGTTTCCGATGCCGCCGCTGCGAGGTACGGGCTTCACCGAGATGATGGCCGCCGCCGCGACATCGCTCGGCTGGCATCCGTTTCCGGGCCCGGCGGCGATCAACTCCCGGACGTACGATGGGCGTTCAGCCTGCATGTATCACGGCTTCTGCAACAAGGGCGGCTGCCACGTCGACGCGAAGAACTCGCCGGCGGTCACGACGATTCCCAAGGCAGTGAAGACTGGCCATCTCAAGGTGGTGACGCGGGCCCACGTTACGACGATCGAGGTCGGTCCCGACGGCCGCGTGTCCGGCGTCACCTACGTGACCGACGGCCTCGAGTACTTCCAGCCCGCGAAGGTCGTTCTCCTCGCGACGTACACGTACGAGAACACGCGCACGCTGTTGTTGTCGAAGTCGCCGGCGTTTCCGAACGGCCTGTCGAACAACCACGGACAGGTCGGACGGCACTACTTCAGCCACAACCAGGGCGCGGGCGTGATGGCGTTCTTCCCAAAGAACATCAATACCTGGTATGGCCTCCCCGCGCAGGGCGTCGCGGTGGACAACTGGGCCGACGACAACTTCGACCACGCGGGCCTCGACTTCATCGGCGGGGGCAATCTCTGGGTCTTCTCCGATCGGCGTCCCATCGCGGCAGCCAGCATCGACACGGTTGGCCGGGCGCCGACGTGGGGTTCGGCGTGGAAGAAATACATCGTGGAGAACGCCGACCGGACGAACACGTGCTATCTCCAGAAGACCACACTACCGTATGAAGACAACTACCTCGATCTCGATCCCCTGGTGAAAGATCCGCTCGGATTGGCGGTGTGCCGGATTACCGCCGACTACAAGGACAACGAGCGCAAGCTGTCGGCGTTCATCCAGGACAAGATGGTCGACTGGTACCGGGCGGCTGGGGCGGTCGATATCATGCGCGGCGCGGTCGGCACGATGGGCATCAGCACGCACGCCTACGGCGGCACACGCATGGGCGACAATCCGGAAACGAACGTCGTGAACCGCTGGGGCTTCTCGCACGAGGTGCCGAACCTGGGGATCGTCGGCGGGTCCGTGATGGGGACGAGCGGAGCCCGCAATCCGACGCTGACCGCCCAAGCGCTCGCCTGGCGGACGGCCGAGTACCTGGTGAAGAACTGGAAGAGCATCGCGGTTTGAACAGCACAACCACGGAGGACACAGAGGACACGGAGACGACGATTAACGCAGAGATCGCAGAGAACGCAGAGCGATTCGACGCGGCCGGCCGGCGTAGCCGGCACCGGGCGACCGAGTGAGAAGATCAGAAATACAAGCCAGGCACGAACTCATCTGGCTTGTATTCTGATCTTCTCGCCCCGTCGCCGCCGCTTCGCGGCGCCGCGTCGAACCGATCGGACCACTCCGCGATGTCGGCGATCTCTGCGTTGAATGTCTTCCTCTGTGTTCCTCCTTTCTTCTGTGGTAGAGAGGTTTGAAGGAGCCGGATCATGAACCCACGAAGAGCCGCCGCGTTTCTCACTCTCGCTGCCCTCGTTGTCCTCGGCTGCCGCGGTGCGCGCGCTCAGGGACGCCGCGCAAGCCCGCACGAGCGGACGTCGGTGACCACGGTCGACGGCTCGCAGATGTTCGTCGAGTACGGGCGTCCGTACACCCGCGGCCGCACGATCTTCGGATCGTTGATTCGGTGGAACGAGGTGTGGTGTCCGGGCGCCGACGAGGCGACGTATCTGTCGACCAGCCTTCCGATTCGTGTCGGCAACCTCAAGCTGGCCGCCGGCAAGTACTCACTGTGGATCCAGCCGACCGAGGACATCTGGACGCTGATCTTCAACAGCGACTGGGACACGTTCCACACCAGCCATCGAGCGAGGTACGACGTCGGCAAGGTGCCGATGCAAAAGGAAGCGCTCCCCGCCAATGTCGAGCAGCTGACCTTCACGATCGAGCCGAATACCGGCACACCGGGCGGCCGCATTGCGATGTCGTGGGCGACGACAAAGGTCTCCGCCCCCTTCGTCGTCGGGGAGTGACCCGGCTGATATCTCCAACGAAGGTGTAAAATACCCATCTTCAACAGGGGGAGAGTGATGCGGGGAGTGGCCCGGTGGATTGCGGTTGTGTCGATGGCGCTGGCGCCGTCGGCGGCGTTTGCCCAGACCGATCTGACAGGCAGCTGGGCCCCGAGATTTTCCGAGGACCAGCCCGAGCGGATTCCCGGTCCGGAGCTTGGCGACTACCTCGGGCTGCCGATCACCGACGGCGCGCGGCAGTGGGCGCTCAGCT
>Ga0306920_100011747_pt1 | contig 11857 bp, 9 predicted proteins | sample flu12Cox44000170_FD_204666 | JGI IMG/M metagenome (GOLD analysis project Ga0306920, IMG submission 204666) | Lab enrichment of tropical soil microbial communities from Luquillo Experimental Forest, Puerto Rico - flux4day.12C.oxic.44.000.170 (v2)... | ecosystem: Environmental > Terrestrial >...
GGCGCCCTACGGAACGCCCCGGCATGTCGATAAATTGGTCGGCCCGGTGCTGCGGCTGCGCGACGATGGCTCGTTCATGCTCAACCAACGGTTTTTCGCCTTCCGTTCGCTCCAACGGCATTACAACCCGGCGCTGATTTCCCATCTCGGCATCGCGCCGCGGCGCAGGGATGAAAGGGTGACAGAGCAGCAGCACGATCTCGCAGCCTCGGTACAACGGGCGCTGGAAATGGCGATGTCCAACCTGCTCGCGCCGCTGATGCGTGAATACCAGATAACGGAGTTCTGTTTCGCCGGCGGGGTCGCGCTGAATTGTACAGCGAACGCGCGAATGATCCGCGATCTCGGCATCCGCTCATGGATCCATCCGGCGGCGGGCGATGCAGGCGGCTCAATCGGCGCAGCATTGCAGTCGGCTATACGTGAGCACCAGGACGCGCCATGCCGTCGCTACCGCCTGTCGCCCTATCTCGGGATCGCTTATCCCGAGCCAGTGATCCGCGCCTCGTTATCCGGCAACGCCACTCCGTACCGCGAACGTAAAGATATCTCTGAGGACATCGCCGACCGCTTGGCCGACGGCAAGGTCGTGGCGATAGTACACGGGCGCGACGAATGGGGGCCGCGCGCGCTCGGTGGACGTTCGATCCTGGCCGATCCTCGCCGGGCAGAAATGAAGGATCACCTCAACGCCAAGATCAAGTTTCGCGAGGAATTCCGGCCGTTTGCGCCGGTTGTCAAGAAGGCGGCCTATGGCGAGTGGTTCGAGACGCTGGGCATGGAGGAAAGTCCCTACATGCTCTACACGCACAAGGCGCTGCGCCCCGAGCTGACTGCCGCCGTCACGCATATCGACGGCACCAGCCGGGTGCAAACGGTCTCGGCCGAACAAAACGATTACCTCCACCGGATCCTGGGTGCGTTCGAGCGGCGGACCGGGGTGCCAGTGCTGATCAACACCTCGTTCAACCTGCGCGGTGAGCCGATCGTGTCCAGCCCGTCGGATGCGCTGAAGACATTTTACGCCTCTGGCATCGACAGCTTGGCGATCGAAAAGTTCCTGGTCGACAAGGGCTCAGCGCAATGAGCCTGGCGGCGGCTCAAGCGCGGAAGTCGGTGCATCTGATCCCGAAAGATGCGGCGATCAAGCGGCTCTGTTTTGACGACGCCACCCAGCGATTGCGACCGAACCTCGTGCTCGTTGATCGCCAAGGATCAGTAGTGTTCGAGATCAACGAACTAGGATTGAAGGGCGCCGCCCGCGACCCAACGCGAAAGCTGGCGGTGGTCTGGGGGGATTCGGTGGTGTTCGGCGTGCGTTGGAGCTGGCCTTGCCTGCTTGACGATCTCGCGCCAGGGTATCAGTTCCTCAACGGCGGAATCGAAGCCGATCCCTACCACAACATCCTGCGCCGCGCTGCCGAGTTCAATTGCAGCCATGAAGTCGAGCTCAACATTGTCTTGCTCGGTTGGCATACGGCAAATGCGGCTATCTTACGGAGTCACCGGCAGCAGCAACAACGTCCGGTCACGAGGCTCGCTCGCATCGCCACCGCAATCGGTAGCTTTCGCCAACCTGCGCTGCCGCCTTCAGCAACGGCGTCGCACCCGAGTGCCCTGGCCGACAACCATCGGGTCCGCGCCGTGCTGGCGGAGTTCCTGGAAACTACTCCAAATAGCGTGCTGGCCACGACTCCGACAGCGCTTAACCACGAGATCGTCGGCCAGGACCTGTCGCCGTATTTCCGGACTGGCAACCGCGACCGAGTGTTCTATTTCGCTGGTGATCTTCCCTATTCCTTCGAGGTGCAACGTTATCTCTTTGACCTGATCAGCGAGCGGAACGCGATCGTTCGGGAGCAGTCTCGATTGAACGGCGCGGGAGTCGTCGATCTCGCCGCCGCGTTCGATACCGAAGGGCTTGTCGATTTTCGCGAGGATTTTTTCGATGTGCTGCACCTGCGGCCGCGTGCTTATCCGAAGGCGGCCGCGGCGGTGTACAGCGGGATTAGGCATCTGCTCTGAGAGGAGTGCCTCGATCTAATGCTCGCTCGCCGATTGTCGCGCGGTGTTGCGTTTGGCTAGCGGATCGACACCCCGGATAGACACCGATGTCGCGAGTGGCGCTATGCTCTGTTCCAATCGGTACGACGCACCTGTTCAAATCGTCATTAAATCGGTTCTCCTGGCGTGCCCGGAAGACGATCCTCTCGCCGGCGTTAATGTCGCCCGACACCGTCCACAAGCGCATCGCCACGTTGAGAGGGTCGATACGTAGGGTGCTCCAAAACCTCAGTTCACCAAACTCGTGTTGCAGCGCGTCACGCGATCGTCCTTCGTGCCGGCGATCGCGGACACCGCTGCAGTCATCACCAGATTGCTGTCAGCGGCGCGATCGAGATCACAGCAGGGTTAACGCAATACCGCCAGGATCTCATCTCGTCGCGTCAATGTCTCGGCTAGCCGGCCGAGATGCTGATCGATCTGTTGCTCGATCGCCGGATCAATGCCGACTTCGGCGGGCAGATCGGCAACGACACCGACCAGCCCCTTGGCGTCCGCCACCAGGACAACATCGCACCTCCGAGGCGCTGCAGTGTTTCGAGCTCACCGCGCTGGCGCAGCCAGATCTTGTCGTCGGGCGGTACTGCGGCACCCCGGAGTCTGGTGTCGATCTCTAGGATTCGGTCCGCGACGGCGCGGAACTGCTGCGCCGTGGCGAGATGTTGCGGATCAGGATCAGGGTGCGCGCGGGTCGGCGGTGGCAGGTATTTGCGCCGATAGCGCCCTTCGAGATCGTGCAATCGTGCCGCGGCGCTCTCCAGATGCTCGCTGGCTCGCGATCGGACTAGCAGATCGTCGGCGCGCATCTGATTGTCCAAGCGATACCAGTTGTAGCCATAGCCATTGAGCAGCATCACCCCAATGCGGTGGAGGCGGCTATCCTCGCCGGGTAGCGGTCTGTCGTCCACTATATCAGGCACCGCTCGGCCCACGCGAAATACCGCCCAACCCGACCGTAGCCTGCACTGGGGCGCCGATATGGAACGGCTCGCCAATCGCCATGTTGGGAGCCGAGACGAGACCATGTTCGGCCATCAACATCGCGATGTAATGGCGCACCGCATCGATCTCCTGCAAGCCGAACGCGCGCAGTGAGATCAGCGCGCGCATGCGTTCGTCGCGTGGGAAGATCAGCACCTTGACCGTATCCAGGGTGATGCCAAACGCCTTCAGAAAATCCTGCAGGTGACTGTGTACAACGTCGCCGATTTCGTGAATCTTTTCGTTGACGCGCTCGAGCGGCGTCACCTGCACAACCTGGTTGATCGCCTGCTCGACCACCGGTGTCGCGTAGTCGTTGACCTGCTTGGCGGTGATCATATGTTCGCTGACCGGCATATGCGTGACCAGCGCCACCGAGTCGTCCTTGGTCGCGACGTGGAAATAGTAATCCACCTCATAGCTCATCTCGGCCATTTCCGAGGACAGCGCCAGACCACTGGCCTTTACGACCATCTTGGCGCGGTTGATATACAGCGCTTCATACTGCCACGGGCTCTGACCGCCAAAGAAAGCTTGGGTGAATGAACCAAGTATTGGCCGGTCCGGCGTCGTAACCGGGTATTGCCCCGTATCGTAGACGTTAAGGATCGCGCCGCGTGACTTCAGCACGCAGAAATGGTTGCTCTCGACGGTCAGCAGCGAGTTGTTGACAATCGAATTGTCGGGGTAATGCCAAACCAAGACGCCCGGCCCCATGACCTCCTGACCGTCATTCGTAAGCGTCGAAATAACACCGCGGATACCCTGCACCGCAATTCTCCTGCTCTAGCTGCCCCGAACGGGCCTCGAGCAGTCATACCTCATGGCTGGATACGGCGGGGTTAACGGCCTCGCGATTATCATGCCAATCAAGGGGGAGCGGTTTCGGCATCGGCCATATTCGGAATGTTTGCCGCAATTATGCGATAATGTGACTTTTCAGGCATATTAACGCTCGCGGACTATCGTTGATCATAGCGCTGGGCACCAGTTTGAGATTGATGCCGCAACTACTTCACCGGGATCGACCTGAGGCCTCCAGATCGAATAGCGCGGGGTCACACCGCGAACCGGGCACCGGCACCGCCGACACACTGCCGGTGCCTCGTGGAACAGCCCTCGCAGGCGACGACCCGTATTCGGTTCGGCAATGCCGGCACGCCACAACTGTTGGCGGATGGCGGATGTACAAACCCCGCAGAATCTGGTCAGAAACAAATTTGATTAAGTAGTTCATGCCTTCCATCGCGAAATAGCGTCGGCTCACGCGTTAGCGCAATGCCAAATGACGCCCGCCGAGCTCATTTCAATGGCGCCATTCAATGGCCGACCGATCAAATTTATCCCAAAGCTGACCGAACTGGCGTGCGCCGAGCGCTTTGTGCGACCACGGCCGTGGATAAATCGCAGCGCGAGCGGGTGCCCAGACTGACCGCAGGCGTCCACGCCCGCTGGCAACGTATGCCAGAGCTCCGTGAATCGATTCATGCGACCGGACCGGATCATTTCGGGGTTGCGGAGAGGGGGATCATCGGGCTCGTCAACGAGAACAGACTGCGACGCATCCTGACCCGGATGCTCGACGAGAACGAATTCCTGAGCCCCTACGGCATCCGGGCGCTGTCGCGCTACCATGCCGAGCATCCCTATGTCTTTTCGGCGGGCGGCCAGGAATACCGGGTGGGCTATTTGCCGGCGGAATCCGACACGGGCATGTTCGGCGGCAACTCGAACTGGCGCGGACCGATCTGGATGCCGGTCAATGCGCTGATCATCCGTGCCCTCTTGCACTATTACGCCTATTACGGTGACAACTTCAAAATCGAGTGCCCGACCGGTTCCGGCAATATGATGAACCTCTTCGAGGATGCGCATGAAATCGCCAATCGCCTGACCCGGATCTTCCTTCGCGACGGGAGCGGCCGGCGGCCGGTATTTGGCGGCGCCGGGAAGTTCCAAACGGATCCCTACTGGCGGGATAACCTTCTGTTCTACGAGTACTTCCACGGGGACAATGGCGCCGGCATCGGGGCCAGCCACCAAACGGGTTGGACCGGTGTTGTCGCCCTGCTTATCGAGATTTTCGGCAAGCTCGACGCGGAAAGCTTCCTGCATGGCGGAAGAGAAGCGGCGCTCGGCCGAGAAAAGGGGAAGGTCTAGGCGGAGGGAGGGCCATGCCGCGCTACCCCTCGCTGTTTCAGATCAACACCCGGGTCTGGCTGAACCGCCTCTCGCGCAAGGCCGGCAAGCCCATCACGCTCGCCGAGATCGACGACGCGACCTTCGACGGCTTTACGGAACAGGGCTTCGACTGGATCTGGCTGCTCAGTGTGTGGCAAACCGGCCCCGCCGGGCGGGCGGTGTCGCGCGGCAATCGGCAATGGCGTGCCGAATTCAAGGCCCTGCTACCGGACCTGACCGAGGACGACATCGCCGGCTCCGGGTTTGCGATCACGACTTACGCGGTCAGCGAAGCGCTGGGCGGCAATGCCGCCTTGGCCCGGTTCCGGGAAAAACTGACTCGGCGTGGCATCAAGCTGATGCTCGACTTTGTGCCGAACCACACCGCACCCGACCATCCTTGGGTCGAAGCCTACCCCGACTACTATGTCGAGGGTAGCGAGGAAGCGCTGGCCGCATCGCCCGAAAATTATTTACGGGTCGACACCGATCGCGGACCTAAGATCCTGGCCTATGGCCGCGATCCGAATTTCCCCGGTTGGCCCGACACCTTGCAGCTCAACTACGCCAATCCGGAGCTGCAGAAAGCACGGATCGATGAGTTGATTGCAATTGCCGGCAAGTGTGACGGCGTGCGCAGCGATATGGCGATGCTGCTACTGCCGGACATCTTTCAACGCACCTGGGGAATGACGCCGGAACCATTCTGGCCAAAGGCGATTCCGGCGGTGCACGCGCGGTTTCCGGACTTCACCTTCATGGCTGAGGTGTATTGGGATCTCGAATGGACCTTGCAGCAGCAGGGCTTTGCCTATTGCTACGACAAGCGGCTCTACGACCGGCTGAGGGACGGCCATGCCGCGCTGGTTCGGGGGCATCTGCTCGCCGGGCTCGATTATCAGGACAAGCTGGCGCGCTTTCTCGAAAACCACGACGAGCCGCGCGCCGCGTCCGAATTTCCGTGGCCTCAGCACGCCGCGGCGGCAATCATCACGTTTTTGTCACCCGGCTTGCGCTTTTTTCACCAGGGTCAGTTCGACGGGGCGCGGCTCCGGATACCGACCCATCTCTGCCGCGGCCCGGTCGAGCTGACAAACCCGGACATAGCCGCTTTCTACGCCAGGCTATTGCAGGTTCTAAAGGAGACCTCGGCATTCCGCGATGGCGCCTGGTCGCAAATCGAGCCGCAGCCGGCCTGGTCCGACAACTGGACGTCGGACGATTTTATTGCATACGCCTGGGCCGGGGATGACGGCTCGCGCTATCTCGTCGTCGTCAATTACGCCGACAATCAAGCGCAATGCCGTCTGCCACTGCCCTTTCCGGAGTTTCGCGGCAAGCCGATGCGGCTGACCGATGTGATGGGGACGGAAGTCTACGACCGCGACGGCAGCGAGATCGTCGATCCCGGTCTCTACATCGATCACACGCCGTGGCAGTACAACGTATTCGAGCTTCTCGCGATCTGACAAGCCATGATGCGAACGCTGGCCGCCGCTGTCCTGACAGCCTTGGTCGCGGCATGTGCCGGCATTGGGCCGGGAACGGTGCCCCACGACCGGATCGACTATGGAAGCGCGATCGGTGATTCGTGGAAGGAACAGACCCTCCTCAACATCGTCAAGCTCCGCTATGCGGACATGCCTATCTTTCTGGAAGTTGCGCAAGTCATCGCCGGCTACCAACTGCAGAGCGCCGTTACCGGCAGCGTGACGCTGGGGAATTTCACCGCAAGCTTGATCGACCGGTTGACAGCGGCCGGAACCGCGACGGCCGGCGGCACCTACACGGATCGGCCGACGGTGGTTTATTCGCCGCCCACCGGGGTGGATTTTTTGAAGCGGCTGATGACGCCGATCCCGCCGAGCTCGGTGCTGTTCATGCTGCAATCGGGCTATTTCGCGGATCGCATCATGCCGATCATGCTCGACTCGATAAACGGCCTGACCAACGAATCAAACCGGCTCAGGCGGCCGGCCGATCCCAAATTCACCCGCCTTGTCGAGCTGATGCGCGAGGGGCAGCTTGCTGGTCGCACCGCTGCGCGTCGTCGTAGAGCGTAGTGGTAGCAAACCTCGCGCCGGCGCGGCGGGTCGTACCACTACATTTTCCGCCGTCTCTTGATCCAAATCAGAGCGATAGAAGACGCTAGTCTCGATAATATTTTAATGTACTCGCAGTTCAAAAATCACCAATGCGCTTCCTGATCTATGCGGCTGGTCTGTTGGTAGCCGTTTCGGCTTGTGTCGAGGCCCCGGCACCGCGACCCGCGGCACCCAATGCGTCGCCCGGCCAGTCTAACGGCTCGTCTCAGATTGCGATCCCGATCGACGTGGACGGCGAGGTCGTGCGACTGCACGCTGCGCTAATGCGCGAAGTACCGGGCGTGATCGTGGACAGCGCTGCGAACGAACGAAAATGGATTGCCCGGGCGCAGACTGCAGTTGCTGCTAGTGCCCAGACGATCGACCGGCCTCAGCTGCTGGTCGTTGTCGACCGTAGTCCGGATGTCCAGCAGATGCGCATTGTGTTGGCTCGCCCGAACGGGCCATGGGAAAGCCTCGCAGGCACAAAAGTATCGACCGGCCAGATCGGCCGGTTCGATTACTACCTCACCCCTACCGGGGTCTTTCCGCACACCGATCTGATCCTCGACTGGCGGGCCGAGGGCACATTCAATGAACAGCATATTCGCGGGCTCGGGCTCAAGGGCATGCGCGTCTGGGATTTTGGTTGGCAGCGCGCCACCAAGGGCTGGGGGACAGAGGAAGAAGGCGATATCCGATTGCTGCTGCACGCAACCGACCCGGACTATCTCGAGAGGCGGCTCGGCCGTCCCGCATCAAAGGGCTGCGTGCGGATCCCGGCGGCGATGAATAGGTTTCTCGATCGGCACGGAATACTCGACGCGGATTACGAGCGGGCCGCGAAGGACGACCCCCGCTTCGAAGCTCTGCTGCTCGCCGACCGCACGCCGACGCCGCTCGCCGGTAATGCGCTCGTCATCGTGGACTCCGCCGAAGCGCCTGCTGCAAGGCTCAGTGCGCCTGAGGATGCCCCCCACGCGGTAAACTGAGATCGGTGCTGCTCTACGAACCTTACGAAGGCGCGTTTGGTGCATGCAAACTGATGCGGGAGTCACCCCCGAATCTGTTGGCAGACTATCTTTATCTTCGGCAAACCAAGGTTGTAAAGCAAGCCATTGAAACAGTTCGGACTTCTGTTCCGAGCACAAAACTCACCAAAATTCATCGCCGCGTAGGGTTGTGCCGGATGACCGGCGCAGAGCCTGTTTCAAAACCCCGTCGAGCCGCGCACCCTCGAATGGCGGAGCTGACCGGACCCGTTCAATAGGTGGTCTCGAGCCTCAGGTAGCGGTAACGGTCGATGGTTCTGACCTCCACGTTGCGCTCCTCTCCTTGGCGGGCGAGGCTCAGCCTAACCGTGATCCCGGCCTCCCCGCGCCGCCACAATGTGCGGTAGAAATCGGCGAGGTCGTGCACCGGGATCCCGTCGAGCGCCGTGACCCGATCGCCGCGGCGGATGTCCGCGCGATCCCCCGGACCGTCCAGGGCAAGGCGGCCGACGACTAGCTTGCCGTCGAGCTCCTGCACATTGACGCCGAGCCAAGGACGCGGCGGGGTTGAAGGCCGGCCGAGCGCCAGAAGATCCCCCATAACGGGCCGCAGATGGTCGATCGGCACGAACATGTTTCCGGGGAGCCCCGCCTTGGCATCACCGACGATCAGCGAGCCGATGCCCGCGAGCCTGCCATCCGGCGCCAACAAAGCGGCGCCGCTCCACGCGGGATGCGGCGGCGCGGTGAAGATCGCGTCATCCAGCAGGTATTCCCAATACCCGGCGAAGGCCCGGCGCGAGACGACGATCGCCGCCTGCGCCGCCTCGATCCCGCCGGAGCTGGCGACGACTACTGGCGTCTTCTCCGCGAGCTCTTGCGCCGTCCCGATCGGCATGGGCTTGACCGGCAACGCTTCGGCGGCGCGCAGCAAACCGAGCCCCGAGACGAGATCGACGCCGACCACGTCGGCGCGGCTGACCTTGCCGTCAGCGGTCGTGATTTCGGCGCCCATCGCCTCAGTGATCAGGTAGCCAATGGTGACAATCAGACCGGCATTATCGATGACCACCCCCGAGCCATCGCGAGTCGTGCCGAGGTAGGCAGCGGTGCGCGCTTCGGGCGGGACCTCGGCATGGACATGCACAACTGCCTCGAGCCGATGCGCCAGCTCCTCGTCGCGTTCCGCCGCAATAACGGCCGCCCCGGTCAGCAGCACCAACGCTGCCGGCAACGCCCGGAGGACACCCAGCAGCCTGTTCTTTCCACCGGACATACGGCATTTCCTCGGTGCATGACGCCCGTCCAAGGGCTGATATTGCCGATATTAGCGTCGGCACCCGACCCCTGTCGCTCGTCGCTTAGATCCCGCCGATGCGAGGGAGCCTGCAACCCGCCGTGGAGCCGGGGCGACGCATCGGCAGGTTACGCTTGCGAGGCTGGGCAAAAATGCGCTCGATAGGTCGTGCGTGCTTCGAGACGGCTCCTACACCCATATCCGTGCCGAACGCGATCCTCGCGCCGGCCTTGTGCGAGCGCGGGCTTCCTTGATCTTCACCCCGACGATCGTCGCCTTCTCGATTTGCGCTGGGGTCAACACGCCGTCACCCAGCACCATCTCCAACGCGGTGACGCCGGCAATCATCGTCGGTAATGAAAAGCGCCTTTGGCGATGAACAAGCGAGCGAATCGAGGAAGCTCCCGTGCTCGATTGAGTCAACCCCCGCTTCGAGCGCCGAATTGATGCCGGCAGCGCCGTGCGCGAGAGCATGGCGCTTGCCGAGAAACTCGGGCATCTGCCTAGTTTCCTGCATTCCTTATGGTTTGCGGGAGCGCTGCATTTAGTGCGGCGGGACATCGCCGCGGCTCGCGAGCGAAAGCAGCGGCATACCTCGAAGCGGATGTTCGAACGGCTTCGCGACGAGCACGGCCATGCCGGCGGAATTACCATCGTCAAGGACTACGTGCGGGCGCAACGGCTGCTGCGGCATCGCGAGGTGTTTGTGCCACTGCGGCACGATCCTGGCCATGCGCAGGTCGATTTTGGTGAGGCTCTAGCAGAGATCGCTGGGGTCGAGCAAAAGATCCATTTCTTTGCAATGGCTTTCCGGGTAGCGCGCCATGGCCGATTTTTCTGGTCCCAGGTTCGAACCCGGCGGCCTGGGTCGACATTACACGCTCGTCGGTCTGATGCGGTCGCAAGGAAGGAGAACATATTTCGCGCCGGAGCGCCTCCGGGGCCGCACGATGCGCCTGGCCGACGGTCGGGTTCACCATCGCCGAAAATGGTTTCGCCCATCTGCGGGCCGCCAGCGCAGGCCGTGGCCGCGTTGAAAGACCGTCGAAGGCGGGGGTGACGTCGCGCGCCCGACCGCTCAAATTTATCCCAAAGCTGACCGAACTGGCGTGCGTCGAGCTCACCCGGCGGGACGAAATCGCCAACCCGCTGGGGGGGTAGTTGCAGGTCCGCTCCAGGCGGCCCTGGTCGCGGCCTAAACAGACGACCTGATCCCCGGTAATGGGCGGTTCCGCTAGGATTTCCCCAATCGGATCAGCTACGGTTGTCCGACAACGATTTTTGTGGATATGTTGGCTGCCATTTAGGGCGCCTTCAACATCGCTGTGTGCGGAGCGGCGGCCCGTCAATTACAGGCGGCTGATGTGGCCGACTATCGGGTGGTGCAAAAGGCCTCTGTCGTTTGCTGCGCTCACATATCGAAGATGTTCGGTTCACACCGCCTGCTTGAACGCAGTAGGGTCACCGGCAGCCTGACCCATGCCCGCCGAGGTCTCGGCCGCATCGGCACTCATCCCGACGGATTCACGCCCCAGTCCGGGTGTCCCGCCGGGTCCGTGTTCCAGAACATGATTTTGTCGAAATAGATCGTCTGGGTCTCCGCGCGCCAGTCGCGGTAGATGCCGAAGCGCGGCTGTGCGTTGACGAAGGGCGTGCCGTTCCGGCGGGCACCATAGTTGCGATCGGCCGTGGGCCCCTGGTAGGTGCCGCAGAACGCGCCGTTGAGCCAGATGTCGACGCGGCCGCTGGCGTCATGGGCGGGATTGAGGCGCATTTGCACCGTGGTCCAGCTCTCTCGCGGCAGGTCGCGCCGGCAGATCTGCGCGCGCATCACCATCGGCGACTGGGCGCAGGGTGAGCCGGCGGCCACCTGCGCGAAGAAGAGGACGCGCTCGCCGAGAGGACGCGCCTCGATCTTGAAGAAGGGGCTGGCGTTGCACGACTTCCCGCCCTTGAAGGAATCCTGCTTGATCTGGTGGATGACAGTGCGGCAGGGCTGGCGTCCCGCCGCCGGAACGTCCCGCGGCCAGTCGCCGGCGGTCTTGAAGGAGAAGCGGTACCACACGGGCTGACCGAACTTCACCAGCTCGCCGGCGCCGGTCGCGCGGTCGGACCTCACCTGGATCTCCGCCCGCTCGCTTGGCACGACGCCGCCAGGCTCGTCCTCCACCTCCGCCGCGCGCGAGCCGTCGCTATTGCAGATGTAGCGCCTGGCCTGCAGCATCGCCTCGCTCGCGTCGTCAAGCCCATCGCCCTCC
>Ga0306920_100011748_pt1 | contig 11855 bp, 6 predicted proteins | sample flu12Cox44000170_FD_204666 | JGI IMG/M metagenome (GOLD analysis project Ga0306920, IMG submission 204666) | Lab enrichment of tropical soil microbial communities from Luquillo Experimental Forest, Puerto Rico - flux4day.12C.oxic.44.000.170 (v2)... | ecosystem: Environmental > Terrestrial >...
TGTCAAACTACGGAATCATGATTTTGGTGCGTTTCCAATGGAGGAGGTGGCGCTCACGGAAACCTCACGGCTAGAGCCACCGGGGGACACGCCCCATGTAGTCGCGGTAGGCGTCGCCGAAGCGTCGCTCAGCGCCGTTGCGGCCGCGACTCGTCTCATTGCTCGGATCATGTGCTCCCTCCCAGTTCGGCTCCCAGGCGGAACGAGTAACGTGTCACCCGAGATCTGGCGGCCCTTGATCTAAATTGGCGTAAGCACGCGATTGCGGCGGTATAGCACGCTCTCATCACAGGCGTTAGAGCGACGTGCGTTCAGGTTTCAGTTTGGATGCCGGTTCATTTTTGGACGGCGGCTATGGTGCCAGGCTGTGTGAAAACTCGGAAATTGTCTGAAAACGTCGCAGCTGAAGCGAACTTTTTCGCTTCGCCGAGCTTGTAATGGCGGAAAACGGCCGAAAATCGACTGAAATTTATAGACTGCCGCCGGTCGTTCGAGTTTTCACACAGCCTGGGTCGAACCTCCCCGTTCCAGGGTGAGGGCGGGAAGGTCCGGAATCGGCGCGTCTCGCCCATTGCCCCGAACCCCGGCGAAGGTCTCTTGACCGAACCGGCACCGGCCGTTCGGTCATGGTCGCGGGAACGGGTCTTCATGCCCCTCAGCGGGCCTTTCGCTGTCGGCGCGAAAGCCGGCTGGGCGGGTGGTAAACCGCCGTTCGGAGAAGCGGGGCGGCCCCTACTTAAGCGCCGCCGGGTCACGGGAGTCCAAAGTTCTTGTCCACCGCAATCCGAGCTTGGCGACATCTCCCAGTACATGATCGCCCTCGGGCAGTTTGTTTTCTTCGATCCATTCGACCAGATCGACGAACGCCGGCTGCCGTTCGGCGCTGGTAAATCCACAATGTCCGGTCGCCCGAGCGGCGCGCTGAACCAGGAGATGCGATGTACCGGCCTTGTCGGTGCGCCTTCGGTAGTCTTGCTCGAGCCAGAAGGGCACGCGGAAGTCCGCGGTCTCGTGGAGCGTCATGACCGGAACCGTAATCTTCCCGGTCAGCTCCGCGAAAACCGGGTTCGGCTCCGCGTCAGGCTGCGGTTCGACGCGAGGGATGTCCCGGTTCAGTGTCGCTTCATCGACGCCGAAACCTGGATCGATTCCGTAATGGATTTGCCGCGTATCGGCATAGCTTGCGAATTTCTGCGCTTTACCAGGTCCGGGATCGCGCGGATTCAGATTTGAGATGAAGCGCTCGGACATGCCTTCAAGGCGGAGGGGCAGATCGCCACCCATCAGATGCTCGACGACGTTGTCGAAGCGTTGCCCGCGTTCCGTGTAATGGCCTGGTGCGCCCATCAGCCTCAGGAATTCTACGCTTGTTAGCTTATCAAATTCCGGACGTAGGGTTTCAAGCAATGGCAAACCGGAAAAGTACTCGGCCGCTGCGGTATAGGCGTAGAGCCAGTCGACGAGTCCGACCCCGTCGACGATCCCGCACTCGATTAACCCGCCTTGATAAACCTCGGGGTGGAGCTCAAGCGAGGCGATGGCGACATGGCCGCCCATCGACTGCCCGTGAATGATTGTCCACCGAGGCTGGCCAAACCTCTCGATGAACTGCGCCCGCAGCGCCAGCAGGTCGAGCAGGAACAAGTCGGGCCGGTAACCCTTGCTCCGATAACCCGAGGAAGCCCAGGCGTAACCGTGGTTCGTTAGGTAATGATCGAGCGGCTCACGAGATACGAGGCCGCTACCGGACCCTTCAGCCTGATAGCCATGCGCGAACATGACCAGACCACTATTCCATTTGGGCGGCACGGCGATCACATACTGGGCGCCATCGAGCACGCCGTGGTACTCTCCTGGCGGCTCCGCGCAGCGGGCAATTGTGCTGCCAAACATTATTAGGGTCACTAAGATGCTCCCAAAAACCTTCCCCTTGGCTCGCGGACAAGGCTGTCGTGTGGCGAAGCGCGACGTCATACAGGATGGAGAGAGCATTGTCTGATCCCGAAGCATCTCATTTGGAGCGGTTTAGCCGCCTTTGGGAGGCTTTAATTCGGAGGTTACCACGTAAACCCCGAACAAGTGTTTTCGGCGGACTAGCTGAAATCGCGCTTCCAGTCGGACTTGGCCGAAAGATCGCGCATCGAACTGCCGGTCTGGGCGCTGGCCTGCCGCTACTCCGGTGACCATCGAATGGAGAAGATTGCCCCAGTCCCGCCAATACCCGGTCCGGCCCGGTGTCACCGCCGTCGGCGAGCGCGGCGGATAACACCCGTACCGGAATGACGCACCCGATTGAATTGGCCGTAGGTGTCGTCGAGATCGAGCTCGATCGGCCCCGTTGCTTTTGTAGACGCGCTGCCGATTTCTGCGATCTCGAATTCGATGCCGTTTGGGATGTCGATGCGAATCCGGTGCCGTTCGCCGGTTGCCGGGCTGACGATCGGCCGGCCACTAGAGGTCAAAACGCCAGGGATTGACACTTGCGCTGTGCGCGCCTCGATATCAACCTCGAACTGGATCGGCACGAAAATTGGCGCGTGCACCGTTGTCGACATGGCGTGAAAAACCCACCAATGGGTCTTCGCCTCCTCGGTCTCTCCGCCATGCAGCACGGTCGCGAGCGCTCGCCGCTGCGCCTCGTCGGCGCGCGCGTCGATCACCGCCTGCATCGTGCCGCTTCCTTCGTAAACAGCTCTCGGCCAGGCATACAGCAAGGCATAGAAAAGCCCGTCGAGCTTGGTATCCCCAAAATGCCCACGGTCGATGCGGCCGACTTCAAAACCGCGGCAATGACCCTGGTTGGGGCGGCGCTCGAACTGGCAAGGACAGAAATAGTCGCAAGTGCAGTTGCCGAACGAGACGCCCTCGATGCTCCAATCGATCACCAGCTCCTCCCCTGCAAGGAAAGCGCTCCGCTGAGGGTAACCCTGAAGGCCAGCGGGTCGCGCCATTACGCATCTCGCTCGTTGCCGGACGACCTGGCGAAGGTCCCCTAACCGAGCCCATAGCCGCCACTCAGCCTCGGCGGCAGGAACCGCTCTTTATGCCCCTAACCCGTCATTGCCGGCGCGCATCGGATTCGCTCAGGCCAGCTCATTCAGCAGCGCCTTGGCGTCTTGCAGAAGCCGCGTGTGGAGGCCCTCGGTGAACCAGCCGTAGACCGGCGCCAGAAGTTCGCGGGCCTGCGTGCGCTTGCCCTGGTCATGCCATAGCCGGGCAAGGCTGGTCGTGGCACGCAATTCCCAGAGCTTAGCGGTCTGCTTCTGTGCAATCGCAATCGCTCCGCGATAGCTGGTCTCGGCGCCGCTGTGATCGCCCATCGCCGCAAGCACGTCTCCAGTCAGCCGAACCGTCTCTGCCTGAACGCATCGTTCCGCTGTCTTCTCCGCCAGGCCGCGCGCCTCGGAAAAGTGCTCAAGCGCGGCTTGCGACTGCCCAGCCATCCGGTAGGCGTCCGCGAGAAGCGTCAGATCCCGCGGCCTCCAGACCATGAATCCCAGCTCTGAATACCCAGCCAAGCCGGCGGTGAGGAGCGGAATTCCCTCGGCCGCACGCCCCAATGCCGCCAGACACCACCCGCGCCGGATGAGAGCCGCCATCCGGTAGTTACCCAGTCCGTGCTCAGTAGTGAGTGCCAAAAGCTCGTCTGCGCACTCCAACAACAATACGGGTTCCAACCGCACGAACCAGCCTGTCACAAAGCTGGCCGACAGCGCGATCGCCAGTGTGGGCGGATGGGAGAGCCGGCGCGCCTCCTCCAGCGCCGCGTCACGCTGGAACAATGCTTGATCGAGATGCCCGAGGCACGCCAGCAGCCAGGATGAATGTATACGTAAGAAGACCCGCGCGTCGTGGGACAGCACCTCCGAATAGGAAGGTCGATGCGCTGGATCATAGAGCGCAAGCCCCTCCTCCAGTTGTGCGCGACCTGCGGTAAATTCCCCGAGGTGGAACCGCGCCGTCCCGCCAGCATCGCAACCCAGTACTTGCATGAGGATGTCGCCGGCGGCGTCACCCAGCTCTCGCAGCTCCGCGGCAAGCTGTCGCGCCTGCTTCAGGTCGGCTCGAGCCCAATGGTCGGTAAACTGGCCCCACAGGGCGAACAAAAGCGCCCGCTCTCGCTTCAGCGTCGACGCGAGCTCCCGCGCCCGCGAGTGTACCTCGGCCAGCTCCGGCGCGCCCCAGCTCCGGTTTGCAATCAGCGCCTGACCGAGGGCGATCTGTAGATCGAGCTCGCGTTCTCGGCGCCAATCGCACTCGGGTAGACTGGGAACCAGCGCCAGCCCGTGGCGAAGTAGCGCCACCGCTTCCGCCGCCGCCGAGCGCGCCCAGGCTTGCCGCCCGGCGGCGAGCCAATATTCGACCGCCTTTTCGGTCAGACCGGCTTCCCCGCAGTGACGGGCGAGCAGCGCCGGCTGGGCCGCGACAATCTCGGGAAACTGGTCTTCAAGAGTGGCGGCGATGCGGGCGTGGAGCTGTTGCCGGCGGCTGCGCAGCAAGGTGCTGTAGGCCGCGTCCTGCACCAGCGCGTGCTTGAATGTGTACTCAGCGTCGGGCGGGGTGCCGCGGCGGTAGATCAGCTCTGCGCCGACCAGTTGCGACAGAGCGTCGTCGAGTTTTGGCTGCGGCATCGCCGCCACGGCGCCAATAAGCTCGTGCGAGAATTGCCGGCCGAGCGCCGCCCCGATCTGCGCCACGTCGCGTACCGGCGCGAGGCGATCGAGCCGGGCCAGCAGCGAGGCCTGCAAGCTCGCCGGGATCGCCAGCGCCGGCACTGGCCCCACCGTGGTGTAGCAGTCGCCCATGTCGGTCAGGATGCCGCTCTCGACCACCGCCTTGGTCAGCTCCTCGACAAACAGCGGCACCCCGTCGGTGCGGTCGATGATCTGGTCGGCGACTTCCTTGGGTAAGGTCTTGCCGCCGGTGACGCCGGCGATCATCTCGGCCCGTTGCCGTGGCGCAAGGCGGCTGAGACTAAGCGAGGTGACACACGGCCGGCCGGTCCAGGGCGCGATGAACTCGGGCCGGAAAGTCACGATCAACAGCAGAGGCAGTGCGGGCACCCGGTCGATGATCAGGTCCAAGAGCTCGAGCGAGGTAGGATCGCCCCAGTGGGCATCCTCAAAGAGCATCAACACTGGCTGCCGCGCCGCAAGCCCCTCGACCTGCGCCACCAATGCCTGCAGCGTCTTCTCCTTTTGCTTCTGCGGGGTAAAGTTCGGGTGCGTGTGGCGTTCGCCCGTGGGCAGCGAGAGCAGCGCCGCGAGCAGCGGGAGAGCTTCACCGAGGCCAGTAGTCGCCTGGCTGAGAACTGTCTCCAGCTTGTCTAGCCGCTGCTCGACGGTGTCCTCGCGCCGGAACCCCGATGCTCGTTCGAGTTGAGTGATGGTCGGATAGAGCGCGCTGTCTTGGTGATGCGGCGAGCAGAACAGTCGTAAGCGGGTGTGGGGCTCACTGCTCAGGCGCTCGAGCAGGGTTTGGGCAAGGCGCGACTTGCCGATGCCCGGCTCACCGGAAACCAGCACCACACACCCCTCGCCGGCTCTTGCTTGCTGCCAGCGCCGCACCAACAGGTCGAGCTCTTCGTCGCGCCCGACGAGCGGCACCGCCTCCGAGCGCAATGCCTCGAAACGGCTCAAGACGCCGCTTTCGCCGACCACGCGCCAAGCGTGCTGCGGCTCGGCAAATCCAGCGAGTTGCCGCGGCCCGAGATCCTCTAGTTCGAACAGCGCGCCGATCTGCCGGCGAGTGCTCCCGGCGATGACGAGCGTATCCGGCTGGGCCAGCGCCTGAAGCCGGGCGGCGAGGTTAGGTGTCTCGCCAACCACCCCGCGCTCCTGCGCAGCGCCCGCGCCGATCAGATCACCGACCACCACGAGGCCGCTGGCGATGCCCAGCCGCACGCTCAGCCGTTCCGGGGCTGCGAGCCGGCCAACCGCGTCGATTACGGCGAGGGCGGCGCGCACCGCCCGCTCGCCATCGTCCTCATGCGCCTCCGGGTAGCCGAAATAGATCAGCACGCCGTCGCCCATGTACTTGGCGACAAACCCGGCGAAGCGGGCCACCGTGTCGGTGACACAGCGGTGGTAAGCGCCGATCATCTCGCGCAGATCCTCGGGATCGAACCGCACCGACAGGGCCGTCGAGCCGATCAGATCGCAGAACATCACCGTTAGCTGGCGCCGCTCGGCCTCGGCAGGGGCGTCTGAGAACGCGGCAGCAGCGGGCGCTCCTTCGGCTGCCGGCACATCTCTGAGAGCGGCAATGGCGTCGAGCAGGCGGCGACGGTGGCCGACCGAGGCAACTCCTAGCTCACGCAGATCCTCAGCCGTGAGCCGGCGCAACACCTCCCAGTCAATATCGTTGTCGCGGAACGCGGGCGCATATGTTCAAGCCCGATGCCGCGCAGCCATTCGGCCACATCCATCGGAGTTGCCCGGAAACGGCAAGCCTCGGGAACCATTAGAACTCGGGTGCGGCATTCTGTCCAGGCTGTCAGAAGCGCTCCCACACGATCTCCAAGGGCCTGACGGGCGGCCGAGACCGCCCTGAACGGGTGTCGAAGTCGGAGACCTGCGATTGGTGGACTTCGGGGATTTCAGGGTGACGCAATCGCCGTGGGACAAGACGTCACGACGGCTTGCCCGCATGTCAAACAAATGCGTCTCCTGGGCGGCCCGCCGTTTTGCCCGTCACAACTAACGGCCGCTTCGGGGTTGACTCGACCAGCTCGACACACCTTAGCGGAATGGCAGGTTTCGGCAAGTCTCGCTCATTCTCGTGCATCCCCGCGAAGGTCTCCTGACCGAACCGACAGCGGCCACTCGGTGCTGGCGGCGCGAACTGGTCTTCATGCCCCTTAAGCGACCTTGGTAATCGGACGGTGAACCCGGCCCATCGGGTGAAAATTTGCCGTTTGCACCAGCGACAGTCATGGACCAAACGGGAAGCTCATTCACTTCCTCGGCCCCGACGAGCCAGCTTCTGCCCCGTTGTGGGCAGCCGTAGGTTGTAACCTGGCACCGGGGCATTCCGTGCGCGACCGCTGGCGTGGACCGGGGCTAAGCCCTCAAACCGTGCCGCGGCACTCGATTGGCCGATCAATTCTGTACCGCTGGGCCAACCGAGCGGCGATGCACCGTCCCCACTGCCGCGATGTCGAACCAGATCCTCCAGCTCACTGTTGTCCTCATCTGTCTGGCCCAACTTGCTGCGTTGATTTGGGGGGTCAGGCCGCGCGGAGCCGACGTGGCGCGCTGATCGTCAATCTGCTGCTCAGCGCTGGCGTGCTGTACCTGCTGTGGCCATACTTGCTCCCCGAGATCTCTGAGGTGCTCTCCTTATCTGAAACGGATATCTTCGACTACAAAAACTGGATTGTCAGCCTGCCCGAACTGGCCGTGCTGGTGTTCGCGTTGTTGGCGATCGCGAGGGAGCGGGTGCCGGCGGCGCAGACACCCGCTAATAGACCTAGATCATTCCCCTTTTGTACTGAAGGCGCTGCCAGCGCCAGTGCAGAAATCCCAACCGGTTCCGGCCAGATAGCCTTGGTGAGGACCGCAGGAGCCTTGAGTAATGTCGGTGAAATCCGCCGGATTCCCGAGGTTGCTGTAGATCGTCGAAAGCTCGACCTGGCTAGACGCCGAAAACCGGCCTGCGGCATTGACGATGCCGGCCCATACCGGCGTCGCGACGCTGGTGCCGCCGACAATGCACCAACCGTTGCAGTAGGGGATGTTATAGACCCAGACGCCGGTATTGGGGTCCGCGTCGGCGGCGACGTCGGGTGTTCCCCGCTTGCGGCCGACAATTCGGGAAATCGCCGATTGGTAGGATGGGCGAGACTCGTACTTGCTCGGGCCGCCGCCGGTCGATGACCAGGCAAGTTGCGCCTGCAGGTTGCCGTTCGCATCGCGGCTATTCGTCGTGCCACCGGCCGATACGACATTCGGGGAAGTGGCGGGCCATATCGTCCCAGCGCTGTCGCCCGCCGCCGCAAAGTAGACTGCGCCGGATTTTGTGAAGTACCCGTCGTAGAACCACTCGAAATAGAACTCGCTGCCGCCCCAACTCATCGAGACTTCGCCGCCGCCAGCCTGCGCCACCAGATTGCTGGCTACATTGACCGCGGTGAGCAAGTCGGCATAGCTGTTTGACGCCGCTTCGACGAGGTAGATCGTTGCCTTAGGGGCCATCGCGTGGGCCCACTCGATATCCAACGCCGCCTCCAGGCCCCATCCGAAATCGGCTTTGGGTGGGGCGCCGGTCGCATAGACCACATGGAAATTCGGAGCCAGAAGGTGGAACTGGTCCGAGAAAACCTGCAGATCGCTGGACGCAGTGGGGTAGTCAAAGGCGTCGACGATGGCGATCGCCTTCGCACCGCCGGCCGGGTTCGGGAGACTCGGATCAGTCGGGTTGCAGCCGGTCTGGGTCGACAACACCGATGTCAACCGGTAAACGCAGCCGAGCGAGGCCGGTGTTTCATAATAATACGAGGGGCCGGGTACGATCTCCGGGCCTTCTCCGCCCGATGGAGGATGGACGTTGTCCATGCCGCCGGCGAGAACGAAGATTTTCGTATTGGTGTGAGCGTACCGGCCGATGTGGTCGGCGTGTTCGATGCTCGTGTCGGGTATCAACACCTGGCCGCCGACCGGATCGGCCCGCCCGTCGGCGACCGGCAGCACTGTACCGGCTGTTGTCATGGCGATCGACAACAGCGGCAAAAGAAAGGTGCGTGGCTTCATCGTCTACCCCATCGATCTGAAGGTCTCTCAACACCCAGCAGATTCGGGTGATGTCTAAAAAAATCGTCATTGACGCGGAACGCTATGCGTCAGCAAGCATTGAACGTGATGATTTTGGAGGCAAGTTGATTCAAAATGAATCCGTTACTTTTAACTACGATTGCCTCATTCCCCTGAGTCCCCGCCACGTCGGGCGGGGCGCGCGCCGCTCCGTCCACGCGCGCTCGTGGAACGGGTCTGAAATGATGGATCCGGCACACTAGTGCTCCGGATCAAACAGATGATTCAGTGCCGACAGGGCCAATACCGCAGGCTGCTTTGGACCTCTCGAAATCAAGTGAATTATCTGAATGCATCTGAGCACTAGCTGGCGGCAGCGGGTCGCCGGGGTCGGCGGAACGAGGGCGGGCTGCGGCCGAAGAGTTCTTTATGGCGCTAGTTCGATTCGGTACCAGGGAACGGCCCCTATTGGCGCTCAACCGTCGTTACTCGGGCGATCGACGAACGTGTAAAATTGCCCCGAACCGGACTCCTGCTGGTAGCAAGGGCGCGCAAGTCCGGAATTGCCGTTAGGCCGGTGTCACCACGAAGCCGGCGCGTGGGAAATGCACGCAGACCTCGCCGATCGCGGGATTGCTGCGTCGGACGACGATCTCGTGAGCGCCCGACGTGACCAATTCACCGATGACCGGATCGCGCCCGGTATCGTCCGGAGTGACGGCGACCGCCTCGCCAGGCTTACGGTCGATGGGGTCTTGCGGGTCAACGGATGCTTCGGCGCTTGATGTCGTGGTCCTGGCTACCTCGAGGGCCTCCCCGGAGGTCATTCGGTTGCGCCGGCCGTGGCCGATAGCCGCGACCCGCCCGGCCCAACTTAGGAGCCTCGGAAAGCCGTCGAGCGGCGCCGCCGCCGATCCGAAGTTCTGTTGTAAGAACCAAACTGGATGATAGGCGGCAAGATCGGCAAGGCCCGCGGCAGAGCCCTGCAAAAATGAGCGGCCGTCGGCCAGCATCTGATCCAGCCAATCGAAATGCGCACGTAATTGATCGAGCAGGTTAGGGACCGCCGCTATCATCGCGGTGGGATCGATATTCCGGCCCGAGAACTTGGCCCGGTCTTCGAGAAACCCCTCGGGCAACGCATGAGGCCTCTTCGCGAAGGCGATGCCGACGACCGGGCTGAACATCGTCTTCTCCGCCCACCAGGCGAGCGCGTCCGCCGCGCCGCGGCCGGCGGGGTAAAAGCTCGGGCTGGGATGCCGGCGCTCGAGTTCGCGCATGATCAGTTGGCTGTCGCAATAAATGTCAGCGCCGATCTGCAGCACCGGTGTCTTGCGATAGCCCCCCGTCAGCGTCGTCAGGTCGGGTTTCGGCATGATGATGGGAATCTCGACCGACGCCCAATCCAAGCCCTTGAGCCCAAGACCGAGCCGAACTTTCTCCGAATAGGGAGAGATGTCGTAATGGTGCAAGATGATGCCGGTCATGGGAACGGGCCTCGATTGCGATGATGCGTTGTCATGGATATCAGCCGGGGGGACTCGGCTGGCAAGCGATGGATTTGGCTATGGGGTTTAGCTGAGCTAAACTTATCTCATGGTCAGACATTTCGCGCTGCTGGAGGCCTTCGTCGCCGTGGCGCGCGCCGGAAAGATGAGGCAGGCCGCTCTTGACCTCGCGCTGACGCCGGGCGCGGTCAGTCAACGCATTCGCCAGCTTGAGGAGGTGGCCGGACGCCGGCTCTTTACACGGAACCCCGCCGGTGTCGAGCTCAACCCTGCGGGCGAGGCCCTGTTCGCCGCGCTTGCCGAGCCGTTTCGTGCGATCGAGGCGGTTGATCGCGAACTTGACGCCCCGGCGTCGCGCCGCGTCACCGTCAGTACGATGCCGTCATTCGCGGCGACGTGGCTGGTGCCGCGGCTTGCGAGGTTCGCGCGGCGTCATCCGGATATTGAAATTGCCGTGGAGACGGGCGCCCGGCCGGTCGATCTGCAGCGTGAACCGATCGATCTGGCCGTCCGGCACGGGTTGGGAAAATATCCCAGACTTGAAGCAGCCTGGCTCATTGCTCCCGAACTTATCGTCGTCGCAAGTCCCCATCTTCTTCAAGACCGCGCTCCGCTCGAAAAGCCTGCCGATTGCCTGGCGTTTCCTCTGCTCCATGACTTCAACCGCCAGGACTGGCCGCTTTGGTTCGAAGCCCATGGTGTTGCCGCACCGGACTGCCGGAAGGGCTCGGCATTTTCGGAGAACCACCTGATTGTGCGCGCGGCTGTCGCGGGTCAGGGGCTGGCGCTCGTGCGTGATATTTATGCCGAGGACGACCTTCGCTCGAAGCGGCTGGTAAGGCCGCTCACCGTCAACTGGCCGGTGCAATTCGCCTACTACGCCGTGGCCACCTCCGAGGCCTTGCAAAAGCCCGCGGTTCGACGGTTCAGAGACTGGTTGATCGAAGAGGCGCAGCAGGAAATCTCATCGCTTACATCGCTCGCAACTTAACGACGCTGGGTTCGCCCATTGCCTAACGGCGCAACCACGTCGTTGCCGGACGACCTGGCGAAGGTCCCCTAACCGAGCCCATAGCCGCCACTCAGCCTCGGCGGCAGGAACCGCTCTTTATACCCCTTTCCGGTCGTTCGTTGACACCTTGACGGCGCCCAAGATGACGGTTCTCGTCGGCGGACTCCGCGTCCGGCGGTCAGACCGATGGGATTTCCTCAAAAGTCAAGTTCGCACCGGACTCGAACCATCGGTCCCGCCGAGAAAGAGACGGCCGTCGAGAGAGGCCCGCGGCCGACCATCGTCGTCTCGCGAGACGACCTGTGCTTGATGACCCCATCCAGCTTATCGGTCCGGCATCTCTCGTCGGCAACAGCCGAGAGACCTTTCACAAGAGCGGGACCGATGGTTCGAATCCGGTTCCCTCCAGCGGAGAGTCCGCGTCTCCCGGAATTTCAGCCTCCCATGGCTAGAAGCCAGCTTTTCGCGCGAGTGTGCGGGCCATGGCAGGCAGCGCATTCGGCAGAGACGGGCATAGGCCGGCGACATGGCACCACTGGTGACTAATGTCTCTGCTGGGCCAAATTCCAGTACCGCGGTGCTGGC
>Ga0306920_100011750_pt1 | contig 11854 bp, 20 predicted proteins | sample flu12Cox44000170_FD_204666 | JGI IMG/M metagenome (GOLD analysis project Ga0306920, IMG submission 204666) | Lab enrichment of tropical soil microbial communities from Luquillo Experimental Forest, Puerto Rico - flux4day.12C.oxic.44.000.170 (v2)... | ecosystem: Environmental > Terrestrial >...
CGCCGCAACTCTTCCAATACCGACGGCGCGTCATGCATCGCAGCGACCCGAAACGCGCCTTCCTCGTACAACAGCAGATTTCCGAACTTGGCCCCGAAGATGCGCACCGCGTTTTCCAGGCAGCGCCTGAAATACAGGCTCAGCGTGGCTATGAATTTTCGTCGCCCGATGTAGCTTGCCATGTGACCCTCCGCTTGGGGGTCATTCACGCAATGGAGGGATGATACCACGCTTCCATCGCGCGGTCTGGGACTACGGCCGTAGGCACATCGCTTGGGCTCAAAAGCGGTAAGGCTCAGAATGAGCAAATGTTTTCCGGTTTGCCCCCAAAGCGGCCGTGTAGTGCATCCTCGGACCTCGTCATTGCAGCGGTGCTACCGGGTCGCGCTCGGCCTTGCACGCCGCGCGCTCGATCTCGCGAAGGCGATGCAGCCTTTGCACTTCGCGCTCGGCCTCCCACGTTGTACGGACTGCGTTCGTCAGGTCCGTCAGGCGTGCCAGCAGCTCGTCGCGTTCGGCGCGGACCTCACTCAGCTCCTGGCGCAGACTGTCGCGCTCGGCCAACACGGTGGTGAACTGTTCCAGGGCGACCTGCCATGAGCGCCGGAAATCGATCTTATGCAGCATCATTGCGCCGTCGGATGAAGCCAGCCGGAAGGTCGATTACGTCGGCGTCTTTTGGCGGAGAGCTACCGCCGGTATTTTTACCGACTATGGCCAACAGCGCCCGCACCTCGCCGCGTAGCTCGGCGATCTCGACCGCGTGATCTCGTTGCCACTCTTTGCGCAGCTCATTCAGCACCACGGCGAGCGTGTCCATCTGTGCCTCGGTGAAGTCCCACGGCTCTTCGTCGAGGGCGTCGGCGTTGGCCACAGAAGCGGTTTCCAGCGCGTCGCCGCCGTCATCAGGGGGGATAACACCCAGACCATCCGCTTCGCTTACCGGCGGGCTCGCCAGCGCCTCTCTCTGAGCCATGAATTCGCGATGCTCGACCCTCAGTCGATCGTCTTCGCGGAAAAGCTCGGCGAGTTCGGCCCGGCTGATCATCTGGATTTCTTCTCCACGATCTCAATCAACGCGGCTTCAACCAACTCTTGCCGCTCGCGCCACCGCTCGCGGTCGATCTCGCTGCTCGTGCTGGCGCGCATGCTCCCAAAGGCTGTTCTAGATGCAGCGAGCGCCTTTAGCGCCGCCAGCCTGGCGCAGCGCCGTTGTCGGTCCTGTTCCCGCGCCTGCGCGACGATGCCGCGCGCCCGCTCCATGACGCGGGTATTGTGAGCCCGCCGCACTTCCTCATCCCGTCCGGCTCTAGCAAGGGCCGCATGCGCCTCGCGTAGGATAGCGGCGTGGCGGATTCGCAGGCTGATCGGCTTCATGCCGCCAGTCTGCCTCAGCACGCCGCCAACCAGCGTGACGCGTCACGAAAAATTTTTCAATGCCGCCGCAGAGCCTCAAGCTCCAGTAGCGCGTTCAATCCAGCCCGCAGCAGCCGCCCCAATGCAGCACGCACCGCGGACTTGTCATCGACTTTATTCGGAGAAAGCCCAGCGTAACGCTGCATCATGTCATAGATCGTCTCGTCAGCGGCAACGTAAAACAGCGCGATCCCGGCAGCTTGCCGCTTGCGGCAGGCGCGCATGTCGGCTGCGCGGCGGTGTCGAAAAGCATTTTTGTCAACCATGGCTCAAGGGATTTAGGCGGTGCACTTGTACATCGCTAGATGAGCCCGGCTTGATCCAGTGTCCGCTTTGCCCCGCTTTGCGGACTCAAGTCGGACATCTCCCGAGGTCCGAGAAGTTCTGCAAACTAAATCCGTCGGAAAAAGCCCGTGACATCAATAAGAAAAAACCCACATCGTGCACCGCATCCGGCACCCGACAGCACCGCGAAAGCACGGCGATGATTTGAAAGCGGGAATGCTCGCCGACCGCACGGAGCCAACTGGCGCAATGCGGCGCACCGTGCTACGCGTAATGAGTTCCCGTGCGCGGCGGATGTCGTCGATGCCGTTAAGCAAAACCCTCGCCCTGCCGCCCACGTTCGTCGATGAGTGGCGCCACGCGATGGACGCGCTCCGCGGTCCGCCCACGTTGGGGTTGCGCGAGGCGATGGACGCGCTGCGCGGCCCGCCCTCGGCTCAATTGCGCGTGACGGAGCGCATGCGCGAGGGCACCGATCTCGACGACGCGTTGGGGCATTCTCGTGCACCTGCACGGCCGTTGCCGCCGGCGCCTGCAACAACAACAACCCGCCGCGGCGCGCCGACGATCCACGACTGGGACACCATCGAGCGCCTCGACGCCGCGTTTACTGGCCGTTATTTCGCCGACAACAAGCGCGTGCCGGGATGGAAAGAGCGCGAGGATGCGCTCAAGGAAAAACTTGGCAAGACCCACACCCCGCATTTGAAAACCTTGCAGCAGCACTTGCCTAAAATTGCGCTCCTGAAAGAACGCAGTTCGCGATCTATTTAGGCTCCTCCGGCAGCGAATTACGCTCCTATTGCGATCCTAATTGCGCTCCTTCAACGCTCCTTCTCCGCGCGTGAGATTGCGCGCCAATACGCGCTTTCTCTGGCGCAACGCGGGATGTCATCGAGGCGTCCTCCCGCGCCATGCAGGAGAAGTGCGGATGGGCCGCAAGGCCGAACTGAGCGCCACAACCAACAAGCCGGAACAAACGCGCGACCGCCACGGTTTTCGCGGCGTTCCGCCGCCGCCGAGCTTCTCTTTGGCGGCGCTCGCAGACGACTGCCTATTACTCGAGATCGAGACTGCGGCGGTCCTGCGCGTGAGCACCAACACCTTGGGAGGCTGGCGCCGGCAGCCCAATCATCGGTTAGGCTGGGAAGTGCTCCCTGGCGGCTTCGTCCGATACCGCGCGGGCAATCTTCGGCACTATTTAACGATGGGCTCGCCGCGCAGGGGCAGGCCGGCGAAGCCACCAGCGACAGCATCGCAACGTCGCGCGTCGAAACCGGATGATGTGGTGACGACGGAGGACTCCGCGCCGCCGCGCCGCCGAGCATCGCCCCGGCCGCGAACGGCGGATGGTTTGGCGGCAGAGCCGGCGGAGCCTTCGTCATGATGACAGACGACGGCTATGCCGACTGGCTGCGCTCGAATCCGACCCCCGACCTGCAGGAACTCGTCGCGCGCCACGGCGGCTACGACAAGATCTCCCCCGAGGCCTGGGCCGAGCACGACCGCGCCATGGCGGAGTGGCAAGAGCGCCGACGCGCCCGTTCGGAAGGTGGTCCATCTTCGAAAATTCCGAATTCGGATCGCTCAGACCCCGAGGCGCTCTGCATCTGCGGCTGCGCCGGCAAGTATTGGCGGCCGCGCAAGGGCGGCGGGGCGGGCGATCTGGCGCTGTGAGGAGCACCGCGATCGTTGGCCGGACTACGCGGAGGAAATTCCGTTGATGAAGCGAGCGGCAGAGTGAGAGCGACGGGGACGCATGATGGCCGAGCATGAACTTGCAGTGCCGATCGAGCCCGCGGAATGGTACACGCCACCGGAGTATTTCCCCAAGCTCGGGCTGGTCTACGATCTGGATCCATGCTCTCCGGGGCCTGGGCATTGGGTGCCCGCAAAGAAGATCTTCACCAAAGCTGACGATGGCCTGCGGCAGCCGTGGCCTCCCGGCGATTTAGTTTTCATGAATCCTCCGTTTGGCGGGCGCCGTGGTCACGTGCCATGGCTCCGAAAATTCTTCGCCCACAGCAACGGCATTGCGCTGGTCGCGGCACGCACATCGGCCGACTGGTTTCACCAGATCGTGGTGCCCAATGCCGAACTGCTCTGCTTCCCAAACGGCAAGACAAAATTTCACCGCCCCGACGGCTCGATCGGGAAGGAGCCTGGCACCGGTGTCGTGTTGATCGGCGCCGGACCTGTCGCCTGCGAGGCGCTACTGCGAAGCCGCCTCGGCGCCTGCTACGCGCCGGTGCCGCTGCCCTACGACGCCGCCGTCGACTTCGAAAACAGCCTCAACGCTTGTTATCGCGCGATCCGCGAGCGCGTCGCCGCCGGCGGTGAGGGATGGAGGCCGAAATGAACGCGAAAGCGAGACGCAAGCGGCATCAGCGCATCGTACTCGCCTACGCGCGCGTGCTCGGCCGCCGATGGCCCGAGAACCCCAACGATCTGCTGCCCGCAGTCTTTGCGGCCGTGCCGGACACGAGCATGCAGGAGATCGCCGACGCGATCCAGTGGGGGATTCGTCAAAGTAAGCGCAGTGGCGCGCGGTTCGAGCGCGCGATGAGAGCGGCCCGGCGCGCCGACCGGCAGGCCGACGATTACGATCCCGGCGATGATTTTAGCCGCTCGATCGACGAGGCTTACGCCGCGATCCGGGCGCGTGTCGCTGCGGGCGGCAGGGGATGGGAGCCGCCGCGATGACGATAACGCATGCGCTCTCGCTCGCCACTGTTTGCGGCACGGCGGTGCTGGCAGTTACGCTCGATGTGCGTGCGCTGGCAATGTGGTTGCTTTCGCGTTGGGGGGGCGCCGCGATGACGACGACCTTCATCACATGCGGCTGCGGTGTGCAGGTCGAGACCAAAAGGCGCGGTCAAAAATGGTGTGCGGCATGTCGGCGCAAGAAACAGCGCGAGGCGGGGCAACGTTACCGAGATATCGAGAACACAATCGCCGTTGGCGTGCGGCCAATCCTGAGAAATGCCGCGAGCGAGATCGCCGTCGGCGCGCGGCCGATCCCGAGAAATTTCGCGAGCAAGCTCGCCGCCGCTACGCAGCCAATCTCAAAAAATCCCGCGAGCAGCAGCGTCAGCGCCGCGCAGCGAACCTTGACACCGAGCTCATCTTGTTCGGCGTGCGCGGCAAGAACAATTTTCTCGAGACCCGTAAGCGCGACCATTCGCGCAAGCCCGACGAAATATATCCCATCATCGAGGCGTGTAGTCCGGGGCCGTTCCTTGAACGGTTTGCGCGCGGCAGTGCGCGCCCAGGCTGGGTGGTTTGGGGCGATGAAGCAGCGATCGATTGTGATTTCGTGAAGGAGGAGGCATGTCATGACTAAGCAGCACTTCGAGAGCGCGGTTGAAGAGCATTTGCAGCGGTTTCGTAAGCCCGACGGCTATTGCCTTCACTGCCAGCGACCCGCGAACCGGTATCACCCAGTCGGTCCCGTCGTCGTTACGGTCTCGGCGCCCGACGATGGCGACGAGATCTGGACGCACGAATTCTGCTGTTGGGAGTGTATCGCCCATTGGTTCGCCCGACAGGCCGGCGGCGATTTCGTGGAGATGCAGCAATGACCGAGCCACGGCGATAAGGCATCACCTAGTCATCACAAATGAACAAAGCTCAGCGCGGGAGACACGGCATGTCTGAAATCACATGGGGAGCGGCCGACATGAGCCGTCAGAGACAGCTCGCCAGGCTTCTCGTCGAAGAACGCAAGGCGCGCAAAATCCGTCAGCAGGATCTTGCGTACAAGCTACACCAGCACCAGAGCCTCATCTCCCGACTCGAAAGCGGCGCGCGCTCCATTGACGTGTGTGAGTTTCTAAATCTCGCGGAGGCCATTGGATTTGATCCCAGCGTTGCACTGAAAAGAATTCAGAACGGCGCTTACAACGGCAGCTCTCTCGATGAAGCGCTCGCTGTCTTCAGGGCGGCTGGCTATCGCGTCAGCAGGTCAAAATCCCCCAAACACAAGAACCACGTCGGTCCGACCTGCGTGACCGAATTCGCCGACGGCACGGTTACACGCATGTCAACGTTCACTGCACTCGAAAAGCTTGATTGGGACCGCGGCATGCGCCTGTCGCAAGCGTCATATCAATCGCGACACCCCGGCGCACTGGTTCCTCCAGCATCTCAGTGCATTTCGAGCAAGACGGCGTACTGGCTCAACGCAATGGAGGGAGTGTGTCGTGAAGTCTAACTGGAACCGCTTTGAGGCAGAGATCCTCTTCCTCAACCCTAACGACGTGCCGCCCGCCGTTGAGGCATTGGCCGCCGTCGGCTGCGAATTCGAAATCGATCACGACGCCATCGATCCCTGCGGCCCGACCGTGTTCGGCTGGGTCGCCGGCGCGACTGAGCTCAGCGAAGATGACATTGGCGACTGGCTGCTCGCGTGCGTTATGCCGAACGGCAAACCGCTCGGCGAGTGCACGGGCATCCCAGCACCGCCGCCCGCCAGAAATCGCAGGGAGGCATTGGCGGCATGGCGGCGGGCGTTCGACGCATTGCGCGCTCGCCCGCCGACGGCAGTCGACCAGCTGCGCAAGCTGACCCAGCGCCATGCTCGCCACGCCGACCAGGTGGCCGCCGCCCGCCGGGCGGCGCGCTGCGCGGCGCGGCGCCGGGCGCAGTGCCGCCCGGACCGCCTCGACGAGGTTTCTCACGTTCGTCCGAACCCCACGCCGCGACCGCGTACCGGCCCTGCGCCGGTGGTGGCAGTCGGTGGCAGTGATGTCGGCGGTGAGAAGCGCGACGATGGTGGTAGCGGTTCCGACGGCGGGGGTGACGATGGCGACAGCGGTGGTGGCGGAGGCGATCCGCCACCGCCACGATCACGATCTAGTTCACCGTCTGCGGGGAGGTGCTGATGGCGCGCCTTCATCCGCAGGACATCGCGCGCCAGTACGGCATTCCCTATGTCACGAATGCGCGCAACGGCAAGTACACCACAAGGTGCCGCGAGTGCGGCAAAAATTACCTCAGCGTCAAAACCAATTACATAGATGAGTTTTGCTGGATTTGCCAAGACTGCGGCTGGAGCGGGCCGCCGCCCGGCGCCGCCGGCGGCAGTGGTGGCGGTGGTAGCGGCGGTGGTGGCGGCAGTCGCAGCAACGGCGGCCTCGGCGAGCCGGTCGCCATCTACGACTACGAAGACGAATTCGGTCGTCGGCTGTTTCAAGTCTTAAAGTTTGAGCCGCCGGGTCGGCCGAAGACATTCCGCCAGCGCACCGGCCCCGAACAGAAGAAGTGGTCAATCGAGGGCGTGCGACGGGTGCTGTTCAAGCTCCCCGAGTTGAACGCGGAGATCAGCGAGGGCCGCGTGATCTTCGTGGTCGAGGGTGAGAAGGATGTTCTGACCCTGCGGGCACACAACATTCCGGCCACGGTCGCCATCGATAGCGTCAAATGAAGAGAGCCGAATAGGAGGAGAAAAATGTTGGACTTCCCCTGCATCACAGCCGGTAATGAGACGTTGCTCCGGCAAGCGCCGATGACGGCGCACGACTACATGATGAAAGCCATCAGTGACATCGATGAACTTCTTGGCAAGGGTTACGCCAAGCAGCATCCAGAGTTGATCGCGGTCCACATGCAGACGGCCGCGATCGACTACGGCTCGGCGATCATCGCGCGAGCGATCGAGAGTGTCCAAGCTCGCTCGACAACATTGAGCGCACGCTCGAAGCACGCGATAGTCGATAACGGTGAGAAGTAGAGACCGTGCTGCTTGGGGGCAGCACGGCCAAGGAGGAAGATGTTCGATAGCTCGAAACACCAGGCGGGCGTCGATAGCACAACTTCCCTTGGCAAGCAAAGCCCCCGACAGTGCGGTCTCCCGACGGAGGTCCGCGAGATGCCCGCGTTCACCAATTGCCGCCCCGATGTTGCTGCGCTGATCGCGTCGGCCAAGCGCCACAACCGCAACAACGGCAAAGCTGAGATGGCCCCCCAACCACGGGAGTTGGTCGATCTCGATCTCCGCCTACGGCGCTCTAGGTTTCATCGGCGGCGGCGGTCGCCAGCATGGCGGCCAGCAGCTCGGCGCGCACGTCCGATATCCTTGGCAGCAAGCGGGCGCGATGGCACGGGGGCGCGTGACGACGGCGGCGGTGATTCGGACGGCGACGGCGGGGGTCCAGAACCGCCACCACCACCACCATCGCGCCGCCCGCGCCGCGTTCATGAGCTCGAACGCGGGGGGCGGCCATGAGCGCGCCGACGCCGCTCGCCGTGCTGATCGCGCGGGCCGAGGCGCGGGCGATGCTATGGCACGCCGACGCTCTCGATCTCACCAACGCCGTTGACGAACTCGAAGCCGAAGCCGAAGTCAGCGGGCTTACGGCTGCGATCGGCGAGGACGAAGTCGCGGCCATCATCGTCGCGGCGTTTACGACGGTGTACGAGCCGCCGGTGGCTGCTGGCTGGATCGCGGCGGCGGTCGAGTATCACAAAGATCGCGGCCAGCGCACGCTGATCACCGCCGAGATCGAGCCGAAGCATCTCGCGCTGTTGCGCGAGTTGATGGCCGAGAACGTCTCGCTCCCTCATGCGATGTACGAGATCGCCACAGCGCATCGGGCCGAGCGCGGGGCCGCGAGTGCGACGCTCGCAACGGCCGAGTATCTGATCCAGCAGAACGACGCCAAGCACTTGCGCTCGTGGCTCGCGCAGCGCAGCGCGCAAGAGCGCGTCGCCATCCTCCAACATTTCGAACGTAAGAAGGTGCAGCCATGTCCGACGACGACATGATGAACGTCATCCGGCTCGCGGTTGGAAAAGACCAGGAGCTAAAGAACCCAAAACACGAGGACCTGCTGGCCGAGCTTAACCGCGAGAATTGTGTGGTTCTCGATGGCGCGAAGACCAAGGTGTTGCGGTTCGAGACCGACGAATATGTCGCTGGGGGCGAGCGCTACGCCCACAAGGTGCCGATGTTTTTGGCCTTCGGCGACTTCCGCAATCTGTATCTCAATCGGCATGTGCACGTAGGCAAGCACTCGATGCCGCTCGGGCATTGGTGGCTGGAGCATCCTAACCGGCGACAGTATCGCGGCGTCGTTTTCATGCCGGGCGAAGCCAAGGATGTCGATGGCAAGCTTAACTTGTGGACCGGATGGGGCGTTGAGCCGAAGCCCGGCCAGTGGGACCGGATGCGCGAGCACATGTTCCAGGTGTTGGCGGCGCGCGACGATGGTGTTGACCGCTACAATTTCAATTGGCTGGCGTGGTTAGTACAGCATCCCGGCGAGCAGGCGGAGACCGCCACTGTATTCATCGGCGAGCCCGGCACCGGCAAAGGGACGTTGGGCAAAGCGCTCTGCCGTATCTTTGGCCCGCATGCGCTGCATCTCAGCGCGGCCGAGGACCTGACCGGCAAATTCAACGCGCATCTGCGGCAATGTTCCTTCCTCTTCGGCGATGAATGCTACGCCCCGCAGGACAAGCGCGCGGAGGGCCAGATCAAGCGGATGATCACCGAGAACACGTTGATGATCGAGCCAAAAGGCCGCGACAAAGTCCGCGTGCAAAACCGCCTGCACGTTATGCTGGCGTCGAATCATGACTGGGTCGTCCCCGCTGACGCGCACGAGCGGCGTTATCTGGTGAGCCGGGTGGCCGCGCTCTATCGCCAAGACCCGAAATGGTTCGGCCCGATCTACGAGCAGATGCAGAACGGCGGCTACGAAGCGATGTTGTTCGAGCTTTTGTACTACGATCTCGGCGACTGGCACCCGCGTCAAATTTTGCGCACCGCCGCGCTGGCCGAACAGCAGCAAGAGAGCTTATCGCCCTTCGACGCGTGGTGGTTGGAATTGCTGCGGACCGGCGTGCTCGCCGGTGCCGACGATCTCAATCCTGACCGGGCCATCTCCAACGAGTACGAAGAGGAGATCATCGAGCGGGACGGCTACGGCGGCGAGCGCAACCGCACCGTGAAGCGCGAAGGGCTCTACGATCAGGCCAAGCGCATTTCGCCCCGGCTCAAAGGGCGAGACGACGCAGCCCTCGGCCGCCATCTCGCGAAGCAAGGCTGCCAAGGCGACCAATGGGTACACCGACGTCGGGGATGGCAATTCCCGCCGCTGGCCGACTGCCGCAAGCGCTGGAACGAGCGCTACCCGGATACGGTGTGGGACGACATCAAAGACTGGACCTTCCCCAAAGACGACCCCGACGTGGCAGCAAAGGAAGCAAAACAACGGGCCGCAAAGGACCCCGATGATGACCCCTTCTGACGGCAAAAATGCCACAGCGGGCAAAGTTCAATCGTTGCGGACCAAGCGTGACAAGCGTGACAAGCGTGACAAGCGTTGTGGCACGTCACGCTTTCCTGAGCCGGATTTGTCACGCTTCCCGAGACAGGCGTGACAGCACTTGTCCTTATTTCATGGGCTTTGTCACGCTTGCCAAACTGTCACGGCTAGGGTCTGTGTCGCGGGGAAATCATTTTGCTGGTGATATAGCCCAGAAGCGTGACAAGCGTGACAAGCGTTGCGGCACAAGCGTTACTACTGTCACACTTATCTCTTTAGAGAGAGTAGTGTGACAAGTGTGACAAAGAAAGGTTCCAGAGAGTTCCTTCCCTCGACGGCAACACGTCCCTTGCTTTCTCGAACCTCAACGGAGAATTTCACATCAATGATCGCCGCTATTGGGACTGGCAAAATCTCGTTTCAGCGCCCCTTGGTGAACGATGCCCCGCGCCTGCGTCTGCGCGACCTGCCCCACTTCGGGAAATCCGTCGAGCTGAGATGGGAAAACCTAGCCAGCGGCCTCTTCGCGAGGGTCACCCGGAGCGGCGACGGCGTGACGATCGAGACGGACGGCAGGTCGGTCCGCGTCGGCCTGAGGGCGTGGCCGATGCCGATCCCGCGCCGTGGTGGTGGCGGCGAGCGCGAGCGAATGGTTTGCCCGCGATGTAACGCATCCCGCGACGTGCTGCATTGGGTTGCTGGTGAGTGGTCGTGCCGTGGTTCTGGGTGCGGAAATCTTTCACACGCTTCGCGGCATCGGCAACGATACTGTCCAGCGATCCACCGACGGGCGCGCTTGCTGCATAAGCTCTCGCGCTACTCGCCGCGCGGCCGGAAGGCGCGTATCATCCGCGCGCAGATCGCGCAGCAAGAGCAAGCGATGCTCGCGGACATGCGGCGAGTAAATCGCGACCTAAGCAAACGGATGAACCGCCATGGTGGACAGCGTCGAAATGGTCCCGGTTGACGACCAGGACATCGAAGAGCGCGTTTTTCGAGGCTGGGAAGAAGGCAAAGGCCCGTGGGCCTTATCGCGCGAGTTCGGCATTCCGATCCGGCGCGTGGAAGAAATCGTTGATCGTTGTTTGCCGGCCTTCGACGCGCAGAACCAATTGCGTGCATTCAAGCGCGAGCTTCGGCGGCTTGAAGTTCTGAGCACCGAGTGCTTTCTGATCGCAAAGCGCGATAAGAACCCGGAATTCACGCACCTGTTCGCACGTCTCAACGAACGCGTTTGTGCCATGAGAGGAATCGGAAATATTCGCATGGACCCGCTGCAAGTCGAGGTTGCCCAGCAACCAAGCCGGCACAACCGGATCGTCGAGGCCATCAACAGGTTGTGGGAACAACAACCGGCAGCAGACAAGGCTGTGCACGAGAGAGTGAAACAACTCGGCTCTACGAAAGCGCTCGAACTGCTCGGCCTGCTTGAACCGGAAGCCCCGAAGGCCAACGGCAACGGGTCTGATCCAGACCCGATCCTAAGGTGATCTGAGGCGACTGTGTAATTTACGATGTTTGAGACGCCTCGCCCGACCAGCGTTTAACCCCCGGTTTTGCTGACTCGCCATTCCGCGACTAGCGAAAGAATACACATTTCCTGCAGAGTCTGGGTGCGCATGGCGCGCATCATAGATGCATCTTAGGTCGCCAGTGCCCACTTCCCTGGTAGGGAACTGCTGCGTGCTGCTCCGTCGTTGAGATAACTAAGTTATTCGATCTCGACCGCGCCGCGCGTCCAGCGAAAATCCAGCATGCCCACGGATGGTGGGGCTGGGTGGCCATTGGGCGGACTCGATTCGGCTCGCGTCGAGCTGACGCGAGCAATCGAGGATACCGGGGGGCTTGTGATCGAGGGCGTGACGATCGGCGCCGGGGCGAGC
>Ga0306920_100011751_pt1 | contig 11853 bp, 12 predicted proteins | sample flu12Cox44000170_FD_204666 | JGI IMG/M metagenome (GOLD analysis project Ga0306920, IMG submission 204666) | Lab enrichment of tropical soil microbial communities from Luquillo Experimental Forest, Puerto Rico - flux4day.12C.oxic.44.000.170 (v2)... | ecosystem: Environmental > Terrestrial >...
CGCTATCTACGGGGGGACGCTTGCTCTGGTGGGAGCTGCCGCGTATCAGGGAACACTGCCACGCACCCGGCCGATCCTGCCGGGAGAGGTCATGGTTGACTGAATCTCCGCGTCGGTCAAGGGTCGTTGCGGCTATTAGACTGGTTTGTAGCCCGACCCCGCTCCCTTCTTCAGCGCGGCCAAACCCTCTTCAACAGTGAGCAACGGAGTCGTTTTCACGTTCTTGACAGTGCCGCCAGCTCCAACGGCCAGGGCAAGCGCGGCCGCGCTGATGTTGTCGGGCATTTCGAAGATTGCGACGACGTCGTGGTCTCCAAACGAGAGCCAGAGCCCGGTGAGTGAGCCGCCAACCTTTTCGACGGCCTTGCGGACGACTTCTGTTCGATTCTGAGGTTTCTTCAACAATGAAGCCAACGCTTCGGAACTGTACGACGCTTGCAGTAAGAAGCTGGGCATAGTTGCTTCACCTTTCAATGGAGTTCTAGCCAGACCCCAAGGGAGGCGGGAAGTATACACCTGACTTCATTTCGGAGGCTCTGATTTTCTTTTGCCCTGTGAGCGCGTCCCGGCGGCCATCATACCGACTTCATCCTGCACCCAGAGCCGTAATGCCTCGGGCTCCAGGACTGTGACCTCAGAGCCAAGACCAAGAACAGCGAAGCGGGCTTGTGGCTCCGCGTCGAATGCGATCTCGACGGTTACACGTTCTGCCTCTTGTTGAAGAACCGAGGGTGGCACGGAAATGGCTCCATACCATTCTTGTAACCTGCGGGCGGCATCGATTGTAACGGAGAGGACCGCAGGGTATCCCTTGCGCTTCTGCTCCAGTTCAGATGTGGAGCGCTTCCAATATGCAGCCAGATCGAAGTCCTGCGGGCGATCAAAGCCGACTGCAAGGACCGCCGCTCTTTCGATGCGCGACACGCGATAGGTGCGCAAGCCGCTTGCGCCGCGCGCCACCAGGTACCAACTCATTCCCTTTGCGACGAGACCGAGTGGGTCGACGGTCCGAAGGCTTCTTTCTCCGTCGGCGCGTGTGTATTCGAAAGTGAGCCTGCGATCGCGTTCTACAGCATCCTGCACGATCGAAAGTGCCGAGAGATCTTCTCCAGACTGGCGCCACCCGGTCGGATCCACGTGGAGGCGCTGCCGCATGAGCAAGGCCTGCGCCTGCAATGGGGCCGGCAACGCCGCCATCAACTTGTTGAGCGCGGTTTCGGCGGCACCAGCGAGCCGTGAATGCCCAAGAACCCTGGGATGCGCCATGAGCAGGGCACGCAACTCGCTCTCGTCCAGTGCCGGGACGCGCGTCCGCCAACCCTGTTGAAGCTCCCAGCCTCCTTGCGCGCCGCGCAAAGCGACAACGGGAACCCGGGCGGCGCTCAGTGCTTCAAGGTCGCGGTGAATGGTGCGCTGCGAGACCTCAAGCTGCTCGGCCAACTCCCGCTCGGTCAGGCGCCCTTTGGCCTGCAGCAAGAGCATCACGGAAAGCAGCCGGTCGGCTTTCATCGCGTCAGCGTGTCCTTCTCTTCCATATTTCTTACGATCCCAAATGAATTATGACAGAGGTTGTCATATATGACCCGCGAATATAGAAATGTCGCGAGGTCACGCAGCATGAAAAAGGGCATTGTTCACTTGTTTGTGTTTGACGGCATGGCGGATTGGGAGGCAGCGCTTGCCGTGACCGGAATCAATAATCCGCAACATCAGCTTGTGCCTGGGCGCTACCGAGTTGTGACAGTGGCGGTCAGCAGCGCGCTTGTTACCACCATGGGTGGAGTTCGCATTCAACCGGATATCACTTTAAGCGAGGTGACGCCGGTGGCAAGCAGCATGTTGATTCTTCCGGGCGGAGAGAGCTGGGAACGAGGAGCGAACCGCGAGGCAATCGAAAAGGCGCGAATCTTCATGGCGACAGGCGTTCCGGTTGCCGCCATCTGCGCGGCAACTGGCGCGCTGGCGGGCGCAGGTCTGCTGAATGACAGGTTTCACACCAGCAACTCACGCGAATACCTGGCTTCAAACGAGTATCGAGGCGCCCGCTTGTACTGCGATCTTCCGGCAGTCACCGATAAGAACCTGATTACTGCATCCGGTGTCGCGCCGGTTGATTTTGCCTACGACATTTTCAGAATGCTCGATCTGTATAGCGACGACACACTGGAAGCCTGGTATGGGCTATTCAAGCTGGGTGACGCCTCAAAGTACTACGAACTCGCGCGTGCAGCGTCGCGCTGACAGATGAAGGAACCCGAGAGAGGAGACAAGACGATGAAGATGACTGAACTCTTTCTAGCGCAACTCGATCGCGAGGCCGCCCTTACGCGCAAAGCTGTCGAACGCGTTCCGGAGGGCCAGAACGGCTTCAGTCCGCATGAGAAATCGATGGAGCTTGGCTATCTGGCAGCGCTCGTAGCCGGGATGCTGGGCTGGATTGCCCTGATGATCGAGCGCGATGAACTCGATCTTACGGATCCCTCGTCCGAGGGATTCCGCACAAAGCCGCTCGGTTCAAGGAGCGAGCTCATGGAGAGCCTTGAGAAGGCGGTGTTGAATTCTCGCCGCGCACTCGAGGGCACAAGCGACGCGCATCTCCTTACCACATGGACTTTCAAAGCAGGAGGAAACTTCGAGCAGAAGATCCCCCGGCATCTGATGATCGCAGATGCTGTGTTCAGTCATCTGGCCCATCACCGCGGACAACTGACGGTTTATTTACGCCTGAATGCTTCAGCAGTGCCGGCGCTTTACGGTCCATCAGCAGACGAGCGTTTTTGAGGTGCGCGAGGGCGGCGTCTCCCAACTGAATGACTGCCGCCTCACCTGCTAAACTCGATAATCGTCATGCTCCCTTCAGTACTGCTGATTGCAGCCATTTCTTACCTTTTGGGGTCGATTCCCACTGGCTATCTGCTGGTGCGCTTCTTTCGCGATGAGGATATCCGTTCGGTTGGCAGTGGAAATATTGGCGCGACGAACGTTCTTCGCTCGGGAGGCAAAGGCCTTGGCGCGGCAACATTCCTGCTCGACATGCTGAAGGGCTGCGCGGCAGTGTGGCTTGGTGGCGCGCTGGGAGCGGCGCTTGTTCCGGAGATGCCGCTGCGCGAGGCGCAGGCGATCGCCGCGATTTCGGCTGTTGTCGGCCACATGTTTCCCATATGGCTGCGCTTTCGCGGGGGTAAGGGAGTTGCAACCGGATTCGGCGTTTTTCTGGTTGCTGCGCCGCTGGCCGCGCTGGCAGCGATTACTGTGTTCGCCATCGTGCTGAGGTTGAGTCGTTATGTATCGCTCGCCTCGATTCTTGGAGCGGCAAGCTTTCCCTTTTTCGCATGGGTCCTCGCGCGTGGTGAAAGGCCGGCGGTCTTTATCGCAGCCCAGTTCATCGTAGCGTTTCTGATTATCGCCAAGCATCACCAGAACATTCGCCGGCTGCTCACCGGGAGCGAGAACCGGATTGGCGGACGCACGCAAGAGGGGAACCCCGCATGAGCCGCATTGTCGTTCTAGGAGCAGGGGCCTGGGGCACTTCCATTGCGCTTTCTCTTCACCGTCGGGGCGGCCACCATGTCACGCTCTGGTCGCACAGCGCTGAAGAGGCAAAGCAGATCACCGATGCGGGAGAGAACAAGCTGTTTCTCCCCGGCTTTCCACTGCCCGAAGGACTCGCCGTGACGGCCGACAACACGCCGATCACCTCAGCTGAGATCGTGGTTTCGGTCATTCCCTCTGAGTTTCTTCGAAGGACGATATCGCGCGTCGGCCCCTATCTGCATAGGGGCCAGGTCATTGTCAGCGCAACGAAAGGCATCGAGGATCACTCGTTTTTGCGGATGACTGAAGTGATTGGCGAGGGCCTGAACCAGGCCGACCGCGCGATTTCCATTGGCGCTTTCAGCGGGCCGAGCTTTGCGCAGGAGGTGGCGCAGGGACAGCCCACGGCGGTCACTTGTGCGTTCGAGGACGCAACTGTCGCTTCGCGCATTCAGCATGATTTTTCGTCCGAGACGCTGCGTCTCTATACCTCCACCGATGTCATTGGCGTGGAGCTGGGCGGCGCGCTCAAAAACGTAATTGCGATTGCCGCGGGCGTTGCTGCTGGTGTGGGGCTGGGTTACAACTCCGCTGCCGGTCTTATTACGCGGGGCATCGCGGAAATCACGCGCCTTGCAGTGGCCTGTGGAGGCCGCCGCGAGACGCTCGCCGGATTGAGCGGGGTTGGCGATCTAGTGCTGACGTGCACAGGTTCATTAAGCCGCAATCGGACCGTGGGCCAGGCGCTTGGACAAGGGCGCAAATTGCCGGAGATTCTTGAGAGCCTTGGCGGAAAGGTTGCGGAGGGCGTCCGCACAACGCGGGCTGCACTGGGCCTTGCGCGCAGGCACGGCATTGAGATGCCGATCACTGAGCAGATGGAGCTGATCCTCGAAGAAGGCAAGGATCCGCGCGAGGCGATCAAGGAACTGATGCTGCGCCCGGGCAAGGGCGAGCACTAGATCAGGGGTCAGTGTTCAGGAATCGGGTGATCCGCCGGCGATTGCTCCGATGATCAGGAGGGGTTCTTTGCCTCGGGCGATCGCGTCGGGCAGCGGGTTGTCCGGCGAGTCGAGGGACAGGTCCTGTTCGCAGGCGAAAAAACGCAGGAATGGGCGGCGCGCGAGCGTGTCGTGGTCGCGGATGGTGCCGCGAAGCATGGGATAGCTGGCTTCCAGCGCGTCGAGAACCGCTCTAACGGTGACAGGGGGGGTGACCTCGAGCGCAACCTCGCCGTCGATGTGGGCAAGGTTGCGAAGGTGATAGGGGAGCTGGACGCGGACTTGCGAGGTAGCTAAGTTCATATCGGAATTCAACCTGGTTAAAACAGATCCTTTGCTTCGCTTACCCCACGGACTTAGGTCCGCGGGGCCCCCAAGCGTGCTCCGCTCAGGATGACAATGGTCGGTGGAGTTTGTGGATTCCCACCCATGACGCAAACAGCGCGTCATGGATGGGGCACCCTCAATCGTTGCTCAGAATGACACAGTAACTAGAGTTTCATCACGCTAGCGTCTGCACTTCTACTGACAATACCGCGGGCAGATCGTGTACGATGGCGGACCATGTGTCGCCCGCATCAGGCGATACATAAACCTGGCCGCCCGTGGTTCCGAAGTAGATGCCGCATTTGTCCAGTGTGTCGACTGCCATTGCGTCGCGCAGGACGTTGACGTAGCAGTCGCTCTGCGGGAGACCCTTCGTCAGTGGTTCCCACTCGTTGCCGCCTGTTCGGCTGCGCCAGACCTGGAGCTTGCCGTCGATGGGGTAGTGCAGCGAGTCACTCTTGATGGGAACGACGTAGAGCGTGTCCGGCTCGTGAGCGTGGATATCGATACAGAAGCCGAAGTCAGTGGGCAGGTTGCCGCTGATTTTTGTCCAGTTGTCGCCAGCGTCGTCGGAGCGCATGACGTGCCAGTGCTTTTGCATGAAGAGCACGCCCGGACGTGAAGGACTCATTGCGATGTGATGAACACAATGGCCGATTTCTGCGTTCGGATCGGGAATGTAGTCGGACACCAGGCCCTTGTTGATTGGTTTCCATGACTTGCCGCCATCATCCGTGCGGAAGGCCCCCACCGACGAGATTGCGATGAATATCCGATTGGGGTTCGAGGGGTCAATGATGATGGAGTGAAGGCACATTCCGCCCGCGCCCGGCTGCCAGTCTGGTCCGGTGCCGTGGCCGCGAAGGCCGGGGAGTTCATGCCAGCTCTCGCCGCCGTCTGTCGAGCGGAAGAGGGCGGCGTCTTCGACTCCCGCATAGACCAAATTAGCATCGGTGAGCGAGGGCTCAAGGTGCCATACACGCTTGAACTCCCACGGATGCTGCGTTCCGTCGTACCACTGATGTGTGGTCAGCGGCTTGCCGGTTTCGCCGGAGTCATCGTAAACGAATCGATTGGAGGCCTTGGCGGGAAAGGCTGGCGGTCCTGCTTCTTCAGGCTTGACGCCGGGTTGGAACCAGGTCTTGCCGCCATCATTTGATGCCTGCAGGATCTGGCCGAACCAGCCGCTGGTCTGCGATGCGTAGATACGATCCGGATCAACGGGCGAACCTTTGATGTGGTAGATCTCCCAGCCCGCAAAATGCGGACCGCTGACGTCCCATTTGTCGCGTTTGCCATCTGAAGTGAGGATGAACGCACCCTTGCGGGTTCCGACCAAAACACGCACCTTGCTCATGACGCTCCTTGTCGGCCGCAGGCTGGAAAGGGCTTAACCTGCGGGCCGCCGCTTGGAGATTCTTCCGCATCTGCGGACGAGAGTTCAAGCGAAATGTTATGAAATGTTCAGCATGGCCGCAAGCTTTCGCGGCGACATCTGACCCGCGCACGTGCAGGGGAATAGTGTGGAATAGACTTGAATTTGAACGAGTGCGCGCGGAATTCGTAAAGATACGGACCAAAATCGATGATTACTTTATTCACGGGCTACGACGAGGAGCCAAAAGACAAGAAGCCGCCAGAGGGCGAAGAGGCGGAATCGGAACAGAAGTCCGGTTTCTTTTCGCGGATGCGGCAGGCAGTCACGCGCACGCGGGAGACGTTCTCATCGCGCATCAATGAGATTGTTGCCCTGACACGCGAGGTGGATGAGACTGCGCTTGAGAACCTTGAGGCAGCGCTGATCACAAGCGATATCGGAGTGACGACGACGACCGAAATACTTGATGCGCTACGAGAACGAGCAAAACTCCGGGCAATTGAAGGCGGCGAAGAGTTGCGCGATTTGCTTAAAGAGCAATTGCGCGGAATTCTGGAGGCCCCGCAGCGTCCAGTGATGGAGCCGGGCACGCCTCCGAAAGTAACTTTCCTGGTGGGCGTAAACGGAACCGGAAAGACCACGACGAGCGGAAAGCTGGCGGCGTGGTATCGAGGGCAGGATAAAACCGTGCTGCTTTGTGCGGCGGATACGTTTCGCGCGGCTGCGATCGAGCAGCTTGAAGTGTGGGCGGCGCGAAGCGGCGTGGAGATGATCAAGACACGGCAGGGCGGGGATCCGGCCGCCGTGCTCTACGATGCAGCGAACGCAGCCAAGGCGCGCAACATTAGCGAACTTATCGTGGATACCGCGGGGCGTCTGCATACGAAGACGGGACTGATGGACGAACTGGACAAGATGCGACGGACTGCATCGAAGCTGGTCCCGGGCGCTCCGCACGAGGTACTGCTTGTGATGGACGCGACAACCGGGCAGAATGGCCTGCAACAGGCGCGCCAGTTCACGCTGGCTGCGGGGGCAACGGGCATTGTGCTGACCAAAATCGACGGCACGGCGAAAGGCGGGATTGCGGTTGCGATCGCGCGCGAGCTTAACCTGCCAGTACGATTTGTCGGTGTTGGCGAGCAGATGGGTGATTTGCTGGAGTTCGATGCGGGCGCATTTGTGAACGCGCTGCTGGAATAAGTGGAAGCGGAGTCAGAGATATTAGACTTCATTCGACAACATGAAGAGCCAAAGGGATTCATCTAATCCGTTTCGATGGCTGCTTGAGTCGCTTAAGCGAATCTTCCGCCGCAAGGCTGAACCCGAGGATCCCTATGCGTATCAGATGGCGCCGTTGCGTCGCCCACCGCGTGACCGGAGCGGCGCTGCCGTTGCAGAATTGGATGAGGAATAGCTCGAAACCTTTATCACCTGCTGCTTTCGCCGGAACCTGAATGGAAATCCCTGAGAAAGACCGCTATTGGATGCAACGCGCGCTGGAGTTGGCGCGACGCGGCATCGGCGTGAGCTCGCCGAACCCTGCTGTGGGCTGCGTGATTCTGGATCGCGCGGGGCAAGTGGTGGGCGAGGGTTGGCACGAGTACGACCTGCTCGATCATGCGGAAGTCGTTGCGCTGAACGAGGCGAAGCAGCATGCAGGCGAGAGGCTGCACGGCGGCACAGCCTACGTGACGCTGGAGCCGTGCAACCACACGGGACGTACGGGACCGTGTACGGAAGCGCTGATCGGCGCGGGGTTGAAGCGGGTGGTGACGGCAACGGGGGATCCGAATCCGAATGTGTCCGGCCATGGGCTTGAACGGCTGCGCGCAGCAGGAGTTGAAGCCGTCACTGGAGTGTGTGAGGCCGAAGCCCGCCGGCTCAACGAGAGCTTTGCGCGGTGGATTCAGAGCAAGAGGCCACTGGTGCTGATGAAAGTGGCGATGACGCTCGACGGACGGATTGCTCCTCCCCCGGGCGTGCAGTCTCCGGGTGAGCCCTTCTGGATCACCTGTGCGGCATCGCGGGCGGCGGTACAGCCTTTGCGGTGGCAGGCCGATGCGGCACTTACCGGAGTGGACACGGTGCTGGCCGACGATCCGTTGCTGACGGATCGCAGCGGACTACGGAGGCGGCGCTCTCTATTGCGTGTCGTTCTGGATTCGGCCCTGCGCATGCCGCTCGACTCGAAGATGGTGAAGAGCGCGCAGAACGATCTTGTCATCTTTACCGTCTCAAAGGACGAAGCGCGGATCAAAGAGCTTCGCCAGCGCCGCGTGCGGGTGGAGGTTCTTCCCGCCGAGGCCGGGCGGGTTCCACTGGGCAAAGTGCTGGACGAGCTGGGCGAGGAAGGCATCCTTACCGTGCTGACCGAGACGGGCACTCGACTGAACACGGCTCTGTTGGCCGGTGGCCTGGTGGATCGCGTGCATTTGTTTGTCTCGCCGCAGATCATGGGTTCGGATGCTGTGCCAGCGTTTCGCGGCATGACGCACGCGATTCAGATGGCGCAGGTCGAGGTCGAGCGCTATGACAACGATCTGGGGCTGTGCTCGCTGTTGCGGGATCCATGGGAGAAACAGGGATCAGGGATCAGGGATCAGAGGTCAGGCCAGTCGACGACATAAACGGGAATCATGTAATAGGGGCAGGCCAACAGTTTCAAAAACCGCTATCTATCTCTGTCTGCTTGGTCCCGACATCGTGACCTGTGCGTTGCGTTGTTCCCTGTTCCCTTAAAATCAAACCATGTTTACTGGCATCATTGAGCAGACGGGAACGCTGGTCAGCCTGGTGGATCGGGGAGGCGTTCGCCGGATTACGGTTGAGGCTCCGGGGATTGCGGCGCGGTTGCGCGAGGGCGATTCCCTGGGAGTTTCGGGCGTGTGCCTCACGGCCCTGGACGTGAACCCTACCTACTTTCACGCTGACCTCGCGCAGGAGACGCTGGACCGGACCTCGCTTGGATCACTGGCGGCAGGCGCGAAGGTGAATCTGGAACTGCCAACTGCGGCGGGAAGTCCGCTGGGAGGGCATGTGGTGCAGGGGCACGTGGACGGGACGGGAACACTGGTGGCGCTGGAGCCGGTGATTCCGGAGACGAGTCCCCAATTTGATCGGGAGACGACGGACTGGACACTGAAGGTTCGCGTGCCGCAGGAAGAAGTGCGGCACTGGATGGTGCACAAGGGTTCAGTGGCAATCGAAGGGATCAGCCTGACGATTGCGGGATTCGATGGAGAGACGATTTCGATCGCGATTCTGCCGCTGACTTACTGGCGAACGAATCTGCACACACTGAGCGTGGGCGCGCCGGTGAATGTGGAGGCGGATGTGCTGGTGAAGCTGGCGTATCAGCAGATGCAGAACCAGAAGAAGCCGGAGTTTGAGCTGACCGAGGCGTGGCTGGTGGCGAACGGGTTCTGAAGAAGTTCGCAGTTCAGAGTTCGTAGTTCACAGAGGATAGAGCGCAGCGCGAATACTTTCGCTACACGGGCGTGTCCTCAGAACAGGAAAAACGTGGTGCTGGGACTTCGCGGCCCGAGCTTGCCTGGGTCCGGCGGGCCAGTGAAGAAAGACGAAAGCAGGTCCTTCACTTCGCTGAAGAAAACCGCTCCGTTCAGGATGACAACGCAGTTGTGCCGGATCAGGCGAAGGGCAAGCAGGTCCTTCGCTCCGTTCAGGATGACAAATCTTCCGAAAAGGCGGCGCTATTGTTTTGCTGGCAGCTTCGGCGGCTCGGTGAGGTATTCGTCGCCGGTGCGGGCTAGCAGCAGTTTGCGACGGTCGTCGAGAAGCTTCAGCTTGCTGGTGGCTTCGATGAATTCCTGTTTCTGGCCGGCAGTAAGCTGAGTGCCATTCCGCGTGGCCTTGTTCAGCTCGTCAATTTTCGCCTGCAGGCGCGGCATTTCCCTATCGATCAGGACGGGATGGATGCTCGGTGCCTTTGCCTTACCGCGGGCGAGGTCGTTGCGGTTGTTCTCACCCCAGACGGGAAGCATTCCGACATGGCCAAGCTCGACGCGGATCCCGGCAGGACCGTAGTCGCGGCGGATGGCTGAAAACAGGCCAATCATCGAGTCGCGCGGATCGCCGTTCTTATCGGGCATTAGACCGTCGACGTAGGTGCGCGACTGGTTGGAGAGAAAGTTGCCGAGCGAGTAGAAGATGACCGTGTCGCGGCCGTCGGAGGTGCGGTACGTCTCGATGGGCTGGAGGACGTGCGGATGGTGGCCAACAATCACGGTCGCTCCGGCTTCGAGCATCTTGTGTGCAGTCTCGACATCTTCGGGCCGGGGCGCCGGCGCGTACTCGATTCCCCAATGAATGGATACAACCAGCACGTCGCATTGGGTGCGGGCCTTTCGGACGGCGTCGAGCACGCCAGCCTCGTCGATGCCGGGAGCACCGCCTGATTCGCCGGGATAGGGAAAGAAGTTGACGTGAGGCTGGTCGTCGTTGTCAGGATTGCGGTTGCCATTGAGCCAGCGGGTCATTCCGAGCCAGCCCACTTTAATGCCGTTGGCTTCCACGACGAGGGGCTGGAATGTCTGTTGGGCTGTGTCGCCCGTGCCTACGAACTGCAGGCCTATCTCGCGGAGATGGTCGCGGGTCTCGGCAAAGCCGGCCCAACCCTGATCCATGACGTGGTTATTGGCAAAGGAAACGATCTTGATTCCGTTGGCTTTGAGTGCCTCAGGCAGGGCGATCGGCGCATCGAACATGAAGGGCTTCGAGCCTTTGGAGTGGGCGGGAGCTACGGGGGTTTCGAGGTTAACGAAGCCGAAGTCGGCAGCGCGGAAGATATCACTGACCTCGGCAAACAAGCCGCCCCAGCCCTGTGCGCCTTCCCCGTCCGCTGCGGCGGCAGTGCGCACGGCTTCATGGGGAATCACATCCCCTGCGACAGCAAAACTTACTTGCGCAAGGTCATGGGGATACGGAATGGCTGCCACGGCTTCCCGGGCCTGGCGAAAGCCGGAGCGGGGACCAAATTCGAAGATTACAAGGAGGGCGATGAGTGCAAGGGAAATTCCGGCGAAGACGGCGCGGCGGCTTAAGACGGGCTTTGGGCGCGTTCCCGTGAGGCCCAAGACCTGGGGTGACGGAAGCCAGATACTGCCTGCGCCATGTCTCGCCCAGCCAAGTGCTTTGCTCAATCGGTCTCCCATCATTCACTCTCGGGGAACGAAATCAGCATACATGGGGAGGGATGCGGTTGACGCGAAGGCGGCGTGTTCGCATCCATGTGATCAAGGGGGTGTAAAGTAAGCCAATCGAGGCTGTTACTTACAGCGAGCGCTCTTCCTCGATTGTGCGTCTATCAATTGGAGAAACTGGTAACCTTGAACAGAACAACGATCCTGGGAAGGCCGGCCCTGCGTCAAGGCCGACCGCAAGTTGACCTATGGCTGAGTTCGTAATCAAGTTGGCCGACGAGCGCGGTCACGTGCTAGAGCAGGTTCAGACCGCGACAAGCGCCGAAGAGTTGCGCCTGCGCTTTTCCCACGCCGGATATCACGTGTTCTCTATCAAGGCGCGGTCGGGCCTGGGAGCGCTCGGAAAACGCAAGGTCAAGCTGGAGCCGTTCCTCATCTTCAATCAGCAGTT
>Ga0306920_100011752_pt1 | contig 11853 bp, 9 predicted proteins | sample flu12Cox44000170_FD_204666 | JGI IMG/M metagenome (GOLD analysis project Ga0306920, IMG submission 204666) | Lab enrichment of tropical soil microbial communities from Luquillo Experimental Forest, Puerto Rico - flux4day.12C.oxic.44.000.170 (v2)... | ecosystem: Environmental > Terrestrial >...
GCTCTCGCTGGTTTGGCTCCCGCTGGTAGAGTATCCGGCAGATTATCGAAGACTTGGGTCTCGATCAAACAGCGGGCTAGACCAGCGGGCGCACGCTCGAGGACTTTTTCCTCGTCTGCCGCGTGCGTTGCTCAGGGACGCGCATTACTCTTGCGCCAAGGCGGCGATTGCACTGGCAACAGAAGCGAAGGGTCCTACCCTGCACATTGACGCTGGCATCAGGCTCGAGCGGCGCTTGTTCTCGTCGGCGGCATCATCGCGGCGATCATCATACGCCGCCGGGGCGCTCGCCTGAACTCGCTTCGGAAAAATGCACGTGCACGACGCGCCAGCCGCCGGCTTCCTTGCGGAACACCATGGTCGAGCGGGTGATGAACTCATCGCCGCCGTAGTGGATGTCCTTGGGCGGCGGCGCCGCGCCGGTCCAATTGCGTTTGGTGCGGCGATGGCACCAAACCACCGCCATGTCGTCGGACACGACGCCGCCGAGGTCGAACGGCGTCCAGTAACTCGACTGCACGTTTTGCCCGTAGAATTTCCACAGCCGGAACCAATGCTCGCGTCCGTTGTAGGTGTGCCCATTGAGGTTGAAGAACACCGCCTCGGGCGCCGCGCTCCAGATCGGCTCGAGCTTTTGCCAATCGAAGCGGGCGTTGGCGTCGATGTAGTCGGCGTGCAGTTGCAGGATTTGCTCGCGGTCGCGCTCGGAACCGCCGACGAGATTGGCTTCAGGCATTGTCTCTCCCGCTGCGATTCACAGTTCGCAATAGCATCGCATTCGTGCCTAGGGCGGGGGTCGTGCGCGTCGCAGTGCCGGTGCTCGCCTCGCTCATGGTGGGCCGCGCCGCCATCACTTCTTTTTCCGCCGTGAGGCCCACCCGCGCAACCCTTCCGCGGTGATGTAGAGCAGCGGAATAATGAAGATCCCGAAGAGCGAAGCGGCGATCATGCCGCCGAACACCGGCGTGCCCACCGCATGGCGGGTCACGGCGCCGGCGCCTTTGGCGATGACCAGCGGGAAGAGACCGAGGATGAACGCGAAGCTCGTCATCATCACCGGGCGAAACCTCAAGCCTGCTGCTTCGATGGCGGCGGCGCGAATGTCCTTTCCGAGGTCGCGCTGCTCCACCGCGAACGCCACGATCAGAATGCCGTTCTTGGCGGCGAGCGCGATCAGCACCACGAGCCCGATCTGGGCGTAGACGTCGAAGCTCAGCCGCGCCAGCAGGATGGCGACGATCGCGCCGAGGATTGCGACGCTGACCGACAACAAAGCGGGGATCGGGATATTCCAGCTCTCGTAGAGGGCGACGAGAAACAGATACGCGAACAGGATGGCTAATCCGAGCACGATCCCGGTGCGTCCGCCCGCCAGCTTTTCCTGCAGCGCGGTTCCGGTCCATTCGAAGCTGTAGCCTGGGGGCAGCGTCGCGGCGGAGACGCGCTCCATCGCTGCCAGCGCCTGGCCGGAGCTATAGCCGGGTTTGGCCGCGCCGTTGACGATTGCCGCACGGAATCCATTGTACCGCACGAGCGTCTGCGGTCCTTGCACGAGCTTGGCGTCGGCGAGCGCCCGGATCGGGACCATGCCGCCCTGGGCGTTGCGCACGTAAATCTGGTAGATGTCGTCGATATTGTCGCGAAACGGCGTCTCGGCCTGCACGTTGACCTGCCAGGTGCGGCCGAACACGTTGAAGTCGTTCACGTAGAAGCTCCCGAGCGTCGACTGCAAGGCATTGAAGATGTCGGTGATCTTCACTCCGAGCACCTGCGCCTTGTCGCGATCGATATCGAGATAGATCTGCGGCGTGTCGGCGGCATAGGTGCTGTAAACACCGGCGAGTTCGGGCGCGGCGTTGGCCGCGACCACCAGACCGCGCAGCGCCGCCGCGACGTCGGAGGGCGACTGGCCCTGCAGCGCTTCCAGCGCGTATTGGAAACCGCCGGTGCTGCCGAGGCCGAGAATGGGAGGCAGGTTGAACGGGAATGCAACCGCGCCTTGGATGGCCGACATTTGCGGCCGCAGCCGCGCAATGATCGCACCGACGCTCTGCGCCGGATCGGTGCGCTCATCGTAAGGCTTGAGCCGAATGACGAAGAAGGCCTGGTTCGAGGAGGGGACGTAATCGATGAAATTGAGCCCGACCACCGAGATCAGGCCTTGCACGCCCGGGATCGGCCGCGCCAGGTCTTCGACCTGCTTGACCACCGCCTGGGTACGGTTGAGCGAAACGCCTTCGGGAAGACGCAGCGTCGCGAAAATCGCGCCCTGGTCCTCGTCCGGCAAGAAGCTCTGCGGGGTCCGGCTGAACAGCAACGCCGAGGCAGCAACCGTCCCGGCGACCACCACGATACCGACGATCGCCACGCGCACCAAACGGCGCACCACCCATACATAGCCGTCGCGGCTGCGGTCGATCGCGCGCAGCACGTAGCGCATCGGGCCGCTCGCCTTCTGACCGTGCTTGAGCAGCACCCCGCAAAGCGCCGGACTCAAGGTCAGCGCGTTGACCGCGGAAATCAGCATGGCGACCGAGACCGCGACCGCAAACTGGCGGAAGAGCTGCCCGCTTATCCCGGGGATGAAGGCCACCGGCACGAACACCGAGAGCAAGACGAGCGTGATGGCGATAATCGGGCCGGTGATCTCGGCCATCGCCTTCTTGCAGGCCTCCGGCACAGGCAGATCGGGATTCTCCTCCATCACCCGCTCGACGTTCTCCACCACGACGATGGCGTCGTCGACCACGATGCCGATGGCGAGCACGAGCGCCAGCAGCGAGACGGTATTAGCGGAATAGCCGATGAGGAGCATGACCGCGAAGGTGCCGACGATCGACACCGGCACGGCAACGAGCGGGATCAGCGTCGTTCGCCATCTCCCCAGGAACAGGAACACCACCACGGCCACCAGCACGATCGCGGCGACGAGCGTGCGAATCACCTCCTTGATCGTCTCCGTCACGAACACGGTTGAATCCCAGAACACGGTGTAAGCCAGGTCGTTGGGGAAGCGCTTCTCGAGCTCGCTCAACGTCTCACGCACGTGGCGCGCCACCTCGACGGCATTGGAGCCGGGGGTCTGATAGATACCGATGGCGGCGGCCGGCGCGCCGTTGAAACGGCTGTAGCGATCTTGCGATTTTGCGCTCATTTCCACCCGCGCGACATCCTTGATCCGGATCACCGAGCCATCGGGATTGGCGCGCAGCACGATGGCGGCGAATTCCTCCGGTTGCGTGAGCCGCCCCTTGGTTTTGATATTGATTTGGACCTGCTGCTCGGTCGTGATCGGCGCCGCGCCGACGCGGCCCAGCGCCGCCTGAATGTTTTGGCTCTGGACCGCGGCGATGACGTCGTTCGGCGTCAGATTGAGCTCGGTCAGCCGGTCGGGGTCGAGCCAGATGCGCAACGAATAGTCGAGCGGCCCGAACAGCGTTGCCTGCCCGACGCCTTTGATCCGCGCCAATGGATCGATGACGTTGATCGTCGCGTAGTTGCTCAGATAAATGGCATCATAGGTGCTGTTCGGCGAATAGAGGCTGATCACCTGCAGCAGCGCGGCGGATTTCTTGCGGATGGTGAGGCCGTTGCGCGAGACCTCCGCCGGCAGCTGCGGAATCGCGAGACTGGCGCGGTTCTGCACGTTGACGGTGTTGATATCGGGATCCGTGCCCAGCGCGAAGGTCACGGTGAGGATGTAGCTACCGTCCGCGGCGCTGGCGGACTGATAATAGAGCGCGTTGTCGATGCCGTTGACTTGCTGCTCGATCGGTTGCGCAACCGTCGTCTCCACCACTTCGGCATCCGCCCCCGGATAAGACGCGTTCAGCGTGACCTGCGGCGGTACGATGTCCGGGAACTGCGCGATGGGAATCGCGAAAATGGCGATGACGCCGGCAAGGGTGATAACGATGGCGATGACGATGGCGAGCCGCGGCCGCTCGATGAAAATGCCGGACAGCATCAGGTCCCCGGTACGACGGTTGTGGTCACGACCTGGCCGGGACGGACCTTCTGGATGCCCTCGACGATGACTTGCTCTCCCTCTTTGAGGCCGTCGGTCACCACGATGTCGCGCCCCTGCTCGGCACCGGTCGTTATGCGGCGCTGCTCGACCTTCTTGGCCGCGTCGACCACGAGCACGTAGCGGCCGGCTTGATCGAGCAGGACGGCGGCCTGCGGAACCGTCAGCGCCGATTTCGGCGCGCCCCGCTCCACGGTGACGCCGACAACTCCGCCCGGGATCAGCACATGCTCCGGGTTCGGCACGGTCGCCCGCACCGTCACCGTGTCCGTCGTCGGGTCGACCTGCACGTCGAGGAAGTCACTCACGCCGGCATGCGGGTAGATGGTGCCGTTGGGCAGCTTGATGCGAACGTTGACAAGCGTGTTCTTCCCGGGGTCTTCGGCGCGGCGCCTGAAGTAGTCGAGAAGATTGCGTTGGCTGACCTGGAACGTGACATAGATGGGGTCCTGGCTGACGATCGTTGCAAGCTTTCCCGAGGAGGGCTGGACCAGATTGCCCTTGGTGAATATTTCGAGTCCGATCCGACCGTCGATTGGAGAGCGGATCTCGGTGTAGCCGAGATTGATCTCCGCCTGGTCGAGCGCCGCCTGCGCCTCCATCACGCCCGCCTGCGCCGCGTCCTCGTCGGCTTGGCGCTGGTCGACCGTGGATTGCGGGATGTTCTGGTTGCGCACCAGTTCCTTGCCGCGGTCGAGCTGCAGCTTCGCGTTGACCTCGGTCGCCTTGGCCTTGGCGAGCGTCGCGCGCGCCTGCTCGACGGCCGCCTTGTAGGTCACCTGCTCGATCAGGAACAGCAGGTCGCCCGTCTTGACGTACTGTCCCTCCTTGAATTTGCGCTCCTCGATGAAGCCCGGGACGCGGGCGACGATATCGACCTTATCGACCGCGGTGAGGCGTCCGATGTAATCGATGGTTTCCGTCACCTGCCGGCTCACCACTGGCGTGACCGAAACCGCGGGCGGCGGGGGGGCGCCTTGGGCGGCGGCGACGCCGCAGGAGGCCGCGACGCTCAGCGCGCAAACGGCGGCTTTCCAAGTAACGGAGTTACGACCGGGCATCGAGGTTCTCCTGACTGCGGGGGTGATTTCGCTTCGGGACATCGAGCAGATGCCGTACCGCTCCGCCACAGCCTACACTTGTGCAAAGCCGCCATCCACGAACAATTCCGCTCCCGTGACGTAGCTGCTGTCGTCGGATGCGAGAAACACCACGGCCTTGGCGATCTCTTCGGGCGTCCCGAATCTACCGAGCGGAACAGCGGCGGAAATCATCTTACGACGCTGCTCGCCTGTTTCCGAGGAGGCCAGCAGATCACTCAGTCCGGGCGTGTCGATGGAACCCGGGCTCACCGCATTCACACGGATGCGGCGATCTCTCAAGTCCGTTGTCCATGTGCGCGCGAACGAGCGCACGGCGGCTTTGGTGGCGCTATAAACGCTATTCGCCGACAACCCTTTACTGGCGACGATAGACGCATTCAGGATGATGGAGGCGCCGTCCGGCATCAGTGCAAGCGCCTTCTGCACCGTGAACAGTAGACCCTTCACGTTGATGCCGAAGATCGAGTCGTAGAGCTCCTCGGTTATCTTGCCGAAGGGGGCATATTTCGCGATACCGGCATTGGCGAATACAACATCGAGCTTGCCCTTCTCACGCTTGATTTGCGCGAATAGGCGATCGAGATCGCCAAGGTTCGACGCGTCTCCTTGCACGCCGGTTACGTTTCTTCCGATCTTCTTGACCGCCGCGGCCAACTCTCGATCGCGGCGGCCCGTTATGAAGACGTACGCGCCTTCCTTCACAAACTCATTCGCCGTCGCCAGGCCGATGCCGCTATTGCCGCCGGTGACGAGGGCAATTTTTCCTTCGAGCTTGCCCATGGATTTATCCCGAGTGGTCGCGTCATAGGCCTGCTTAATGTGTGGTGCCTCTTAATGTGTGGTGCCTTATGTCTATCCCAGCAAGCCGGGAGGAATCGCAATACTGCCTTGCTCCTGCTGCATTACCCGACCGAGTGCATGAACGCGTGGAAGGCCCTCCCAGTACGGTCGAAACCTCTGCAGCAGCTGCGCCTGGTCCCGTTAAGAGCGTATATACGCTTATTTAAGCGTGTATACGCGATCGTCAAGGAACCGCGCATCGATGATGCATGATGGGCCGAGCGGTTTCGGGCTTGATCACTGGCACCGGATTGCGTCCGGCGCCGTGGACCCTACACTGGGGTCGGAGGCCGCGCGCTGCGCGAGCGAACTTCCGAACCGAAGGAGTGTACAGCCATGCAGAAATTACGCTTGCTGTCTGCCACGCTCGGCCTGCTTGCCGTGGCCTCATGTCCCGCGGAACCTGCCGACGATATCAAGCCACCGGCCGGCTACCGGCACTGGTTCCACGTCAACACCATGATCATCGACAAAGGGAGCCCGCTGTTTGCGGATCTCGGCGGGATGCATAACGTCTACGTCAATTCGGTGGGAGAGGCCGCGCTCAAGAAGGGCGGGCCATATCCCGACAAGACCATATTCGCAACCGACCTGCACGAGTTCACCGTCTCCGACGGCGCTTACGTGGAAGGTGCCCGAAAAGGCTTGGCCGTGATGGTGAAGGACTCGAAGAAATATGCATCGACCGGCGGCTGGGGCTTTCAGCTCTGGGAGGGCGGAGATCCCAAGAAGCCGCAGGTGACCGACGCCGCCAAACAATGCTTTGCATGTCACCAGCCGAAAAAAGACCAGGACTACGTCTATTCCACCTACATTCCGTGAAGCGGGGATAAGGACCGTAACGAAGTCGCAACGCCGCTTGGTACAAACTCGACGAGGCGCTGCCACCGCGCGCCGAACGACGCGAGCCGCCCAAGCCTACTCACGCCATTCACGCCCGCTTGTCGATCGGCATCGGTGCGTCCTGGCGCGACCACGAGCAATATGGACGCTGCACCAAGGAGCTGTTGTAGTATTGCGGCTGCCCGGTGATCTCCGCGCCGATCCAGGGCGGCAATTCGACGTGCTGATGCTCGTTGCGCAACTCGATTTCGGCGATGACCAAGCCGAAGTTGTCGCCGGAGAACACGTCGACTTCCCAGGCGAGGCCGCCGCAAGGAATGACGTGGCGCACCTTCTCGATGATGGAGCCTTGGCGGAGCTTTATCAGCGCCTCGGCTTCCAATACCGGAATATCATACTCCAGCTCCAGCCGGCGCAGGTCCGCGGGCCGAGATTTGACGGTCAGCGTCGCGGCGCCATCGTCGCTGATGCGAATGCGGATTGATGCTTTCCCGTTGCAGGCCAAATAGGCTTGTCGAAGGGACGTGCGACGGGTGGCGAGCCGTTCCCAAGCGTTGCCGCGCACGAGGAATTTTCGCTCAATCTCGAAACTCATTCGCCCCCTCGATCGGGCCATTTATTGCAAACATGCGGGTTTGGGATGGGACCGGGACGAATCGATTGTGACGGTCTCGTGACGTTCTAAGGGGCTCGAATATCAAAAGAAAAAAATGAACGCAAGCGGAGTTGGCAGGGACGCAATGCGAGCGGGGGGAGCGAGGATCGGTCGCGTCGGAATGCGTGGCTGGAGGCAGGCGCAGTCCTTCGCCTGTTTATGATTTTACCTTCGTCGATCGCTCGCTCAGGTCATCGATGACGAGCTTCGGGGTGATGAGGCCGAGGCTCATCGCCAAGATGCTGATCAGGGCGCTCGTGCCGTCGGCGATCGTCGCGCTGATCAGCTCCAGCGAGGTTTGCGCGCCGCCCGCGATCTGCATAAGGCCGCTGGCCATCCGGAACAGGAGGACGCCCGGCATCATCGACACCACGGAGGCGAAGCCGATGGCCGCAAACGGCATGTGCCGACGCCGTGCGACCGGCGTGAGGATCAGCCCGACGATGAGACACGCGAGCAGGGTGCCGATCGCAGCGCCAAAACCGAGCACAGTGATCGCGCCCCAGCGCAGCGCGTGAGACAGCATGCCGACCGCCACCGGCCAAGGCAGCATATTCAGCGGCGTGGAGAAGAAGACGCTGTAAGCAGCGACGGCGACGCCGGCGGCGATCACGTCCTGCCAGAACGGGACGATTCTGCCGGCTTCATCGACCGGCAAGGTGACGCCGAGCAGCGCGAGGCCCAGCAGCAATCCCGTCGAGATCGCCGCGATCACGAGCCCCGCGTAGGTCAGCCGGGCGGCGCCGAGATGGATGCGGCCGTTGATGAGGTCGAGCGCGCCATTGAGGACGTGCGGCCCCGGCACCAGCACCATGCACGGGCAGACCGCGACCAGGCGCAGCGAGGAACTCAACTGGTAGCGGACCGCCAAGCCGCCGATGACGCCGGCGACGAGCGCCGCGCAGAACGGTTGGAGGAAGACGTTTGCGCTCACCCTCGCCACGCCGCGCCGCAGAATGGCGCCGGCCGCGGCACTCACGAATATCAGCGCCGCCGGGACTGAATGCTCGACGCCGAAGATCAGCGCTAGCGCCACGGCGCCGGCCGCGGCCGCGAGCGTGAAAAGCCATGCCGGAACGGGCGGCGCCCGCGAGATCGCGGCGATCGCCTGCGCTGCGGCATCCGGCGCAAGCCGACCGGCGCCGAGCTCTTCCATGACCCGCGCGGCGGACGCCACGCGATCCATGTCCACGCCGGTGGGATCGGCCGCCACCTGGGAGATCACCCTGCCGTTCTCGTCCTCGGACTGAAGTTGCAATTCTCCCCAGCGCGGCATGACCTTGGCGCGCAGTCCGAGCGTGCGGCCGAGTTGCTCGGCCGCGGCTACGGTCTGCTCGGTGGCTTGGCCGTTGACGTAGAGCAGCCGGGCGAAGGCGAGGACAAGGTTGGAATGCTCCGCCGCCGTCATGGGAGCTTCTCGCAATCCGCGTATTCGAAAGCCGCAAGCTCATTGGCGAGCTGGGACGAACCCCGCGAACCGCGTCCAACGGAGGACATGACGACGCTCAACGCGGCCCCTTGGGCGATGCTTCGCTCGCCACGTAGGGCTTCACCATTTTTTTCGGATCGACGACGCGATCGAATTCCGCCTCCGTGACGAAGCCCAGTTGCAACGCGGCTTCCTTCAGCGTGAGATCATTGTCCGCGGCGTGGTGGGCGATCTTCGAGGCCTTGTCGTAGCCGATGACGGGCGCGAGCGCCGTCACCAGCATCAGCGAGCGCTGGACGTATTCGTTGATCTTCTTGAGATTGGGCTTGGTGCCCTCGACCAGGAACTTGCGGAAGTTCACGCAGCCATCGGTCATGAGGGTGATGGAGTGGGTGATGTTGAAGATCATCAGCGGCTTGTAAACGTTCATTTCGAGGTAGCCGCCTGCGCCGCCAAAGCCCACCGCGACGTCATTGGCCATCACCTGCACGGCGATCATCGTGAGCGCTTCGCACTGGGTCGGATTGACCTTGCCCGGCATGATCGAAGAGCCCGGCTCGTTCTCCGGAATCGACAGTTCCGCAAACCCGGCGCGCGGTCCGCACGACATCAGGCGAATGTCGTTGCCGATCTTGTAGAGCGACACCGCCAGCGTGCGGAGCGTTCCCGACAGTTGAACCAGCGCGTCGTGGGCGCCCTGCACGGTGAATTTATTGGGCGCGGTGACGAACGGCAGGCCGGTAAGCCGGGCGATCTCGGCCGCCGCCGCTTCGGCAAAGCCCGGCGCCGAGTTGATGCCCGTTCCCACGGCCGTGCCGCCCAGCGCCAGGCGGTACACGCCTTGCAGCGCGGCTTCGATGCGGTCCAGATCGTCCGACAGCATCCCGGCGTAGCCCGACCATTCCTGGCCCAGCGTCAGCGGCGTGGCGTCCTGCATGTGCGTGCGGCCGATCTTGACGATGTCCTCCCACGCTTGCGCCTTGGCGCCGATCGCATCGCGCAAGGCGGCGACCGCGGGAACGAGGCGCTGCTTCACGTTGACGGCCGCCGCGATATACATGGCCGACGGAAACGTATCGTTCGACGACTGCGCCATGTTGACGTGATCGTTGGGATGAACCGGCGCCTTGCTCCCGAGCGGCGTGCCGGCGAGTTGGGAGCAGCGGTTGGAGATCACCTCGTTGACGTTCATGTTGAACTGGGTGCCGCTGCCCGTCATCCAAACGTGCAAGGGAAACATGTCGTGGTGTTTCCCGGCGAGGATTTCATCGCACGCCTGAACGATCAATTTATAGCGCTGATCGTCGAGCCGCTTGCCGGCGTGGTTGGCGGCGGCAGCGGCTTTCTTCAAGATGGCATAGGCGGTGATCATCTCGCGGGGAATCAAATCCCTGCCGATGCTGAAATGTTCGAGCGAGCGCTGGGTTTGCGCGCCCCACAGCTTGTCCGCTGGCACCTCGACCACGCCGAGGCTGTCACTTTCTTTCCGCGTGTCGGCCATGGAACCTCTCCTGCAATTCAATACTTAGGTCGCGGAGAATCCGGGTCAATCGCTTCGACGCCGGTTGGGCTCCCTCACGGCCTCGTTCGCTTCCGAACGGAGCGCGCTCCCGGTTAACGCAGCGGCGACCGAGATCGATGGTCGATTTCCACAGTGGCTGTCTGGCCGGCGGCGAGAACGACGCCCTTGGGCACATGATCGATGTGGACGCGCACCGGGATGCGTTGGGCCAACCGCACCCAGGTGAAGATCGGGTTGACCTGCGCAAGTCCTCCGGGGCCGGCTTGCGCATTGGGGACGTTGATGCCGCGCGCGATGCTGCCGACGTGGCCGCGGACGATGTCGCTATAACCCATGAGCTTGATCTTCACCGGGTCGCCCTCGCGAATGGAGCCCAAAGCTGTCTCGGTGAAGTAGCCGTCGACCCAAAAGGAATCGGCGTCGACGACGCTGATCTTGTTCTGTCCCACGGTCGCGTAGTCGCCGAGTTGCGTCAACAGGTTGGTCACCCAACCGTTGACCGGCGAGCGGATTTGCGTGCGCCGGAGATTGACCTTGGCCTGCTCGCGCTGCGCCTTGGCTTGCGCAAGGCTCGCCTCGGCGCCGGCGCGTTGGACCTTCAACGCTTCGACCTGCCGTTCAGCCAATTTGAGCGTTGCTTGCGCGCTCTCCACCGCCGCCTGCTTTTCTCTCTGCTCAGCGCTGTACTGCTGTGCGCTCTGAACGGGGCCGTAGCCTTTTTGCGCCAGATCCTCGTAGCGCACCGCCTGCTGTTGCGCGAACACCAGCGACGCCTTCGCCTGCTCCACTTGGGCCTGGCTCGCGTTCACTTGCGCCTGCTGCACGTCGATCTGCGCGTCCACGGTCTGGACGTTGGCTTGCGCCTGCTGCACCGCCGCGTCCGCGAGCTCGACTGCAATCTGGTAGTTCGTCGGATCGATCACCATCAACAGCTCGCCCTTGGCAACGAACTGATTGTCGTTGACCGGCAGCTCGACGATGCGGCCGGCAACCTCCGGAGCCATCGTGACGGTATAGACCCGCACCGTGCCATCGCGGGTCCAGGGCGTCTCCATATAAGCGCTCCACATCGCCCAACCTACCCCGACCGCGAGGGCGGTCGTGGCGAGCGTGATCAAAACCGGAATAATCCGGATGCGCGCCTTGTGAATGGCGCGCACCGCCGGCTGCATGGAGCTGACGACGCGAAGGCCAGCACCTTTGCCGCGCTCCGATTTGGTTTCAACATCGGACATGGCAAATCTCAGCGGGCGATGATGAGCACCATCGATGATAGCACAATAATGTACAGGGCGAAGATGAACAGCGACGGATGCCAGACGTAGCGCAGCAGGTCGAAACGATCCGCGATCCGGCGCAATCCGATCGTAGCAAACCACGCCGCGATAATCAGCAATGAGATCGGCGCGACGTAGACGCCCAGCAAGTCGATCT
>Ga0306920_100011753_pt1 | contig 11853 bp, 10 predicted proteins | sample flu12Cox44000170_FD_204666 | JGI IMG/M metagenome (GOLD analysis project Ga0306920, IMG submission 204666) | Lab enrichment of tropical soil microbial communities from Luquillo Experimental Forest, Puerto Rico - flux4day.12C.oxic.44.000.170 (v2)... | ecosystem: Environmental > Terrestrial >...
CATGAGTGCGAGGAGGCGATGAGCACACCGAAACCCGGGAAGCAGCTGCATGCGGCCTCGACGAACACCGCGATACCGGCGAATGGCGCCCGGCCCAAAGGTGAGCCCGAATTTTTCGTGCACGAGTCGGCGTTCATCGACGCCGATGTCGTGATCGGGGCGGGTACGACGATCTGGCACGTCTCGCACGTCATGGACGGCGCTCGGGTCGGCAAGGACTGCAGGATCGGCCAGAACGTCGTGATCGGCCGAGAAGTCACGATCGGTGACGGGGTGAAGATCCAGAACAACGTCTCAGTCTACGAAGGCGTGACGCTCGAGGATCACGTGTTCTGCGGTCCGTCGATGGTCTTCACCAACGTCTACAATCCGCGCAGCGAAATCCGTCGAATGGAGGAACTGCGGCCGACGCTGGTTCGTCGCGGCGCGACGCTCGGAGCCAACTGCACCGTGGTGTGTGGCGTGACGATCGGCAGCTATGCTTTTGTCGGAGCCGGGACCGTCGTGACGAAGGACGTGCCGGATTATGCGCTGATTCTCGGTAATCCCGGCCGCGTGGCCGGCTGGATGTGCTCGTGCGGGAACCGCATCAAGTTCGATGCAGAGGACGAACGAGGATCGTGCACGGCATGCACAAAACTATATCGAAAGTCGCGCACGAAGGTCTGGCCGGGATGAGGCTGCCGCCGATCGATCGGAACGCGCACTGCGCGACGATCCCCGACGAGGCTCATGCCCGCGTCTTTGAGTCGCGGAACTCTTATCTGTGCTTCTAGCTTCGCCGCACGTGTGCCAGTGTCCTAGGCTGACGTGAGCCCACACTACCACGTGGGGTTCTGCGGCAAATGAGGACTTTGTCGTTGCTGCAATCTCGAGTCGCAGGCACGCCGTTCTATGTTCCAGTCATGATGGCCGCGCTCGCTATGGGGCCGCTGCTTGCCTGGGCGATCGCGGGCGAATACTGGCGCTCGCTGGTGCTTGTCTGCCTCGTCGCCATTAGCCCAATCGTCGTACGTTGGCCGGTTGTTGTAGGTTTCGGCGCCTTCGCGCTCGTCTTGCCGTTTGACAGTGTGTCGGTCATTGCCGATACCGGCGGAGCGACTGCGACGAAGTTCGTGGGCATCGCCGTAACCGGGGCCATGCTCTTGACTGGTATCATCCAGAGACGTCTGGTTCGTCCACCGCTTGTGGCGCTCTGGGTTACGGTCTTAGTCTTTTGGGCTGTCCTGAGTCTTGCATGGGCAGCCGATGTCGACCGGGCTCGAACACCCGCAATGACAGCAGTGAGCCTGCTTGCCATGTACCTCGTCGCCGCGTCATACACAGTTTCCGAAGCGGAACTGACAACGGTCTGCTGGCTCGCTTTGATTGGCGGTGCGCTCGCTGCCGCAGGGGGTGTGGTACTCGGCTTCGACCCCGATTCCGGACAGACGGGGCGGGGGACACTTTCGCTCGGCGAGAGCAGCGCTAATCCGAACGCTGTGGCCCAGTCTCTTCTTCTTCCTTTCGCGATCGGAATCGGCATGTTTTCAGGGTCTCGCCGGACATGGACGACCGTCGTCGCGGGTGTCGGGATCGCCGCGATCGCCGCGGGAATATTCTTGACGATGTCCCGTGGCTCACTCTTTGCGGTCGCCGTCACGATATGCGTCTGCCTATATCGTTACCGGGCGCGCCCGCGTGTGCTGGTCGTCGTCGCAATTTTGGCCGCTCTATTGCCCGCGATGCCCGATCTGTTCTTTCATCGCGCTGAGAGTGTGTTCACCGGCGAGGATGCCACGGGCGCGGGGCGCACCGAAATCTGGAAGATCGGCGTGCATTCCCTCGATCGTTTCAGTGTAATCGGCGTCGGGTTCGCGAACTTCGCGGCAGCATACGACCAATATGCCTATCCAGCGTTTGGGAGATCGCGAGTCGCGCACAACATGTATCTATCGACTTGGGTCGAGCTCGGAATCGTGGGCCTCGTCCTTTTGGCGCTAGTCCTACGCGGCCATTGGCGATTGACAAAGCACGCGAAGATACCCAGCTCGCAGGTCCCTCTGGCACCTGCTCTCGAAGCCGCATGCATCGGCTTTGCCGTCGTCGGGTTCTTTGGGGATGCGCTATGGGACAAAATGTTCTGGACGCAGTGGATACTCATTATTTGGCTGTCGCGGACGCGACACGATCGATTGATTAGCGAGTCCTCTGCACGAGGCACCCTCGCTGGACTCGCTACCCACGGTTAACTGCATTGGGCAGCCCGATTTCGGATCAGCAGCAGCGCCGTTCGCGAGCGGTCACGTGGGACAACGCATCCCGACGCCTACGGCTGGCGGTGATCCTAGAAGCGCGTACCGTAACGGGGCCCGCCAAAAACGTGATCCAATTCTGCCAACTGGCGCAGGCAGAGGGTAAGTTAGATCCGCTCCTGTTCGTGTTCGCGCGAGGCTCGGCCACTGACCATCCGATCCTCGCAACGGCCCGCAAAGCGGGTGTGGCGGCAGAGCCGATTTTTGAGCGGGGTCGGTTCGACAGGCGCGTTATCTCGGCGCTGCGGAACCGTCTCCGTGGTTTCCAGCCACATGTACTACAAACCCATGGCGTGAAGTCGCATTTCATCATTCGGCTCAGTGGTCTGAACCGGATGTATCCATGGATTGCCTTTCATCATGGCTATACGGCGGCAGCCCGGAGGGTGAAATTTTACAACCAACTCAACCGCTGGTCGCTGAGAGCGGCGCGAATGGTCGTCACGGTGTGCGGTCCGTTCGCAGAAAGACTCTGCAGTGATGGTGTGGCGAAACGAAACATTCGTGTCCTTCACAATTCAGTGGAGCCCGCGCCGCCCGTACCCGACGTGGAGCGCGACGAACTCCGGCAGAAGCTCGGAATTGTGCAGAGCGAGCGCGTCACGTTGAGCGTGGGACGGTTGTCCAGGGAGAAGGCGCACTGCGATTTGCTGCAGGCGGCCGCGCATTTGCATGCACGCTGGCCGTCGATGCGCGTGGTGCTTGTCGGCGAAGGTCCGGAGCGCGTGCGGTTGGAGTCCCAGGCCGCGAAACTCGGACTACAGAAGGCCGTGTTGTTCGCTGGACAAGTGGCGAACGTGCAGCCATTTTATGCGATTGCGCACGTATTTGTGTTGCCTTCGTTGAGCGAGGGGTCCCCAAACGCGCTGCTCGAGGCACTCGCAGCAGGCATCCCGGTCGTGTGTACTGCTGTCGGTGGGGTCACGGAGTTGGTGGATCACGAGATCCATGGGCTGCTGACTCCACCTAGCGAGCCGGAGGCCCTGGCAGAGGCGATTGAGCGGGTCTTTGCGGATGCGGATGCAGCGCAGGAGAGGTCACGACAAGGCCGCGAACGTATTGTGCGCGACTTTGCGCCCGAAGCGTACCGGAAGCGGCTTTTCACATTGTATGGGCAGGTACTGAGCTCGGAGGGCGGGGATTAAATGGGTTTATCGCGCAGCCCGCGCGTTAAAGAGAGTCGTGACGCGTGGTAGACCGCCGTCGCGGATCGTGCGGCTGAAGAGCAATGTGCGGGATTGCGGGAGTTATCTCATTTAGGCGGGATCCGAAAGAGCTTGAAGATGCTGTGCGCGTGATGACGGCAGTCCTCGCGCGCCGCGGTCCGGATGGCGAAGGCGTCGAGATTTGGGCCGAAAGCGCGCCCAGAGCTGCGTTGGGGCATCGTCGTTTGGCAATCATCGATCTCAGCGCAGGCGGGCATCAACCGATGTTGTCCGACGACCGCAGTATTGCGGTCGTGTTCAACGGTTGCATCTACAATTTTCAGGAAATCCGGCACGAGCTGGAGGGCCGCGGCCGGCGGTTCTGGTCCCATTCGGATACCGAAGTGCTACTCCGTGGGTATCAGGAATGGGGTGTCGATGCCCTGTTGCCCAAGCTTCGGGGAATGTTCGCGTTTGGTGTCTGGGATGCGGCTCAAGGCCGGTTGTGGTTGGTGAGAGACCGGCTCGGCGTCAAGCCCCTCTACTATGCGGCGGTGGACGGGGAAATCGCCTTTGCGTCGACACAGAATGCTGTCGCGGCGGCTGGTTTTTGCGATGGCGTCGATCCTCAAGCAGTTCTCGAGTTTCTGCATTACGGCTTTGTTTCCGAGGACCGTTCGATCCGGCAAGGTATCCGCAAAGTACATCCGGGCACGGTCGTAGAGTGGCGTAATGGTAGCGATTATTCGCGGCGCTACTGGAGTATGCCGGATGTCGATACGCATTCCCGGGTCCGCTTTGAAGATGCTGTCGATGCTGCGGAGGAATTGATCCTCGAGGCTACACGCCTGCGCCTCTACGCGGATGTTCCAATCGGCGTACTCCTCAGTAGTGGTATCGATTCGACGCTGGTGTGCTGGGCGATGGCGAAGTTGAACGTAAATGTGCGGTCATTTACCGTCAGTACACCCGGAGATCCGGCCGATGAAAGCGCCGATGCGGAGCGCATTGCACAAGGGTTGGGCATCCCGCATCAGATCGTGCCGCTCGCACGCGAAGCCACGCCGGACCTAGACATGTTGGTCGACGCGTACGGCGAACCATTCGCGGCGTCGTCGGCCCTAGGTGTATTACGAGTGTCGCAGGCGGTGAAGCCTTTCGCCACGGTCTTGTTGACCGGTGATGGCGGTGACGACGTGTTCCTCGGCTATCCGTTTCACAAATCGTTCTGGGTGACGGAGCGTTTCGCCCGGCTGCTGCCATCGGCCGCCACGGCATTATGGAGGCCCGTGCATTATCAAGTGGGCGCTCGGAGAAGCCCGTGGAGGCGAGCGCGCAATTTTTTGGATTTTGTGACGGGTGGCATCGGCGCAGTAACTCGCCTCGAGAACGGCCTTCCGTATCTCGAAACACATCGCATGCTGGGTCCGCGACTCGACGGGCGCACGCTGCCAGAGCGGGACGCTCCCCTGTCTGTTTCTGCGGCCCGTCACTTGTTACAAGACGTCTTGCGGCACGAACAGCGGACGCGGTTCGTGGGAGAGTTCATGACCAAGGTCGATGGTGGCACCATGTACAGTGCACTCGAGGCGCGCTCGCCATTCCTCGATCACCGACTCTGGGAATTCGCCGCGCGCTTGCCCTACGAAACTCGCCTATACAAGGGTCGGCTCAAAGCGATTTTGCGCGAGATCGTGCGCCGCCGCATCGGTGCAGACGTGGCGTTCCGCGAAAAACGTGGTTTCAACGTCCCGGTCGGACGCTGGTTGGCCTCGCATTGGAGCGCCGCTCTGGAAGACATGACGACGTATCCAGTGCTAGAAAGACAGGGATGGATTCGCGCGGGGACGTTGCAGCCAATGATTCGGCAGGCGCTGGCAACGCGAACGGCGCCACTTGCATTGTGGCACGCTGTAGTCCTGAATCATTGGCTCATTCGAAACGGGTAGCCGAGAACGTCGCTCGAGTCAGTGGGCCCGGAGTAGGCGCCGACGTGGCCGGATACGAAGCTCCTGCAGCAATCCTTAAATATCGTTTGATATCGAGAACACGTTTTCCCCGATGTACATGAAGTCGCGATCGTGGTTGGAGATTTCTCTTAGAAAGCTGGCTGAGGTGCGTTGTTTCGGAAGCATCCAATCATGCAACTCGATAATGATGACGGGGAAGAGGCGTATCCAGTCCGTGTTGCTCGAGAACAAATGTGATTCGAATCCTTCGATATCGATCTTGCAGATGAATGGATAACAACGTTGCTCGTCACCGGCCGATGCGATCAGCGATGCGACTGACTTCGCGGGAACCGTATCGACCGCCGCTCTTGTGGCCATAGCGGTCCGGTGCGCCCAGGCGTGCCCTTCGACATTTGTTATGCGGACGAATCCATCAATAGCGGAGACGGCTGCCTTAAGAGGCATGACCTGTTTCAAACTGGCTACGTTGCGACAGAGCACATCGTAGTTCTGCTGGCTAGGCTCGACGGCGAGGATTCGAGCGGCCGGCCAATTCTTCGCGAAGTAGATACTTGCCATGCCGACGTTTGCGCCCAGGTCGAGAATTAGAGGCGATCCCTCGGCAGCGAGGTTGTGGTACGTCTGCTCGATGTCGTTCCATCTGGGCAGACGCCGTAGATTATAGTCATTGTTGCAGAACACCTGCTCGAAGACCCAAGCGTCTGATGTACCCGTCCGAAGGAGCAAGTCAGTACGGAACGACGTGTCGCGAGCTGCGACGGACAGCCGTTGCCAGCCACGGAAGGCCGGGTGCCACCGAAAGCGGAACTCGCAAGCTCCACGGTGCTCGCGGCGGTCAAGAAACATCTTGGCAAGTAAGACGGCTCTCACTTCTCTCGGCTCATCAGCCGCGTTACTACATGGAGTTTCCTCATGGACGCACTCTTAGGAGTGTGGTGGTTCCTTGTCTAGTGCGGTTCCCCTCGTCATCGTTAATTCTTTGTTCTGCGGCAATCGTCGACACGATACGCCGCGCAACGACGTCCCATGTGAAGCTTTCGCGCATCATCTTTTTGCCCGCCTGGCTCATTTCTCTCGCGAGTCCCGGATGTTGAAGGATCAACAAGAGCGCGCTAGCGAGCTCGTCTCGATTCTCTCTTTCAACAAGCAGACCCGTCTTGTTGTGTATAACGGCATCCGGAATGCCACCAACGTTTGTCGCGACGATCGGGTTGCCAGCGCTCATTGCTTCGACGAGGACGTGTGGTGAGCGATCAAAGCGAGCTGGGAGGCAAAATACAGTCGCGCTGCGGAACAGGCGCTTCAACTCGGCTTTATCGTTTATCGCGCCCGTGAAAACGAGTCTCGCGTCAGAGGACGCGGTGAACTGCCGATGAGCTTCGCCGACAAAATAGAAGCGAACGTCGTTGATTCTCTTGGATACGATATGAGACGCAGCAATCAACACGTCGGCACCTTTCCGGTGAAAATCGTTGCCGACAAAGAGAACAGTTGGCTCGGCCGTGTTCAGCGGCGCATCTTCATCCGAGAGGTCAACGGAACACGGCCCCCAACCGACATAATGCACTTTTGATGCAGGAAGATTGTGAGCAGCCAGTGTCTGCTCTCTAGCCCAATTCGACATGCAAAGGACGCCATGAGCATCGCGGTAGATCTGGTTCTGATAGATGTTGAAGGCCTGTCTCGCACGAAGCGATTTAGATCCTGCAACATCGCCTTCATCTATGGCCGGCGAACAACTTTGATCGATGTAGGTCCAAAACGGTAGTCCGCCCCGAGGTTCGGTAAAAGACGGATTGAACCATGATCCCCACAGGAGCAGGGCGTCGCATCCATTCCTGTGTGCCAGTAGCCGTTTCAGTAGGTTTCTTCTCCGGGCATATCGAACGATGGGGTGCCACTGATACTTATTCCACCAGTCTCTTCGATCGAGACTGAAGCTCAACAGTCCAGCGGCATATTTGGCAAACGACCCGATCGGATCGAAATTGCACTCGACGACGAGTCGCGCGTTTCGCCGAAGAGCCGCGATCAAATGGGTCGATCTCGGATCATTGCTGCCGGTGGCTACGCGTACCGACCGACCGCTATGATTCATTAGCTCTATTCCCTCGTCGGTCAGCAGCTTTATATTCTGCGACGGTGCCAATTATGCTGCGGGTATGCCGGCCGTCCGGTGTGACGCCGCGGCACGGATGGATTCGTTGCCCCGCCAGCTCTATGAGATTCCCGTGGAGACATACGAAGGATGACAAGGGTCTGATCTGACCTACGAAGGCCGCGGCCCCAACGCTGGTCCTGTGCGGGTCCTCGCTGCAAATGTGGCGCACGCTTGTGCACGGCTTCCGCCTGTGAGCCGCCCTGGTCCGCCTGTGCGGATATGCGCGGAAGAAATCATGACATCTGCACGCCGATGTGACAATCTACCAAGCGGTATAGCGCGACGGACGTGTAGACCGCTCGGAATATCTCGTGTGACTCGGCCTCAGCAGGACACGGCGGTCGCGCGTGGGATACCAGCGATAACGCCATCTATCTTTGCCGGAGCACGAGGCCGCGACCATATGCCACCGGACATTGTCCGCGAACTCAACCGGCCGGGAGCTGTTGTGTCGTTTGATACAGCTGTGTAGACTTCTAATCACATTGCCCTCAACGGCCAGTTTTCGTATCGTCTCCAACGTGTTATGGCTGGTCGCTGGACTCTGACTCGCGGGCCGGGAAGGCCGCGAGGCGTTCAAGACATGCCGGCAGAGAATCGCGGCCACATTGCGGACGCTTGTGCCGATCAAGCGTCGTGCGAGTGGATTAGCTGGGATAACCATCGCCGAACGATGCAGCTCGCGACTGCGCTTGGTGTTGCAGTTCGCGTGATGCATCGAGGACGGTTGCATGCTTTTCAGCGTATCGTCGTCTGGGTTCGGACGGTCCTGTACTTATCCCGAACGAGCAGCCGGGTCATCATTGTCCCTAATCCATCACTGCTCTTGGCCGCGACCGCCTGCATGTTGAAGCGAATCAGGAGATATACGGTCATTCAGGACTTACACTCTTATTTCTATCAGACTCTCGTCGCACCGCGCGGTTTGCACGAACGACTGTATGCCAGGCTATCGAGATATTGTCTCCGTCGGGCCGACCTCACCATCGTAACGAACGAATTTTTGCGTGAGGCCGTCGACCGTCTTGGTGCACGAAGCGTCGTCCTCCAAGACAAAATTCCGGATATGGTGTCCGCCGGTTCGATATCTTTGGCCGGACGGCGGAATATCGTCTTCGTCTGCACTTATAGCGACGACGAACCCATTGACGTTGTGTTGGAGGCGGCGCGCATCATTTCCGAAGGCCTTCACATCTATGTTACCGGCCGCTTGCCAAGCACTGCCGACCGTTGGACTGTTCCGCAAAACGTTCACCTCACTGGCTATCTGAGTGACCATGAATACGGGCGACTTTTGAGCTCCGCCGACGCGGTGCTCGCTTTGACGACACGCGAACATACGCTTCTCTGCGCCGCCTACGAAAGCGTCGCGCTCGGCAAACCGTTGGTGATCTCCGATACCCACGCGCTACGGGAGTACTTCACGAAGGGCGTGATCTATACGGAGAACAACTCGCGAGCGCTTGCGACGGCTTTAAACAACATTCCGCACAGGCTCGATACACTGCGATCCGAGGTCGTTGAATTGAAACACGAACTGGCGGAACACTGGGCAGTGCGGTTCTCGCGTGTGCAGGCGACAGTGCACGCACTTACCAGAGCGGGAAGCGCGTAGGGGGCGGTCAAGCTGCTTACACAGCGGGCACGCCGTCTGAACGGCGACGCATCGATTCGTCTTCAGTGCTTTAGCGCGACCCGCCGAACGGCGAAGCGTCGATGCGGCGTGGCAGCGGATCTTATGAGCGTCACATCTCTTCATTCGCCGCCGGTACGCCGTTCATCGATAAGCGTGAGGGGAGATTCATCAGCGATTGATCGAACGACACGCGCTGGATTCCCAGCGATTACTACGTCCGCGGGATATTCTCCCGTGCACACCGCGCCGAAACCGACGACCGAGTTCTGGCCGATCACGGTCCCCGGCAGCAGGGCTGCCTGGGCGCAAAGCCAGACGTTGTCTGAAACAGTGATCGGTTGCACGCGAACCGGAGCCGCGGGATTATGACGGTTGACTTGAACGCTATGGAAATCGGTGTCCATGAGGCGGGCTTCGGCGAGAATGCTCCGATCGCCAACGGTGATTGCGCGACGGCACCAGAAATGTGGTCCATTCAAGAACACGTCGTGGCCGACGGTGATGACCGCGTCAATGTCGTACGTCCACGCGGTTACGACGTCAGCCACACGTACATTGTCGCCGAAGACCACGCGTCCGGGTCCCCGCAGCGACAGGCGCCCGGCAAGGCGAAAGTTTCGGCCCGCGGTGAAGCGAAAACCGCGCACCCAACACCACGCCCGGAACAGGAACCCGCGTGCTAGCGCTCGACCTACCCGAGCGGCGTGGCCAGGTCGCCGGAGCACCAAGGGCACCGTTGGGGCCATGTACCTCTTCTCGCGGAGTTACGCCTTCCCTCTTTTATCACGTGGGCCAAGTCGGTGATCTTGGGATCACCTGCCGAGGATAGCATTACGCCCGCTGCGCAGCAGAATGGGACGCCTTGGGATCAGTGTCAACGGGCGCCGACCATAACGCCTTCGACCCATCGAAGGGCGGGATTCGTCTGTCTCTCGTTTTAGACGGTCAGCGCTTTGGCGAAATAAGAGGCGACGAAATGCCAGCGAATCGATACACGATCGGTGTCGTGGGCACGTTGATATTTGAGAAGAGGCACGGCCTAGTCGCCATAGAGAATCTAGCTCAAGCCCTCGCGATCAGTAGCCACAATCCACAGTCTGCAGCATAGGCCGCGAACCGCGTGACTAAGCGGTCGCAGCGAAACGTTCGAGCTGATATCTGCCAGTTCGATGTCGCCACGTGGTTTGACGCGGTCCGCTTCTGGGAGGAGCGTGTTGAGCCGCGCAATCGGTACTGCCTCGAGGTCGGCGGCGGTGCTGGCGGCGTGTCGCTATGGTTGGCGCTGAAAGGAGGAACAGTGGTCTGCTCGGATCTCTCGGGTACGAAGCAGCGCGCCTCTGCGCTCCACATGAAATATGGCGTGTCGGAATACATTGTCTACCGCGACATCGATGCGCTAGCCATTCCCTTCGAAAACGAATTCGATATAGTTGTTTTCAAATCTGTACTCGGTGCGCTTAGAACTAAGGATCGGCAAGCAGTGGCGGTGAAGGGCATGTACAAAGCGCTCAAACCCGGCGGAAGTCTCATTTTCGCCGAGAACCTCAAAGGCACCGCGATACATCGATATCTCCGGTCAAAGTTTCGTCGGTGGGGGTCGCGCTGGCGATACGTTTCCTTGGATGAAATCGGCGAGTTTCTGGGCGGATTCACTTCCGTCGAACTACGCACGACGGGCGTGCTATCGGTATTCGGCCTGAACGAGACGGTGCGTACGGGCCTCTCGATCGTGGATCGCATCGTGCTGAATCATCTTTGTCCGGCGAGGTGGAAGTATCTCGTGTACGGCATCGCGACGAAGTGATCGCGATACTCCTACATCAATCAATAATAGCTTCCTAGTATGGTAGCCTTCGAACAGCGATGAGAGACGTCGCGCCATTTGCACTGGTCGTGTCAAATCACTCTTGAGGTCGATCCATAACAAAGATGTTATGAAAGGAACCGGTTACCTGCACCCACTGCACGATGACTCGTTCTTTGCCGGCGACGTTCGTGAAATGTCGCGCTTGCGCCCATCGATTTTGTAGTTCGGAACCTTTGGCTCGGAGAACGGTCGACGTGAAAGTCGCTCCGTTCGTCGTCGACGCATACTCTTTCATGTTCCAAGCTTTGTCGCTGCCATAGATGAGGATCTTCCCGCGCCTTGTAACGATGATGCGCGACACTTCGTTGCCGGCCGGGTCAATCGTCGTCGCATTCCACGTCGTCCCGCCGACCCATTTATAGAATCGCGTTCCGCTCGAGTACGTCGCGGCAGCCGCAATGGGTGTACCGTCAGCGAGCGCACTAACACCCACCATACCTGGACCAGTGAACTGCGCTACGCGATAGTTAGATGGATAATCGTGAAGGCCGGTTGCCGCGTCCCATGTCCCGACAAGGGGCGCCGAGGGGCTGAAACAGCTGGCACCGTTCGCGCTACACCACGTCGTTCCACCATCGGTTGATCTCGCATGAAAGAGGTCCCTCGTGTTTATGTTGTTATCAAGCAGCCGCTGCCAGACCAGATGCAGCGTGCTCCCAACGACTACAAGATACGCGGGGTGCGGCTCACCGCGATGCAGTTGCTTCCCATTCGCCGTTACCCGAATGAGGCCTTGGGTCGCGGTCCATGTCCCGTTTGAGGAGCGCCGGTAATAAT
>Ga0306920_100011755_pt1 | contig 11852 bp, 12 predicted proteins | sample flu12Cox44000170_FD_204666 | JGI IMG/M metagenome (GOLD analysis project Ga0306920, IMG submission 204666) | Lab enrichment of tropical soil microbial communities from Luquillo Experimental Forest, Puerto Rico - flux4day.12C.oxic.44.000.170 (v2)... | ecosystem: Environmental > Terrestrial >...
TGCTGTGGACTCAAATCCTTATTATGCGACCGCATAATAGCGCACGCCTGCCGCCGGCGTCCAGCCCGGGAGCGGTCGAGAAGGACGTTGCGGCGAAGGTCGCGCAGCGCACGACGCCACGGGGCAAGGTCAGACACAGCGATTGCGTCGTTCACACCCGTGCGAACGGCGACTAATACGGCCGTCGATCAAACATCCAGCGTCGGACGAGGGGCAATTCCATCGCCAGGTTGGCAGAGCTACCTCCCCAGCCCGATGCGCGCCGAGCGAGCGACAGTGGCGTCGATGCCGGCGGTGGCAGCGCCAGCTCGCCCGGTTTCTGGCCCGGAGAGGCTCATTCCACGCGAGAGCCTCGACGCGGGCGGCGGATCGCTCTCACCTTCCCGCTCGTCGCACCTCCACAAAAGAACTGGTCACCGCCATCGGATTCGAGCCCGGACACGTGCACTCCGGCTGGCATATCGAGCTTCTCCAGCACCTTGCCCGTTTGCGGGTCGACTCGTCTCAGGTCGCTCTCGCCTCCTTCCAAGGTGCCATGCCAGAGCTCTCCATCGACCCAGGTGACGCCGGTCACGAAGCGGTTGGATTCGATCGTGCGCAGAATCTTTCCGGTCTGCGGGTCGATCTGATGGATCTTCCGATCACGATACTGTCCGACCCACAGCGTCCCCTCGGCCCATGCGAGCCCCGAGTCGCGGCCACCGCCCGGTGCCGGGATGGTGGAGAGGACTTGTCCGGTCGCTGGATCGATCTTCTGGATGCGATCCTCCGCGATCTGAAAGAGACGCTGCCCATCGAACGCTGTCCCGGCATGCGCCGCGACGTCGAAGGACCGCAACGCCTTACCGCTCGCAGGATCGAAGGACTTGAGCGTCGCTCCCGCAGCAAACCAGACTTGCTGACCGTCGTAGGAGACGCCGTGCACATGCTGGACGCCCGGGAAAGCGTACTCACGAAGGATTTCGGCCGCTGATCTCTTCATGGCAGCATCCTAGTCTCTAGGAGAGTGGAGCCGGGAGTAACAAAGTCGTCGTGAATCCGGGCGGCAGGGGAGTCACCCAGCGGCGTGCCCGCCCGCGGCCGAATGCCTGCACCTTGCCGGCCGCCGCGAGCGCTTCGAGCGAGCGCTGCATCGTACGTTGCCCCGTTCCGAGGGCTAGCGCGAGCGCCGAGCTCGACCATGACTCACCATCGGCGAGGCAGCCCAGTACGGCCGCGTTCGTATCCTCCACTGGCGCCGCCAGTACCACGACCTCACTTGCCTCGCGCGGGGCGAGCGCAAAGCCCCGCTGAGTGGCGCTCACACGCGCGAGTCTCCGCAGCTCTCTGCGCAGCCGCCCGACTTCAACCCGCAACCGTGCGCGATAGGATTCATCCGCGCGTTTGCCCCGAAAAGCGCGTGCGACGAGGACGTCCCTCGACACGTCGAGCGGCCATGCCTCGCCCAGCGCGCGTGCGAGCGCGAATAGCACCGGGCGCCTTGCGAGCGAGACCGCGGTGCTTGCGTCGCGCACGACGAGACGGCACGCGTCTACGATGAGGGCCCCGGACATATGCAGGGCCTCGACATCTTCGAGCCGGAGCAGTCGATCCCTCCCATCCGCGATCACACGGGCTGCTGGCGTGGTGAGGACCCGGGCAGCGCTTTCAACCTCCGCGGTCAGCGCGGGGATTCCTGCCTTTCGCGCAGCCTGCTGCGCCTCAGTGAGTGCGCGGCGAGCCACCCGGATCCGAAGACGCCGCGTGCCGACTCCCGCGATCGCCAGCTCGTGAACAACCCGGAGCGCCGGCGGCAGGCCTGTGGGATCGAGCGCGGCGAGCATCTTGTCGGCCTCGTCGAGTCGCGCGATCAGCACGAGACGTCGGACCTCGAGATACCGTGCCTGCGCGGCATTAGCGCGATCGCCGTGCTCTTCGAGCACCATGCGCGCCGCCTCGAGCGACTTCGCGGACCACTTAAGCTCGCGCGCGGCGAGTGCGACTTCGGCCTCGGCCACCACGCAGCGCGCACGTGCCACCGGCTCCTTCGAGCCGAAGCCGCGCGCGGCACGCCGCAACAGCACCTTCGCTCTGACGAGGTCGCCGAGCTGCGCCATCGCGATGCCGCGGAGTGCAAGCGCAGGAGGATCATCCCGCAGCGCGACTCGCTTCAGCGCGCCGAGAGGATCACCCGCGGCGAGTGCGCGTGCCGCTGCCGTGATCAGTGAGTCCATCGAAATCCCGACACACTTGTCACTCCCAGCATTCGCTCGGCAACGACTAATTTAACGCACAGCCGAGTTGCGAACACGTCAATCAGTCGAGCGATCCCGGAGATTGCAATGGCTCAGATGATCGTGATCTACAAAACACCCAAGAATCCTGCTGCTTTCGATAGGCACTATTTTGAAGTTCACGTCCCGCTTGCCAGGCAGCTGCCGGGCTTGCGGAAGCTCGAGACGAGTCGGGGTCCGATCATCTCCCTCTATGGAGCCAGCGACGTTCACTTAGTGGCGAGCCTGCACTTTGACTCACTCTCTGACATCAATGCCGCATTCACTTCCGAATTCGGGCGCGCATGCGCAGCCGACCGGCAGCAGCTCGCCCCTCATGCGAGTGACGTCCAGATGTTCTTGTTCGACACCCAGAGTCTGTAACGTGGCCAATGAGTTTCACGTGCCGTGCCGCGTCTAGGTATGAGACCAGTGCCCTTAACTGAACGGCAACATAGGACAACCCTCGTGAGACCTGTTGCACTGAAAGTAATCGCAGCCGGGCGCGCCTTCGGCCCCTACCTGGCGATCGAGCTCTTGCTGCCGGGCGGCTCGCTGGTCGCACTGCTCCTCTGGCTCTACCGCACCTATGCAAGACCGTCGAATTCGCAGGCGAGGGCGTGACACGGAGCCGATGAGATTCGGCCTCACTGCCGGTTCTACACAGCAGCCCGGAAATCGGTCCAGACAAACCACTCACCGGAGACTCACGTGAACATTGCAGACAAGGCCATTCTGATCACCGGCGCCAGCCGCGGCATCGGCCGGGCCCTCATCGACGAAGCGCTGCGCCGCGGAGCGAAGCGCGTGTACGCGGGAACGCGTGGGTCACTGCCCCATGCAGACGCGCGTGTTACGGCGGTGAAGTTGGATGTAACCAGCGCCGTGGACATTCAGCGCGCCGTCGCCTCGATCGACAGTCTCGACGTCCTCGTCAACAACGCCGGCATAGCGCCGTACGACGACCTCAGCCACGCCGAAGTCCTCGAGCGCACCTTCGCCGTCAACCTGTTCGGGGTGCTCAACGTGACCCGCGCCTTTCTGCCGCTGCTCAGGAGCTCCGGGGGCGCCGTCGTCAACCACTTGTCCATGCTGGCGCTGGCGGCGCTGCCGCTGATACCCGCCTATTCGATTTCCAAGGCAGCCGCGCTCAACCTGACGCAGTCGCTCCGCGCGCTGCTCGCGGGCGATGGGGTCAAGGTGCACGGGGTGGTTCTGGGCCCCGTCGACACCGACATGAACCGCGGCTTCGACATTCCGAAGGCGACGACCGAGTCCGCGGCGCGCGGGATTCTCGATGGACTCGAACGTGGCGAGGAGGACATCTTCCCCGATCCGGCATCCCAGTCGGTCGCGGACGGTTGGCGGAATGGTGCAGCCAAGGCGCTCGAGCGGCAGTTCGCTGCCTTCGTCCCTGGCAACGCAGCCTAGCAAGATCAAGGAGAGCAAACCCCGCAAGCCGCTGTTCGCGCCGCTGACGGGAATCACGACGATCTTGTTACTCCCTGCCCCGCTGCCGATTGCGTAGCCTGTCTGTATGAAGGAGCACACATCATGAACACAACCAAGGGTAAATCGAGCATCACCAACCATCCCGTCGTGTCCCACGAGCAGTGGCTCACCGAGCGCAAGAGGCTGCTGGCGCGCGAGAAGGAGCTGACGCACCTACGCGACCAGGTCGCCCGCGAGCGTCGTGCGCTGCCGTGGGTGCGCATTGACAAGGTCTACACCTTCGACGCGCCCGAGGGCGCGCGCACGCTAGCCGATCTTTTCGAGGGCCGCCGCCAGCTGATGGCGCAGCATTTCATGCTCGGCCCGGGGTGGGAGGAAGGTTGCCCAAGCTGCTCCTACATGGCCGACCATACCGACGGCATGAACGTGCACCTGGCGCATCGCGACGTCACGTTTGTCGCCATCTCGCGCGCGCCGCTGGCCGAGATCGAACGCTTTCGGCAGCGCATGGGCTGGAAGTTCAGGTGGGTGTCGTCTTTCGGCAGCGACTTCAACCACGACTTCCATGTGAGCTTCACGCCGCAGGAGGCGACGGGGCAGGTGTACTACAACTACGACATGCAACGCTTCGAGTGCGAGGAATTGCCCGGCATCAGCGTGTTCTACAAGGACGACGCGGGCGAAGTCTTCCACACCTATTCGACCTACAGGCGCGGCGTGGAGGCCATGATGGGCACCTACAACCTGCTCGATCTCGCGCCCAAGGGCCGCGACGAGCGCGATGGGCCCATGGCGTGGGTGCGCCACCACGACCGCTACGACCTGAAGTGAAGGATCCAAACCCCGCGTAGCCGGGAGAGAACGATGACAGACATTACGAGGAGACTTGAGCCCTTCCACGCGGCCGACTGGCTAGCGCTCGCGGCCGCACCGACCTTCGCATTGATGGCGGTTGTCACGGGCATCCTTGACAGTGGCGCACATCAAATGGGGTGCTCCGCCACGATGCACATGTCGCCGCTAACTGGAATGGTCCCGATGTACGCGCTCATGAGCGGCTTCCATTTCACGCCTTGGCTGAAGCTCATTTCCCGCTGGGCGAAGAGGCCGAGTGGGCGCCCGCATCGAGTCGCACCGTGCAGTGCGTGACACGCGCGGCCGCTAGAGAACTCTTGCCGCGCGCGTCAAGAACTCGCGGATGGTTGCGCCGATTTCGCCCGCGTGCGTTTCAAGAGCGAAATGCCCTGTGTCGAAGAAGCGCACCATGGCCTCCGGTATGTCACGCTTGAACGCCTCGGCGCCGGCGGGCAGAAAGAATGGATCGTTCTTTCCCCACGCTGCGAGGAGCGGGGGCCGATGTGCGCGGAAGTACGCTTGAAACCTGGGATACAGTGCGACGTTGCTCTGATAATCGCCGAATAGGTCAAGCTGCACGTCGGCGATACCCGGGCGACTGAGATAGAAGTTGTCGAGTGAGTAGCCGTCAGGAGACACCGCGGTCGGATCCGGCACGCCGTGCGTGTATTGCCAGACCGTGGTCTCAGGTGTCAAAAACCCGCGCAGCGCTTCGCGATTGGCTTGCGAGTTGTCTTTCCAGTAGGCGCGGATCGGATTCCAGCCGTCGCTCAGGCCTTCCACGTAGGCATTGCCGTTCTGCGAAATGATGGCGCTCACGCGCTCAGGGTGTTTGACGGCGAGTCGAAAACCGGTCGGGGCGCCGTAGTCGAATACATAGAGCGCGTATCGATCAAAGCCGACCCGTTCGGTGAATCGGTCGATCGCGTCCGCGATTCGATCGAAGGTGAGTCGGCCGCCCGGAGAGTGAGACAGACCGAATCCCGGCAAGTCGGGTGCCACAATGTGAAGGCGATCGGCGAGCAGCGGAATGAGGTCGCGAAACATGTGGCTCGAAGTGGGAAACCCGTGGAGCAAGAGCAACTTCGGCGCGCCCTCGGATCCGGCTTCGCGGTAGAAGATCTTGGTGCCATCAGCGGAGATACTGCGATATCGGACGGAGTTCATGGGCGAGTTCCTTCTGGCAGGTGTTAGGTGATTTGCACTACCGGATCGGTGTGGCCTGGTCTACCGCACGCGAGTTTCGGCGATTGCCTCGCGAATGATTTCGACCACTAGCGTCGGTGCGGACACTATCGGCGTGTGGTCGACTTCTCGTGCTCGCACTCGGGCTCGCATGCGCTGTGCCATGAAGCGTTGCGTCTCCGGGAGGATCATGTAGTCCTGTTCGGCGACGAGGAACCAACTCGGGAGCTCACGCCAGCGGGGGCGACCTACGCGCGTGGCGATACAGGAGGGGGCAATCGGTCGCTGCGTCGCCGCGAGCAGGGCCTGCTGCTCGGCGGTCGCATTGGGCGCGAATGCCTCGGCGAAGGCTGCCTCTGGCAAGTAGATCAGCCCGTGATTGTCGGGCGTCAGCTTTGGCGCCCGGGGATGAGGAGGCGCTCGAGAGAACACATCGGCAACCGTCTCGCCCTCATCCGGCGCCAAAGCAGCTATGTACACGAGCGCTTCCACGCGCTCGTTGCGCGCCGCCGCAACCACGGCGCCCGCGTAGGCATGCGCGACGAGCACGGTCGGTCCCGGTACCCGTTCCAGCGTTCGTTCGACCGCCGCTACGTCAGCTTCGAATGATGTCAGGGGCAACGATGCCGCCAACAACTTGTGGCCTGCCGCGATCAGGGGACTCATGACCCTGGCCCAGCTCGATCCGTCGGCCCAGGCGCCGTGCGCGAGAACCACACTCACCTCACTCGTGCCCATTGTCAGCCTCCGATTGCGCAGCCTACGAAAGCCGTAACCGTAATAAGAGCTTCGAGGAGGTTATGATCTTGCATAGTAACCTGTCAAGAGGCTATTGTCAGGTTACGGTCTGGTTAATGCTCTCGCTCGTCGGGTTCGTTATGCAGCACACCCCTGCCATCTTCATTGCCGGCGATCCGGCCCTCGACTTCCTCAATTCAGTGGCGACACCGGTCGATGTTCCGGTCGAATGGCTGGACGATGGGGACGGGCTGCTCAGCTGGCTGCGGCAAGCGCAGCTCGTGCCAGCGCCGGTGCTCAAGGCGGTGCGGGCGCAGTCTCGACCCGACGAGTTGGACAAGGTGGCCGACCAGGCACGGAATCTGCGCGAGTGGTTTCGTGGCTTCGTGGAGAAAGAACGGGGACGTCCTTTGACTCGGGATGACCTCAGGAAGCTGGAGCGGCTCAATCGCCTGCTCGAGCTCGACGAGTCCTTCAGTCAAATCGTGCTGGCAACGAGCAAAGAGGGCAACGCGTTTGAATTGCGCGTGATGCGCAAATGGCGCTCACCCGAAGCGCTGCTGATTCCTATCGCGGAAGCCCTCGCGCGCTTTGTGTGCTCAGAGAACTTCACTTACGTAAAGGCGTGCGAAGGACCTAGCTGTACGCTGTTCTTTGCAGATCGGACCCGGGGCCGGGCACGGCGCTGGTGCAGCATGGCGATCTGCGGAAATCGCGCCAAGCAGGCGGCTCACCGGCACAGGAGCAAGGCAGATCGCTAACGATGTGACCTAGAAGGAGGGTCAATTGCGATGAAGCGAAGAGTACAAGGACCCGCACATCGCTCGGGTCTAGCCGTCGCGCCATCGCCGTTTTTACTTCAGGGGATCCAGACCCTACCGCGCACGAAGCAACCGGCGCGTGCGCGTCCAATCACTGCGGTGATCGCTGGTCGGAAGCGTTTTTTTGGCGTCCGGTTTCCATCCGCAACACTCCGATCACCGGCTCCAGGTCGGTGAACGTCTTGGCGGCGGATTTGTAACGCGGGTCGGCTTTGAGTTCGAAGAGTTTGGCGTCATCCGGTTTAGAAGCCACCGCATTGGAAAAGTTATCTAGCGCGATCCCTGCCTTGGTTGCGGTCGCTCTGTATTCGGCTGCTTGGGTTTGCGCGGCGGCCACCTGCTTCTGCGCGAAGAAGTACGTGACCACCGATCCGCCGATGAAGCTAAAAAACGCAAAAGTAGCCGTCACGAACTTAATTGCTTCGCTAGGCCCGTACTTCCATATCGGGAAGACGCAAAGAATGACCAGCGCGGCTATAAGGCCGAGCGTGACGATAACCTGCGGTTGTTCCATGAGACTTCCCAATCCGGCGAGTTGGGTTTATATGTCGCCGGTTTGCTCTTACCTACACCGCACTTGTCCGGTACGTCAAGCCGTGCTGCCAAGTCGCGGCGACCGAAGATAGCCGCGAAGGTCGCGGGATCCGGCGTCGGGCTCAGCGCCACGATGACTTTGTAAAGCGCTCCCGCCGGGCAGACGCGTCAAGCCGGAGAGAACCGGCCGCCCCGCCCAATGCAACTCATGATGGCGGAGGGCGTTTGGCCGCAGCCAGATCCTGGCGCAGTTCAGAGGCTGTCCGACGTGGACCGTAGCCGGGAGTGTCGCGCTGAATTCGCCACTCTCTTTGAGTGGCCCGATATCGACAGTATCGAACCCGAACTCGTCAATCAATTTTGCGATGGTGGCCTTTGCCGCGGCATCGTCTCCTGCGATGGCCAGCGCGCGACGATTGCTCGTGCCGCGCGGCTGGCCATCGGTAGTCAGCGCCGCGGCGTAAATATGGTTGAAGGCCTTCACCACCTTCGATGTTGGGAGGTGCGCTTTGGAGGAGCTCGGAGGTGGTTGTGGATTCGCTGTCGAGCGCTGCGATGTGCCCATCGCGCTCGGGATAATAGCTATTCGTGTCGATCACAACCTTGCCTGCCAGCGGTGCAACGGGCACCTCGCGGTAGCTCTTGAGTGGCACGGTTACGACGACAATATCTCCCGCCTTCGCGGCTTCAGCGGGCGTAGCAGCTCGGGCCTTCGGCCCGCGCTCGGCAACGAGCTCCGCCAAGGATTGGGGCCCTCGAGCGCGGTAGATCCCTAGCGGGCGGAGCCGGACCGGCTCGCTGCCGCCGCAGATCTGGCTCGGGGTCGGCGATTGGGATACCCACGCAACCGCCAAGGGGCACGCGACGCTCTCCAACGGCCAGATCCTCAACTTCGAGGCTGACCAGGGTCCGCACACTCCGTGGATTTACGATGTCGGTACCAACCTGCAATTCAGCAAGCGGCTGCAGCTCGTAATCGATGTCGGCGGCGACTTTCAAGGCGGCTGGGTGTTCGTGATCGGCCCGACCTGGCGTTTCTGACACTCACCGCGGCGTAGTCGTTGCCGGCGCGTCCGCCCCGATAAGTGGATCTTCGCAAAGCCGCCCGCTGCCGGCGCAGTAACAGCGAACGATCAATCTCGAACTGCGCCGCACAGGTCACGTATGGTATTCCGGATTTCTTTGCGGCCCCTATTGCGCGCGGCCGGCATGTGTCATATTGCCTGTTGCTTGAGGAGTCAAGCGTTTCTCGCCCGCATCGGCTCGCGCTACCACGAGAAAGATCATGACGGCAGCAGCACAATCCCGGGGCACATCCTCTGCAACTCTGGCACAGCTCGTTGAGGGGATCATCGGTGGCAGCATCCGCGTAGTGGATCTCACCGTACCGCTGGAAGCGGCGACGCCGACGATCCAGCTCCCGCCCCAGTTCGCGCCCTCAAAGCCCTTCACGCTGGAGGAGATCTCGCACTACGACTCCCGCGGTCCCGCATGGTACTGGAACAACATCGCCTGCGGCGAGCACACCGGCACGCATTTCGACGCACCGATTCACTGGGTCACCGGCAAGGATTGTGCGAATAGCGCCACGCATAACATTCCGGTCGATCGCTTCATCGGTCCAGCGTGCGTCATCGATGTCTCGCAGCAGGCCAAGCGTAATCCCGACTATCTTGTTACGCGTGAAACGGTGGAGGAGTGGGAGCAGCGCCACGGCCGCATACCGCAGCACGCCTGGGTATTGATCCGCACCGATTGGTCGCACCACAAGGACGCGCGCGGTTTTCTCAACATTGCAGCAGACGGCGCTCACACTCCCGGCTTTCATCCGCAGGCGGTACCGTTCCTCGCCAGGGAGCGCGATATCCTCGGCGTGGGCGTCGAAACGGTGGGGACCGATGCCGGCCAGGCTCCAACATTCGAGCCGATGTTCCCCTGCCACACGATCATGCACGGCTCGAATCGATTTGGTCTCGCGAGCCTGACAAATCTAGATCAGCTACCTCCCACCGGTGCGGTAGTCATTGCCCCGCCGCTCAAGATCGTGAACGGCTCGGGGAGTCCGCTGCGCGTGCTGGCGTTCGTACCCAACTGAGGCGCGAAGGTGGCCGAGCGCTCGTTCACGAAGGAAGTCCAGTCGCTTCGCCTGGGGCAGGGCATGGAGTTCCGTGGCGAGGGGATTCTCGCCGTCACCAAGGCGTTGTTGCAATCGGGCGTTGCCTACGTCGGGGGCTATCAGGGCGCACCCATTTCGCACCTGATGGATGTATTGGCCGACGCTCAGGACTTACTCACCGAGCTCGGCGTGCATTTCGAAGCGAGCGCTTCGGAGGCGACCGCGGCTGCCATGTTGGCGGCTTCCATCAACTACCCGTTGCGCGGTGCAGTGACCTGGAAGTCAACCGTTGGCACCAACGTGGCCTCGGATGCGCTCTCCAACCTCGCCTCGGCGGGGGTCAAGGGCGGCGCTCTGATCATTCTCGGCGAGGACTACGGCGAGGGCGCCAGCATCATGCAGGAGCGCACCCACGCTTTTGCGATGAAGTCGCAGATCTGGCTGCTCGACCCGCGTCCCCATTTGCCCGAGATCGTGCGCAGCGTCGAACTGGGGTTCGAGCTTTCCGAGGTGAGCCACACGCCGGTGATGCTCATGCTGCGTATCCGGGCCTGTCATGTCTACGGCCGGTTCGTGGCGCAGGACAACGTCCGACCGGCCTTCTCGGCCGCGGACGCGCTCGCGCATCCCACGCGGAACTACGAGCGCATCATCCTGCCGCCCTCAACCTACGCGCAGGAGCGGGAGAAAATCGAACAGCGCCTGCCGGCCGCGCAACGTTTCATCGCCGAGCGCGGCCTCAACGAGATGATCGATGGGGAGTGCGGTGAAATCGGCATCGTTCTGCAGGGCGGCCTGCACAACAATGTGCTGCGCGCCCTGGAACTGCTCGGCTGCGCGGATTCGTTCGGTGCCAGCAAAGTGCCGCTCTATGTGCTGAACGTCACTTATCCGCTCGTGGCCGAGGAATGGCGTCGCTTCTGCGGCCCCAAGCGGTGCGTGCTTATCGTGGAGGAGGGCCAGCCGGAATACCTCGAGCAGGCGGCGAGCCAGATCCTCAGGCGGGAGGAGATCGCCACCCGCATCGTAGGCAAGGGCCTCCTGCCGATGCAGGGTGAATATACGGTCGACGTATTGCGCAAAGGGCTCGGGGATTTTCTCGATCAGTGGGCTCCTGAGCTGCGTACCACAAGAGCGGACACGCCCGGCAGGGAAGTCCCGCTGCTTCCGGCGGCGAAGCTCGCCGCGCTCGTGCCTGCCCGGCCCTCGGGGCTGTGCACCGGCTGTCCGGAGCGCCCGTTTTTCTCGGCGCTGAAGCTGCTGCAGAAGGAAATCGGGCCGCTGCACATCAGTGCCGACATCGGCTGTCATTCCTTCGCGACGCTGCCACCCTTCAACATGGGCAACAGCATCATGGGTTACGGCCTAGGTGCCGCCGCCGCCTCCGCCTTCGGAGGCGAGCGTGGCAAACGGGCGGTATCCGTCATGGGCGATGGGGGCTTCTGGCACAACGGGCTCACGAGCGGCATCGGCAACGCGGTCTTCAACAAGCACGATGACCTGACGGTGATCATCGACAACGGCTACTCCGCGGCGACCGGCGGCCAGGATATTCCATCCTCACGCGCGGCGAGCCTTCATCGCCAGGGCAACAACTCGATTGTGGATGCGGTCAAAGGCGTCGGCGTCCGGTGGGTCAAACGCACGCACACCTACAACATGCGCGAGACGCTCAAAGTGCTGCGCGAGGCTCTGAGCACCGACTATCGCGGGCCCAAGGTGATCGTAGCGGAGGGCGAGTGCCAGCTGAATCGCCAGCGGCGCGTCGCTCCGCTGCGGCACAAGGCGATTCAGGACGGCGAGCGCGTGGTGACCGAGCGTTTCGGCGTCGATGCGGATACCTGCACTGGCGATCACTCCTGCATCCGACTGTCCGGCTGTCCGTCGCTCACCGTGAAA
>Ga0306920_100011756_pt1 | contig 11852 bp, 10 predicted proteins | sample flu12Cox44000170_FD_204666 | JGI IMG/M metagenome (GOLD analysis project Ga0306920, IMG submission 204666) | Lab enrichment of tropical soil microbial communities from Luquillo Experimental Forest, Puerto Rico - flux4day.12C.oxic.44.000.170 (v2)... | ecosystem: Environmental > Terrestrial >...
ACAGATTCCACCACCGGCGTCAACTCCAACCATTCTCAAAAGCACATCTTCAAGGTGGGCTTCAACTACCTGTTCAACCCCTGGGGCGCACCGCTGGTTGCGAGATACTGATCTTCTCGCACTATCCTAGACATCAAAGCCCCGGCATCGTCCGGGGCTTTTTGCTGAGGCAGTTGACAGCGCCGAGCGGCTGCGCAAATCGGAAGGCAGGACGATCGATTGAGCACTAAATCTCGCACCTGAAGCTCAGCCTCTTTGCGCTGTCGCCCCAATCGATGGCGGTGCAGGCGATTACGTCAATCCTGAATTCGTCGCCGGCCCGGGCCTTGATGAAGGCCGTCACTTTACCGATTTCTTCCGTCGTCAGTGTCTCGCGTCCGCCAAGCTCTATGGTGATCGCGTCGAGGCTCACCTGCCGGATGCGAAATTCGGTGTAATCGACAATTTCCAGGAGTTCTTCTCCGCGAATCAGAAACGCCGACAGGGTCCCGTCACGATGCTTCAAGGCATTGGTTACCCTGCCGAAGAGACTGTGGATCGTCGGGCCGTCATGGCCGCAGGGACAGCGCTCGGAAAGCAAGGCGAGGTCACCCAAATCGTAGCGAATGAAGGGCGTGGCATAGGAATGTAGATGCGTCAGCAGAACGCGTCCCAGTTTCTTGCCGCCGATCTCGTATGAGCCCTCCATTTCAACGATCACATTGCTCGTAACGACGTGGTAGTGACCGGGCGTCGCCTCACATTCAAAACCGATCGGCCCGACTTCTTCGCAAGAGTAGGTCGAGCGAATGGGAATGCCCTGGTCCGCGATCGCCCGGTACAGACCGGGTTCCACCGTCTCCCCGAACGCAACAAACTCACTCACCCGAAGGTCGCGCAGCAGCCTGGCGCCCGAATGACTGATGATTGCAGCCGCCATTCTGGGGTTGGTCACAAGCTGCCCGACCGCGTCCTTGCGCAATTCGCGCACCAGATCGCGCAGATCTGGATTGAGGTAGTCAATTTTTTTCAGCTCGCCCGACTTGAAAGTCGAACCGATCTCTCCGAGCCATGATGGTTTTTTTTCAACCGTAAAACCACGCGAGATGTTTGCCACCTTTTTCGCCGATTCTCCCTTTGCGGTCCTCACGGAGGTCCTGTTCACGGAGAGATCTTTTCCATCCATGAACTCCTGCGCCAGATAGCGGACGTCGTTATAACGACCGTTCATCTGGGATATGTGGAATTCGGTCGGCCTCCCGGATGATCCCGACGTCGCATGTCTGGCAGTCTCTAATCCGTCGCTTGGCCGCAAGAGCGAGCCTTCCGTTTCGACCTGTTGTCTCAGTTCGGTGCGGGTCAGGATTGCAAGCGCGGCAAGTCTGGAACTTGCCGGTTCGGATCCGAGGCGATTGCGCCAGAAAGCCGACCGCTTTGACGCATGCGCCAATACATTGCGAAGCTGGGCCTTTTGCCACCGCTCGCGGGCGCCCCGGTCTCCTGTCTCGATCAAGGCGAGTTCAACGATGCCCCCGAGAACCTTGCCGGGGACGATGTCCAGAAAGGCCATCGGTCGTTTTGAATAGGCCTCGCCGCTGATTGGGTAATCGGAAAAATCGAACTTCATGCTGTTGGAAAATGTCTGCGATTGAAAGCTAAAACTCGCACCTGAAACTTTGTCTTTTCATACTGGAACCCCAATCAATGGTGGAGCGGGGAATTACTTCTATCCTGAATTCGTCTCGCGCCCGATCCTTGAGGTGGGCCGTGATATTTGCGACCTCTTCCGCCGTTAATGTCTCGCGTCCGCCAATTTCAATCGTGATCGAGTCAAAGCCGACCTGACGGATACGAAACTCTTCCAGCCGAACAATTTCCAGGAGTTCGTCGCCCCGAATGTAAAACCTCGAAAAACTCCCATCGCGATGCCTGAGGGCATTGGTGACACGGCCAAGCAGACTGTGGATCGCCGGGCCGTTGTAACCGCAAGCACAGCGTTGGGAAAGCAATGCGAGATCACCCAGATCATATCGAATGAACGGGGTGGCATAGGAATGCAGGTGCGTCAGCAGCACCCGCCCCATTTTCTTTCCGTCGACTTCATACGAGCCTTCGACTTCTACGATCACGTTGCTGGTGGCGACATGGTAGTGGCCGGGCGTGGCCTCACATTCAAAGCCGATCGGTCCGACTTCTTCGCAGGAATACGTGCCCCTGACCGGAATGCCCTCATCTACGATCGTCTGATGCAGCGCCGGGTCCAGCGACTCTCCGAAGGGCACATATTCACTGACGTGCAGCTCACGCAGGAGTCTCGCGCCGGAATGATCGATGAGCGCGCCGAGAATCCCGGGAGCCCCAACGAGCTGCCCAACTGCATCCTTGCGCAGTTCGCGTATCAGATCGCGCGGATTGGGATTAATAGCCGAAATGTGCTTAAGACTGCCGGAGGAGAAAATCGAACCAATATCTCCCAGCCATGTCGGTTGCTTTTCGACGATGAAGCCAGCCGGAATCTTTGCGAGTTTCTCGACGACATCAGCCCTTGCGGTCTTGAACCGGGTCCTGTTCACGGACAGATCTTTTCCATCCATGAACTCCTGCGCCAGATAGCGGACATCGTTATATCGACCGTTCATCTGAGAGATATGGAATTCGACCGGTGTGCCGGACGATCCCGATGTACCGTGCATGGAAATCTCAAGGCCGTCGCTTGGCCGCAACAGCGAGCCTTCCTTTTCGACCTGCCGTCTCAGCTCGACGCGCGTCAGTATCGGCAGCGCGCCAAGCTTGGAATCTGCCGGTTTGGGCCCAAGGCGATTGCGCCAGAAGGCGGATCGCTGCGCAGCATGGGCCAATAAATTGCGAAGCTGGGCCCGTTGCCACCGCTCTCGGGCAACCCGGTTTCCCGTTTCGATCAAGGCCAATTCGACGATGCCGCCGAGAAGCTTGCCAGGAACAATATCCAGAAATGCCATCGGCCTTTTCGAATAGCCTTGGCCGCCAATCGGATAGTTTGAAAAATTGAATTTCATGGAATGACGCTAAACGCATTCGATAATCCAGAAAATATATCAATCTCGGGCGCTCCCGTCGCGGACTGATTTTGGGAAGAATGGGCTGGTCCACCCCAGAACGGCCGGACTCAGCAATGCGTTGAAATCTCGACCAAGGATAGGAGGCGGCCCGTAAACTGGGGTGGAGTTGTGGTCAAGTTGCAGGACTGTGGGGCCAGGAGGCGCGATGCCGGAGGCATCAGGGAAGATCCAGCCGCTGCCCGGCGGAGACCGGAACGCAAAATGCAAGCCAGCGGCAGCGTTGCTGCGGCATCTGCCATGGCCTCACGGCGCGAATGGCCGTGATCGAGGACCTCTGCTTCGGTCGGTGGTCCTGAAACAACTGCAAAGCAAAGCTACCAGCGCCGTGCGCACCGCGGTGACGGGCCGATCGCGAAAGGCGCCAGAATCGGTTTTTGCTAAGCCAGTGTGTGTACGATCACCGGGCCGGCCACTGCGGTAGCTGGGCCGACAAGCAGCGGCGCAAGATCTTGCTCGATCCAGGCGAGTACGCGCTTGTTTGCCTCGGCGGCTTGCGCATATTGATTGAAGATGCTGATCGCCGTCACAGTGTCGTCGGGTGCATATACGACGTAATAGGCCATGAAGCCTTCGACGTCACTGATAACAGGAATGGCGCCCTCTTTAATTCTGCGCGCGAGCTCTTCGACCATGCCTGGTTTTGCTTTACCCTGACGAATAGCGGCGTACATGGAACCCTCCGTCGCTGGCGAGGCTGCTCAAGGTAACGATTGAAGAGGCGACTGATCCATGATCGCGCCTTTGCGAGGCGAGCAGCAGGATTTCCCCGCGAACCGAATATTAGGCCATCCGGCCTGAACGCACCATCGGGCTGAACCATCCGGCAGGTCGGCGACCCATCAAAAATTTCACTCGAACAAGGCGGCCGAGGTCTTCCAGATGTCGAGCCTGCATAGATACACTGCCGCATTCTGATCCAGGGGAGCAGCATGTTCCGGAGAGAATTCATCGCGGGCCCGACCGCCCGGTATCGGGAATGGAGCAGATTTTCCGGGAGCAAGCGAGCATGAAAGTACAGCGCAGAACTGTCCTGGGCGGCATGGCGACCGTGCTGGCCGCACCTTTCCTTTCCCTCGATCCGGCCCGGGCCGCCGACAAGATCAAGATCGGCTTTCTGCTCAAGACGATGCAGGAGGAGCGCTACCAGCGGGACAAGGCCGCCTTCCTCGCCAAGGCCAAGGCGATGGGAGCCGAGGTGATCTTCGATTCCGCCAACAACGACGAACAGTCGCAGCTGGCGGCATTCGAGAATATGCTGTCGCAGGGCGCACGGGTCATCGTGCTGCAGCCCGTCAACACCGGCACCGCCGGAAGCATGGTGACCTCGGCGCACAAAAGCGGCGTCAGGGTCGTCGGCTACGATTCCATGCTGGTCAACGGGCCGCTCGACGCGATGGTGATGCAGGACAGCTGGGCCGTGGGCAAGCTTCAGGCGGATGCAATGGTGGCATGGCTCAAGGCGAAGTACGGATCGGTCAAGGGAAATGTCGCGCTGATCCGCGGTCAGCCGGGAGATTCCAACGCCAACGCCCTGAGCAGCGGGGTCCTCGAGGTTCTCAAGACCAATCCCGATCTCAAGCTTGTGGCCGATCAATCGCACGAAGGCTGGTCGCCTGACAAGGCGATGGCGACGGCGGAAAATCTGCTCACCAAATTCGGCAACAAGGTCGATGCCGTCATTTGCAACAACAGCGGCATGGCGCGCGGCGTCGTCGCTGCGCTCGATGCCCAGGGGCTTGCGAGCGCGAATAAGGTCTTCGTCGCAGGTTCCGACGCCGACCTCGTCAACATCCAGTTTGTCGCGCAAGGCAAGCAAGCCGCGGAAATATGGAAAAAGCTCACCCCGCTTGCCGAAAGCGCCGTTGAAACCGCCGTCACCCTTGCGCACAATCCGGACAAGGACCCCAGAACGCTGCTCAAGTTCGACAGGTTGATCAACAACGGCGCCGTTGACGTACCGACTATCGTTACCCCGGTCGTGCTCGTCGACAAGACAAACCTCGACAGCACGATCATCGCCGAGGGTTTTTATACCAAACAGCAGGTATACGGAAAATAGACGGCCCGCTCGGCGGGAGGCGCAGCCAGTCACGCGATGTCCGAAGTCGTTCTCAGGATGGAGCACATCACCAGGGAATTCCCGGGTGTGAGGGCGCTTGACGACGTCAATTTGGAGGCACGCGCGAGCGAGGTCCTGGCGCTGGTGGGGGAGAATGGCGCGGGCAAATCGACGCTGATGAAGGTGCTCGGCGGCGTCTGGCCGTATCCCACCTATCGGGGCGAAATCTTCGTCAAGGGAGAACGGAAGCGATTTCGCGATACAAGGGAAGCCGAGCAGTCGGGTATCGCGATCATTCACCAGGAGTTCAATCTCTTTCCTGAACTGACGGTGGCCGAAAACATCTTCCTCGACCGCGAGCCCAGCAACAGCTTCGGCGTGATCGATTGGCGCGGGTTGCATTCCGATACAAGGACCCTGCTTGACGAACTTGGGATCGATGACCTCGAGCCTTCCGACCGGGTGAAGAACATCAGCGTCGGAAAGCAGCAGATGGTCGAGATTGCCAGGGCCTTGTCGAAACGGGCGCGCATTCTCGTTCTCGACGAACCGACCTCCGCCCTGACCGACAAGGAAGTCGCCGACCTCTTTCGGATCATTCGCAAGCTGAAGCAGGACGGCGTCTGCATGTGCTATATCTCCCACAAGATGGAGGAGATCAAGGAGATCGCCGATCGCGTCGTGGTTCTGCGCGATGGGCAGACCGTCGGGGAAGTCACGGCGATCAAGGACATCACGCTTGGCCAGATTATCGCCAGAATGGTCGGTCGCGATATCGCGGAGATGTTTCCAAGGAGCACGCGCCGACCAGGCGAGAAAATCCTCGAGGTCAGGGATTTCGAACTCGATCATCCCGATTGGAGCGGCGAGAAGAGGGTCAGGAAAACTTCGTTCTCGGTCCGCCGCGGCGAAATCCTCGGCATTTCCGGGTTGATGGGGGCGGGACGAACCGAACTCGTCTCGGCGATCTTCGGCGCCTATCCGGACCGGACCCATGGCGAGGTGCTGGTCGAAGGCCAAAGGATCGACATTCGCTCGCCCCGTGACGCCGTCGACCATGGAATCGCGCTTCTCACCGAAGACCGCAAGGCGCTCGGCCTGTTCCTTGGTCAGTCGGTCGCCTTCAACACGACCATTGCCTCGTTAGAGACCATCAGCGCGCGATTATGGGGCGTGATCGACGCTGCCCGCGAACGCGCTCTGGTGGAGAAATACGTCGCGGAGCTCGACATAAAGACGCCTGATATCGATACCCCCGTTGCCTTGCTGAGCGGCGGCAACCAGCAAAAGATCATTCTGGGAAGATGGCTCAATGCGAGCCCGAAGATTCTCATTCTGGATGAGCCGACACGCGGCGTCGACATCGGTGCGAAGGTCGAAATCTACCGGCTCCTGGACCGGCTCGCCGCCGACGGCGTGGCCATCGTTATCATCTCTTCGGAATTGTCCGAGGTTCTCGGGATGAGTGACAGAATCCTGGTGATGAGCGAAGGCGCTATCGTATCGGAATTTTCACGCGACGAGGCGACCAGGGAGACTGTCATGGAATTTGCGACCGGCGCCCGCAGGATGGGCCACTGATGCACCAAAATCCGGCGCTCCAGTTCATAAGGGCCAACGCAACGCTGATCGCCCTGGTGGTCCTCACCGCCGCGCTTGCGCTCGCCGATCCCACCTTTGCCAGCGCGCGCAACCTGAGCAACGTCGCGCGGCAGGTGACCATTGTCGGCATCATCGCGGTCGGAATGACAATGGTGATTCTGATCGCGGGCATCGATCTGTCGGTTGGCTCCGTCGTGGGCGTCGCGGCCGTGGTCGTGACCTTGCTGATGCAAGCGGGTCTGCCTGCCGTCATCGCCGTTCCGGTCGCGCTGCTGGTGGTCGGCGGCCTCATCGGCCTGTGGAACGGCTTCTGGATCGCGCGCTATCATATCCCGCCGTTCATCATCACGCTCGGCATGCTGACGATAGGTCGCGGCATTGCGCTCACCCTGTCCGGGGGCAGTTCGGTTCCGGTGGCCGATCCGTCCTTTGCCGTGCTGGGCGGCGCCTACATTCCGCCGCTGCCGACCGTGGTCATCCTTGCAATCGGTGCGTTCGTCTCCGTCGCCATGTTGATTCGCCGTGCAGGCGAACGAAAGAAATCGCAGCCCGGTAGTCTGGATAAATTGGCAGCGGGTATCATTGTTGCACTGGCAGGCTTTGCGCTCGCGCTTCATGCCTTCGGCCGGGGTGACGGCCTTCCCGTGCCGGTGGCGATCTTTGTCGTCATCGCAGGTGCAGCGAGCTTCGCGCTTGGCCACACGCGGTTCGGCCGGCGTCTTTACGCGCTTGGCGGCAACGAAGAGGCGGCACGGCTGTCGGGCATCAATATCTTCCAGACCAAAATGGTCGTCTACGTGATCGCCTCGCTGCTCGCGGCGCTGTCGGGAATTCTGCTGGCCTCGCGGCTGAACGGCGCCTCACCCAATCTGGGCACGATGTTCGAACTTGACGCGATCGCAGCGGTCGTGATCGGCGGCACCAGCCTTGCCGGCGGCTCGGGTACGATCGGCGGCACCATCATCGGCGCGCTGATCATCGGCGTTCTCAACAATGGCATGAGTCTGCTCGGCGTTTCCTCCTTCTACCAGTTGATCATCAAGGGCCTGATCATCAGTCTGGCGGTGTGGTTCGACGTTCTGCAAAAGAAGAAATAGCCGACGTGTTTCTTCACTGCCGGTGTGAGAAACGAACAAGGTCCGCTCTAGATCGGCTTGCCCGTATACGGCATCGAGGCGGTGAGGCCGCCGTCGACCGGGATCGCCTGGCCGTTGACGTAGGACGCCTCGTCGCTGGCAAGGAAAAGGCCCATCGCGGCGAGCTCATGCGGCTGGCCGGCGCGCTTGAGCGGATTGAGCTGACCGATCTTGCCGTCGGTGCCGCGTTCCCTGGCATTGTCGAAGATCGGTTTCGTCATGCCGGTCTCGATCAGGCCGGGACATACCGCATTGATCCGCACCCCGGTGCCCGACAGCGAATAGGCGGTGGTCTGCACCAGGCTGATGACGCCGGCCTTGCTCGCGCCATAAGGATGACCGCTGGCGCCCGACTTCAAACCTGCGACCGAGGCGGTGCAGACGATCGAGCCGTATCGCTGCCTGATCATGTGCGGCATCGAATGTTTGATGGCAAGGAACGGGCCGATGAGATTGATGCGAAGGATTTCCTGCCAATGTTCGACGGTCTGCTCGGCAAGCGGCACCAATCCACCACTTATGCCGGCGTTGGCCCAGATTGCGTCCAGCCGCCCGTAAGTGGAAACCGCCTTGTCGACAAAGGCGACGACGTCCTTTTCGGAACCGGCATCGGCAACCAAGGCCAGCGCGGTGCCGCCGGCCTTGCGCACCTGTTCGACGGTTTCCTTGACGCTTTCGGCGCGGTCGACTGCGATCAACTTTGCTCCCTCCTTTGTGAACAGGAGCGAGGCCGCGCGTCCGATACCGCTGCCGGCGCCGGTGATAATGACGGATTTACCCTCCAGGCGACCCATGCGTTTCTCCCTGCGCAATTTTTATCCACCGCATGTGCCGGCGAGGCGCGAACAAGATTTCAAACGCGTCAAGCCGCTTGAGGCGGTATATCCTCTGACGTAGGACATACAACAGTATTGAAGGGTCTCCGCGATGTCCAATGAAGCCACGCCGTTCGTGCTCCAGCATGCCGTTCCAAAAGGCCTGGTCGCAACGCGGTGGTGGTGGGTCCGTCACGCGCCGGTGCGCGACGACGGTGGATGCATTTATGGCCAGACAGACATCGGCTGCGATACCGGCGACCGCTTGGTATTCGAGGCGGTCGGCAAGATCCTTCCGCGCGGCGCGGTCTGGTACGCAAGTCATCTCAAGCGAACCCACCAGACCGCGAATGCAATCTGGTCGGCGGGATTTCCAAAACCGGAACAGCTGCATCACGAGCGGGCGTTCGCCGAACAACACCTCGGGGAATGGCAAGGGTTGAACCGCGCGGCATTTCTGGCCAGCCGGCCGGCGGCCATCGGCAGCTATTGGTTCGCGCCGATCGAGGATCGCGCGCCGGGCGGCGAGAGTTTTCTCGATCTTTACAACCGCGTCTGCGGCGCAATCGAGCGGATCAATGCCGAGCACGCCGGCAAGGATGTGGTCGCCGTCGCGCACGGCGGAACGATCAAGGCGGCAATTGGGCTCGCGCTCGGCAATCAGCCGGAGAAGGGGCTCGCCTTCACCATCGACAATTGCTCTGTGACGCGGCTCGACCATCTCGCAGGTCCCGATCACAGCGGCTGGCGCGTACCGATGGTCAACCAGCAGCCCTGGATTGCCGACCCCTCTCACAACGCCATGCATCAGCCGGCGGGCCCGGAGATCGCGACCGCGAGCAAGCTCGCCTGAACGAGCACTTGAGCCAAATCAAAAACATGCCGGCGCGTTCGCCGGACAAGCGAAACGGGAGTGAGACATGACCTTGTTCGATATGTCGGGAAAAGTCGCCGTCATCACCGGTTCCTCGCGCGGCATCGGCCGGGCCATCGCCGAACGAATGGCCGAGCACGGCGCCAAAGTGGTGATTTCCTCGCGCAAGCAAGCGGCCTGCGACGAGGTGGCAAAAGCGATCAACGACAAGGCTGGCAAGAAGGTGGCGCTCGCCCTTGCCGCCAACATCTCGACCAAGGACGATCTGAAAAATCTGGTCGAGGAAGCCAAACGCGCCTTCGGCAAGATCGATACGCTGGTCTGCAACGCTGCGTCCAATCCCTATTACGGGCCGCAGGGCGGAATTTCCGACGAGCAGTTCCGCAAGATCCTGGACAACAACATCGTCGCCAATCACTGGCTGATTTCGCTGGTGGTGCCGCAGATGATCGAGCGCAAGGACGGCTCCATCACCATCATCTCGTCGATCGGCGGACTGAGGGGCACCACGGTTCTCGGCGCCTATGCGATTTCAAAGGCGGCCGACATGCAGCTTGCGCGCAACCTTGCCTGCGAATATGGCAAGCACAATATCCGCGTGAACTGTATCGCACCCGGTCTGATCAAGACCGACTTCGCCCGCGCCTTGTGGGAAAATCCGGAGATGCTGAAAGCTTCCACCGCGCGTTCGCCGCTGTTACGCATCGGCGAGCCCGACGAAATCGCGGGCGCGGCGGTGTTTCTCGCCTCACGCGCGGGCGCCTTCCTGACCGGGCAGACCATCGTGATCGACGGCGGCGCGACGATCAGTTGACGCCTGGCGCCGTTCCGGAGGGCGCGCAAGCGCGAATCCGGAATCTCTCTGTAACCACCTCCGGATTCCGCGTTCAGCTCTGCGAGCTGTCCCGGAATGACGGCGGTCTCCCACTTCACTCAAGCGCCGCATACACCAGGTTGCGTACCAGCGTGCGGGTATGGACGCGCTGGCCGGGCCCCTGCGACATGAACACGGCGAACAGGTCTTCCTTCGGATCGATCCAGAAGAAAGTCCCGCCCATGCCGCTCCAGAAGAATTGGCCGACCGAGCCCATGAAGGGAGCAATTCCACGTTGCGTGCGCACGCCAAAGCCAAGGCCGAAGCTGTGACCGGGCTGGGTCAGCGTGCCCTGGATCCTGACGCTGGCGTCGAGATGATCGGAGGCCATCAGCCCCAGCGTCTTGCGCCCGATGATCCGCTGTCCATCGAGCGTACCGCCATTGAGCAGCATCTGGCAGAACCGCGCATAGTCCATCGTGGTCGAGACCAGACCGCCGCCGCCGGACTCCATGACCGGCTTCTCGAGCATGTTGAAGAGCTGCACCTTTTCGCCGGTCCAGGGATCGGTTGCGAACGGTTCGGCGAGGCGCGCGGCATTTTCCGCGCCCGTGTGAAAACCGGTCTCGGTCATCTGCAACGGCGCGAAGATGCGCTGACGCAGAAAGGCTCCAAGCGTCTTTCCGCTGACGATTTCGATGAGGCGGCCGAGAATGTCGGTGGAGCGGCTGTAGTTCCACTCAGCGCCCGGCTGGCAGATCAAGGGGAGGCTCGCGACGAGGCTGGCGTGTTCGGCATTGCTGAGCTTGCGACTGCGTACGCGCGACTTTTGATAGAGCTGCTGCACCAGCGAATTGCCGGTGTGCTCGTAGGTGATGCCGGACGTGTGCCGCAACAGATCCTGGATCGTGATCGGCCGCTTCAAGGGCATGAGATCCAGCCGGCCGTCGTTCTCGGCGCCCACCTTCTGGTTGGCAAATTCAGGGATGAATTTGGCGATTGGCTCATCCAGCAGGAAATGGCCTTCCTCGAGCAGCATCATGATGCCGACCGATACGACCGGCTTGGTCATGGAAAAGATGCGAAAGATCGTGTCGTGCGCCATCGGGGCGGCTTGGGAAGGACTTTGCTTTCCGAGTGCGTCAAACCATCCGATCTGGCCGCGGCGCGCCACCATGATCGTGGCGCCCGGAATGGTTCCCTTGTCGATTTCCCGCCTGAAGGCGTCCGACATGCGCTGCAGCGCCTGAAGCGAAAGCCCGATCGATTCCGGTTTGGCAAGAGGCAGCGGCGGGGTTTGCTGGACAGGGGCGTGCCTGGCGGCGGTTGGCGCGGTCATTTTCTCTCCCTTTGCTCTTTTTGGCTCGCGGTGGGCTGCTGGCCCCGACCCGGCCAAGGCTGGCCGAGAAGACAAGTTTGGCCGAGAAGATTTGCCTTGAACAGGGCGTCAATCGCTTCACCCTTGCCATCGGCCC
>Ga0306920_100011757_pt1 | contig 11851 bp, 15 predicted proteins | sample flu12Cox44000170_FD_204666 | JGI IMG/M metagenome (GOLD analysis project Ga0306920, IMG submission 204666) | Lab enrichment of tropical soil microbial communities from Luquillo Experimental Forest, Puerto Rico - flux4day.12C.oxic.44.000.170 (v2)... | ecosystem: Environmental > Terrestrial >...
TCAACAAGCAGGACGTGCTCGCGGTGATGTTGGAGCCGCCCGCATGGGCCGTGGGCTGGCCGCTCGGCGGCAAGGTGCATAGTGGGCGAATCTACTTCGAAGGGCCGGCGACGGCCGAACCGCCGGCCAAAACCGTCGAATCCGTCGAGTCCGCACTCGACACGTTCGTCGCCGGCGCCCCCGAACTGCCGAACACGAAAGAGGTCGAACAAGGCGCGGCGGAGATGTTTCTCGCCAATTTGGATCGCAACACCGCGCCATTGCCTGCGTTGGTTTCACTACCACTGGATTCCAGCAGCCGGGTGTCGTGCCCGTTCCACGACGATCCGAATCCGTCATGCAGCATCTATCCCGATCACTATCACTGCCACGCCTGCGGCGCGCATGGTGACCGGATCGATTGGCTCATGCGGGTCGAAGACATGACCCGTGCCGAAGCTTTGGACGCGCTCTACGCCTGGGACGCCCCGTCGACGCAGGAGCAGCAACAGAGCGAGGACGAAAAGCGCGACTTCTTCCGCGACATCTGGAACGCGACGCAACCGCTCGCTGGCACCATCGGCGAGCGTTATCTCGCCGAAACCCGCGGTATCGACGTGAGCAAACTGCCGCCCACGATCAAGAGTGTGCTGCGCTTTCACCCGAATTGTGTCTTCGGCGCTGGCGAGCGGCACCCTTGCATCGTCGCGCTGATGCAAGACCCGCTCACCGACGCAGTGACCGGAATTCATCGCATCGGCCTGCGCCAAGACAACGGCGCGGTACTCAAGATCGGCCGCCGGGCGCTTGGCCACATGGGCGTGGTGAAACTGTGGCCGGGGCAGCGACCAGCTCGTCGTCGGCGAAGGAATCGAGACCGTGCTCGCCGCCGCTACGCGGATTCCTTATCGCGGCGCGCCGCTGACGCCGGCCTGGTCGGCGGTGGCGCGCGGCGGGCTCGCGCGCCTGCCGGTGCTGCCGGCGATCGCAACGCTCATTCAACTTGTCGACCACGACGCCAACAACGCCGGACAGAACGCCGCCACGCGCGGCCGCCAAGCGTGGATCGTGGCCGGGCATAAGGTGGTGCCGCTGATCCCGAAACAAGCGGGCTGGGATTTCAACGATGTGGTGCTTGGGAGGAAAGCATGACGGTCGATTTCGCGGATCAATTCGAGGAACTAACGTCGCAGTCATCCAGCACGACGCTGCCGTCATCATGCGCGCTCGAAGACCTTGTATCCTACGCGCAAGGCCGTTCGTGCATCTATCTGCCGTGCAAATCGTCGTGGCCAAACGCCAGCGTCGACGATCGATTGCCGCGCATGCCAGTGCTCGACGCCAACGGCAATCCGGTGCTCAATAAAAAGGGCGGCGTGACGACGATCCCGGCGAGCATGTGGCTGGCGCAAAACCGCAGCGTCGAGGCGCTGACGTGGGACCCGGGCGAGCCGGAATTCATCCGCGGCCGCTTGGCGGTTGACGGCGGCTACGTCGAGAAATCGGGCGCGACAACGCTCAACTTCTACCGTCCGCCGCCTGCGATTGAGCGCGGTGATTCGACGCAAGCATCGCGTTGGGTCGAGCACTGGCGCATGCTCTATCCCGAGGACGCCGAACACATCATCGCGTGGTTGGCGTGTCGCGTGCAGCGACCGGGCGAGAAGATCAACCACGCGCTCGTGCTCGGCGGCGCGCCCAAGATCGGCAAGGATACGCTGCTCGAAGCAGTCGTACGTACAATCGGAGAGTGGAATTTTCAGAACATCAAGCTCAACCACCTCGGTCAACGCAACAACGGTTTCCTCAAATCGCTGATCGTTCGGCTCAACGAGGCGCGCGACGTTGGTGAACAGGGCACCGTCGACCGTTATCGGCTATTCGATCACATGAAGGACCTGCTCGCGGCCCCGCCCAACACGATCCGGGTCAACGAAAAGTACATCAACGAATATTTCATCTTGAATCGCTCCGGGATGGTCATCACCACCAATTACCGCGACGCGCTCTATCTGCCGCCCGACGACCGCCGGCACTACGTGGCGTTCTCCGAGCGCCGCGGCGAGGAGTTCCCGGCTGCATTCTGGAACGACTTTTGGGGCTGGTACGAGGCCGGCGGTTTTGCCCATGTCGCTGCGCTGCTCAACCAATATGACCTATCGAACTTTGACCCCAAGACTGAGCCGGTGAAGACGGACGCGTTCTGGTACATGGTCAACGCCGATCGCAGTGGTGAATTCAGTGAGATTGCCGATGCTATCGACCGTTTGAAAGATAAGGACGGCAAGCGGCCAGACGCGCTGACGATCACGCAATTGATCGTTGCAGCCCCCGAGCTCGAATGGTTGCGTGCCGTAAAAATGCGGCGGCTCATGCGGCGGCGGCTTGAGGACAACGGCTACGCCGTCGTCGTCAATCCTAACGCTAAGGCAAGCGACGGGATGTGGGTTATCGATGGCAGACGGCAGGCAATCTATGCCCGTGCTGCATTAGACCTGAAACAGCGGTTGACCGCAGCGGAGCAATTACAGGCCGGCGAGGCCACGAAGCCGTGAGCCGGTCGAATTGGTGTAATTGGTAAGGTTTTAAACTTTTACAGGATAGATAATCTGGCTTTTTTCACGCACAGAAGTTATAGACCCTACCAACATCACCAATTGGTTGGTGAAATTGGTGACCATTTTGGGTTCCCCCGCCGTCAGAACCACCAATATCACCAATCGCCTTCGTCATCGTTTTGCCTGCCCGTCAAACCACCAATATCACCAACGGGGATGTGTCCCTCTATGACGAAGCGCACGAAAAAACACGATCACTGGTACAAGCTCGCGCGGTGGCAACATTTACGGAGCCATCAACTGCGTATCGAGCCACTGTGCGCGTTCTGCCTTCAGCGAGGTGTCGTGACGCTAGCTACGATTGTCGATCACGTCGAGCCGCATCGCGGAGACGTCAATCGGTTCTGGCTCGGCAAGCTTCAATCGTTGTGCAAGTCTTGTCACGACAGTACGAAGCGGCTCGTTGAGCAGCGCGGCTATCTTCCCGACGTGGGTCCCGATGGCTGGCCGCTCGATCCGCGGCACCCGGTTTATAATCGCTGAAAGTCGGGGGTGGGGGGATATTGAAAATTTTCGCGCGAGCCCCGGCACGGAGCGCGGCGGCCCTGCGGCACAACCAAAGTGCGTTCGCCTCGGGTCCTCGTGTTAACATCCACGCGGAGGTTTCCAATGCCTCGTGGTCGTAATCGCTCCCCTGCCGCGCTCTCGGTCGTTTCTGTGGTCATGCCGGGTCAGGGTCGCCCGGAGCCGCCTGCGGAGCTGGACGCGCTTGAACAGCGGGCTTGGCGCGAGGTCATCGCCGCGTTGCCGGCGCATTGGGTCGACCCTGCCGGGCAGCTGATCCTCCGCCGCCTGGCTGCCCAGGCCGCGATCGCGGAGAGCCTTGAGGTTCGGATTCGCGATCTGCGTGCGCAGGGTCAGGAGGCCGGCAAGGAGGCCGGCGCGCTTGCTGCCCGGCATGGCATGGCGTCGAAATCCGTTGCCGATTTGCTCGCGCAGTTGCGGGCCGCGCCGAAGTCGCGCACTGTACCGCGTGCCGCGGGTCCGCGAGTCCTGCAGGCTCCCGAATGGCGTCCGTGGGAGATCAAGGGTGACCAGGCGCAAGCCGCAAAGCCCGAAGCGTGACGATCCGGTCACCGCCGCCGACGTCATCGCGTTTATCCAACAGGTCTGTCTTGTTCCCGAGGGTAAGCTCGTCGGCCAGCCGCTGGTGCTGCAGGACTGGCAGCAAGAACTAATTCGGCTGATCTACGACAATCCGCACGGCACCCGCCACGCCATCATCAGTGTTGGCCGCAAGAATGCGAAGACTTGCCTCGCCGCGTGCCTGCTGCTCAATCACCTCTGCGGTCCATCCGCAAAGAGTCGGCCTAATTCGCAGCTCTATTCCGCGGCGCAGTCCAGAGATCAGGCGGCCATCATCTTCAGCCTGGCCGCGAAGATGGTGCGCCTCAACCCGGCATTAGCGCGCATCGTGCACGTGATGGAGACCGCAAAGACGCTTGTCTGCAGCGAGCTCGGCACCCGTTATCGCGCGCTGTCGGCTGATGCTAGCACCGCGTACGGACTGAGCCCGTCGTTCATTGTGCACGACGAATTGGGCCAGTGCAGAGGGCCACGTTCATCGCTCTACGAGGCGTTGGAGACGGCGACCGCTGCGTCGGTCGATCCACTCTCCATCGTCATCAGCACGCAGGCCCCGACCGACGCCGACCTGCTCTCGGTGCTGATCGACGACGCGCTGGCCGAGCACGATCCGCGCACGGTGCTCAAGCTCTACACCGCGCCAGCCGAACTCGATCCGTTTGAGGAAGCGACGATTAAGCTTGCGAACCCGGCTTACGGCACCTTCCTCAATCCGCGCGAGGTCTTGGACATGGCCGCTGCGGCTCGGCGCATGCCGGCGCGGCAGGCCGAATATGAGAACTTGATCTTGAATCGGCGCGTCGAGGCGACCAACGCCTTCATCGCGCCCGCGATTTGGAAGGCGTGCGGCGAAGAGCCGGGACCGCTCGACGGCTTGACGCTCTACGGCGGCCTCGACTTGTCCGAGGTGGCGGACCTGACCGCGCTCGTGCTGATCGGCAGGCGCGACGGCAAGTGGCGCGTGCAGCCGACATTCTGGTTGCCGTCCGAGGGGCTGGTCGAACGCGGTAACCTCGATCACGTCCCGTATGGTCTTTGGCGTGTGCGCGGCTATTTGCAGACGACACCGGGCAGGACGGTTTCATATGAATTTGTCGCCAATCATCTGCGCGGGTTGTTCAATCGCTACAACATCGCCAAGATCGGCTCTGACCGGTGGAACATGCGCCACTTTTAACCGTGGTTGCTCAAGGCTGGTCTCAACGAGCAATTCATCAAGGACCGCTTCGTCGAGTTTGGTCAGGGTGTGCAGAGCATGTCGCCGGCGCTGCGCGATCTCGAGCAAGTGATCTTGGACGGTCAGCTTGCGCACGGCGATCATCCGATTCTGAACATGAATGTAAATAATACAGTGATCGTGCTCGACGATGCCGGCAATCGCAAGCCGAGCAAGAAGCGTTCTACGGGGCGGATTGATGGCTTGGTGGCGCTGGCGATGGCGATCGGCGTGGCGCCGCTGCGCGCGCCGGCGATCGACGTAGCCGCTCTTATCGGATGATGGTGTGCATGGCCGACATGGAGCATCTCGACTGCACCGCGCGTGAGCGCCAGCTTCGTGAGCGCCCGTTGTGTAGGTTTTGTATGGAATGGGGTCATGTTACTCGGGCCGCTGTCGTCGCGCGCGGCGATGACGGTCGCACGCTCGTGAGCCTGTGCGCCGAGTGTCATGCCGACCCGCTCGACCCGCGCCACCCGGCCTATGGTCGCGGGCGGTAAAGAAAAAGCCCCGGCGCGAGACCGGGGCTGAGTAGAATCGTTGTTGGCGCTTCCGACTCTAATCTTGGGGGCGCCTCAATGTCGACAATTCACGCATCCTGCGGCGTCCGACCTGCGCGCGCGATCGTTCTTCTGCGGCGGCTCTTGCTGCGTGACGAGCCGCGGCGCCGACCGGCGATCACGCTTCCGGGTCGGCCGGCGGCGGCGCCACCGCCGTCAAAACCGCGAACACCGAATCTGGGCTGGGTGCGGTTACCCGGCGGTCGCAAACCGGGTTGGGCGGATGGTGATGCGCCGCGCTGCCGCGAGCAAGAGCGACAAGTCGACGACGTTCTGCCCCCGTATACGCGCGACCAGCTCGCGGCGATGAATGATCGCTTCGTTCATCGCCTGGAGCGCGCATTCAAGAGCGGTCGCGAGCGCCGCGCTTCTGCCGCCTCACACATGGGAGGACACCGTATGGCACCGATCGCGTTGACCGACGACCAGCTCGCGACGCTTCGCCAATTCGCCACGCCGATTCCGCCGCGGCTGCGCGACGCATTTCTGCGAAGCGTGGCGCGGCGCCTTGCCACCGTCGAGGTCGGCGACGGTGCCGTGCACGCCGCCTGTGTGGCGGCGCAGCGAGAGGTGATCGACGGCGCGCGGGTGTGTGAATGAAAGATTTGCAACTGCCGCAGCGCTCAGCGCTCAGCGCTGAGGTGTCTAGCATGCTCGCGCTTACTGATGCCGGTCTTGCTCGTCTCGCCATCGCCGCCAGCAACCCAATCTGATCGTGCAGCGGGCTACCAAAATCCTCCCCCACACACTGCCTTGCGTCCGCACGAGCGCGTGCTCGTCCTGCTGCAGCTGCTGGGCGGCCAGCAGCGGGTCGAGCTTGCACGGGGCGCGATCGAGGCGATCAAGTAGAGCCAGCTTCTTGCACGCTTCTACGGCTTTGTCTTGCCCGGGCGTCATGAGTCGCGATCGGCACTTGATCTCACTCACAGCGATCCGACTTACGAAAGACAATCCAATGCGAGGGCAGCCGGAAACGAAAAGAGCCGCCGGGTGTCCCCGGCGGCTCCGTTCGCGGAGGCGCTCCGCTTTACTGAGCCTCACCATCGCCGTCGATGATGTCGTCCACCGCGGCGTTGAACTCGGCCAGATCCTTGGCCTGGCCGTCGGCCAGCTTGTCGCTGGCGCGGATGTGCTTATCCACGTCGCGCTCGAGTACGCGGTTGAGCTCCTTCTGGCGCTCACCGCGGCGGGCCAGCGACTGCAGGATGTCGGCCCCCTTGCCGGCGAAGAAGTCGACGATCTTCTCGACATCGACGTTGCGGCCCAACGCCTTGGCGTCGTGCAGCTTGATGACGACGGCGCGCAGGAGCTCCATCTGCTCCACCAGGCTCGCCGACGGGCACAGGAGGACGCCTTCGTAGATGCGCATCACCAGCGGCAGCTTGGCAGGGAAGACGTCGGTCACCAGCACCGCGAAGTCGGCGCCCTTATCCTGCTTGTCCTGGCGCAGTTTGCCCGTCCACGACCAGCCCCAGCTCATCTCGGTCTTCACCTCGGCGATGATGGTTCCCTTCTTCTTGCCGTCGTGGATGACCTCGAAGATGATGTCGGCACCCGGCTTGCCGGGCGCAACGCGGGTGATGTTGTCGCCCGCGAAGGCGGTCCTCAACATGTTGAACGCCTCGACCTCCCCCATCTTGCCGAGCGCCTGGGGCGTGCGCCCCTCGGTCATCCGCTTGGCCTCGTCGATCTTCTTGGTCAGCCTCGCGATCTCGGCGTCCTTGAGGCTGAGCGCTCCGCTATGCCGCGCCTCGATCGCCAGCCGCTCGCGCTCGACCCGATCGTTGACGGTGGCGTCCTGACTCTCCTTGAGGTCGAGGATCTGGTTGTTCAGCGCGGTGATCTGCGGCTGGGCGGCGGCGATGCCGTCGCTGCGGGCGGCCAGGCGGTCGGCTTCCCATTGCCGTTGGCGCGCCCGCTCGTCGGCTTCGAGCTTGGCGCGGATACGCACCGCCTCGGCGCCGTTGGGGAGCAGTTGGCCGCACAGCGGGCAGTTCTCAAGTTCGGAAGGAACGGACCCGTGTCCGTTGTGGGGATGGATATCGTAATCCATATTGATCTCCTTTGCTTGCACCGGTGGCTTGGATGTGGCAAAGGAGGCTGCGTACGAGCTCATTGCCACTCCGGTGTGCCGGTGAGTTTCTAGGCCGGACCCCAGGTGGCACCCTGCGGTCCGGCCTTCTTCATAACTTGGCCTGGAGCCGTCGCGCCGGTTGGTAGCGGTCGATTTCAGGAATTTATTTACCGGTCTTCCTGCACCAATCCCGCACGGTGTCCGTTGTGACATCGTCTACATTGAACGCCACGCAAACCAACGCGGCCACTACGTCACGGCGGGGACGGCCGCAGAGCTCCTGCATTTTGTCGGACATGATCTGAGCGAAAAACCGCTGCCGCGCTCGCAGACCCCAGCGGGCGACGGGCGGAAACCTCTTAACATCCGATCGATGTTCGTCGTCTATCGATATGAGCCAGTCTGCCAGGGCCTGAAGAACACTGATCGTCGCGCCCATGGTATGCATCGCGGCTTCGTCGCTTGTCGGAGCAAGCACATTTCGCAAGCGGGTGACCACATATCGCAAATCAGTGGCCCAGGTAGCGCAGGTCAACAAGTTGTATCCCCTCAGTGGGTGCGGGTGATTTATCCATAACTTGTCTTGGTGCTGTTGGTATTTTCGCCAGGCTTCGCGCCGTTTTGACTGCGGGCGTGGCCGCCGCAGCGGAAACATTTCCAGTGCCTCGATGGCCGATGGAATGATTTCCGCGACGCCTTTCACGTTGCGCAGTTTTTCCCACACGTCGCGGCGCATTTTTTTGCCGTCGGTCGCGAGCCGTTTCAGCGCCTCGCGGACGTCTTTATCGAGGAACGGGTTTTTCCACATCTTCTCGATTGCCGGCTGCGCCTCCGCGGGAACCCAAGGTGGAATCGACAACGGATACGGTGGCGGACACTCGGCTTCGTGAAACTCAAAGTTCGCATCGTGGAAGCCGACGACGACGCCATTGCGTTTGGTTGTGGCCGCCTTCAGGGCTTTCATGGCAAGACCTTCCTGTCGCGCGGACTTCGCCACTTGCTGCTGCGCGAGTTCTTGCTTCAGCGCGGTGACCTCCTGCCTTAACCCGGTGATCTCTTGCCGTAATCCGGTACTGTCCTGAGCCTGCGCCTGCAGGGCTTTCAAGCCGGTCGCCGCTGGCTTCGTAACGTCACTTTTTGCCCGGTGCCGCCGCTGGCGCTCAGCTGGCGTCATCGCCCGGGCGCCAATCGGCGGACGGCCCATCAACGCAGCTCCTGAGTTTCGTGACAGAAACTCGTGTCACGAAATAAATGGGAGGTCAATCAGAACCCTCGATCATGACAGATCCAGAACCTGCGCGGTGCGCTGAGCCGCAGCGGCGGCCACCGCCAGTCGCGCACGTGATGATGGTACGCTCGTCGCTCATCGCCGTTTCCCGCCCCAATCCTCCTCCGCCTCGCGCTTCACCGCAGGCGCTTCTGGGTTCTTGAACTTCAGCCAATCCTTCGATGGGCCGGAGCGGTAGCGCGATCCGAGCCGCTTCGACACGATGCCTTCGAGGCCCATCTTGCAGGCGTGGCGGAATACGCTCTCGCCATCGTGGGCGAGATGCTCGTTCAGACGAAGCCCCGGAAGGCTCCCACGCAGCAGGCTCGCAAGCGTCGCCTTGCGCGTCTCCAGCGGCTCGCGCCGCAGGTCTTGGCCATCCAGCTCAAGGAGGTCGAAGGCGTAGAGGAAGACATGCTTGCCCGTCGGCTTGCGCCGCAGCCGTTGGAACACCGCGAGCCCGTTCTCATCGCAGGCCACGGCCTCGCCGTCGATTAAGCAAGAGCGCGCCTTGAGCCGGTCAACGGCCTCGACGATGAGCGAATAGCGCGGTGCCCAATCGTGCCCGTTTCTGGTTAGCAGGCGGATGCCGGTCGGGTCTCGGCGCGCCATCAGACGATAGCCGTCATGCTTGATTTCATGAATCCAGCCGGGGCCGGACGGAGGTCGGTCGGCTGGGGATGGGAGGCAGGGTTCGATGAAGCCGGAAGGGGCTGCCCAGCGAGAGCGTAACAACATGGGAAAAATTAGTTACTGGGCGGACGTCGCAGAGTCGAGTCATGACCGCCAAAACGATTTTTGCGGATCGGGCGCTTAGCCGCGGCCGTGGGGTGGCGAGAAGGGCGCTCCTCATGCGGGCGCCCTTTTCGTTATGGGGGTATCGTCTCCAGTGATATTCTTATTGCGGATCTTGCTCGGGGTGAGATCGAATGGCTGATAACACAGAGAAGTTTGCCGAAAAAATCATAAAGGGTTGGACAGATTTTTATAGCCAGGCGCAAGCGTTTGGGCGCAAGAACTGGATCTTTCGAGGGCAGTCTCAAGACTGGTGTCTAAGAAACCGTCTTGAAAGAGGTCTCCTTAGTTGGGGAATTCCTCTGACGCGTGGACCAGCTATCGAGCGCGCTCTTATCCATGAATTTAATCGTCGCCTCCGGGGTGAAGAGTACCTGCGCGCTAAAGACAATAAACTTTATTCTCTCGCACTCATGCAGCATCACGGGGCACCCACGCGGCTTCTCGATTGTACCTATTCTCCTTTCGTTGCCGCGCAAATGGCCATCAAAGAGGGAGAAAAAGAGAAAGACCATGCGATCTGGTGCTTCAATTCGGACTGGATGGATATACACTTCAAGAGGCTCTTTGGATTAAAAAAGGTCAAGGAGCACGACAAGAAGAGAACTGACACTACGTTCACATCGATCTACAACAACACAAAGAGCTTCGTGCACCAAGAGAACCCGCTTCTTTTAAACGAGCGACTTACTATTCAGCAGGGCGTCTTCCTTTGCCCTGGGAACGCACGTCAACCATTTCTAAAAAATTTGTGCGAAATGGAAGGGTGGAACTCCAAGAACAACGTGTGCAAGCTGCGCCTAGTACTTTCCCACGAAGAGCGAGCAGTATTTGGGAAAATGCTCAAAAGGATGAACCTCAATGAGGCAGCATTATTTCCGGGGCTAGACGGATTTGCGCGGTCTCTGGGCGAACATTTGCGTCACTTCAATGAACTCTACTAACGGCGTGTAATTTTCTGCCAAGCGTCTCATCGGAGGATCGGTGCCGATGGCCAGGAAGCAACGCGCGGAGCAGTGGGACCGATGGACCACGATGAGTGGACTGATTGGAAACCGTTTCCAGATCCGAGCAGAGGTGACTTTATTGTCGCGCCGTTCGGTCCAGGTTGTTATGAGCTGCGGCTCATGGGCTCCGGCCAACTCGTTCTCTTCGGGTCAGCCGGCCACGTTGCCTACCGCATGTGCTCCTTGCACCCATCCGGGGCCGGCACCAGGAACAATTCAAAGAAGCGCGAATATGTCGGAGCGCACCTGCCGCAGATCGAGTACCGCGTCATCGCGTTCGCCAGCCGCGATGAGGCCAGAGACTTCGAGCGACGTGAACTGTTGTCCCGACGTGACCAATATATTTTCAAGACCTGATCAAGAGGAGAACGCAAAAGCGACCTTGCACGCCCTTGCCGACGAGATCCTAAAGTACCGCCGGGGCCCCTGCGGCTGCTTGCGTAGGCTTCGGGCATAGCAATGAAGTCCAGTGACAAGCGGGCAATTGCCGAGCTCCTGATCGTCACCATCGAGGCGGCGATCGCACGTGGGTGTCGGCATTACAGCGAGAAGGGTGAACTGCTGGCGACGACGCTCGCGGTCCTCGAGTGCTTGCACCGCGAGGGCTTCGTGACTGTCGAGGAGCCGGGGACCTAAATCTTGCCCGGCTGGCGCTCGAGCACATAGCATCGCTGCTGCTTACACTTTCGGGACTTTCTAAGCGGCCTCGGCGGGATCACCACTCGCGCCGAGGCCGCTCGCATTTCGGACTTGCGGTTCCTAGCGCGGCCAAGTTAGCGTCGCGAAATGCGCAAGCGCCGCTGTCCCTCTTGTGGCTGCACGTTCCGCCCGCAGCGTCGGAATCAACAGTTCTGCTCGCGGCCATGCCGGCTGCGGGAGAGGATCCTTCGCTCTGTATATATGGCGGGGGTAGATCATGGCCTTCACGGCCTTGGCGGCCCGGTCTGAGGAAAAACGCCAATGAAATCAGGGATGACGCGAGAGCTTATCGCTGGTGCAATGCTGTTGCTGGCAAGCACGCCGTCTCAACCTGAGACCGTCAACCAATACATAACGGATACGGGCAATCCCAATCTGAAGGATGAGATGGAAGCCTATGCCATAGGTGTCGGGCACGGGTTCTTTTGGTACAACCAAGTGATCAGCCCCCGCTGAGTGGTCCAGGTGGAATGTTAGTTTAAGGTTGGCCGTTGCGCCAGCGTGGCCGGCGAAGCCGGTCGGCGTGGCGCAGGCCACGCGGCGAATGCGG